>OJSD01000028.1_pt1 | contig 165903 bp, 142 predicted proteins | sample 1599391 | NCBI WGS metagenome assembly OJSD01 (sample SAMN04168656, study PRJEB22393) | human gut metagenome | biome: human gut microbiome; feature: stool | host: Homo sapiens | collected 2014-03-17 | reverse complement strand
ATACATCGAGCAAGCTCGTGTATTATTGACTTATCTTTTTTGGGCTGAACTGTTACAAAAAATAAAAATGTGCTTGCACTTTTATACTAAGTGTGTTATAATAATGAAGTTGTGTTGAAAATTGAAATCGAAAAGATACAGTCCTACATTCTGGGTGTGATCTTTTTCGTGATATGTATTTGCTGTCGTGATGGCAGCGGAATGGAGGTCATAAGACATGAGAGAGGGAATTCATCCTAATTATTATCAGGCTAAAGTTGTTTGCAACTGTGGTAATGAGTTTGTAACTGGTTCTACAAAGGAAGAAATTCATGTAGAAATCTGTTCAAAATGTCATTCTTTCTACACAGGTCAGCAGAAAGCTGTTAAGGCTCGTGGTGCGATTGACAAGTTCAACCGTAAATATGGAATGCAGGCAAACTAAATTAGTGTACTGTATCAATGACTTTAGTATAAGAATAATGTAAGATTCGGTCTTATAGATGGTCACAGCAACCAAAAGGGGGCTGTGACCATTTTTCATTGTATAGGTAAATGCTCGTGAAGTAGTGTGACACCAGGAGCAAAACGCTGGTTTTGCTCTTTTTCATTTGGAGGGTATTATATGAACAAAAAATCGGTAGTAAAACCATCAGGCATAGGAGGGCAGGCGGTTCTTGAGGGTGTCATGATGAAAAATAAAGACAGATATGCCGTTGCCGTCAGAAAACCTGACGGAGAGATTGAGGTAGAAGAAGGAACTTGCAAAAGTCTCAGAGATAAATACTTTATCTGCGACCTGCCTATAATAAGAGGTGTTGTGACTTTTGTAGAGTCGCTGGTACTCGGAATGAAAAGCCTTACGGACTCATCAAAATATTTTGAGGACGAGGAAGATGATGCAGAGGAGATTGACGAGGACAAAAAGGAAAAGCGTGAAAAGGTAGAAACGACTTTTACGGTCATTTTGTCGATAATACTTGCGGTTGGAATTTTTATGATTTTACCGTTTTTCATATCAGAACTTTTGAAAAAAGTTGTCGCATCAGAAAAACTTCTTGCAGTGATAGAGGGAGTTATAAGGATTTTACTGTTTATCGGTTATGTATTTGCGATTTCCTTTGTTGAAGATATAAAGCGTGTCTTTATGTATCACGGAGCAGAGCACAAGACAATAAACTGTGTTGAACATATGCTTCCACTGACTGTCGAAAATGTAAAAAAACAGTCGAGAGAACATAAAAGATGTGGAACAAGTTTCATTTTTATAGTATTATTTATAAGTATTATATTTTTTATATTTATAAGAGTTGATAATATGTGGCTTAAGATTTTGTGTAGGATTTTGCTGGTGCCTGTTATAGCCGGAGTTTCCTATGAGTTTATACGGCTTGCGGGAAAATCAGAAAACAGCATTGTAAATGCACTGAGTAAGCCGGGTATGCTTATACAGAAACTAACGACAAAAGAACCAGATGACTCTATGATAGAAGTTGCGATAGCTTCGGTAGAGGCTGTCTTTGACTGGAAAGAGTTTCAGAAAGATAAGGATGCAGAGTGACTATAAAAGATATATATGCAGTTTTTGTATCGTGTTCAGACAAAAGGTACGGAAGTGAGGATTACGATGATAACATATCAGTAGTTCAAAAGTATGTGCAGGAATGAGGATTAACATGATAACATATCAGGAATTGTTAAAAAGCGGAGAAAATGAACTCGTGTCATCAAATATTTCAGATGCAGAGCTTGACGCATGGTATCTGTTTGAGTATATTACGGGCATGAGCAGGGCAAAATTTTTTCTTGATAGAGATATGGAAGTGTCTGATGAAATAAAAGACAGATACCTCTCACTTATCCATATGAGAAAAGAACATATACCATTGCAGCATATAACGGGAACTCAGGAATTTATGGGATTTGACTTTTTTGTAAATGAAAATGTCCTAGTTCCAAGACAGGATACGGAGTGCCTTGTCGAAAATGTTCTTCCTTTTGCACATGGAAAGAAGATACTTGATATGTGTACGGGTTCAGGCTGTATTATAATATCACTGAAAAAACTTGAGGAAACAGCAGAATGTACCGGTGCTGATATTTCTAAAAAGGCCCTGGAGGTTGCACAGAAAAATGCGGCTTCAAATGAAGCTGAGGTTTATTTTATAGAAAGCGATATGTTTGAGAAAATAAACGGAAAATATGATATTATAGTATCAAATCCGCCTTATATCAGACCTGATGTGATAAAAACTCTTGAACCGGAGGTGAGAGAGCATGACCCGATGCTTGCACTTGATGGCGGAGAGGATGGTCTTATGTTTTACCGCATACTTGCAAAAGAGGGAAAAAAACATCTTGCCGGTCCGGGGATGATGTTTATGGAGATAGGGCATGACCAGGGCAGAGCCGTAAAAGAGATTTTTGAAAACGAGGGCTTTAAAGAGGTTGTCGTAAAGAAAGATTTGTGTGAAAATGACAGGGTTGTTATGGCTGTAAAATAAAAGTTGAAATTTTGTTATGCAAAAAAGAATACACAGGCTTTGCTTTAAAGATTTTTAGGATTTATACACTGAATATAAATATAAACAATATTTTTATATGGAGGAAAAACGATGTTTGATAAATTAGAAGAACTTGTAGGACGCTTGGAAGAGATAAACATGATGCTCACTGAGCCGGAGGTTATCAATGACCAGAAAAAATACAGGGAGCTTATGCGTGAGCAGAACGAACTTACTCCTATCGTTGAAAAGTACAAGGAATACAAGGCTGCAAAAGATGGAATAGAGGACAGTCTTGCAATACTTGACGAGGAGAGTGACGAGGATATGCGTGAACTCGCAAAAGAGGAACTTAATGAGTGCAAGGAAACTGTTGAGAAATGTGAGCAGGAGCTTAAAATTCTCATGCTTCCAAAAGACCCTAACGATGAGAAGAATGTTATTGTCGAAATTCGTGGAGGTGCAGGCGGAGATGAAGCAGCACTTTTTGCGGCAGACCTTTTCAGGATGTATTCAAAATTTGCCGAGGCAAACCGCTGGAAAGTAGAAGTTATGAGTGCGAGCGAGAATGGAATCGGTGGCTTCAAAGAAATCGTATTTATGGTAATAGGTGCAGGTGCGTACTCAAAACTTAAATATGAGAGCGGTGTTCATCGTGTGCAGAGAATACCTTCTACGGAGTCGGGCGGAAGAATTCATACATCAACGGCAACGGTGGCAATTATGCCGGAAGTTGAGGAAGTTGATGTTCATGTAGACCCTAATGACTGTAAGATTGATGTGTACAGAGCATCAGGAAACGGCGGTCAGTGTGTAAATACAACGGACTCGGCAGTACGAATCACACATATCCCTACGGGAATAGTCGTAACCTGTCAGGATGAGAAATCACAGCTTAAAAATAAAGATAAAGCCATGAAAGTTCTCCGTTCAAGAATTTATGACATGGAGCAGGAAAAGGCAAACAGCGAGCAGGCGGCAGAGAGAAGAAGTCAGGTAGGAACAGGTGACCGTTCAGAGAAGATAAGAACATACAACTTCCCACAGGGCAGGGTTACAGACCACAGAATAAAGTACACAAGCCACAGACTTGGAGAGATACTTGACGGTGATATAAATGAGCTTCTTGAAAATATCATTGCGGCAGACCAGACGGCAAGACTTGCGAAGATGAGCGAGGAGTAAGTTTTTTCGGCTGCGAAATTATGTAGGTTGTGTTGATTGTGCAGCTATAACAGAATAATACCGCCGGCACGCTTTCGCTATGTTGTCACTCGTAGCAGTACATAAAGTCAGCAAAAGACGCTGACTGAGTACTGACGGTGACAAAAATGCCGGCTAACATTATTTGTTATAGCTGCACAATCCAAGCAAATATTACGACAGAATAATAATGCCGGTATGCTAATGTTAAAATAAATTTTGCTACAAAAATAATTGTATGCAACCACGCATTATATATGTTTGAGATTTGCATACATTTATGTATATATATTGTTTTAAAGAGGAGATTTGGTTTGAAATCAAAGGATTTAATAATCACAAGCGAGTCTAACGGACAGATTAAAGAACTTATAAAACTTCAGAAGCAGGCGAGGGAGCGAAGAAAGACTAAGAAATTTGTTGCAGAGGGGATTAAGATGGTTCTTGAGGCAATCAATTTTGATAAGCTCGATAAATTATATGTTTCGGAGTCTGCTTTTGACAGGACGGCACAGAGACTTGGTGATAAGCTTGAAAGAATACCGTATGAGGTTGTTGCCGATAATGTTTTTAAACAGATTTCCGATACGGTTACACCTCAGGGAGTTCTTGCTACAGTCAATATGCCTGAGTACGATGTTAAAGAAATTCTGTCGGATGAGAGAAAAGCGTGGGTGCTTTTGGATGATTTAAGAGACCCCGGCAATCTAGGTACTATAATAAGAACATCGGAGGGGGCTGGAATGTCCGGTGTTATAATGAGTAAGGAGAGCGTTGACCTTTTTAATCCTAAAGTGGTGCGTTCAACGATGGGAGCAATATTTAGGGTTAAGTTCTGTTATGTTGAGTCGCTTATAGATATTATAGAAGAGATTAAAAAATCCGGATATGATGTGTATGCAACGGCAATGGAGGGCAGTGAGGTATATGACTGTGTTGATTACACAAAGGGTTCCGCCTTTATAATAGGCAATGAAGCAAACGGTGTATCTGATGCAGTGTTTGAAAAAGCATCAAAGCGTATCAGGATTCCTATGGAGGGAAAATTGGAGTCGCTTAACGCAGCAGTATCAGCTGCCATAATAATGTATGAGATGGCGAGACAGAAACGAAAATAGTCTGTTATTTAGTTTATTTGAGGTTGTGAATAATAGTTGAATAGAGAAACGAAAGTATCATTTAGTTGACAAATACAGTTGTTTGAGCTATATTCAGTGAATAAATGCGATAAAATCGTACAAATCATATACTCTCGGAAATCCAGCCAAAATAATTCGTTTTGAAAAGATACTGAGAGATTATGGTATAGGAGAGGAGGAAAATATGGAACCGATGTATTGGCTTATTGCCATGGCGATACTGCTTGTCATTGAGATAATCACTATGGGGCTTACGACCATATGGTTTGCGGCAGGAGCATTAGCAGCGGTTGTTGCAGCACTTTTTCATGCTCCGCTCATCGTGCAGTTTGCATTGTTTTTGACCGTATCGGTGGTATTGTTCTGTTTTACAAGACCTATTGCAGAAAAATACCTAAATAACAGCAGGACAAAGACAAATATAAACAGTATTATCGGTGAAGAAGCAAAGGTTACAGAGGAGATTGACAACTTTAACCAGAAAGGTGCGGTTGTTGTAAGAGGGCTTGAGTGGACAGCGAGGAGTGTTAATGACAATGAAATCATTCCTGAGGGTTCAAAAGTCAAAGTAAAAGAGGTAAATGGAGTTAAATTGCTTGTAGAAAAGCAGAATTAGTAGAAAGGAGATATGAAAATGCCATTTTTAGCAGCTTTAGTAATATTGATTGTAATTATACTTTTGTCATGTATAAATGTAGTACCACAGGCAAGGGCGTATGTTATTGAGAGACTTGGAGGATATCAGGGGACATGGGGAGTTGGAATCCACTTTAAAATCCCTTTTATAGACAGAGTTGCAAGAAAAGTAGATTTAAAAGAGCAGGTTGCAGATTTTCCACCACAGCCGGTTATTACAAAAGACAATGTAACAATGAGAATAGACACTGTTATCTTTTATCAGATAACTGATCCTAAACTTTATACATACGGTGTTGAAAATCCGATAATGGCTATCGAAAATCTCACAGCTACAACGCTTAGAAATGTTATCGGTGAGCTTGAACTTGATGAAACACTTACATCAAGAGAGATTATAAATGCAAAAATGCGTTCATCACTTGACACGGCGACAGATCCATGGGGAATAAAGGTAAACAGAGTCGAGCTTAAGAATATCATTCCGCCGGCAGCAATCCAGGATGCGATGGAAAAACAGATGAAGGCAGAGCGTGAAAAGCGTGAAGCAATCCTTCGCTCACAGGGAGAAAAAGAGTCGGCAATCCTTGTTGCGGAGGGAAAGAAACAGTCAGCAATCCTTGATGCGGAGGCTGAGAAGCAGGCTGCGATACTTAGAGCCGAAGCCAAAAAAGAGGCAACTATCCGTGAGGCTGAAGGTCAGGCTCAGGCTATACTTGCGGTTCAGCAGGCAAACGCAGATGGTATAAAGATGCTTAACGATGCGGCTGCATCCGACAATGTTATCAAATTAAAGAGCCTTGATGCATTTGCAAAGGCAGCAGATGGAAAAGCAACAAAGATAATCATTCCGTCAGAGATACAAGGGCTTGCGGGACTTGCAAAATCAGTAACCGAGATTGCAAAAGAGAATTAGGTTGTTGCGAAAATGATTATATGTTGCGAGAATTTCGCAAGTACCTGTTTTAATATTAAAAAGTAGGAGTCTGTCACTGGCAGACTCTATATGTGTATTATTACATCATAGTATAAAAAAGAAATGGAGGACATATCAATGGCTATCAATTTAAAAGGACGCAATTTTCTTACTTTAAAGGACTTTACACCGGAAGAGATACAGTATATGCTTGATCTGTCGGCTGATTTAAAGGCGAAAAAGAAAAACGGAGTATCAATTAAAAACTACACAGATAAAAATATCGCACTTATATTTGAAAAGACAAGCACACGCACACGATGTTCTTTTGAAGTTGCAGCAAATGATATGGGTATGGGAGTTACATATCTTGACCCGTCCGGTTCACAGATAGGCAAAAAGGAGAGTATACCTGATACTGCAAGGGTTCTCGGAAGAATGTTTGACGGTATCGAGTACCGTGGATATGGACAGGATATTGTAGAAGAACTTGCAAAATATGCAGGAGTTCCGGTATGGAATGGTCTTACAAATGAATATCATCCTACACAGATGCTTGCTGACTTACTTACCATCAAAGAGCATTTAGGAAAGATTAAAGGTGTAAAACTCGTATATATGGGGGATGCCCGTTATAATATGGGAAATTCGCTTATGATAGCGTGTGCAAAGATGGGGATGCATTTTACGGCTTGTACTGCAAAGGAATATTTCCCAAATCAGGAACTTGTTGAACAGTGTCAGGAATATGCAAAGGCATCAGGCGGTTCTATTACACTTACTGAGGATGTTGAGAGTGGAACAAAAGGTGCAGATGTTCTCTATACGGATGTATGGGTATCAATGGGTGAGCCTGACGAAGTATGGGCAGAGAGAATAAAAGCTTTATCAACATATCAGATAAATAAAAAAGTAATGGAAAATGCAGGCAGGGATGCGATATTTATGCACTGTCTTCCGGCATTCCATGACCTTAAGACCAAAATCGGTAAAGAAGTTTATGAGAAATTCGGAATGAGCGAACTTGAAGTTACTGACGAGGTATTTGAGTCAGAGCAGTCGGTTGTGTTTGATGAAGCCGAAAACCGTATGCACACTATAAAGGCAGTTATGGTTGCCACACTTGGAGAAAGGGAATAGTGTGAAAATTAACAGCAGGAAAACCTGTAAAATATGGTAAACAGCAATTTTCACACTCAAGATTTGTGCCTTGCACAAACTTGTTAATGTACAAAAAGGCACAGAAAAGAGGATGACATGAAAAGTGAGGTACTACGCATTTTACGCGAAGCGGGAGATGAGTGTGTTTCGGGGCAGAGTTTGTGTGAGCGTTTCGGCGTGTCAAGACAGGCTGTCTGGAAGAATATAACGCAGCTTAAGGAAAAAGGATTCGAGATAGAGTCAGTTTCTAATAAAGGATATAAACTTAAGAGCGAGCCTGACATATTAAATGCATCAGCAATAGAAAGTTATCTGCCAAAGGACTGCATTTGCAAGAAAGCCGTGATATATGACACGATAGATTCAACGAATACAAAGGCAAAGCAGCTTGCCGAGTCAGGAGAGCCGGAGGGTACTTTGATAGTGGCTGACGAGCAGACCGACGGCAGGGGCAGGCGTGGCAGAAAATGGTGCTCTAAAAAAGGTGCAAATATTTTTATGACACTTCTCATAAGACCAGAGACTGAGCCTAAACATCTTTCGGGTATCACGCTTCTTGCGGCAATGTCCGTTGCAGGAGCAATTAAAGATGTGTGTGGTGTGGACACAAAGATAAAGTGGCCTAATGATATTGTACTTGAAAAAAAGAAAATATGTGGTATTCTTACTGAGATGAGTTCAGAGATGAACTATGTAAATTATGCCGTTATAGGAATAGGCATAAATGTAAACGATGATGATATACCTGACGAACTTAGAAAAAATGCTTCTTCAATATATCTGGAGACAGGCAAAATGACTAACAGAAATAAACTTACAGCAAAGGTTGTAGAGAAATTTGATGAATATTACAAAAAATTTCTTCAGACAAATGATTTGTCGCAGGTTGTCGATGAGTACAATTCTATGCTCATAAGCATGGACAGTGAAGTGAAAGTGCTTTACGGCATGGCGGAGACAGCAGATCCTAAGGAAGAAGAAACAGGTATCGCAAGAGGAATAGATAAGGACGGTGCACTGCTTGTCGAGACAAAAGACGGCATTAAGAGCATTGTGTCCGGAGAAGTATCAGTAAGGGGGTTGTATGGCTATGTATGATGAGGCTGACATAAACAGTGAAGCGGTGATATTGTGTGCGGCAAATGCCTATGAACAGAAATATTATCTCAATGAAAATTTCAGTTCACTTCCACAGACCATTAAGGATGAATTACAGATAATGTGTGTACTCTATACGGCAGAGATAGGCGGGATTTTTTCATTACAGTATGATGAAGAGGGCAACCTTTATATGAATGTCGTAGCAGAGGAAGACGATTTTTCATTTGACGAGATAGGAAGTGCATTAAAGATAAAAGCATTGCAAAATGAGAAAAGGGATCTTCTTGAATCACTTGAAAAATATTATAAAGCAGTGATATTACACGAAGATTTAGATGCTATACAGACGCAGGAATAATAAATTATATATGGCTTTGTGTGATAACATATATAGAAATGTGAGGAAAAAAATCATGTTATTAGCAGTAGATGTTGGAAATACGGATGTGACATTTGGAGTATTTGATGGAGAGAGACTTGCAGCAAGGTTCAGATTTACTGTTCAGGTTCCGAGAACATCAGATGAATACGGAGAATTATTGTGCAATATTTTAGAGCAGAAAGGGTACAAGCCTGACGATATAACAGAGGTTATAATAGCATCGGTAGTGCCTAAGATGATGTACTCCTTTACGAGTGGTATAATCAAGTACCTCAACTGCCATCCTATAGTTGTCGGAGCCGGTACAAAGACAGGCATAAGAATAGATACGATGAACCCAAAAGAAATAGGACCTGACAGGATAGTGGATGCAGTAAGTGCGTTTGAACTTTATGGTGGACCTATAATCGTCGTGGATTATGGAACAGCGACAACTTATGATCTTGTGACGGCAGATGGAGCATTTAAGGGCGGAGTTATCAGCCCGGGAATAAGAATATCGGCAAATGCACTCTGGAACAACACGGCTAATCTTCCTGAGATAGAGATAAAATGTCCCGGAAATATTATTGCTAAAGATACTATTTCTGCAATGCAGGCGGGACTTTTTTATGGAACGATAGGTCAGACAGAGTATATCATAAGAAAGATTAAGGAAGAATCCGGACTTATGGATGCTAAAGTCATCGCAACAGGCGGGCTTGGAAAAGTTGTATATGAAAATACCAAGTCTATAGAGATATATGACGGTGACCTCACATTAAAAGGGTTGCAGCTTATACACAGCAAACAGAAAAAATAGAGAGTTATGAGTGAATTTTATATAGGAAATGTAAAAATAGACGGTAATCTTGCTTTAGGACCTATGGCAGGAGTGACGGATATGCCATTTCGCATGATTTGTAAAGAGTTTGGTGCAGATCTGCTTTACACTGAGATGATAAGTGCAAAAGGCATCTATTATAAAAATAAAAATACCGAACCTCTGTGGCAGATAGACGATACGGAGCATCCGGTAGCATTGCAGCTTTTTGGTTCAGAACCGGAACTTATGGCGGATATGGCGGAGCAGATAGAATACAGAAACTTTGACATACTCGATATAAATATGGGCTGTCCCGTGCCAAAAGTAGTAAACAACGGTGAGGGTTCGGCACTTATGAAAAATCTGGAACTTGCCGCAAAAATAGTGAGAGCCATATCAGACAGGATAAAAAAGCCTGTCACGGTCAAATTCAGGAAAGGTTTTAATGACGAAAACATAAATGCCGTTGAATTTGCAAAAATGATGGAACAAAGCGGTGCAAGTGCCGTTGCGGTACACGGCAGGACAAGGGAAGAATATTACTCCGGAACGGCGGACTGGGATATAATAAGAAAAGTAAAGGAAGCAGTAAAAATCCCGGTCATAGCGAGTGGAGACATATTTACCCCTGAAGATGCGGTAAGATGCAAGAACGAAACAGGCTGCGACGGTCTTATGATAGCGAGAGGTGCGAGAGGAAATCCGTGGATATTCAGGCAGATAAAGGAATTTGAAAAAAGCGGTCAATATCAGGACAAGCCATCATTTGATGAGGTGGCAGCTATGATACTCAGACATACAAAAATGCAGATAGAATATAAAGGTGAATATCTTGGCATACGCGAGATGAGAAAACATGTCGGCTGGTACACGGCAGGCTATAAGAATTCATCATCAATACGCAGACAAGTAAATGAAGTAGAAAATTATGAGCAGTTAGAAAGACTTATAAATGATTGCAGGAATTTATAAAAAACGATAGTTATAATTTATACTGGCTGTATTACAAATATTGAAAATTGTAAAATATTTATAACAAACTGCCATGATTTGGGAAAGATGCATTTAATTTAGCACATAATTAAAACGAAATGGAGATAAAGATGGAAGAACTTATTCAAAAGATTGAGAGATTAAAGAAAGAAAACGATTTTGTCATACTTGCACATTATTATGTGGACGGTGCTGTTCAGGATATAGCAGACTATGTTGGAGACTCATTTTATTTAAGCAAGGTTGCGACAAAAGTTGAGGCAAAAAACATATTATTTGCAGGCGTGTCATTTATGGGTGAGAGTGCAAAACTCTTAAATCCTGAAAAGCATGTATATATGGCAGATGTGACTGCCGACTGCCCTATGGCTCATATGGTAACGGTTGACCGTATAAAAGAAGTAAAAGAGCAGTATGACGATGTTGCCGTAGTCTGTTATGTAAACTCAACAGCCGAGATAAAGGCAGTATCAGATGTATGTGTGACTTCATCAAATGCCATCAAGGTAGTAAAAAACATAGAGAATAAGAGGATATTCTTTGTGCCTGACAATAACCTTGGAAGATATGTTGCAAAGCAGTTGCCTGAAAAAGAGTTTATATTCAATGACGGATTTTGTCATGTCCATAAGAGTATTGATCCGGAGCTTGTCAAAGAAGCAAAAGAGCATCATCCCGACGCACTCGTGCTCGCACATCCTGAATGTACTGAGGATGTACTCGAACTTGCCGATTATATAGGAAGTACGGCAGGAATACTTGATTATGCAACAGAGAGTGACTGTAAGAAATTTATCATCTGTACAGAGATGGGTATATTCTTTAAACTCAGCAAGCAGAATCCTGACAAGAAGTTCTATTCAGTAGGGCACAGACAGTTCTGTCCGAATATGAAGAAAGTAAGCCTTGAAAAAGTGGCAGATGTAATGGAAAATCCGATGGAGGAAGTAATTCTTCCTGATGATATAATGGATGAAGCCTGTAAACCGCTTCAGAAAATGCTTGAACTTGCAAAATAGACAAACATTCAGCATTTGGATTATTATAAAATGAATGGCTGTTACATTAAATAAATAGCTTTGACGATACAATGAGCAAGTTCAGATATTGACATAGATAGTTTGTTCACCTGTTGTGCATAATTTGTGAAATAATCGTGAAATTGTACAATAATCATTAAAAAAATGATAAAATAATCCGATATTATTTATGGATGGCAAAAAGGTAAAATACTTACTCACGAGGTAAAACATATCAACATAGTCCGAAGTTCAAAGGATTGGCCGTACACTCTCCAGAGAGTTTCAGATTGTGAGAATATGATTTACTATATCAGTGTATATCGTATAATGGGCCGTACACCAATGATATATGATATACACAAAAAAACAACACCAATCGTTTAAAAGCAATTGGTGTTATTTTTTTATAAAACAATATATTTTGTTTTTTACTGTGTCACAGCAATAGTGCAAGCTGTAATTACTTTAATTTTATTGATTTATTTTGCGACCTCTTTAATCTGAGCTGTCCCAGTTTCTTTTTGGTCTTTCTTCAACTTGTAATTGATACCAAGTCCCATACCCGTAACTGCATAGAATACAGGAGCAACAGCTATACAGGAGTCGTTTGTGAGTGAGATTATCAGGTAGCCTATAACACCGACAAATATACTCACTCCGATTTTTGGAAGATAACCGCTAAAATCGTGTTTCCAGTAGAGTTTTAAGCTGCTGACAAGGTACCATATAAAGAATACCAGCCATGCGATAAGCGAGATAACACCAGTCTGTACACCAATCTGAATCAGCGTACAGTGGGGTTTTGTAATAATCTCATTTATGTGTCCTGAATTGTAAAGACCGACAAGGTCATTGTTAGGAAACGCAATGATAAATGTATCAGGACCTGAACCGAGTAAGAAATACTTCTTGAGAAGCGGAAGTGTTCTTGCCCAGATATATCCACGCATATTTGCAAAATGGAAATGGTTTTCAAGGAAAGAAAGTGATTTGGTCTGTTTTGTAAGTTTCATAATGGCACCACCCGGACCATAAGTATAAAATGTTGAATCATTTTCTTTCATCATATTTGTAAAGTACCATGTTTTATCATCTATCGTAATCTGATAACCATTGAAACTGTCAGAGCGGATAGAAGAGAATGAGAATGGAAATCTCTCATCATTTATAACATAGCTTGAAGAGTCCTCATTAAGTGCAAAAGCCACTTCTTTATCTGACTTGTCAGTAAGCGAAAACTGGTCAGTACCGTTAGCATCCTGAGTACACTTGATGATAAGAGTTTCATTATTATAAACAATGGAAACATTGTCATCATTTGTGGTGATCTCGCTGAGCGGATGATATTCAGCTTCAGTACTGAACATGGATTTCATTCTGTCAAGCAATATACCCTGGTTTGCCACATTTATTCCAATAAATGCGACTATAAAAACAGCGATTGCAACAATAACAATCTTAATATTTTTAATAAACACTTTTCTCATACAGAGAAGCATAACTATAAGAGAAAAGATAACCGCAAGAATACCGGCACGCGACTGTGATGCAAAAAGAATAACCATAAGAGATACTATCAAAACAGCACAGCCTATTTTCGCCCAGACTTTTTTGACTGCAAATATAAGACCTACAAGAATAGGAACTATAAGGCAGACATAAAATCCTACATAGTTAGGATTGTAGAGGGAAAGATAAGTACGACCCTCCTCAAAATTAAACTTAAGAGGACCTCCCTTGTATGTAGAAGGTGTCATAAGTTTCTGACCGAGTGAAGTCCTGAAAAAATCGTGCTTTAATGCCTGGCTGAGTCCAAGCAGAACCATAACCGTAATACCGGCAACAAACCACGGCATTATGCGCTTTACTGCTGCTTCTGTACGCATTATAAAGAAACAATAGTATGCGGTAAGGCAATATCCCATAAGAGCCCAGACAGGTTCAAACTGCTCATAAATACCTGAAAAACAGAAATCTCTGTTTGAGGATGCAAGAGCCGAAATAAAGGAAATGCCACAATAAATTGCAAGTGGTATAAGTATTTTGCACCATGCAGCCTTCTGCTCGTCCGCAAATATCATATAGATAAGACAGAATATCATGCATGCACAGGCAACGAGAAACCATATGAGTTTTGTGTGAAGGAAAAAGTCGACTGCTGAAGTCTGGCTTGTGTACCATTCAAACTTGCCAAGTTTGGTTTCATAAGAATACATATAAGTGATAAGTGGTATCACACTGAGTACGGCGATTATCGGAAGCAAAAGACTTAATGGGTACTTTGGCTCGGCCGGTGTGCCTTTTTTCTTAGCATTTTGAGATGCCATAGGTAAACCTCCTAAAAATTTTTTATGATTGCAAAAATAGCTGTATGCTGTGAAGATTGAACATATATAGGCTATTTTGCAAATTGAAATATATGTATGTAAACATAGATTATGTTCAGATACACACATCTAATTATACATATATTTTAAAAAGAAACAACAGTAAAGTTGACATTAAATAAGGAAATTAGTAGAATAAGAAGTATTGTACCGTATATTTTTAATGATAATGCAGTTTTCTGCCTTATGGTAAGTTTATGAACATAACCATTTTTATTGAGTAGAGCAATAAACGGCAGAGAAAATTGCGAATATCTGTTTGAATATACAATGAGCTTTGGAGGTTTTATAAAGAAACGAGGTTTAAGGATAAAGATGAGAAATTACGACCCATACAAAAAAACGATACTTTTTTTTGCATCGCTTGTTAATATAGTGCTTATGTCACTTGTATTTATGTATGTATGGTTTCATTACTATGCAGCTACGATGTTTGTGGCAACTTTTTACAGAAAAGGACATTATGCTATGATTGGTTTATACGCATTGATTCTTTTCTTTTTTTCAACGATGTATGGAAGCATGAAAATAGGGCAGTACAGGCGGCTTGAGGTTATGCTGTCGCAGTATCTCAGCCTGTTTTTGTCTAATATGGTGATGTATTTTGTAATATGCCTTTTGGCATTCGGAATAGTAAATCCCATGTATATGATTGCTGCAATGGCAGTTGAGATGACTCTTTCCACGATATGGAACTTTGTGATAATCCATTTCTACAACAGAATTTTCCAGCCGTGGAAGATTTTGCTTATATATGGTGAAAGACCGGCGGCAGACCTTGTATATAAGGTTGAGGCAAGGCGTGATAAGTATGCAATCTATGATGCGGTAAATATAGATGAGGGGATAGATAAGATAGCTGAGAAAATGAAAGATTTTCAGGCTGTCATAATCGGTGATATATCTGCCGAAAAGAGAAACGATATGCTCAAATACTGTTATGCACATAAAATGAGGGCATATGTTATACCGAAACTCTCAGACATAATACTTATGGGAGCAGACAGGATTCATGTGTTTGATACACCGTTTTTGCTTTCAAAAGGCTATACATTGAGCTTTGACCAGAGATTGTTTAAAAGAGCACTAGACCTTATCATTGCAATTCCAATGACAGTCATAGCTTCACCGTTTATGCTTATCACGGCAATAGCGATAAAATTGTATGATGGAGGTCCGGTATTTTACAAACAGGTAAGATGCACAAAATATGAGCGTGAATTTGAGATATACAAATTCAGGAGCATGATAGTAAATGCAGAGAGTGACGGTGTTGCAAAGCTTGCAAAGGAAAATGACGACAGGATAACACCGATAGGAAAATTTATTAGGGCGACCCGTATCGATGAATTGCCACAATTATTTAATATAATAAAGGGAGATATGTCATTTGTAGGTCCAAGACCGGAAAGACCTGAGATAATGAAGCAGTATTGCGAGGAAATGCCGGAATTTCCGTTTAGGACAAGAGTAAAAGCGGGACTTACGGGATATGCACAGGTATATGGTAAGTACAATACAACGCCTTATGACAAATTAAAACTTGACTTGTTTTATATAGAAAATTATTCACTATGGACTGACATAAAACTTATACTTATGACAGTAAAAACGGTTCTTAAGAAGGATGCAACGGAAGGTGTTTCAGACAATCAGGTTACAGCCGAGAAAGCAGATGATGCGGCACAGGAGCCGGTGGAGAAGATAGTTAAGGAAATAGTTAAGAATAACCAATGATGTGATTGCGAAACGCAGTTTTATGTTGCACAAATAAAATGCAATTTATTGAGAGTTTCGCAAAAGCTTAATCAATAGCATAAATTGGAGGAAGATTTTGAAAGAGAATTTAGATGTGGAAAAAACGGAAGGGGCGGGAATGGTTAAAAAAGCACTTCTTGTTACAAGAGTGAGCGGATTTATACCGCAGTTTGAGATGAATAATGTGAAAATACTTCAGGAGATGGGGTATGAGGTGCATTATGCCGCAAATTTTAATACGATAGTTTATGGAAATGATAACAGCAGACTTGACGGGACAGGGATAATCAGGCATCAGGTGGATTTTGAACGCTCACCTTTTTCAAAAAATGTGAAAATATCATGCAAGCAGCTTGAAGAACTGATAACAGATGAAAATTTTGACCTGATACACTGTCATATGCCGATGAGCGGTGTTGTTGCAAGGATTGCGGCACAGAGAGTAAGAAAAAAGACAGGAAGAAAGGTTCCGGTTTTATATACTGCACACGGGCTTCATTTTTATACGGGAGCACCGTTTAAAAACTGGATATATTATCCGATAGAGAGGTATTTGGCAAGATATACAGACAGACTAATACTTATAAATGATGAAGATTATAAAAGAGCAGGAAAATTTCCGGTGCGTGGAAAAGTTGAACACACAAAAGGCATAGGAATGAACTTGTCAAAGTATGAAAAATATCAGACGGATATAGAGCGAAAAGACAAGAGAGCAATATATAAAAGATTTGGCATAGCAGAGGGAAGTAAGATAATCGTAAGTGTAGGAGAGCTTAGCAAAAGAAAAAATCATATATGTGTTATAGAAGCAATGGCACAGTTAAAAGACCTCGATATAGTATATCTGATATGCGGAATGGGTGCTATGGAACAGGAGTTGAGAAGCAGGGTAAAAGACCTCGGTTTGGAAAAGAAAGTCATATTTGCAGGATATGTAAAAGATGTACCAGATGTGCTTTCAGAATGTGACTGCTTTGTATTCCCGTCATTTCAGGAGGGACTTCCGGTGGCAGTCATGGAAGCAATGGCGGTCGGACTTCCGGTTATCGCATCAAACATAAGAGGTATAACAGATCTTATCGAGCATACAAAGGGCGGCTATCTCGTTCACGGGTTTGAACCGGTAGACTATTCTGTAAAGATACGAAGAATGTTTACTGAAAAAGACGGAAAAAGTGCAGTTCCAAGGAAAGAACGCAGAGAGCAGATGGGAATGTGGAACATAGAAAAAGTCAAAGAATTTTCAATAGAAGTCGTAGACAGGCAGATGAGAAAGATATATGCCGAGGTCACAGGTGAGCCGGTGGGTTAAAGATGATTGACAAAGTGTTGTCATATTGCTTACAGGTGTGGTGTTAGATATTAATGCGTTAAGATATTTATGTTTATCGTATGATTTGAAAATAGTGATTGTAAGTGTTTAAGCAGCAGAGCGGATTGCGAACATCCGCCTGACATTGAAAAATATGGAGGAAGATAAAGTGGCAGGAAAAGTAATACAGGTACTTATGTCCACATACAATGGTGATGAATATCTGAAAGAGCAGATAGACAGTATTCTGGCACAGGATTGTGAAAAAAAAGCTGGTACAAAATTAAAACTTTTGATAAGGGATGACGGTTCAAAAGACGGAACGCAGAAGATACTTGGGGAATATGCTAAAAAATATCCTGAAACGATAGAATGGTATCAGGGGCAGAATGTAGGTGTTATCAAAAGCTTCTTTGACCTTGTGGTAAAGTCGGACGAAAAAGCGGACTACTATGCATTTTCAGATCAGGACGATTATTGGCATAAAGACAAATTAAGTGCAGGCATAACAAATATTGACAAAATGTCAAAAGAAAAAGACACAAAGAAAAATATGCCATTACTCTACTGCTGTAGTCCGATGCTTGTAGATGAAAATCTCAAAGAACTCAATAACGAAATGACGAGAAAACTAAAGAAACCGGCATTTGAAAATGCTGTTGTGGAAAATATAGTCACAGGCTGCACGCTTGTAATGAACAAAACGCTTAGGGACATGGCAAAGGCACATCAGCCGGAGTTTACGGTAATGCATGACTGGTGGTTTTATCTTCTTGCAAGCTGCTATGGGAAAGTATATTATGACATGGAACAGTATATAAGCTACAGACAGCACGGCTCAAATACCGTAGGATACAATGTCAGCAAGACAAAAGAATTTAAAGACAGATTAAAAAGATTTAAGAGAAATAGACGGAATATATCAAGACAATTATCAGAATTTGTCCACATTCATGAAAAATATAGAAAAGACACATCCTGCTTTAAAACAACAGCTAATAACAAAGTTGATGACATATCGCAAAAAAATGTTGCTAAAAGCCATGAAAAGGAAACGACAGTACCATTAAATGAGGAAATATTAAAAAGCAGTTCCGTGAAATCAAAGATAGTAATGGCAAAAAGGCTTGCTGAATACAGAGGAAATATAAAATATCTTCCAAAGAGAATGACACTTGTAAAAGAAGCAGGAATATACCGTCAGAGAAAAACAGACAACAGGATATTTAAGCTGATACTTATTTTGGGAAGTTATTAAACGGTCATCTGTGAAACTGATTATAAATTATGATGTTGGGGGAAAGAGTTATTTTGCCCCAATTGATGCCACGGATTGCTCTATTGTGTTACATTATGGTGATTTAAAAGTTATTATAAAGAAAGGAATAAAAATGGGGATAAAAGCAAAAGCAGATAAGATAACAGGTTACATCAGAGATTATGGCATAAGCTATGCAGCAAAAAAAGTGTATTACAGATATAAGGTAAAATATAAGCTCGGAAGAAAATACTGTCCGTTTGAAATATCAGATGCTCAGAGAAAAAGTGAGCAGCAATATAAGCCTGCTCAAAAAATAAAAGTCAGTATAGTAGTGCCACTCTATAATACACCTGAAAATTTCCTAAAAGAAATGTTAGATTCGGTAGAAGCACAGACATACACTGACTGGGAACTCTGCCTTGCAGATGCAAGTGATGAAAAAAACGGGCAGGTAAAAAAGACGGTAGAACAATATCAGGCTAAAGACAAGAGAATAAAATATAAAAAGTTATCTAAAAATGAGGGAATATCAGAAAATACCAACAGAGCACTGGAGATGGCAGCAGGTGACTACATAGGACTTATGGATCATGATGACCTGTTACATCCGTCAGTCCTCTATAATGTGGTAAAGACAATAGAAGAAAAGAAAGCCGATTTTATCTATACGGATGAGCTTTCATTTGTCGGAACGACCGACAGAGTGCAAAGTATTCACTTTAAACCTGACTTTTCGTGGGAGACATTCAGAAACAATAATTTCATATGTCATTTTACGGCATTTAAGAGAAGTCTGCTAAAAGAGACAGGTGGATTTAGAAAAGAGTTCGACGGGGCACAGGATTATGATATGTTTTTAAGGCTGTTGGAGAAAGCTAAGAGGGTGTGCCATATACAGAAGGTGTTGTATTATTGGAGACTGCACGCCGGATCTGTGGCATCCGGAGTTGGTGCAAAACCTTATACAGTTGAAGCCGGCAGAAAGGCTTTAGAAGAACACCTGCATAGAGAGAATATCATAGGAAAAGCGTATTCATCAGAGTTATATGGTCCATTTTATACGGTGGATTATCATATCTCTAAAAATGACAAAAATCTAGTTGTGATTGAAAGTAAACAGGCAAGAAAGTTTGCAATGCAGGAGATAAATAAGTCTGATTTAAAATATGATATTGTTGGAGCAGATGAATTCAAAGAAAGTCAGGTATCTTCTTATGATAATGTAATCTTTGTAGCAGATGGATATGAGAGATATGAAGACAGTGATAGAGAGAATGTAGGAAAAATTGATAAAGGTGTATTTGAGGAAGTATTACAATGCTTACAGCCGTCGGAGAATGTGGCATCAGGAGCAACGGTCTATTATAAGAAGAAAGTGTATCAGTCAGGATATTGTTATGATAAAGGATTGAAAAACTTTATTATGCCGTTATACAGTGGAGTTCCTGTAAAAGATCCGGCATACATGAACAGACTTAAATTCAGACAGAATGTGTCATTATTAGGTAAAGGGGTATTTGCAATCAAGTCTGGAACTTTATTGCAATACCTGCAGAAATCAGAGAATAAAGAGGACTTGCTTTCAAACGAATTCTATTTTGCGTTATGTTTGTATATAAAAGGAAAGGCAGAAAAATGTGTAGTATCTCCTTTAGTGCCTTTGAAAATATGCAGCAAAGTAAAAAATACGAGTATAAAGAAAGATTTTATTGAAATCAGACAAAAGGATTTAACATATAATGCTAATATGAATGTGTTTGGAAAATATTACTTCTTGTGGAAATAGCTCGAAGAAAGCACTTAAAATTTGCATTTCTACAATAGCTGTGATAAGATAAAGTAGGTTTTTAGTATATAAGTGAAGAAAAAAATAAATAGTGTATATAAAGTGGGATTTTAAGTAACAGGTGAGGAAAAAGTAATGAACTTAATAAAAGAATTATATAACTACAGAGAAATGATAATATCATTGGTGAAAAAAGACTTGAGAGGTCGTTATAAAGGCTCTGCTCTTGGATTTCTCTGGACATTTATCAATCCGTTATTTCAGTTGATAATCTACACACTCGTATTTTCAACGATAATGAGAATGGGTGTAGATAAATTTTATATGTTTTTATTTGTGGCATTAGTGCCGTGGATTTTTTTCAGTGCGTGTCTTCAACAGGGAGCTACCTGCATAATGGACAACAAAGAGATGGTGAAAAAGATATATTTTCCGAGGCTGGTATTACCATTATCGTTTGTTACCAGTTGTTTTGTAAATATGCTTTTGAGTTTTGTAGTCATTTTTGCAGTTATAATCGTGACAGGTTTTGGAATAAATCCTGTGGCACTTTTGTTTTTGCCATTAGTTATGATTATTGAGTATGCATTGGCACTTGGTATTTCACTTATAACATCTGCGTGTACCGTCTATGTCAGGGATTTACAGCATATATTATCAATAATAGGACTTGGATGGATGTATCTTACTCCGGTAGTGTATCCGTCAAGTATGGTTCCGGACAAGTACAGGACATTATTTAACTTAAACCCAATGACTCCGATTATTACGGCATATAGAGATATATTATATTATAAACATATTCCGCATATGACAACTCTTATACAGGCATCAGCTATGGGACTGATACTGATAATTGTGGGAATGGTAGTATTTAGCAGACTGCAGCGCAACTTTGTGGAGGAATTATAATGAGTGAAAATGCAATCGAAGTCAGAAATTTAAAAAAGATATTTAAAATATATCCGGATAAGAGCAATAGTATTAAAGAAAAAATATTATTTTTTAAAAGAAACAAATACGAGGTCAATCAGGTACTTGATGGAGTGAGCTTTGACATAAAAAAAGGTGAAGCAGTAGGTTTGATTGGAAAGAACGGTTGTGGCAAAAGTACAACATTAAAGCTTTTAAACCGCATAATGTATCCTACATCGGGAACTATCAGGGTAAATGGCAGAGTATCAAGTCTTATAGAACTTGGTGCAGGATTTCATCCTGATATGAGTGGAAGAGAAAATATTTATACAAATGCCTCAATTTTTGGTCTTACAAAAAAACAGATAGATGAAAAACTTGACGATATTATAGAATTTTCCGAACTTGGTGAGGCAGTTGACAATCCTGTAAGGACATATTCTTCAGGAATGTATATGAGACTTGCATTTTCAGTTGCGATAAATGTTGAAGCTGATGTGCTTCTGATAGATGAAATACTTGCCGTAGGGGATGTGAGTTTTCAGAAGAAATGTTTTGAAAAACTGCGTGAGATAAAGTATTCAGGAACAACGATAGTGATTGTTTCTCATTCGCTTCAGCAGATAGAACAGATATGTGATAAGAGTATATGGATAGAAAAAGGTCATATTCGTCAGATTGGGAATCCAAAAGAAATACATTTAAAATATTTAAAAGAAATGGAAGAGGAACGCCAGAGACTTATCCATGAAGCACAGAAAAATAAAGAAAATGACATAGAGGACAGAGATAGTTTTTGTGGAAAAAAAGTTATCCGTTCGGGTAGTGGCGAAGTATATTTTACAAATGTGACTTTAAAAGATAAAGAAGAAAAATTACAGAATGTGTATAAATCACATGATTTTATGCAGGTACAATATGACTTTGTAAATAAGTCAGATATAGAAGAAGCCGTGTTTTCGGTAAGAATTTATAAAGATGATAATACACATTGTTACGGAACGACATCAGATATAGAATGTAATGATACGATAAAAATAAAAGGAAAAAATAAATTTATCGTGGATTTTGATGACCTGTGTCTTCTTGATGGAAATTACATGATAGATGTTGATGTAAAAGATAAAACAGGTGATATAGTTTATGACAGCATACATGATACAATACGATTTGATGTGATAAATGAAGATGGAAGAACGGGTGTATGTGCTATTAGGACAAGTTGGAAAGTAGAGTAGATATATGAGCAAACAGGAAGAAATCTCAGGTGTACACAATTTTTTGAGAGAAAGTACATTGTTAAAACCGATAAAATTATGTTATGCACAGTTGCTTAATATAAAAAGATATGGTTTTAAATACGAATATCAAAAAATAAAATATGGTTTTATAAGAAGACATGAGAGTAAAGTTTTCTATAAAAAGATTGTCATATCCGAACAGGAAAGACAGAAACAAAAGCAGGAAACTTATGAAAAAACATTATGTTTTAGCATACTTGTGCCACTTTATAATACACCTGAGGGCTTTTTGCGTGACATGATAGAGTCTGTTCAAAAGCAGACATATTCTCAGTGGGAGCTTTGTCTTGCTGACGGAAGTGATGACGAACATAGCGATGTAGGAAAGATAGTAAAAGAATATGCAGATGCTGACAACAGAATAAAATATAAGGTGCTTGAGGAAAACGGCGGCATTTCTGAAAATACAAATGCTTGTATCGATATGTCAAGTGGGGATTATATAGTGCTTTTTGATCATGATGATATGCTGCATGAATCAGCACTTTATGAGATAAGAAAAGCTATAGATGATAAGAATGCTGATTTCATATATACAGATGAAGCGATTTTTTCAACAGATTACAGGAAACCGGACAGTTATCATCTTAAAACAGATTTTGCTATAGATGACCTTCGTTCAAACAATTATATATGTCATATATCATGCTTTTCAAGAGAATTACTTGAAAAGGCAGGAAAGTTCAGAAAGGAATTTGATGGCAGTCAGGACTTTGACATAATACTCAGATTGACAGAAAAAGCAGAAAGTATTGTACACGTTCCTAAAGTATTGTATTATTGGAGATGTCATGAACTTTCAGTTGCCTCAGATATATCAGCAAAAACATACTGTATAGATGCAGGAAAGAAAGCAATAGAGTCACATTTAGAAAGAGTGGGTGTTAAAGCAGATGTGAAAAGTTCTGAAATATATCCCGTTATATATAAAGTGACATATGAGATAGTCGGAAAACCACTTGTTTCTATAATAGTAACAAAGCAGTATGATGAGATAGATGATTGTGTGGCTTCATTAAAAGAAAATACATTATATGACAATTATGAGATAATAATTTGTGAAAACATAGATAAAAGAAATCATGCTGTGCAAAATGCAAAAGGTGATTATCTGGTGTTTGTGACAGACGGATGCCGTTTTGAAAATAATGAATGGCTCACGGAACTGTTGTCTGTAGTACAGAGAAGCGATATTGGAGCAGTTGGCTGTAAGATAAGTCATGCAGACACAACGCTAAGGGATTTTGGAATTACACTGGGAGTTGGAATCACCTGTGGATTATCATCAAATTTCTATGGCATGGGGTATGACTGTCAGGGTTATATGGGCAATATGTACTTTACACATGAAGTATCGGCTATGACCGACTGTGGGATGATGGTATCAAAAAAAGACTTTCAAGATGCAGGGGGATTTGACGAAAGACTTTCAGAATGGTTTGCGGGAGTTGATCTGTGTCTTAAATTGAAAAATGCAGGAAAACTAAATGCAATAAATCCATATGCAAAGATTGTTTATGTGCATAGAAAAAACAGGGACAGAGATATGAACGGATGCTACGTAGGTGATAAAGAATGTATGATAATTGTAAAAGAGAAGTGGAAAGATGATATATCATATGATGAGTATTACAATAGTAACCTTACAACTAAGTGCAGTAATTGGATGATAGGATAGGTAAAAATGAGTAATAAGATAGTGAAAAGTAAGAAAAAAAATACTATAAGTAAACATAATAGAATTGATAAAAATAAGAAAAGTATTATTGTATGTTTAGCGTTTTCTTTTGTAATAAGTCTGTTATTGAGCGGAATATACTTCAATTCAAATTATATCGACAAATATCAAAGCGTCTGGTATGAGGCATCCATAACAGACTATAAGGGATATAATATTGAAGGAACGGTGTATAATTATGATGAAAATGCTTCAGAACATTACATAGATTTTTCAGTGCCGGAGGTACCGATTAAGACTTTAAATATTCAGCTTAATGCAGCACCGGGAGATACAATAGAATTAGAAGCAGATATGCTCAAAGATGGAAAGAGTTTAGGGAAAATTGACAGTAATATACCGGGACATGAACAATATGCAAAGTTGTATTTTGAAAATAGAAAAATAAATTCAGTCAGAGTATATTTAAAAGGAACATTTGATTACAATAGTGCCAATGTGCAGAGTTTTCAGGTAAATGAAGATGTGAGTCGTTTAACGGGGGTGAGACATAGAAGTTTTATTATATTTTTTGTTTTGTTTGTTATACTGTCATATATATTTATTAAAAGAAAACATAAGTTTACAGCTGAGCAAATTGATGAAAAAATTATAAGATATAAGGAAAAAATTATAAATTCAATAGATGCATATAAGAAAATAATAGTATTTGAAATAATAGGGTATATAATATTATTTTTGTTTGTAGTATGTATGCTCAAGTTTAAATTTAAGATTCATAGTTATTATGTTTTATATACTATATTATCTTTATGTATATGGGTAACATTAAGTTCTTTATATTGGTATATAAAAAACAATAAAGTCAAGTTTGAAAAAATGTTTTTAATTGTTGGTAGCATGTTATCTTGTATGTTTATTGTACTTTTACCTAATCGATTAAATATTTCATATGATGATCAGATACATTACAAAAATATTGTAGCATTATCACATTATCCTGATAAAAGTGTAAGTGTTGCGGAAGATGATTATTATTTAAGTTGTTTTGTACCGCAGCTAAGAAATTCTTGTGATGTAAAAGATAAGTCATATCATAACATAATAAATGATAGCTATAGCAAGAGAACATCAGTAGAATATAATGAAAATATTACTTATAAAAGTGTTGTGTATATGCCGGTAGCTATAGCTATGATGATATTAAGAGGAATAGGATTAAATTTAAGTTTGATTATTCTGGGAGCAAAGTTAGCAGGAATGTTATTTTATCTATATATAGTATATAGAGGAATGAAACATTTAAAAAATGGAAAGATGGTTGTTGCAGCGGCATCAACAATGCCAGGTGCAATGTTTATAATTGCTAATTTTAATTACGATTATTGGCTTATTGGATTAACTTTATATTCAACATGTTATATCGTTGGAGAATATCAAAATCCGGATAAATATATTAAAATTAAGGATTTTGTTTATATAATTGCTTCTACATTGTTAGGAATTGCGGTGAAAGTTGTATATATACCTTTATTAGGGATAATAGCATTTTTGCCAAAGAAAAAGTTTGAAAAGAAAAAGGGCATTGTTGCGTTCAGATGTTTTTTTTGTGGAATTGTTATTTGTGCAATTATAGGGTTTGCTATACTGATATTTGGTGGTGGGTTAGGAATTGGAGATACCAGAGGTGGAGAAGAAATAAATGCTATGGGACAAATAAAATATATTTTATCTAATCCGCTTCAATATACGAAAATATTGTTGACATTTATAAAGGATTATTGGTCAATAAAAAAAATACCCGACTATAATACTGCAACAGCATATCTTATGAAACCGGCTGGATATTGGGGATATGTTGCAGCATTTATGTTACTGGTAATGCTATATGACAGGAGTGACAATAATACCGTTAAATGGTATTTATCTGCAAGCAGTATTCTAATTGGATTTATTACATCATGTATGGTTGCAACTGCTTTATATGTGGTCTATAATCCAGTTGGTTCATTAAGTATTGTTGGATGTCAGGCAAGGTATTTATTCCCTATTATTGTATCTGGTATGTTGGTTGTGTCAAGAATTTATATACCAATTAAATTACAGAGTAGTATTATAAAAAGAGCTGAAGAAATTATAACAATTTTATTTATTATTGTACTTAATTGCTGTATGTTAAGGACAATGCTATAAATATAAGGTAGGTAAACATGAAACATACATTTGTAATTTGTGCATATAAAGAAAGTGCATTTTTAGAAGAATGTATCTTGTCTTTGAAAAAGCAGACAGTAAGATCAAATATTTTAATAGCAACATCAACACCAAATAAATATATAGATGATATTGCAGAAAAATATGGGATTGTTGTTATGGTAAATAAAGGGCAGGGTGGAATAACACAGGATTGGAACTTTGGACTTAGTAAAGTTAAGACCAGATATGCCACAGTTGCACATCAGGATGATATATATGAGCCTGAATATTCAGAAAAAATAATTAAGGAGATGGCTAAATCGGACAATTCGATTATTGCATTTTCTGATTATAGTGAGCTTAGAAACGGCGAAAAGATACATGACACAACAATGCTTAAAATTAAGAGGATAATGTTATTGCCATTGAGAATAAAGGCATTTTGGAAAAGCAAGTTTATAAGAAGAAGAGTTTTGTCTATGGGCGATCCAATATGCTGTCCTGCCGTTACATTTGATCTTGAAAATGTTAAAAGACCGATTTTTGCCGATGGTTTCAGAAGCTGCGAGGACTGGGAAGCATGGGAAAAATTGTCCAAGTTAAAAGGAAAATTTATTTATATAAATGAACCCCTTATGTGTCACAGAATACATGAGGAATCGGCAACAACGGCTATAATACATGATAATGCAAGAGTTCAGGAAAATTATATTATGTATTGCAAATTCTGGCCGAAACCGATAGCGAAACTGATAAATCATTTTTATACAAAATCTGAAAAATCAAATGAGATATAATGAATAGATAAAGATGAATTAGAGCTATACAAGATTAGGGAGTTAAAATACAATGAAAAAACTTGTAATAATTCCGGCTTTTAATGAAGAAGGAAATTTAGAAAAAACAATAAAAGATATAAAAGATAATGCACCGGACTTTGATTATGTTATAATCAATGACTGTTCAACCGATAAAACACTTGAAATGTGTAGGAGACATGGATTTAGTTATCTTAATCTTCCGGTAAACCTTGGAATAGGTGGTGCTGTCCAGACAGGATACAGATATGCATATTATCATGGTTATGATATAGCAGTCCAGTTTGATGGTGACGGACAGCACAGTGCATCACATTTAGAGGATATGGTTACGACACTTATTGATACAGAGTCAGATATGGTAATCGGTTCAAGATTTATTGAAAAAGAAGGTTTTCAGTCCTCTGGTTTAAGAAGAATAGGAATTAAATATTTTACTGGACTTATTAAATTGCTGACTGGAAAGAAAATAACAGATCCGACTTCAGGAATGAGGATGGTTAATAAAAAGCTCTTGGAAAAATTTACAGATGAATATCCCAAAGATTATCCTGAACCGGAAAGTGTAGTAACGATTTTATCTGAAAAATATAAGGTAACGGAAATTCCTGTAGTTATGAATGAAAGAGAAGAAGGTGTATCTTCAATTTCATTAAAAAACAGTGTATATTATATGATTAAAGTTAGTTTTGCAATACTGATAGCAAGAATGAAAAAATAAAGGTGGATAAAAATGTCGATAAAATTACAGATTTTGATAATAGTTGTCATTATTTTGGCAATGTTATATATTGTTAATCATGTTAGAAAGAAAAGCATAGATTTTAAATACGCATTATTATGGCTTTTCGTATGCATATGTGTATTGGTACTAGCGATATTTCCTAAATTGTTGAATGTGGTTGCAAAAGCATTTGGGATAGCATCACCGGTAAATATGTTATTCTTTTTTGGATTTTGTTTGTCTATAGTAATTATATTTACGTTGTCTATAGCATTGAGTAACCTGACTGACAAGGTTAAAAAGATGGCACAGGAGATTGCTATTATCAGAAAAGATATGTATGAAAGATACAATGGGAACAATAGAGAAAATAGTGGAGGAAATTAAATGTGTGAAATTTCTGTAATAATACCAATATATAACGCTGAAAAGTTTATTGCCAGATGCTTGGAAAGCGTACTAAGGCAGTCATTTCAAAGTTATGAGATTATTTGTGTTAATGATTGCAGTCCTGATGGAAGCAGAGAAATTATATTAGAGTATGTTAAGAAATATTCCCAAAAAATAAGATTCCTTGAAAATGAAAAGAATACAGGTCCGGGCTTGTGCAGGGACTGGGGAGTAAAAGAAGCAAATGGAAGGTATGTGACATTTATAGATAGTGACGATTACATAGCAGACGATTTTTTAAAGACATATTATGATGAAATGAAAAAGGAAGATTATGATATTGTTATAGGTGGATATACAAAAGATATTGCGGGAAAGTATAAAAAATACTTAGTGAATGATTGTATATGGTCTGTTTTTAGTTATACCATAGGATGTGCAAAATTATATAATAAAGATTTTTTGATAAATAACAATATAGATTTTTCCGAGATAAGATGCGGAGAGGATATTCTATTCTCTATGTCTGTATTTTTTAATGATGCGAAATATAGTGTTATAAGATATGCAGGTTATTATTATTATTTCAACGAAAAATCAACTACAAGTACATTGTCATATGATAAAAAACTTGAGTGTGATATTTCTAAAATTTTTGATATGTTTTTAATGAAATATGATTATGAGTCTGCCGGTCAGGAAAAAAAATATCTGATACAATATAATTATATTGCGAATATGATAAATGCCCTGATAGTGTATGGACATGGTTGCAAACCTGATATTATGGATAAAAAATACAAATTTTTTATTGATGATTTAAAAAATAAATTTCCTGATTATAAAGAAAATAAATTTTTGAAGTTTGGAAAAGCTAAAAAGCAGTCATTAAAAATAAGGCTTGCAGTAGAGACAATGATGTTTTTTAATAAGATTGGTATAGACAAGTTTGTGTATAGAATAATTTCACTATTATAAAACAGGTATTATTTTGTTATTGGTGAGCATTAAAGAGTGATAGAGGTGAAAAAAATGGATTTGGTATGTGCATTTATTATTTTACATTATAATTCGTATGAAGCGACAAAAGTTTGTGTTGATTCAATTTTGGGGTTGGATAAGCAGGAATGTGTAAAAGTTATAGTAATAGATAATTCATCTGCTAATGATTCATATAAAAAATTATGTGAAACATATTCCGGTACGAAAGTTGAACTTTTACAAACGGAATATAATTGCGGTTTTTCGGCTGCAAATAATATTGCATATGAATATTGCAAAAAAAAGTATGATTGTGATTTTGTGATTTTTGCAAATAATGATTTAGAGTTTATTCAGAAAGATTTTGTAAAAAGAATATACGAAGAATATCAAAATAGTAAATTTGCAGTATTAGGGCCGGATATATATAATCCTATAATAGATACACATCAAAGTCCTATAAGTTATGAGATGCAGAGAAGTAAAAGTCAGGTGAAAAAGACTATTATATTTAACCGTCTGGCATTAACTTTTTTTGATTTATATTATATGTTTTTTGGAAAAAGCAGAAATGATAAGCCTGAGATAAAGGATGCAGGAGTTTATCAGGAAAATGTGATACCGTTAGGTGCCTGTTTAGTTATATCAAAGAAGTTATTGAAAAAAAAATCGGTTGTATTTTCACCGGAGACTTTTTTTTACTATGAAGAGTATATATTAGCAGACTGGTGTTTGAAGAATAATGAAAAAATGGTCTATCAGCCTGCGATAAAAGTTAAACATTACCATGGAATGGCTACGAAAACAGTTGGAAATGCAAAGCAAAGTGAATTGTTTAGAATGAAAAATATATATAATTCAAGTAAAATATATTATAAGCAGTTACAAATGAGGTGAAAAAATTGATTATAGATATGTTTGTAAAATTTTTTGAAAGAAGAATTGGATGGAGAATTAGAAACAGACATAATAAGACATATTGTTTGAATGTATATGATATAAATTGTGTAAGTGTTGGAGTTGGAACATATGGACCTATAGATATTGAAATGTCAAGAAATGATGTTTTCTTGAAAATAGGAAATTATTGTTCTATTGCAAATGGAACAAAGTTTATACTAAGTTCAGAACATGATATGAAGCATATATCTATGTATCCTTTTAAAACAATGATGGGGTTTAATGGCAATGATGCCACATCAAAAGGTGATATAGTATTGGAAGATGATGTATGGATAGGGTGTAATGCAGTTATCCTTTCAGGAGTTCATATTGGACAGGGAGCAGTTGTCGCAGCGGGAGCAGTTGTGACTAAAGATATTCCGGCATATGCGGTAGTAGCTGGAAATCCGGCACATATCATTAAATATAGATTTGACAAAGAATACATTGATGAGCTGTTGAAAATAGATTTTTCTAAGATAGACAAAAATATTGTGAAATATAACGAAAAATTGTTTTTTGATGAAGTAGGTGATTATAAAAAGTTGCGTATTTTGCCGCAGAAAGACAACAGGAATGTGTAAAATTAAAAAGAAAGTGTATGGATATGTTAATAAAGAGCAATGTAGATAAAAAAAAGGTTATTATATTAGGTGGAAATGGATTTATAGGAAAAAATCTCAGTAAGTGTTGTTATAAACATGGTCTTGATGTATATAGCTTAGATATAAGAGAGCCTGATGAGGAATTAGAGGGAATAAACTATATATCAGGTGATTTTTTTGATGAAATATTTTTAAAAGAGATTATTTCTGATAAGGATATTATATTTCATGCGATAAGCACGATACAGCCCGGAAATTCCAATCAGAAATATATGAGTGGTTATAACAGGGATATGATAGAGTCGATAAGACTTTTCTCGTATTTACTTGGGACAAAAAAGAAATTGATATTTTTATCTTCAGGCGGAACTGTTTATGGAAATCAGAAAATCCAGCCTATAAAGGAAGATGTGATGGCTTTACCGATAAATCATTATGGTAATGTGAAGCTGTGCATTGAAAATACTATGAGAGTGTTCAATACACAGATGCATTCCAAAATGTTGATAGCAAGAATTTCAAATCCATATGGTCCGGGACAGGATTTTAATAAAGGTGTTGGATTTATAGATGCAGCCATAAAAAAAGCAATGCTTGGTGATGTGCTGGAAATATGGGGAAATGGTGACACCGTTCGTGATTATATTTATATAGATGATGTATGTGAGATGTTATATTCACTTATTGATTATAGCGGTGAAGAAGAGGTGTTTAATATAAGTTCAGGTATTGGAACAAGCCAGAATGATATTATAAATATTGTCGAAGATAAGATAAGAAAGATTAATATAGTATATAAGGACAGAAGAAGTGTCGATGTAAATAAAATTATATTAGATAACAGTAAAATTTCTAATATATGTGACATTAAATTAATATCATTAGAAAATGGGATAGAAAAGACCATTGACCATTTGAAAAAGTATCAGAATATATGGAAATAAATGTTTATAGGAAATATAATTGATTATTATTAGAGTGATATGGAGGTTATGAGAATGCAGCCTTATGTTTCGTTTTGTGTTCCAACAAATGGCATTAAAGAGTGGGTTATACCTGTTCTTGACAGCATTTATTGCACAAATGCAGATATTGAAGAATTTGAGGTGATTATCACAGATAATGGAAATGATAAGGATTTCTATGAGACAATGCTTGATTATTGCAAGGACAAGTCGAATTGTATATATAAAAGAACAGATGCAATTCAATTTCTTAATCAGATTGAAGCATTTAAAATGGCATCGGGAAAACTTATAAAATTTGTAAATCATCGTCATACTCTGGTAGATGGGGCGGTACAATATCTGATTGAAGTTTCAAAAAAATATTCAGATTTAAGACCGGAACTCTATTTTATGAATGGAGCAATAGCCGGGAAGTCAGGAGAAGAGGTTTTAAATACATTTGACGAGTTTGTATATGGTATGCAAAGATTTTCTTCATGGTCTGCCGGAACTGCAATGTGGAAAGAGGAATTTGAAAAAATATCTGATAATAAAAAGTATAATAGATTATTTCCTCATATTGATTTAATATTTAATAATAAAGAAGCATCAAAATACATAATAGATCATACGGTTTTGTTTAAAGAAATAATGATTGACGATAGCAAAAAGGGAAAATATGATTTATTCTATGCATTCGGAGTTGAATATCCTGCAATTATTCTTGAATTGTATAGGCAGGGGGAAATATCATATAAAACATTTGATAAAGTAAAAGAAAGTAATCTGGTTTTACTGGCTCAGTTATACTATGCATATGTGTTACGAAAAAAAGAGTGTTCGTATGATTTAAGCAGCTTTTCAGAGAATATACAGTGTTTCTATAGTAAGACAGAGATATGGAAAATGATAATTAAGATTGCTATTGGAAAATTAAAATTTTGGAAATAGAAACAGTTATTTTATATGAGGAGAAATTTGATGAAAATAAATAAGAATATAGAAAATAAATATGTTTATTATAGCAGTGCTTTACCGAAAGGGATTAAGGGGTTAATGTTGAAGTTGTATGCTAAGGGGATGAGTTGGATATATAAGCCTGTATTAAATATTATAAGACCGCATCAGAATAGTACGGAAGAAAAAAAATATGATGTAGTTGTTGGAGCAATTTTTAAGAATGAGGCAAAATATTTAAAAGAATGGATAGAATTTAACAGGATTGTCGGTGTGCAGCATTTTTATATGTATAATAATTTTTCTGATGATAATTATATGGAAGTTCTTGAACCGTACATTCAAGAGGGAATTGTCGATCTTATAGATTGGCCGGTAAAACAGGGACAGATTTCAGCATATAAAGATTGCTATGATAAGCATAGAAAAGATGCGAAATGGATAGGTTTTATTGATATAGATGAATATATAGTACCAAATAAAATGGAAAGCATATATGATTTTTTGAAATTGTTTGAAAAAAACAGAGCGGCAGTTATTATTAATTGGAGAATATTTGGAACATCAGGACATATCGAAGAAAATATGAATGAAACAATGGTTGAGAGATATACGGTTTGTTGGGATAAATATTGTTCAATAGGAAAATGTTTCTATAATACAAAATATGATATTGACAAAGATTATAAAAATAATACAGGTTTTCATCATACAGGATGGGGAAAACTAAAAAACATGAATCTTCCGCCGGTAAATGTTTTTGATAAAGTTTCAATTTTTCAGATGAATTATATAAAAACAAATGAACTTCCAATACAGATAAATCACTATTTTACTAAGTCATTTGACGAATATGTTGAAAAGAGAGCAAAAGGTGATGTATATTATGAAGTAAATCCTCATGATGAAGAATATTTTTATGCTCATGAGATGCGATGCAGGGCAGTTGATTATTCAGCTTATAAGTATCTTATAAAGTTGAAAAGAAAGATGGGAAACATATGAAAAGTTATTTAGTATTAATGCCATTTTTTATGGAATATGAGAAAAGTATTTGCAATGAGTTCAAAAAGAGATATGAGGTTACCTTATATGACAATGAAAAGGATTTATATGAAATAGACAAGTATATTCAGGATAGATTTTGGCTTAGGGTTTTGAGACAATTTTTCTTATACATAAAAAAACTTGATGTCTTTTATGAACATATGGAAAATAAATTTGCAGATAAAAATTTAGATATATTACTCAGAAAAAAATATGATGAGATTTTGTGTATTAACGGACATTTGCTTGCGGATAAAGTTTATCGCAGCTTAAAGGAAAATAATCCTGATACAAAAATGAGACTATATTTGTGGGATGATGCAAAGATATTAAGAAAAAATACACATTTTAAATACTTTGATGAAGTTATGTCGTTTAATATGGATGAATGTAAAAAATATGGTTTCAAGTACATGCCTATGTTTACTCAACATGAATGGATAGGACATGCAAAACAAAACAAGTATGATTTAGCATTAATTGGAACTGCACATCCTGATAGAATAAAATTGGCAAAAGAAATTTACGAGAAATACAAAGAAAAGTACAAAATGTTTATTTATTTTTATCATCCTGATTTTAAACCAGACTTTTTTGGGCATACAGAGTCTCTTAAATATGAGGAGTATTTAAAGATTTTGCAGGAGTCTCATGCTGTATTGGATTTACCATTGTATAAACAGGTTGGATTGACAACAAGACCTTTTGATGCATTATTGACAGATACTAAAGTAATAACTACAAATAAATATATAACGGAGTATCCAGTATATTCAGAAAACATATCTGTTATTGACAGGGAAAATCCGGTTATAGATGATGCTTTTATGACCGACAGTTATGTAAAGAATGATAAACATGCTATATCTGTTAGAGAATGGCTTGATAATATTTTGAAAGATTGAGTAGGATTAGGAGATTAGATTATATGCAGGCTGCAAAAAAAGGAATGCTTAATATCGTGTGTGGCTTTTTGGGACAGATTGTCATTATCGCTATAGGAATTGTAGTTCCGAGATTAGTTGTTGTAAGTTATGGTTCGGAAGTAAATGGTCTGCTGACTTCGGTAACGCAGATTTTTACTTGTTTTAGTCTGTTTGAAGCAGGGATAGGTGCAGCATCATTACAGGCTCTATATGCACCTGTTGTCCACAGTGATAGAGAAGAGATACAGGGAATAATTGTAGCTACTCACAAATTTTATATAAAAACAGGAACATTATATGCAGGTTCAGTTGTTTTATTGGCATTATTATATCCTGTTTTTGTAAAGACAAGTATATCATATTGGACAGTAGTTGGAATAATAGTATTTGGTGGATTGGGGAATTGTTTTAATTTTCTTTATCAGGGCAAATACAGAATTTTAATGGAAGCTGAGGGTTACCTTTTTATAGCAACCAATATAACAACCGTCATAAATGTAATAACCAGTCTGACAAAGGTTGCATTACTGCTGATGGGATATAATGTATTAGCAGTGCAGTTTTCATACTTTTGTATTAATATTTTACAAATGCTTATCTATTCATTCTTTATAAAAAAGCACTATTCATGGCTCGATTTTAATACAGCTCCAAATTTAGAAGCGATTTCGCAAAAAGGTGCGACATTGATACATCAGATATCAGGTATTATTTTTTACAATACAGATACTATTTTTTTGACGCTTATTTTGCAAAATCTTAAGGTGGTAAGCGTATATACTATGTATAATAATATAATCCAGATGGTAAATACAATGCTCGTTCAGTTGGTAAACGGTTTTAATTTTAGACTTGGACAGATTTTTAATACCGATAAAAAAGAGTATAACAGGCTGCATCATATAATGGAGGTGATAAGTCTTGGTAGTATGTTTTCGGTCATGACAGTTGTTTACATATGCATATTACCGTTTATGCGATTATATACTTCCGGAGTGAATGATGTTAATTATATAGACAAACTTTATCCTGTTTTTTTTGTACTTGTTCCGATCATGAGTTATGGAAGGAATATTGGAAACAATGTAGTAAATTTTGCGGGACATTTTAGGCAGACGCAGTGGAGAGCGGTTACGGAAACTGTTCTTAATATAGTTATATCAGTTGCACTTATCTGGAAAGTGGGGATAATAGGTGCATTGCTTGGTTCGATCATAGCATCTGCCTACAGAACGGTTGATATAATATTTTACGCATATAAGCATTTGCTTGAAGGAAAACCGTGGCTTACGCTTAAAAGGTGGCTTGTTTGTTTTATTATATTTATCGTTATAGTATGCACTGTAAATCAGAATATGTTATTTGCTGACAGTTATCTAAAAGTTATTTTATTAGGCGGAGTATCATTAATTATATGTATATGTATATATTTTGCCGGATTATTTATTACAAACAAAGAGGAGGCAAAGGATATACTCAATATGGCAAAAAATTATATATTTAAGAAAGAGTAGTAACGGTAAAATACAGAAAGGTGAAATTATGGGTTATTAAAAAAATAAGAAAATATTAGCATTGTTTTTAATTGTAATTGTAATTATTTTAAATTTTTCTAGTGTTGGCAAAACTATTTCAAAAGCATCATCAGATAAGAGTGTCAATTATTCAAATGCAGTTTCAGAAAGTAGAAAGATCATAAATATAAATAAGGACTGGAATTTTGACAGTTGCGATGAAAGTGATGATGGATGGGACTTTCCGACAGGAGCAAAATCAGGCAAAATTGATTTGCCGCATACATGGGAATATACTCATCCAACGAAATCTTATATTGCTAATATGAATAAGAAAACCGTTGAGTACACAAAGTCTTTGGATGACAGCAGTTATAGAAATAAAAATTGTTTTATTAAATTTAATGGTGTGAGCAGAAATGCGGATGTGTATATAGACGGGGAAAAAGTTGGAACACATATTGGGGGATATACGGCATTTGTATTTGATATTACGGATTATGTAAAGGGAAAACAGAATGTTCAATTAAAAGTAAAGGTTAAAAATATAGATACGGACACAATACCTATCAATGTCGATTACACACAATGGGCCGGAATATACAGAGATGTTGAGATTATTTTATATAATGACCAATACATATCGTTGGAAGATAACGGAAGTTCAGGAATTTTTATTAACAGTAATCAGGTTGCGAGCAATGCTGCGGTAAGTACTAAGAGTGAATTTAGCAATAAGGCAGATAAGGATACTGATGTAACATTGAATGCTGTGATAAAAAATGCAGAAGGAGAAGTAGTAGCTTCAAAAAATGAGAATGTTAAAGTTACAGCCGCAACGACAAGTCAGGCAGTTACTCTGAGTCAGGAAATTAAAAATGTGACATTGTGGAGCAGAAATGCAAACGGTTGAGAATAGAAATATTCATAAGAGAACACGTTACTATCAGGGAATGATAGATTTGAATATATTAGAAAAAGGAGAAAATTATAAAAGTTTAAAGAAAAGCTTCGTTATTTTTATTTGTACATTTGATTTGTTTGGAAGGGGACGGCATATATATACTTTTGAAAATCGTTGTATTCAGGATACAAGTTTATCACTTGGAGACGATACTATAAAGATTATATTAAATACTAAAGGAACGATGGATGATGTTACACCAGAGTTAAAAAGTTTGCTTGATTTTATTGACGGAGAGGAACCGAGAGATGAATTTACAAAGGAGCTGGAAGCAGCAGTGAAAACTGTAAGGAAAAATGAGAAATGGAGGTTGGATTATATGACATTGCAAATAAATTATCAGGAAAAATATGAGCAGGGGATAGAGCAGGGAAGAGAACAGAGCAACAGGCAGTCTGCACTAAGAATGATAAAAGCCGGAAAGCTGTCAAATGATGAAATTGCATTGTATTCAGGTCTTACAACAGAGCAGGTAGAAGCATTGGAAGAAATTTTTCAGAGAAAGAGAGAAAAAAGTTTTGAATAGTAAAAATAAATCGAGGGTATCATACAATGAACAGAATACAATAAAATTTAAAGAATATTTATACGAAAACAGATGGAATATTTTAGTTTCGTTTGTTTTTTCTATAATTTGTTGTATTGCTATGATATCTTTGAAAATGATAAATATAGATGAAGAAACGTGGTATTTATCAACAAAAAAAGAAATGTCTGATTTATGGCTTTATCAGGAAAGATATATGATTTATATATATAATATGATATTTTCTCCATGTGGAAGATTTATTCCTATAGTGTCGGATTGTCTTGGACTGTTTTTTTGGAATATGTCAGGCATTGTATTTATGTATGTTTTTTTTGATTTGTATGATATAAGTTCAAAGTATGGAAGAATAGCAGCATTGTGCTGGTATAGCAGTGTACCATTATGTATGGGAGAAGCGTTTGGGTTTGGTTTTATGATTATCCCTGAGACTTTTGCTATGATAATTGTTGCATTAGCATTTTTATTGATTATAAAAGAAAAGCATGGCTTGCTGGATGTTGTATTTGCAGGTGCTTTGATGACTGTTTCAATGGGAGTATATCAGGCGTTATTAGAAATATTTATAGTTGCAGTTGTAGGCTGGTGTTTTGGTTGCTATCTAAAGGAAAATAAATGGCTAAAAATTGCAATTAAAGGTGTAGCTGTTTGTGTTATATCGATGATTTTATATTGTGGAATAAATTTTATCATCAAAAAATATGTTGGTTCAGCAAGTTATCTTTCTGATGGTTATATCGGATGGGAAAGCGGAAATGTCATTCGTGTACTGTTTATGGCGTGTGCCAATGTTATAAGAGTGTCATTGGGTATTACGATGATGGGAAAATATGTTTATGGTGCATGGGCATTAAGAATTTTATTTGTTATTTTTATTATAGCGGTTGGCAAATCCGTGATGAAAACCGATGATATAAAGAAAAGAGCCGTTATTGTACTAGGGGTAATAGTTTTGGTGGCTTCGCCATTTTTCCTTTATATTGCAATGGGAACATACAAAACATATGGTCGCATGTTGTTATCAGTGGCATTGTTAGGAGCAATTGAGCTATTGTTTGTTTTTAAATATTTGGACGGAATAAAGTTTAAAAAGATAATTTATTGTTTTGTGGGGATTGTTTTACTTTTAAACTGTATTTATATGAACCTGCTTTATTACAGAGGTTATAAAGTTTACAATAATGATGTGGTTACCGCTAAATCAATAATGAATGTTATAGAAGAAAAGAAATATGATTATACAAACAAACCTATTGTTTTTGTTGGGAAATATGGAAAATCATTAGAAGAGAATGGTGGCTCAGGAACGATAGGTGCATCATTTTGGAACTGGGATGACTGTAATATGAGCAGGACAAGGGACTTTTTGGGAATTTTAGGATATAAGGTTTTGCTTCCGTCATCAGCTCAGATAGATGAGGCACTTGGAAAAATTGGAGATATGTCTGTATGGCTTGCAGAAAATGCCATAGGAGAGACGGATGATATAATCATTGTTTATTTATCGTCACCAACATCTAAATGGATTGAATTAAATAAAAGTCTGGTGGGATAATAATTTTATTCTGCGACATTTTCGTAGTGTGTACGACGAGAAAATGGAAACAGTATATCGGAAATCCAGCCGAAATGACTTGTTTTGAGGAGATACCGAGAGTACATCACATAAGAATGGAGGATAGACAATTCATACGCTGATAATGGCGTGGGAGATTATAATAATAGGGTCGGAAATACAATACATTAGGAGAAATATATGAAATCGTTAGAAAAAAGAAAGTTATCTTATATTATTATTGTAGTTTTGGCAGTTGTCGTCAGTTGGGTTATCCCATTGAAAATGCAAGATATTACTTTTAATATAGAATATGATAGGAACATGTAGTCTTCGACTCAGATATTTTATGATGTGGGTTCAGGGTGTTCGGAAGAAAATTCTGTAGTAGAAGAAATAAATGACAGAAATGTGGAGTTGAGTATTAGTATCAAGACTTTTAAAAATATTCAGTTAATTCGTTTGGATCCGGTGTTTGAGAAACAGGATGATTTTAAGATTGAAAGTCTTAGGGTAGATTATGGCGGAAGTAAGATTTTAAAGCTGACTTCCAAAGAATTAAGAAAATATGTCACAACGGTGCATAATGTGGTTATAGCACAGAAAAATATGAAGTTGACGAATATTGATAATGATCCTATAATCAACTTTTCTTCAAAGTTTGTATCTGATATTAATCAAAAAGCAAAATATGGAAAAATAAAAAAGGATAGAAGAGTTTATAACTGTTTTATCAATTCTGCCATTGAGACATCAAATAACAAAAATCGTAAATTTACAAGTATGGATATGTTCCCTACAACACTTGCAGTATTAGGCGTAGACATAGATGGTGACAGACTGGGTCTTGGAACTAATCTGTATGCAGATAAAGAAACTTTGGCAGAGAAATATGGATATGAGTATATAGAACAGGAATTATCTAAAAATTAAAAGTTTTATAATAAAGATATTTTGGGTGAATAAGCTGCTTGGAAATATAAGGTCAATATTATATAGTAAAAAAGAATGTGAAAAGGCGGATGCAGTGAGCATCTGCCTTTTCACATTGAAATTTTTCCCCTAAACCTACGCACTTGACATATTTTAGTTGCAATTTACAGATAAATTAAATATAATAGACTATGTTTATGATTTTTAATTGCTTTAGATAATGTTGATGATAAAGGAGACTATAAAATATGTGTGGAATTGTTGGTTTTATTGGTAAACATCAGGCAGCACCTATTCTTTTGGACAGTTTGTCTAAGCTTGAATACAGAGGGTATGATTCAGCAGGGCTTGCTGTGAGAAACGGGGATGCAGATATAGAGGTAGTTAAGGCGAAAGGTCGTCTTAAAGTGCTTGCCGAAAAGACAAATGACGGTAAGGCTATGCAGGGAACTTGTGGTATCGGTCATACAAGATGGGCTACACATGGTGAGCCGTCAGAGACTAATGCACATCCGCATCACAGTGATGATGGTAATGTTGTTGCAGTACATAACGGTATTATTGAGAATTATCAGGAACTTAGAGATAAGCTTGCCAAAAAAGGATATGAGTTTTATTCACAGACTGATACAGAGGTTGCCGTAAAACTTATTGACTATTATTATAAAAAATATGAAGGGACTCCTGTCGATGCCATCAATCATGCGATGATAAGAATCCGTGGTTCGTATGCACTTGCGGTTATGTTTAAGGAGTATCCTGAGGAGATTTATGTTGCAAGAAAAGACAGTCCGATGATTCTTGCTACGGCAAATGGGGAGTCTTATGTTGCATCTGATGTTCCGGCTATACTCAGCTATGCGAGAAATGTTTATTATATAGGAAATCTTGAAATCGGAAGACTTAGAGCCGGTGAGATTACTTTCTACAATCTTGACGGTGATGAGATTGAGAAAGAGCCTAAGGAGATTAATTGGGATGCACAGGCAGCAGAGAAAGCAGGTTTTGAGCATTTCATGATGAAAGAGATACATGAGCAGCCAAAGGCTATAAAGGATACGCTTGGTTCAGTTGTCAAGGATGGAAAGATTGATCTTTCTAATGTAGGTCTTGCAAAGGAAGATATTGAAAATATCAGTCAGATTCATATTGTTGCGTGTGGTTCTGCATGGCATGTTGGTATGGTTGCACAGTATGTTATTGAGGATCTTGCAAGAATCCCGGTAAGAGTTGAACTTGCTTCAGAGTTCAGATATAGAAATCCTATCATTGATAAAGATGCACTTGTTATTATAATCAGCCAGTCAGGTGAGACGGCAGACAGTCTTGCAGCACTCAGGGAAGCTAAGAGCAGGGGAATAAAGACACTCGGTATTGTTAATGTTGTCGGTTCTTCTATTGCAAGAGAGGCTGACAATGTATTTTATACACTTGCTGGTCCGGAGATTTCAGTTGCCACTACTAAGGCATACAGCACACAGCTTATAGCAAGCTATATTCTTGCTATTGAGTTTGCGATGGTAAGAGGTCAGATAAATCAGGAGCAGTATGACGGATTTTTGTCAGAACTTAGTGAACTTCCTGATAAGATTCAAAAGATAATAGACGATAAAGAAAGACTTCAGTGGTTTGCTTCTAAACAGGCAAATGCAAAGGATATTTTCTTTGTAGGTCGTGGAATAGATTATGCTATCTCACTTGAGGGAAGTCTTAAGCTTAAGGAGATAAGCTATATTCACTCTGAGGCATATGCGGCAGGTGAACTTAAACACGGAACTATAAGTCTTATAGAGGATGGAACGCTTGTTATAGGTGTGCTTACACAGAATGACCTCTATGAAAAGACGATAAGCAATATGGTAGAGTGTAAGAGCAGAGGTGCATACCTCATGGGACTTACGACATATGGCAACTATAATATAGAAGATACAGTTGAATTTGCAACATATATTCCTAAGACAGATGGGCATTTTGCAGCAAGTCTTGCAGTAATTCCACTTCAGCTTTTAGCTTATTATGTTTCTGTAGCTAAAGGTCTTGATGTTGATAAGCCTAGAAATCTTGCAAAGAGCGTTACCGTTGAGTAAATGCTGTTTGGGCAGATATGAACAGGAATGTATGATAGGTTATTAACGGAAAGCCGTAATGGAATGGAGACTAACAGATAAGATATGATTAAAAAAATATGGGATTTATATTTAAAGTATAAAGAGCCAATCCTTTACCTTGTGTTCGGAGGATTTACGACACTTATAAACATTGTGGCATATGCGGTTTGCAAGCATCTTATGGGGATAGATACTATCCCCAGCAATGCAATAGCGTGGGTGCTCGGTGTTGCGTTTGCGTATGTGACAAACAAGATTTTTGTTTTCGAGAGCAAAACAGATACACTTTCGGCATTACTCAAAGAGTGTATGTCATTTGTATGGTGCCGCCTGGCTACCGGTGTTATGGATATGGTTATAATGTATGTGACTGTTGACTGCCTGCACTGGTCGGATATGATAATGAAAATATTGTCGAATGTCCTCGTGATAGTTTTGAATTTTGTGTTCAGTAAACTTATTATTTTTGCTAAAAAGGCTGAGAGTGTATAAGGGGCAGTCACACCTGCTTAATTAGGCATTTGTGAAAATGGCACAATCCTTGATTAAGTAGAGGAATTAACACAGGATATAATTAGCCTTGCATTTACCTGCAGGACAAATAGGTGTAAGGAGAAAAAACATGAATAAATCAAAGAAAACAATAATATGTATAGCAATAGCAGTTGTTGTGATAATATGTGCCGTTATCTTAAAAAATACGGTTTTTGCACCAAAGGGTGCGTTTAAAGAGGGCAGTTCAGGTGTCATTGAGTATTCCGGTTATAATGTCGAGGGACTTCACTATGGGTTTAACACTCAGCAGGAATGTTATCTGAAAACGGACAATTATAACGGAGTAAAAGAAATTGATGTTAATTTTGCTGAAACAGCAGAACAGGATGTTGTTTTAAGTCTTAAATTTTTTGACAAAGATGGTAATAAATTGACTGATTACATTAATGCGACATGGAAAAAGGGAACAAATTATTGCAGGGTTCCTGTTAAGGACAGCGAAAAATATTCGGGTTATAAGATAATGATACCGCATGATTTTACACTTGACAGTATCAATTTTTCTTCAAAAGAAGGCGGAGACTTAAAGAGTCCTAATTAAGATTTAAAATCATAAGAAATGCCTTTGATAAAATTTTTAAAGATGTGTATGCAGTTAAAAAGACTGCTGGCATAATGCGTGTGAATAAGTTGTCTGATTATGACGGAAAAGGGGAGAAATATGAAATACGATTACTTAATAGTAGGTGCGGGACTGTTTGGTGCGGTTTTTGCACATGAAGCACATAAAAAAGGAAAGAAATGTCTTGTTATCGACAAGAGAGAGCATCTTGCAGGTAATATTTATACTGAAAAAATTGATGATATTGATGTTCACAAATACGGAGCGCATATCTTTCATACTTCTGACAAGAAGATATGGCAGTATGTAAATCAATTTGCAGAGTTTAATAATTATATAAATTCTCCGGTTGCCATATATGGGGATGAACTTTATAATCTTCCGTTCAATATGAATACTTTCAGCAAGATGTGGGGCATTAAGACTCCGGCAGAAGCTAAAGCTGTGATAGAAAGGCAGATTGCTGAGTTAAATATAGGTGAGCCAAAAAATCTTGAGGAGCAGGCTTTAAAACTTGCAGGTAAAGATGTGTATGAGAAACTTGTAAAAGGATATACCCAGAAACAGTGGGGCAGGGAATGTAAGGATCTTCCAGCATTTATCATAAAAAGACTTCCTCTTAGATTTACTTACGATAACAATTATTTCAATGACAGGTATCAGGGGATTCCGGTTGAAGGTTATACAAAAATGATTGAGAATATGCTTAAGGGCATTGAAGTTAGACTTTCAGTCGATTATTTTGATATAAAAAATCAGATTGATGCCGATAAAATAATATATACAGGTATGATAGACAGGTTTTTTGATTATAAACTCGGTGTTCTTGAGTACCGTTCAGTCAGATTTGAGACTGAAAAGCTTGATATGGAGAATTATCAGGGAAATGCAGTTGTCAATTATACTTCTGCGGATGTACCTTATACGAGGATAATCGAGCATAAGCATTTTAATTTTGGAAAACAGCCCGTAACTATTATAAGCAGGGAGTATTCTTCTGAGTGGAAAAAGGGTGATGAACCGTATTATCCGGTCAACAATGAAAAAAATGACAGTCTTTACCGGCAGTATGAGGAGCTTGCAAAAAATGAGAAAAATGTTTTATTTGGCGGAAGACTCGGTCAGTACAAATATTATGACATGGATAAGGTTATTGCGGCAGCACTTGAAATGTGTGATAATGAGTTATAGGAAAAGTGTATGAACATATGAGAGATGTTTTGTATCACATTGAGTGTGTGCTTTATGACATTGATTGATAAATTAAGCAGAAAACAGACGGAAAAATAATAGATTAACGAAATGAGGTGTTTTATGAAGATTTTAGTAACCGGTGGAGCAGGTTTTATTGCAAGCCATACAAATGTGGAACTTTTAAATGCAGGTTATGATGTAGTAGTTGTGGATAATCTTGTAAATTCAAGCAGGGAGTCTGTTGCAAGGGTTGAAGAACTTACAGGAAAAAAGATTTCTTTTTATGAGGAAGATCTTTTAAACGAAAAAGCCATTGATGCTATATTTGAAAAGGAAAACATAGATTCTGTAATTCATTTTGCTGCACTTAAAGCAGTCGGTGAATCATGCCAGATACCTCTTAGATATTTTGATAACAATCTTACAGGTACATTAAATCTTTTAAAGGTTATGGAAAAGCATGGTGTTAAGTCGATAGTTTTCAGCTCATCGGCTACTGTTTACGGAAAGCCTGAATCTGTGCCTATTAGAGAAGATTTTCCACTGTCAGTATCAAATCCTTATGGACGAACAAAGCTTATAATAGAAGATATGCTCAGAGATATATACAAATCTGATAATGAGTGGGATATAGCACTGCTTAGATATTTTAATCCTATCGGAGCACATGAGAGTGGAATGATAGGTGAAAATCCGCATGGCATACCAAATAATCTTCTGCCATATGTAGCAAAAGTGGCTGCAGGACAGCTTGAATGTGTAAATGTTTTTGGCGATGATTATGATACACCGGATGGAACCGGAGTGCGTGATTATATTCATGTTGTTGACCTTGCAACAGGTCATATAAAGGCTCTTGAGAAACTTGTCACACATCCGGGACTTGTGACTTACAATCTTGGAACAGGCGTTGGCTACAGTGTTCTTGATATAATTAAGAATTTTGAAAAAGCTTGTGGAAAAGAGATACCATACAAGATTACCCCACGCAGACCGGGAGATATTGATATGTGTTATGCCGACCCGGCAAAAGCTAAGGAGGAACTTGGCTGGGAGGCAACGAGAAGCATAGATAAGATGTGTGAAGATGCATGGAGATGGCAGACTAAAAATCCTAATGGTTATGAGGGATAAGATGATGTGTGGACAAAGTCAGGTATGCATGTTTAAATATAAAGTTTTGGCTGAAAGTTTGTCCCCGGTTTAGTAAAATATATTGCAGGAAAATGTCTGATACTTTGTGACAGCTTTGAAACGGAGAATCAGAGCAGGATTGTTATTTTGATTTTGCAAATTGCAGGAGGACTAAAAGTTGGAAAAACAAAATGCAGAAATGATGGAATATCTTAAATCCTTAGAAAATATTGTTCAGTTTCAGAGTTATGTTTTGGAACATATACACGATGATTTTTCAGTTTTGTTTAAGGTGCTTTCAAAGTGCTTTGGAATGGATGCAATGCTGACATATTCGTGTACAGAGTCAGGTCTTGTTGACAGTGTGGTTTACAGAAAAGATTCGGATGATGTGACAAAATATCAGACATATCTCAATGCAGGAAAAGGGAGACTGTTTAATACCAGACATTATATATATACATCTGTTGCTGAAATGTCGGATGATATGAGAGAAGAGCTATTGAGTTGTTATGAGTTTGTTGAAAACAAAAGAATAGTAGTCTGTTCAGGAATAGTAGAGGGTGTTTTATATAGTATTGTTCTTGTGCTTGGTGAGCAGGATGAGGAAGTGGGAGTTGATTTCAATGATTGTTCTGATATGTTTTTAAACACTGTGCATCTTATGATGGAAAATAAGATAATGAGTGAGAAAATGCGCTATGACAGTGAGCATGATCTTCTCACGGGACTTTATAACAGACGAAGTTATTTCACGAAAAGCAGGGAAGAATATACTATGCTAGCATCAGTCGGTATATTTTTCATGGATGTAAATCATCTGAAAGAAACGAATGACAGATATGGACATGATGCCGGGGATGCACTTCTTAAAAAGGCTGCCGAGAGTATTAAGGCTATGTTGTCTGAAAATATACACGGTTTCAGAATGGGCGGCGATGAGTTTATAATGGTTGCATTAAACTGTGCTGAAAGTGATGTCATCAAGATAAAGGAAAGATGGGAAAAAGAGCTTGAGATAGTCAATGAAAAGTATGGTATGAGTCCGTGCAGTGTAGCTGTTGGGACAGCATTTGCAAAAGGCTCATTCAGAATAGAGGAATTGTGCAAGATAGCGGATGACAGGATGTATGAGGATAAAAAAAGAAAACATAATTGCAGATAAACTATAAATGGGTCATTGTAAAACTGGTTATATGTTGTGTTATTTGTTATATTTGCACAAAATAAATATATATTGTAACAGTTTTGTAAGTACCTGTAAATTATAGATAAATGGAGGTTAATATGGAATTATACGATGAGTTAGTGGCTCGTGGTCTTATAGCACAGGTCACAGACGAGAAAGAGATAAAGGAACTTATAAACAATGGTAAGGCAACTTTTTATATCGGTTTTGATCCGACAGCTGACAGTCTTCATGTGGGGCATTTTATGGCTCTCTGTCTTATGAAGAGACTCCAGATGGCAGGAAATAAGCCAATCGCACTTATCGGTGGTGGTACGGCAATGATTGGTGATCCATCTGGAAGAACGGACATGAGACAGATGATGACTGTCGAGACGATAAATCATAATGTTGAATGTTTCAAGAAACAGATGAGCCGTTTTATTGAGTTTGGCGAGGGTAAGGCAATGCTTGTAAACAATGCTGATTGGCTTACAGACTTAAATTATATGGAAGTTTTAAGAGATATAGGACCACATTTTACAGTCAATCGTATGCTTGCCGCTGAATGTTACAAGCAGAGAATGGAGAAGGGACTTTCATTCCTTGAATTTAACTACATGATAATGCAGAGTTTTGATTTCTACACATTGTATCAGAAATACGGATGTAACATGGAGTTTGGTGGGGATGACCAGTGGAGTAATATGCTCGGTGGTACTGAGCTTATCAGAAGAAAGCTTGGTAAGGACGCATATGCAATGACTATAAATCTTTTACTTAACTCTGAAGGAAAGAAGATGGGTAAGACACAGTCAGGAGCAGTTTGGCTTGACCCGGACAAGACTTCCCCGTTTGACTTCTTCCAGTATTGGAGAAATGTTAGTGATGCTGATGTACTTAAATGTCTCCGTATGCTCACATTCCTTCCATTAGAGCAGATTGATGAGATGGACAAGTGGGAAGGCAGCAAGTTAAATGAAGCTAAGGAAATACTTGCATTTGAGCTTACAAAACTCGTTCACGGTGAAGAAGAGGCAAACAAGGCAAAAGAGGGTGCAAGAGCATTATTTGCAGGTGGTGGAAATACATCACAGATGCCTGTTACGGAACTTTCCGGTGAAGACTTTGATGAGGATGGAAATATAGGAATACTTACACTTCTCGTAAAGGCAGGACTTGCTTCGTCAAATGGTGAGGCAAGAAGAAATGTGCAGCAGGGCGGAGTTTCTGTCGATGGTGAGAAAGTTACAGAGCCTAAATCTATTATAAATAAAGATAATATCACGGAAGATGGTATTGTACTCAAACGAGGAAAGAAAAAATTTATGAAAATTGTTGTTAAATAATTGAAAAATGAATAACTTTGCTAAACTCGTAACATACTATGTTTAAGAGATGGGATGATTGCACTGATTGACCTGTTTCTAATGCGTGGCTGTTGCTGTAATCTTACGGCAGCGGTAATGCTTCACTTAAGTACAAAAATATAGTTGTGTTAGGAGGAAATTATGCGAAGAAGAATTGTGATGTTAATAACTACATTGGCATTATCTACTATGATGCTTGCCGGTTGTGGAAACGGTAAGAACAATAATTCGGTTACATCATCTGCTACACAGGAACCTGAGGCTGAAAAGACAGCTGGACCTGTTGTAAATGAGGATGACAGTGATTATGATGAGAGTGATATGACCGGTGATGATGACGGTGTTGTGGGTGATGTTGTTGATGATGCAGCAGATGTAGTTGACGATGTTGCGGATGATACGGCGGAAGTTGTCGATGATGCTACAGGAAATCAGGGAACTGATGGAACAGCAAATAATGCGGGACAGGCAGGGACAACTGACAATGCAAATGGAAATACTGCAACAGCAAAACCTAAAACGACAAAGAAGCCAAACAAAAAGAAAGCAAATAATAAGAAAAATACAAACAAGAATACAGACAAAAACAATAATAAAAAGAACAACAAAAGATAATGGTAACATGAAATAAGCCGGGGTGCACTTATTGTTTTTACAATCGGTGGCATAAAAACAGACGGTTTCTGGTATAAAATTTATAATAAAAACGGGTAAAATATTAAGTTTTACCCGTTTTTTTCAAATAAATAATTTTAGTAGTTAACAGATTTATGAGCAATTAGTGAAACAAATTGCGAATATCCCTGAATATAAATGGTTTTACTAATTATTGCAAGCAGACGCTTTGCTGATTATAATTGAATCGAAAAAAGTTTCCGATCTTTATCGTTGAATACTACATCTTTTTCATATTTAAAACCAAGTTTTTCGGCCGTTTTGATAGAGCGGCTATTGTCATGGTCGATGACGACAACTATACGGTTCATGTCCAGGTTTTCTTTTGCATATCTTAAAGCTGCCTCACAGCACTCTAATGCATAGCCATAGCCCCAGTGCTCACTGTCAAGCAGATAAGAGAGCATTATTTCGTCCTTGCCGTCTATGGTTTCATTTTCAAAGCCACATCTTCCTATTAGTTTTTTACTTGTCTTGCCAAATACTCCCCAAAGACCATAGCCGTAAAAAGAATAGACTTTCTTTATATAGGCTTTTTGTTTTTCCATTTCAGCGTCAAGGTAATCGTCTATATTGTCTATGTACTTCCTTACCTGAGGGTCAGAGTATATGGTATATATCTGAGGTATATCTGATACAGCAAGTTCTCTTATGATAAGTCGTTTTGTCGATGCTATAGTTATCGGTTTTCCATGTGAGCGTAACAATGTGTTTTCGATAAATGTCTTGTCAATGCTGTCAAAAGACTCGATGAGCACATCTGCTTTGTAGAGATTCTGTGGCTTTACGGCATCTGGAGAAGAAAAACCTATGCAGGTGACATTACATTCTTTCGCTGCCTTTACACCATTTTCTGAATCCTCGATTATAACGGTATCCTCAAGTGATGCACCGAGTTTTTCAAGTGCAAGGAGAAATGTGTCAGGTGCAGGTTTTGGATGTTTGACTTGTGATGCTGACACGAGTTTTTCAAAGTATTTTTTTATACCGAGTTTTTTTACTACAGTTTCAATCTCTTTAGGTGAAGATGATGAAGCTATTGCAAGTTGTATGCCGTCTCTGTAAAGCCTTTTGATAAGCTCTATGACACCGGGAACAGCGATATAGCCTTCTTTTTCATGCATTTCTTTTTTGGTCTTGTTTAATTTTTCAAGAAGTTCATCTGTTGATATATCGAGAGAAAAATCTTTAATAGCTGTCTCTGCCATTTTTTTAGTTGAACTTCCTATAAATGAATAGCAATATTCTATATCAACATCAGCACCAAGCTCCTTAAATGTCCTGACTGCTGCTTTTGCGTGTTGTGGTTCACTGTCTATGATAACGCCATCCATGTCAAATATAATAGTTTTTAACATAATCATCCGCCCCCTTTTTACGCTGTCTGTTTTTAGTTGTTGCAATAAACAGTATTGGTTTAATTTACATCTGTTTTTTTATTCTCTTTTTTGTTATAATATCATATGTGTATGTTAGGGTCAAAAGATATTTTATTTTAGATAAATGTAAGCAAAAAGTTATAGAAAAATGGAGGAAAAGTATTATGGCAATAATTAAACCGTTTGTTGCAATAAGACCGGATACAGATGTCGCAGACAGGGTTGCAGCATTACCTTATGATGTTTATAACAGGGCGGAGGCAGCAGAAGAGGTGAGGAGAGAACCTTTATCTTTTTTGAAGATAGACAGGGCAGAAACTCAGTTTGATGACAGTGTTGATACATATGCACCGCAGGTTTATGACAAGGCAAAAGAAATTTTTGAGAGTATGGTGGCAGACGGCATATATGTAACGGATGATGACGAGTGTTATTATATTTACAGACTTACGATGGATGGAAGAGAGCAGACGGGGATTGTTGCATGTGCAAGTGTTGACGATTATGTAAATAATGTTATTAAAAAGCATGAAAATACAAGAGAGGAAAAGGAACAGGATCGTATCAGACATGTAGATACATTAAGTGCACAGACAGGACCTATCTTTCTTGCATACAGATCTAAAAAAGCAATAAATGATGTAGTGTCAAAAGTCATGACTGAGGAAAGTCCGCTTTATGATTTTACGGCGGTTGACGGCATAGGTCATACAGTATGGAAGATTGCTGAAAGTAAAGAGGTTGAGATTATCAAAAATGCGTTTGCAGGCATTGGAGAGATATACATAGCAGATGGACATCACAGGGCAGCTTCTGCGGTCAAAGTCGGATTAAAGAGAAGAAAAGAAAATCATGGTTATGACGGAACGGAGGAATTTAATTATTTCTTATCAGTGCTTTTCCCGGATGACCAGCTTATGATAATGGATTATAACCGCACGGTAAAGGATCTGAATGGACTTTCAGAGGATGAATTTATCGAAAAAATCAAATATAATTTTGAGGTCACAACTTTAAGTGAAGCAAAACATCCTGACAAAAAAGGTAAGGTTTCAATGTATTTATCAGGAAAATGGTATATGCTTTCTGCAAAGAAAGAGCTTCTTGAGATAAATGACCCTGTATTGTCGCTCGATGTTTCACTGTTACAGAATTATCTTCTTGAACCGGTTCTTGGAATAAAAGATCCGAGAACAGATGAGAGAATAGATTTTATCGGTGGTATAAGAGGTCTTAAGGAACTTGAAAAGCGTGCTGATTCAGATATGAAAGTATCATTTGCAATGTATCCTACATCTATATCAGAATTGTTTGATGTGGCAGATGCAGGTCTTTTAATGCCACCTAAGAGTACATGGTTTGAGCCAAAGCTCAGGAGCGGTCTTTTTATTCACAGGATTTAATATTACAGGCAAGTCCCAAAGCTTTTGTTGCGTATGGTAATAAGTGGTGGAAAATTCTTTATTTAGAAGATATAGAGAGTGCATAACGGTAAACAGGAGGGATTTATGTTATATACAAGAGGGCTTTTAAGCTCAGCAGCGGGTGTCGTGGAGCAGTCTGCAAGTGGAAAGGCGATAGGTGTCGATGAACTTCAGAAAGTCATGAACTCATCTGCATCTGATAAGCAGAAAACAAGCTTTTTTATACAATATCTGCTTAGCCAGAGAGAGTGGCTGCTTGATTTTGCAAAGACGCTTCTGATAGCGGTAATTGTTTTTATTATTGGAAGAAAACTTGTCAAACTGGCTCTCAAGGTTACAAAAAAGACTATGGAGCGTAAGGCGGTAGAGATAAGTGTTCAAAAGTTTGTTATGTCACTTGCCACATTTGCCTATAATATTCTACTCCTGATGGTTATAGCAGGAATAATCGGCATAGGTACAAGTTCTATTGTTGCGGTTCTTGGCTCGGCAGGACTGGCGGTTGGTCTTGCGTTGCAGGGAAGTCTTTCAAATCTTGCAGGTGGTGTGCTTATACTTCTTTTGAAGCCTTTTAGAGTGGGAGATTATATAATCACTGCCGGTGCTGAGGGAACGGTTATGAGTATAGATATATTTTATACCAGGATAGCCACCACGGATAACAAGGTTGTCGTTATACCGAACGGTACCATTTCAAACTCAAATGTCACAAATACAACTAAGCAGGACGAAAGAATGCTTGTGTTAGAGTTTACGGTTTCTTTAGATGCAAATATCGAGGAAGTGAAAACTGAGATAATGAAGCTTATCGAGAGTAATGAAAGGATACTTCATGAAATGAACAGATGTGTTGTTGTTGATAAACTTACACCGGTCAACATAAAGATGCAGGCAAAGGCATGGACAAAGAGCGAAGATTATTGGGATGTAAAGTATCTTTTACTTGAGCAGATAAGTATTGTGTTGCAAGGATTCAGGTGATAGAGTATAATTAAATGTGTTTTGAGAATGCAGATAAGCAAAGTGAATGTATTCATGGGTAAGCAGCGAAAGCGGATTGCAAATGTCTGCATTGTCATTAAAAACTGAAAGAAAGCTGGTGAGATTAAGTGGTTAAGTATTACAGGACAGATGATAAAAAGATATATGAGGTTTCTGAACTTACTCAGGGAATCTGGATTGATATGGTAAACCCGACGGTTTCTGAAGGTGAGGAAGTAGCAGAAAAGTTAAATATAGATATTCAAGATCTGTTGGCAGCACTTGATGAAGAGGAAAGCTCGCGTGTGGAGCTTGAGGATGGATATACACTTATTCTCATTGATATACCTACGACTGAGATAAGACACGATAAAGAAGCATATACTACTATACCGCTTGGCATCATACTTACATCAGATACGATTATTACTGTCTGTACTGAGGAGACTTCTATATTGCAAGCGTTCGTAAATGGAAGGGTAAAGGAGTTTAGTACAAAGAAAAAACTCAGATTTGTTTATCAGATATTGTTTAGAGTGGCATCATCCTATCAGACCAGCCTTAGGGTTATAGATAAGAAGCGTACTGAAATAGAGGAGAGAATCGATGATGATACGGAAGATATAGACCTTATAGATCTCCATGCCTTAGAGTCAACGCTTGTCTACTTTGCAACATCGCTTCGTGCAAATGCCGTTGTAATGGACAGACTGACAAGATATAAAAGACTTGAGCAGTATCCTGATGATAAGGATCTGCTTGATGATGTAATTGTCGAGAACCAGCAGGCTATTGAGATGACAAGCATATACAGAGATATAGTAAATGGAACAAGAGAACTTATGTCATCAGTTATTGACAACAGACTGAATAATGTAATGAAGACGCTTACGATAGTTACGCTCGTCATGGGTATTCCAACTCTTATTTCAGGAATATATGGAATGAACGTAAATTCAAAATGGGTTCCGTTTTCAAATACACCGTTTGGTTTTGGGATTATCTGTGGAGTGATACTTATTGTGTGTGCAGTTATGCTTATAGTATTAAAAAAGAAAAAGTTTTTGTAGGCTGTAGCCTGCAAAAACTTTTTCTTTTTTAGTTATAGCAAAATGTTCGTAACATAGTAGAAAGGAGCAAAACGCTGTTTTTGCTCTTTTCTACCCAGCAAGATATTCGTCATATAATTTTATAACATCACGCATAGCCTGTGGTCCCGGTGCACCGATTGTGTTTCGTTTATCGACACAGGTTTCCATGCTTATTGCATCGTATATATCTTCTTCAAATACAGGGCTTATCGCTTTGTATTCGTCAAGAGTCATTTCTCCAAGTGATATATTTTTGTCTATGCAGTAAAGTACAAGCTGACCAATAATTCCGTGTGCATCCCTGAATGGAACACCGTGTTTAACAAGATAATCTGCGGCATCAGTAGCATTTGTAAATCCGCCTTCTGCACTTGCACGCATACGGTCTTTATTGAATGTCATTGTGTCGAGCATACCGTTGAAAAGAAGAATACATCCCTTTGTAGTGTCGATGGCATCAAATACAAATTCTTTGTCCTCCTGCATATCTTTGTTGTATGCAAGTGAAAGACCTTTCATTGTAGTGAGAAGTGAAGTAAGTGAGCCATAAACCCTGCCTGTCTTTCCACGCACAAGCTCGGCAATGTCAGGGTTTTTCTTCTGCGGCATAATACTGCTGCCGGTTGAGTATGAATCATCTATCTCAATATATCTGTACTCGTTTGTGTTCCAGATGATTATCTCCTCACAAAAACGGCTTAAATGCATCATTATAATAGACATCGCACATGAAAACTCGATGAGATAATCTCTGTCAGAAACGGAGTCCATACTGTTTAATGTAGGACCGTAAAAACCAAGGAGCTCTGCTGTTCTCTCTCTGTTTAATGGATATGTAGTGCCGGCAAGTGCACCTGAGCCAAGTGGGCAGTAGTTCATGCGTTCATATATATCTTTAAGGCGTGAGCGGTCTCTTTTAAACATCTCAAAATATGCACCCATGTGATGTGCGAGAGTTATAGGCTGTGCTTTCTGGAGATGAGTAAATCCCGGCATTATAGTGTCAAGATTTTCTTTCATTATCTTTAAGAGACTATTAAGAAGATTTTTGAGAAGCTTATCCATCTCAAGGACTTCTTTCCTTGTATAGAGTTTCATATCAAGTGCAACCTGGTCGTTACGGCTTCTTCCGGTGTGAAGTTTCTTTCCGGCATCACCGACACGCTCGATAAGATGAGCTTCTACAAAACTGTGTATATCCTCATGCTCCTCATTGATTATGAGTTTTCCAGATTTTATATCTTCAAGAATTGATTTAAGACCTCCGATTATAGTGTCTTTGTCTTCATCAGAGATTATCTTCTGCTCAGCGAGCATAGTTACATGAGCGATACTTCCTGTTATGTCTTCCTCATAAAATTTTTGGTCAAATGAGAGTGATGCATTGAAATTGTGCACGAGTTGGTTGGTTTCCTTTGTGAATCGTCCTCCCCAAAGTTTCATATTGGTTGTTCCTCCGTTTCAGTTATAATGTCAGGTAATTGTTAAAATACCGAAATGGAATATCCACTTCGGTATTCTTGTAATTATAATATTTGCCTAAGTCTAAAATATATATTAAAATTAGATAATAGATCATATCAAATATATATTAGTCCTCAGCCTCAGGTTCTCCGTCAGAGAACTCGATATAGTCATCGTCAAAATCATCTGAGTAATCATCAGGATCAAAATCCTCAAGATAATCAGGTGTGAGATACTTATAAACCGCAAATGCGATACCTGCTACTGCTGCAATCGCACCGAGTACGGCAAGAACGATAACGATAGCGTTTTTGTTCTTTTCTTCAAGTTCTTTTTTGTGTAATAATTCAGAAACTTTTGCTGCATTGATCAAATCTTCAAATTTGTTGCTCATAATCCCCATCCTTTCTTCTTAAAAAAATGTCTGTTGAAATATATCACAAATTCGCAAGGCAAGAGAAGGTGTTATCTTCTTGTACCGAATTTGTGAACGATAAAATCATATAGCACGAAGTGCGGCAGATGCGATGCATCCGGATTTTGTCATTATTATATCATAAGATAATCGTTATATCTAGTAGTATAATAGTTATTTTTTCTTAAGTTTTGCAAAGGAAGCCATCATTTTGCGTGTGGTTTGGTTGTCAAATTCAACAGTTACCATATAATCACCTGAACGCTCAGTCATATCCTTGACTACACCTTCTCCAAATTTAATGTGTGAAACTCTGTCACCTGTTTTATAATCAGGCGTGGAAGAGGAAGCAGTGGCAGCCTTAGTGTTTCCAAAGCCCTTTTTGATAAGAGGATTGTCCAGGAGTCCGATGCCTGATGTCTGATGCTGTTTTTGTTTTGCTTTTTTTTCCGCAAGCGGATTCCAGGTTGTGGCTGCTGCATCTGGTTTTTTATATATCGGAGTTTGCTGCATTTTTGGCTGCATTTTGAGGAAGTCTGCCGCACTGTAACTTCCGGAAGGTTTTTTTGCAGACTGCGTGGTCTGTTGTTTTGCCGGACCTGTTTGCTTGATAAGATAGCGGGGTATCTCATCTATAAAGCGTGATGGTCTGTAGAATTGCATTTCGCCGTTTCTAAACCTTGCTTTAGCACAACTGAGTGAAAGTTTTTTCTGTGCACGCGTTATGCCTACATAGCAGAGTCGCCTTTCTTCCTCCATCTCCTCAGGGTCATCACCTGTTACTGACATATATCCTGGAAAGATGCCGTCTTCCATGCCGACAAGGTAGACATACGGAAATTCAAGACCTTTTGCACTGTGAAGTGTCATAAGGAGAACAAGGTCATTACTCTCATCCACATTGTCAATATCAGCTACAAGAGCTATCTCCTCAAGAAAACCGCTAAGCGATGGTTCTTCATCGTCACAGCTTTCAATGTATGATGCAATCTTGTTGACAAGTTCCTCGATATTTTCTATACGGCCTTTTGCTTCCTCGGTATCTTCTTCCTCAAGAAGCTTTACATAACCTGTTTCGTCGATGATTTCTTTTATGAGATCATCAAGACCATAGCCGTCCATCTCTAAATGTCTCTTAAATGACTCGATAAGATTTACAAAGGAATTTATCTTTCCGGTACTTCGTTTGACACCATCGATGTAATCACAGTTTTGCAATGCTCCGTAAAAACTTGTTTCATGCTCTATGGCATAAGAGGTTATTCGGTCTATCGTTGTAAGTCCTATACCTCTTTTTGGAACATTGATTATTCGCTTTACCGATATGTCATCAAGACCATTTTCTATCGTGCGGAGATAGGCGAGCATATCTTTTATTTCTTTACGCTGGTAAAAGTTTACAGCACCGACTATCCTGTAAGGAATATTGTTTGTTACAAGTTTTTCCTCGAAAATACGTGACTGGGCATTTGTTCTGTAAAGAATTGCAAAGTCCTTATAGTCTGCCTGCCCGCTTCTTGTGACTGCTGCAATGGCAGCAGCGATGGAAGATGCCTCGTCATAATCGGAATCAAATTGTGAGAGATATATAAGATCACCTTTTTCGTGCTGTGTCCAGAGAGCCTTATCTTTTCTCACCTGATTGTTTTTAATAACAGCATTTGCTGCATCAAGGATGTTCTGGGTCGAACGATAGTTTTCCTCAAGTTTTATGACTTCTGTTTCAGGATAGGAGTTTTCAAAATTCAGTATGTTTTTGATGTTTGCACCACGAAATTTGTAGATGGACTGATCATCATCACCTACCACACAAAGATTGTGCAATGTCTCACCGTTATCACCTTTTGTGCTGGCAAGAAGATGTATAAGTCTAAACTGTGCTGTGTTTGTGTCCTGATATTCATCAACCATTATGTACTTAAATCTGTTTTGGTAATATTCAAGTATATCCGGGTTTTCTTTAAAAAGCTGTACCGTTTTACAGATAAGGTCATCAAAATCGAGTGCATTGGCATCGTGAAGCCGTCTTTCATATTCTCTGTATGCTCTTGCATAAAGTTCTTTCTGGTGGTCGCCCATCGCCATTTTTTCGTATTCCTCAGGTGAGACAAGTTCGTCTTTTGCTGAGGAGATAGCGTTCATAAAAGTTCTTTCTTTATATTTTTTCGGGTCAAGGTTAAGAAATTTGATTATCTCACGCATAAGCGTTTTCTGGTCGTCACCGTCATATATCGTAAAACTCCGTGAGTAACCGAGTGACTCAATATTTCTTCGCAATATCCTGACGCAGGTTGAGTGAAAAGTGCTCACCCATATATCATCAGCCTGTTCTGCAAGGAGTGACTGCACACGCTCACGCATCTCACCGGCAGCCTTGTTTGTAAATGTGAGTGCTAAAATGTTCCAAGGTTTTACTCTGTATTCATTTATCAAAAAGGCTATTCTGTGTGTAAGAACCCTTGTTTTACCGGAGCCTGCACCTGCAAGTATAAGGAGAGGTCCCTGAAAATGTTTAACAGCTTTTTCCTGTTCGGGGTTCAGTCCTTCTAATATATTCATTGTTACCTCCATTTATTAAAGTTTATCACGATATTTTTTTGCACTTTCAAAAAATTGCATCAGTTTGTCTGAATCACCACTTATAACTGCTTCTTTCGCATTTGTAAGAGTAGCAATGTATCTGTTGAGAAATGAAACTATTGCATCTGGGTTTGAAAGACAGATATTTTGCCACATTTCGGGGGAAGAAGAAGAAATGCGTGTTATATCCTTAAGTCCGCCGGCGGCAAGTCTGCCATATTTTCCGTCATCATCAAGCTTAGCCACGGTATTTATAAGAGAAGCCGATATGATATGAGGGCAGTGGCTTATGGCAGCAGTTACATTGTCATGGGTTTTATAGTCCATTATCTCACAATGTGAGCCTGCAGTGATTATAAAATTTTTAAGCCATGAAGTATATTCAGCCGGGACTTCCTCAGTCGGAGTGAGAATGTAGTAGGCATCTTTAAGATATGATGAGTCGGAGTTTGCATATCCGGTTTTTTCAGAGCCGGTCATTGGATGACCACCGATAAAATTTTTGTTAAGTCCAAGCTCTGCTACGGCTTTGTGGATATTTCCTTTTACACTTCCAACATCAGTAAGTAAACAATTTTCTGATATGTAAGGTGAGAGTTCGTTAAGATAAGAAATATTAGTAAGAACCGGAGCACAAAGAAATATAACATCACAATCTGAAAAATCACTTAGTGATGTGCTGATATTATCAACGATACCATCTTGTTTTGCTGCTTCAAGTTTTTTGTGTGTTTTGATTTTATAGTAGTTATATGCAATAATATTGGAAGAAGGATAGATTTCTTTTAATGCGTGTGCTATAGAGCCACCGATAAGTCCAAATCCAATAAATCCAAAATTATTAAAAGAGAGTTGTTCAGTCATGATTTAACCTTTCGTTATTTTTTTGCTTCACGAGAAAAAGTTACTGTTCACACTTATAGTGCGGTAAGCAACAAAAAACCTCTCATATAGAGCTTCTTTTATTGTAATTCAGCTAAAAAATCATGTCAATATAATCTAATAAAACTTTACACATATCTCAAAAAATAGTATTATATGATGCAAGGGTCAAAAGCGGATAGCAATATTGCAATCCATGGCATTTGATATAAGATGGGCTGTTTTGGTGAAAAATAAGCCGTATTTGATTTTTAGTTGGAGGAAAGTTATGAACACTTTACGCAGATATGTTAAAAACGCGAAAGATGTATTCCGTATCATAGCAGGAGTAATAGGCAGTTATGCAGGAGTTATTTCCAATATAATAGGAACTGCTATGGGTATTCTGGCATCAGTAATGGTGATAGGCGGAATAGTAGGTTTGTGTGTATATGTCAAAGTGCTTCCTATGTTTACAGAGGCAAGAGAGGAAGTATTTGACAAACTTGTTCATCTTAGTGAAGATGATTTTGTAATGAAAGAAGACACGGTGGTATATGACTCAAAGGGTAAGCAAGTAGGTTCAGTAAATGCCGGAAGTTATAAATATGTCAAGATAAATGATGTATCGCCATATATTTATGAGGGTTATATTGCCGTGGAGGACAAGCGATTTAAGACACACGGAGGTGTGGACCTTGTTGCCACGATGAGAGCAGGTGTTTCGCTTTTGAAACACAACATGGAGATAACACAGGGTGGAAGTACGATTACACAGCAGGTTATAAAGAACAACCTGCTCACGCAGAACAAGAGTTACACAAGAAAGATTGCAGAGATACTCCTTGCACCGACGATAGAGAGTAAATTTACAAAAGCTCAGATTATGGAGTTTTATTGTAATAGTAACTTTTATGGAAACAAATGTTATGGTGTTGGTGCGGCAAGCAAATATTATTTTGGGAAGAAGTGTGCAGACTTAGAACCACATGAGGCAGCGATGCTTATAGGACTGTCAAACAGCCCTGCATCATACAATCCTGTTCTTCATCCAAAGGCAGCATTAAAAAAGAGAAACAGTGTTTTAAGGATTATGTGTAAAGAGGGTGTTATTACACCTAAAGAGTACAAATCCGCACTGAAAAAGAAATTAAATATAAAGCAGTTTTCGGAAAAAGGTGGCAGTAAAGAGAGCTATGTTATGAGCTATGCTATCCATTGTGCAGCCATATCACTTATGGAAAAAGAAAATTTCAAGTTTAAATATGTATTTGATTCAAAAGAAGATTATCAGAAATACAATAAACAATATTCAAAAGTATATAGCGAAAAAATAGAGAGCATACGTTCAGGCGGATATAAGCTTTATACTTCAATAAATATGAAGAAACAGAAAAAGCTTCAAAAGGCAGTAGATAACGGACTTTCATTTAATAAAGAAAAAGATGGTGATACTGGCAAATATGCACTTCAGGGGGCAGCGGTATGTATCAATAATGAGACAAACTATGTCGAGGCGATTGTTGGGGGCCGTGGAAAAAATGACCAGTACAACAGGGCATATCTTGCTGCAAGACAGTCAGGAAGTGCGATTAAACCGCTTATTGACTATACTCCTGGATTTGAATCCGGTATGTATTCCCCGTCTACCATAGTAAATGACCATAAATTTGCAAACGGACCATCAAATGCAGGTGGCGGTTATCATGGAAATGTAAGGATAAGAGAGGCAGTAGCAAGGTCGCTCAATACAGTAGCATGGCAGGTGCTTGACAATATTACCGTAAAATACGGATTGTCATTCCTTGATAAGCTTCATTTCCATAATATAAGTTATATTGATAATGACAATATGGCACTTTCTCTTGGTGGATTTACAGAGGGTGTGCGTGTAGTCGATATGGCAAAAGGATTTTCAACGCTTGCAAACAACGGAAGTTACAGTGACAGGACCTGCATCAAGAAAATAGAACATGTTTCTGACGGTGTAGTTTACAAGAATAACAATGAAAAAGATCAGGTTTATTCACAGGATGCTGCATGGATGATGACTGATGTGTTAAAGGGAGTATTTAATGAGTCATACGGAACGGGACGCAAATTAAAACTTGATAACGGTCAGATATGTGCAGGTAAGACCGGTACGACAAATTCAAGTAAGGATGTGTGGTTCTGCGGATATACGAAGTATTATACAACTGTAGTTTGGGCTGGTTATGACACTCCTAGAGCAATGCCAGGGGCTTCAGGTGCTTCTATTCCGGGTGTTATATGGAAAGATTATATGGATGATATTCATAAAAAATTAAAACCGGAAGACTTTATTATGCCGTCTACGATAAGTCTTGCAAAATATGATGGAAATGGAAATATCATAGAGGGAACAGCTATTTCAGGAAGCAGCAAAAGAACATATGGTATGGATTATTTTTCAAAGACAATTCTCTCTGAGAAAGCAGATGAAGTTCAGGTACTTAAGGATAAAAAATATCAGAAAGAAGTGCTTAAAAAACTCAAGAATTTTGAAAAGAGGTATATCAGTAATATCGCCGATTACTACGATTTGGAAAATGATTATAAGGAACTTACGGACATGATATCAAGTATCGTGGATGATGATGTAAGAACAGATTATGCGGTAAGGGCAAGAAATAAATATGACTCTTTAAAGGACGAGACAGTAAGCTGGAAGAAAGTGGTAAAAGCATATGAAAAACAGCAAAAAGAGGAGAACGAACGTCTTGCAGAGAAGAAGAAAAATGATTCAGAGAGAGCTTTGAAAAATCAGATTTACAAAAATAAGATAGAGCTTGCAAGAACAAGAATAAAGAGGATGCATGGTTATTTGTATCAGCCGTCAAATATGCAGATTCTTATTGATTCGGCAAAAGAAGCTCTAGATGCTTGTAAGGGTTACTCAGAATATTATAATCTTAAAGCGATGTTTGATATGTATAAGAAAGAACTTGAGGAACTTCCGGTAAAGGGAGAAAGTAACAAAAAAAATCAGACGCCAACAGATACAAGTGAACCGGTGGCAACGGAAGAACCTCAGGAAGAGGAATAGAGGAGGAAGTGATAAATGGAAGAAAATAAAAATGATATAGATGAGCTTGTAAAAAGCATCGACTCCTCTTTTAAAGAGATGTCGCTTAAAGATATTGTTGCCACACATGAGGAGTATTTTGGGGCGGCTTCCCTGACTGACAATGAAAAAAAAGAGGAGAAGCCACCAAAACAACCGGTGAAAAAAAAGACTGAGAGAGTTAAAAGAACAAAAGATGAAGATGTTGACATGAAAAAAAAGGCATATAAGCCTGTTCAAGCTCATTTGAAAAAACGGGAGGATGACAATAAGGCGGAAAATCCTGTCAGAGTGGCTGATGCGGATAGAAAAAAAATTAAAGTGTTAAATGACAGGAAAATAAAGAATGCTGTAGAAAAAGAAAAAAAGCCTGAGGTTTCTCCAGAGATAAAAGAACAGAAGAAAAATGAAAGGATTGAAAAGATAGGAAGGGCAGGAGGATGGTTTCAGACGATCTGTTACATGAATATTCCTATAATCGGTTTCATATATGTTCTCGTACTTGCATTTAGTAAAAAAACATCTGAAGAGAGAAAAGACTTTGCAAGAGGATACCTTATCTATAAGGTTTTAGTATGGATACTGGCGATAGTTCTTCTTTATTGTCTGTATAAGCTTGGTCTTGGTTTTGTAGATGGAATATTATCTTTTATAAAGGCATAGGTAAAGTTATGAAAGTTTGTATATTATCGGGAAGTGAAAATCCAAATGGAAATACGGCTATTATGTGTGATAATGCAGCAGCATATTTAAAGGACATGAAAATAAAATACGATTTATTTAATCTGTATGAAGAAGAAGTTGATTTTGTAGCTGAAGAGATAAAAAAATATGATGTTGTCATAATAGCCACTCCAATTCATTCATTTTATTGCAGTGATGCGGTAAAAGAACTCATGGATTTTGCATTTGAAAATGAGGATTATTTTGATGGCAGGAGAAAAGAAAGTGGTATAAAGATAAAAAGTGCCATAATGGTATCTCATGGTTATGATGAATGTTATGCGGTTGAGCCTTTTGAAATCGGATATAAAAGGTGGTGCGACCATGTTGGTATGGAATATGCCGGAAAACTGGCGATAAGGGACACTGGTGATATAAGAAATTTTATTTTTAGCGAGCCGGCAAAAAAACATCAGGAATTTATAAAGAAAATATGTGGTATAGACGCTGAAGAACGGTCAGCAGCTATTTCAAGCAAAAGATTTTATCTGTCAGAAGCAAGTGAAAATAGGAGAGTATTTGAAAGATTATTTAACCTCTATATATACGAAATGTCATCATATGCCGAATGGATGGGAGAATGTATGACAGAGGATGCACTTTTTATACCGGATAAAGTTTCAGAATATTTTGAAATGTCGGAAAAACAGCCGTTTATAATTAAAGTAAAAGGGAAAATTGCAGGACTTATTGTGTTTTTAGTACCGGACAGGGAAAGAGAACCTGATGAAGCAGATTTTTATATTGAGGAATTATTTATCTTAAAAGCATATAGAAAACAGCACATAGCAGAAGAATTGATAGAAGCTGTATGGAGTATAAATAAAGGCATATGCTCCGTGTGTGCATTAAAAGCAAATAAAGGCTCGGTTAAATTTTGGAAAAAAGTCATAAAAAAATCCGGGTATGAATGTGAAGTAAAAGATATGGACGATGTGTATTTCTATAATATAAAAATAAAATAACATTTGGAAAAAAGGAAATATTGTATTACAGGCAAATATATTAAATAATACACAGTATATGGCAACAAAGATAAAAAAGATTAATATTCAGGTAAAGACACTGGATGGAAAAACAATTTGTTCATATACAGTAAAAAATAAAAAGGTAACACTTAAGAGTGGTGGTAAAAAGTATGTTAAATATACTATTGCAAAAAAGAATGTCAAGATTAAAAAAGCTGATTTAAGAAATATTGCTGCACCAAAAGTTTCTGGTACGATTATGTATAAGAAATAGTCGGCATAAAATTTAACACTATTGATGAAGCACTTTCTGATATGATGCGATAGCAGCTGATAGTGTTATAATCTGGCAGCAGACAGGAGTTCAAATATTTGCAGATTAAAATAATTAAGTTAAAATCCCGGAAGATCAAAAGAGAAGATTTTCCGGGATTGTTTTTATTGTATAGGCAAATGCTCGTAAAGCGGTGTAATGCCAGGAGCAAACGCTGGTTTTGTGCTTTTTTATGTTAAATATTAAATTAAAACATTTTAGCTGTTTTTACACGATTTCTTTCATTGTTATCTTTAGTATCTCATTTGAAATATTGAGTGCATGGTCGCCTATCCTCTCAAAATCAGTAAGCATTTCTGAAAAGAGTATGCTGCCCTCGTCAGAGCATTTTCCATCCTGAATACGCTCATACATATTGTTACGGAAATGTTCGGTCATATCATCTATTTTTTGTTCCATACAGGTCACATTTTCATGCCATTTGACAATATTTTCAGGTTTTTCAAGAAGCATATCCATAGTCTGGTCACAGGTATCTTTTATTTCAGCTATCTCAAGATTGGCGTTGTCAGAAAAAATAATATTTTTTTCATGTATCATCTTGTAATATCCGGCAATATTGACAGCATGGTCACTTATTCGTTCGACATTGCTTGTAACCGTATAAAATGAGTTGAATATCTGGCTACCGGCTTTTGTCGCTTCATGTGTAATTGCATTAGTTATATAACTCGATATTTCCTTGTTGAGAAAGTCCACGTATTCTTCGCGGTTTTCAACTTCTTTAAATTTTTCTTCATCACAATGCTTAAATACATCAAAAGAGTCGTGCACATTTTCTTTTGCCATTGCCGTCATTCTTGAAAGCTCGTTTCGTATTCCCTCGATGCATATAACAGAAATCATGGTTGTTTCTGTATGCACATTCTTTGGATCTAAAAGATATTTTACAAACATGCCGTTTTTGGGGTGTGCTTCATCTTTGCGGTCACGCAGTATAAGAGAAGCGGCTTTTGGAAGAAAACTGCCGATAGGAAGCAAAAGCAGTGTCGTGACGATATTAAACAATGTGTGAAGATTGGCTATCTGCGATGGAACAGATGTCGGTGTAATATGCTGCATAATGCTGATAAGAGGTGTTATCAGGCATAATATAGTGAACACGATAGTACCGAATACATTAAAAATGATATGTATAAGAGTTGTCCTTTTTGCATTTGTTGTAGTTCCGATAGATGCGAGAAGTGCAGTTATACATGTACCGATATTCTGACCAAAAAGGATAAATGCAGCACTGTCAAGCCCTATGACACCGCTTGCGGCAAGTGCCTGAAGTATTCCGACCGAAGCGGAAGAAGACTGTATTATCGCAGTAAATACCATACCCATGAGTATTCCGACAATAGGGTTTTCAACCTTTGTAAGCATATTTACAAATTGCGGCTCATTGGCAAGAGGTTTCATTGCGGAACTCATCATGTTCATACCGATGAACAAAACACCAAGACCGGCGAGTATCTCACCGACATGTTTAAGTTTTTCATTTTTCTGAAATACAACTGCTGCTACACCTATAAATGCAAAAAGCGGGGCAATGGCACCGACATCAAGTGCAATGAGCTGTCCTGTGATTGTAGTTCCAATATTTGCTCCCATTATTATCCAGGTTGCCTGTTCAAGATTCATTATTCCTGAATTAACAAAACCGACAACCATAACCGTAGTTGCGGAAGAAGACTGAATGACAGCCGTGATAAGTGCACCGGTAAGAACACCGGTTATCCTGTTTGAAGTTATTTTTTTGAGAATATCTCTCATCTGATTTCTTGCAGTCTGTTCAAGGCCATTGCTCATCATCTGCATTCCATAAAGGAATAGAGCAAGACCGCCTAGTAATCCCATTATATTTGAAAGGCTCATAAATTAAAAATCCTCCTAAAAAAAGAAAGTATAGTGATTTTATATGATGCATTAATTAAAAAATAATATCTGTCTTTTGGACTTTAAGTCAAGAATCAACCATTGATTTCAACTTGGTTAATTGTAGTGTATTGTTTTGATATTAACATCATAATCACATAGAAAACTATTATATTAAGCCATTCTTTTTTTTGCCGTCGGATCTATGAAGATAACAGGTTACGATTTCGGTTGTTTTTGGAAAATGTAAAGAAATGTATTCATAACAGACAGGATATAATGCAGATAATATAAAAACGGGCATGAAAATAAAGGAAAAATCTAAAATTCCTCCTTGTTTTCGTATGCGGTTTATCAGCTCATTAAATTGAAAATTTTCAGAAATGCTCAGCGTGTTTGTTGTGCAGATAAGTTCATAATGATACAGAGAATTATCATCTGTTCCGGATAAAGAAACACCGCCCTGTTCATCATTTGCGGTGGTATTATCTGTTGATGTAGCATTTGCATATAATTTATTTGCAGATATGTCATTTTCTGTTTGTAAAAAGAAAGGAGCTATAGTCTGAAAGTGCACTGTACCTGACAATTCATTAGTCAAAAGTGAATCGGTGCATATGGCAGGGAGTGAAATGAGAAGTATAATAAAAAATCTGCTGGTAAAATATTTCCTGATATTCATCGTATAACCTCCTTTCCTGCAGTGTGTAATTTTAGGTATTTGAGAAAATGTTATAATTCTTGCTCAAATATATTTGTATGATTAACATAACATATGGTTAGTTTTGCAGTTTCTACATTTGCGATTGTAGCATTAAAAAGCAGGTTAGTCAATTTGAAGATTTAGGAGTTCACATCAGGAAACACGCTCCCTGGGGGAATGAAGACACACAGTCAATTATAAAAACACTAAAGGAGAAAAATGTGCATGTAACTTTCTTTATGACCGGTGGCTGGGTCGATACTTATCCTGATGATGTAAAGGCACTATATAAGGCAGGTCACGAACTTGGAAACCACAGTCAAAACCACAAACAAATGTCAACAATTTCTGCGGCTGAATGTGAAGATGAAATAATGAAAGTACATAATAAAGTAAAAAAGCTCACCGGATATGACATGAAAGTTTTCAGACCACCATATGGTGATTATAATGATGTGCTTATTGAAAGTGCAGAAAAATGTGGTTATCATGCGATACAGTGGGATGTTGATAGCTTAGACTGGAAAAATTATGGTGTTGATTCAATCCTTACAACCGTACTAAATCACAAACACTTAGGAAAAGGTTCAATAATACTCTGCCACAATGGAGCAAAATATACGGCTGAGGCACTTCCAAAACTTATTGATAGTTTAAAAGAGAAAGGATTTGAGTTTGTAAAAATGTCCGAACTTATCTATACTAAAAATTATGAAATGGACACGGAGGGACGCCAGCACAGTATAAATAATACTGCTGCTCCGAAACAGACAGCTTTTGAACAAAGCTAGTGTGCTGACCTATTCATATTTAGCTAAATAACTTGCCTGAATTTTCATCTGCTGCGTTGTCATCAATTGCCGTAGCCAACTACGGCTCATTCTTCCGCCTTGCAGAATGAAAAATTCATTCTGTGTCATTTAACTAAATAGCAACATGCCAGTACACTAGAATATAAATAGTACATAAGATATGATTGGAGGATTAAGACAAGGCTACACAGAAGAATTGTTTTAGGAGTTGACGAAACTTCCCCTTGCCATAGCACCATAAATACAGTACAATAATAGCAAATTCAACCGACACAAGGAGTAACAGTTATCATGCAGTTTAAGAAAAAACTGGAAATCAAGGCAAATCATAAGCAGGTGGTAATCGATGTCGCAGATATACTATATATCAAGGCATCAGTGAATGACTGTTACATCCATGTGACAAGCGGAAGCGTATATAAGACCAGAAGTACCTTAGAGGCAATGGAGGCACAGGTCGGAGAATACTTTCTGAGATAGAGAATTTTCTATCAATGACATATAAGATAGACGCAGATGATAGGATACACGAACTGCCATACGGCTGCGAGCCAAAAGCAGTTTAATCCACAGATATAAGAAAGGAGGCAGTCTATGAAAAAAAAGATATGCCGGATAAAAAGAGGTCTGGCGGTAATGCTATCTGTCTGCATGGTATTCGGTATGGCACCGATTCAGGCAGGGGCAGAGGAAAATGATTCAGAAATTGCAGTGCAGGCAAATGATAGTGCTGGAAAGACTGAACAGCAATCCACGGAAGAGGAAGAGTGTAAGCATGAGGGGGTTGAAATAACTTTCAACAGCAACGGTTTCGGAAACTGCCCGAAATGCAATGCAACCGTATATCAGCCTGCTGTTGAAACAACTGACAAATATGACATTGACGATGACAGCATGAAAGAGAATGTTTACGAAATCAGCAATGCAGGTCAGCTGTACTGGTTTGCAGGACTTGTAAACGGCACTCTTGATGGAGTTAAACAAAACAGATTAGCCAATGCAATTCTGACAGCCAACATCACAGTAAATGAAAATCTTCTTGATTCCTTACAATACGATACAGAGGGTAATGTTTCCAACGGAAGTGATTTTATAAGCTGGACACCGATTGCAGATTGTATGGGAGATCATATAACACTGTATTCAGGAACGTTTGACGGAAATAATAAAACCGTAAGTGGTTTATACTTTAATGATAATTCAGCACGTATTGGATTATTCGGAAGTTCAGAAGCTGATGGCAACATAAAAAATGTTGGAGTTGTTGATTCCTATTTCAAGGGGAATAATTTTGTGGGCGGTGTGTGTGGACGCAATGACGGCACAATCACAAACTGTTATAATGCAGGGAATCTTACCGCTATTGAGTCATCTGCTGCTATAGGCGGTATATGTGGATACAATGGTGGCACAATCACAAACTGTTATAACACAGGAACTGTTACCGCTACCGGCTCAGTAGCTTCTGTGGGTGGTGTGTGTGGCTGTAGTATTGCACCAATTTCAAACTGTTATAACATAGGAATTGTTACCGCTACTAGCTCAGATGCTGATATAAGCGGTATATGTGGATACTATTATGGGCCAATCAAAAATTGCTATCACCTCGCAGACACAGAAGATGAAAATGGCGGCAAAACCACCGCACAATTTGCAAGCGGTGAAGTTGCGTATCTTCTCTCACAAGGTTGTACAGTAGGTGAAGGTGAAGATGCCGTAACTTACAGTGGTTCTGTATGGGGGCAGGCACTTGGCGGAAATGGTGATACATATCCTGTTCTTGATAGCACAAAAAGAGTTTATCAGGTAGATAAATATGACGGCTGTGAAGGAAAACCGGGCAGTTCAACAAAGGTATATTCCAATCAGAGTACGTCAATATATGGAGAACATTCTTTTGCTTATGAGCCTGTAGAAAATGGTAATGCTATTAAGGAAGCTTGTAGCGAGTGTGGTGCAACCTACACCGTAAAACTTACACAGCCGGCAGCAACATCAGATGAAAAGATTGTCTATGATGGAACAGAAAAGAAAGCCGGAACAGCAATAGACTCTGGCAACACGGGTATAGAGACAATTCCTGAAAATGCCATTACCTATGCAACGGTAACAAATGGCACACCATCTACTTATAGTACAACAGCACCGAAAAATGCTGGTACATACAAAGCAAAGCTTACATTAGGCACAGGAGATAACATAGTTTCTATTGAGATAAATTTTACGATTGAAAAAGCAGCTTCACCGACTATAGCTGGTGAGGAAAAGAGTTATGCATATTCAGCCGGTTCAGCCGGCAAGACAATCGGTGTGGATATTGCAGGAAAGTTCCCAACGGATAGGGGCATTACAACATATGCGGTTGCAAAGACAGATACAGAGCAGCTTTTAAGTGAGGTAACTGTCGATACAGCCGGAAATCTGACCTATAAAGTAAATCAGGTAGACTCGACCAAGGTTGGAAAGACAGCAATTATCGCGGTAACAGCTTCAATGGAGAACTATGAGAATGCTGGATACACGCTGACGATTAGTAGTATTGATAAGAAGGCGGTAGAGATTAAGAGTGGAAACAGCGTATCCGTAGATGGAAGCAATGTGCTGATCTATGGTGAAAAGATTTCAAAGCTGACACTCGGAAATACCGTTTTTGTGGAAGCCGGTACAGATGATGTGATAGAAGGTATCCTTTCATGGAGTAATCCGGACGAGATACCGGCAGCCGGAACCACACAGGCGGGCTGGGTATTCAAGCCAGCAGACGGTACGCATTACGCAGAACTTACCGGAAAAACAGCCATCACAGTAGCCAAGGCAACACCTGTAATTGCGGAGAAGTCGACAGCAACCGCACTTACTTACGGACAAAAGCTTTCTGACAGTACCCTGACAGGAGGCAAGGCAACATACAAAACAGTCGATGGAACAGAGGTAGCAGGAACATTTGCATGGAAGAATAGTAATATTAAGCCTACAGTAGCCGACAGCGGAAAGACAGAGTATGATGTGACATTTACACCATCAGATACAGATAATTATAATGCTGTTGATATGAAAATCAGTCTTACGGTCAACAAGGCAGCGAAAGCTCCAAACATGCCGGAAGCTGCGATGGCACCGGCGCACAGTACAAAGAAGGTTGGTGACATCACGCTTCCGGATGGCTGGAACTGGTCAGACACCGACAAGGATAAAGAACTTACAGATGGTGTGGCTGTGACAGCAACAGCAGTTTATACAGGAGCAGACAAGGGCAATTATGAGAATGTGAGCGTGACAATCACCATTACTCGCAGTTCCTGTGACCATAAGAATACGGAAGTGAGAGATAAGAAAGAAGTTACCTGTACCGAGGATGGATACAGTGGCGATGTCTATTGTAAGGACTGTACCGTATTAGTGACCAAAGGATCTGTGATTACGCATCCGGGTCATCTGTTAAGAGAAGTAGCAGCAAAGGATGCGACAGCGACTGTGGCAGGCAATATAGCATACTATGTATGTGAGAATGCAGGCTGCGGCAAGTACTTTGCGGATAATGCGGCGAAGACGGAGATTACCGATAAGTCAAGCATTATCATTCCGGCTACAGGAGGTGGTTCATTGTCAGGAGGTGGTTCTTCATCCAGTGGCGGTGCCTCAAGTGGAGGCTCATCAAGTGATGGTACATCTGGTGGCGGTACATCATCGGGAACAACCGATAAGCCGTCTGTACCAAAAAAAGGTACGAAGATAAAGGGCAACGATGGTTCGACTTACATAGTTACGAGTGGCAAGGGCAAAACACCGACAGTACAGTACACTGCTCCAAAGAGTACTGCAAAAGGAACGGTTACCATTCCGGCAAAGGCTAAGGTTGATGGAGTATCTTATAGAGTAACATCCATCGCCGACAATGCCTTTAAGAATAATAAAAAGATTACAAAAGTCGTGATTGGAAATAACATCGTTTCCATCGGCAAAAATGCCTTTGCAAAGTGTACTAAGCTTGTAAGCGTTATCATAGGAAAGAATGTGATAAAGATTGGCAAAGATGCATTTGCCGGATGTAAGAAGTTAAAGAAAATCGTAATCAAGACAAAGAAACTGACGAAGAAGTCAGTCGCCAAAGGAGCATTTCGCAGTGTTGGCAAAAAGGTTGTCGTGCAAGTGCCAAAGAGTGAGTACAAGGCATATAAGAAGCTGCTTCGTGCGAAAGGACTTTCTAAGAAGGTCAAGATTAAGAGATATTAATTTCAAAATCCGGATGCTTGCAATGGAAGCACTTTGTAAATTTGTGAAAATTGAATACAAACATCCATTTACACCTCTTGCCGGGGCTAACCGGTAGGAGGTGTTTTTTGATGCGTAATGACAACAGAAGTGTAACGAACAGGTTCTAATGAGAGTAATCACTCAAAGAGCCTCTTTTTTGTTGGTTCATTTTAAAAGTTTTCGATATTCGGATGGCGAACAGCCCTTTTGTTTATGAAACAGCCGACTGAAATACAGTGGGTTATCGTAACCGACAATGCGTGCAATTTCATTTACGGCATAATTTGTGGTTTCCAATAACATCTGGGCATTAGTGATTCGGATGGAGGTGATAAACTGCATAGGTGTTGTACCGGTAGATTTTTTGAAATTCCGAATAAACCAACTGACACTCATTCCTCTGGAAGAAGCATATTCTTCGATTTTGATATCACGGTTATAGTTTTCGTTAAAATAGGATGCAGCAGTATTCATTTCATGATCTAGGTACTCATTTTTTAGGACATATTTGCTGTTAAGTTCCCGGTGAAAGACAATCAGTAAATGACGCAGCAATAGTGTCAGCATTTCTTCATAGTTATCCTGGCATCTTTGTAATTCTAAAATAATTCGTTTGAAAATACGCTCGTATTCCAGTGATGTTCCAACATGGAAGATACGCTGGTCATTCGGGAAACCATAACTTCTTAAAATGTTCTTTACATCACTTCCGGTAAAATGCACCCAGTAAACTTCTGTTTTATCAATGCCATAGTATTCATATTTCTGAAATTCCTTGGGGCGGTAAAGTACGATGTTTCCTGCTGTAATGACAGTATCGTCATCGGTGTTGTCAAAATGAAAATGAGCTCGTCCGGCAGCTATATAGATGATTTGAAAGTCAAGTCTTCCTCTGGGACGATAGGTTGGAAGTTTTGGGTGTGAAGATAGACGATAGGTGCCACAGCTTCCTACAATAAGTGGTCGGCTTTTATCTTTGAAGTCTATAAGGGAGTGGTTGTGATAACCGGAATTTATATACATTTTGAATCCTCCTTTGGAAAGTGAAATATCTGACTGTTAGCAGTCAATGGTGAACAGAAGTTATAAAGTGAATGCCACCTCAAAACCTACGGTTTTTCGGTGAGAGCTGCGCTCATATAGTTTTAGCCCTTCTCAAATATCTGACTACAAGTAGTCAATATTTGAGAATGACTAAAACTGCATTCACTTTAGTGTATCATTTTGTGCATGTTTTGTCTATTTCTGTTTATGGACATTTTTTTTGTGAAACTGTATGATGATTTCAAGCTAATACAAGGACGGAATATAATGACACGCAGACGAAATTATATTGACTGCGTATTGCAGTGAATAAAAAAATATATGTTATAGGGAGGTTTTTGCAATGATTGTACCACGCTTTTATGAAGATTTGAATGTTTTGCACGACAAGACGATGCCGGCGAGGGCATATTACATTCCGGCATCAGTTCGTATGGATGATCTGGTGGAGCATAGGGAAAGCTCAGATCGTTTTCAGATGTTAAGCGGAGAGTGGAAGTTTCAGTATTATAACAGCATTTATGATGTGAAGGAATCATTTTACGAGAAAGGTTATGATGTTTCAGGATTTGATCATGTGACTGTTCCGGGTGTATGGCAGATGGATGGTTATGACACGCATCAATATACGAATATTCGTTATCCGTTTCCATTTGATCCACCATATGTGCCACAGGATATTCCATGTGGAGCATATGTTCATAACTTTGAATATAACAGAGAAAAAAAGGCATCAAAAGCATTTCTGAATTTTGAGGGTGTCGATAGTTGTTTTTATGTATGGGTAAATGGTGCTTATGCCGGATATAGCCAGGTATCTCACGCTACCAGTGAATTTGATGTAACAGATTTGTTGAATGAAGGGGAAAATACATTAGCGGTTCTGGTGCTCAAATGGTGTGATGGGTCGTATTTGGAGGATCAGGATAAGTTTAGGATGAGTGGTATTTTCAGAGATGTTTATTTATTGAAAAGACCGGAAAAGACAATCAGAGATTATCACATTACGACAGATGTAGAAAAAGACAGAGTTACTGTGAAATTGGATATGTATTTTTCAGAACCAGTGGAAACGAAAGTTACTATAGAAGATAAATATGGAGCAGTCGTAGCAAGAGGGAAAGCAGCGGAGGATGGTGTATTAGAACTGACCGTGTTAAATCCGGTTTTATGGAATGCAGAGAATCCTTATTTGTATCAGATTATTTTGACAATGCCGGATGAAGTGATTGTGGATCGGATTGGCTTTCGGACGATTGAAATTAGGGACAAGGTTGTTTATTTCAATGGAGAAAAGATTAAATTCCGTGGCGTCAACCGCCATGATTCTGATCCGGAGACAGGATTTGTAATCGATGTCTGGCAGATTAAAAAGGATCTGATGCTGATGAAGCAGCATAACTTTAATGCTATTCGTTCCAGTCATTATCCAAATGCACCATATTTTTATCAGATGTGCGATGAATATGGATTTATGGTGATTGACGAGGCGGATATTGAGGCACATGGACCATTTATGCTGTACCGGAAGGAGGACACAGACCAGAACCGTTTTCGCCGTTGGAATGAAAAAATTGCAGATGATCCGGCATGGGAAAAGGCAATTGTGGATCGTGTCCGGCTTATGGTACAGAGGGACAAAAACCGTCCCTGCATTGTAATGTGGTCTATGGGAAATGAAAGTGCATATGGATGCAATTTTGAAAAGGCACTTGCCTGGACAAAGAATTTTGATCCGGATAGGATTACACAGTACGAAAGTGCAAGATACCGTAATTATGATATTACCTATGATTATGACAATCTGGATCTTTACAGCCGGATGTATCCATCACTGCAGGAGATAGAAGATTATCTGAAAAATGATGGAAGCAAACCGTTTCTGTTGGTGGAATATTGCCACAGTATGGGAAATGGACCAGGAGATTTTGAAGATTATTTTCAGATGATTCATAAGGATGACCGTATGTGTGGAGGTTTTGTATGGGAGTGGTGTGATCATGCAATCGCACATGGAACGGCAGAAAATGGAAAGACCAGATATTATTACGGTGGGGATCATGGAGAAGCCATTCATGATGGCAATTTCTGTATGGACGGACTTGTCTATCCGGATCGTACACCGCATACGGGACTGCTGGAATATAAAAATGTCTATCGTCCGGTTAGGGTTGTGTCGTATGACTGGAAAAACGGACAGATAGTTCTTCACAATTATATGGATTTTGATGATTTGAATAATTATGTGGATATTTTCTATGAAATGACACAGGATGGAATAACGGTGGAAAAAGGAAAGCTGGCAAATGTTGTTGCAGCACCCCATAGCGATGCGATGGTGGAGTTGAAGCTGCAGGTTCCGAGTACCGGTAAGGTTTATCTGAAACTTATTTACCGATTGAAAAAGCAAATGCCATTGCTTAAACCAGGTCTTGAATTAGGTTTTGATGAAATAAAGCTCGCAAATGAGGATGACAGAAATCGACAGGCTGTAAAGTGGCTGGAGCAGGAAAAAGAAGTCGGAGCTATTGATGTGAAGGAAAATGAACGGCAGGTTGTGTTACAGGCAAATGACTTTACTTATGTTTTTGATAAGCGTACCGGATTATTTGAGGATATGCAGTTTGCGGGAAGAAGTTATATTGACCATCCAATGGAATTGAATATATGGAGGGCTCCGACGGATAACGATATGTATATAAAAAAGGAATGGAAAAAGGCACATTATGATGCAGCATATACAAGAGCATACCGTATAGAAGTGCTTCAGAACAAGCATGGGGTCTTTATCATGGAGCATGTGGCAGTTGTAGCTGATACAGTACAAAAGATTTTGGATGTGGAAATGACATGGAAAATCAATGAGGATGGGAAAATAGAGGCGGTTATAGAGGCAGTAAAAGATAAAGAATTTCCGGAACTGCCAAGGTTTGGAATTCGGATGTTTTTGAATAAGAAAATGAATGAGGTTACTTATTTTGGAATGGGTCCACAGGAAAGTTACCGGGATAAACATCAGGCTTCTTGTCATGGATTATTCCGCTCTAAGGTGGCTCAGATGCATGAGGACTATATTCGTCCACAGGAGAATGGAAGTCATTATGACTGCGATTATGTAGAGATTACGAGTGGTCAATATGGAATTGCAGCAGTTTCAAATGATTCATTTTCGTTTAATGTTTCTGTTTACACTCAGGAGGAGTTAGAAAGGGCATCACACAATTATGAACTGGAAGAATCGGATAGCACCGTATTCTGTATGGATTATGCAATGAATGGTATTGGTTCAAATAGTTGCGGACCGGATGTTTTGGATAAATATCGGTTTGCTGAGGAAGCATTTCGATTTCAGTTTGAATTAATTCCATTTGTAAAAGGATAATACAAGACACTTGATAACCAAAGCAAATTTCCTGAGTAGATGATAAAGATTTTGTCCGGACAGTCAGACTCTTCTCAGGAAAAAACAATTAGAAAAGACAAAAATGACAAGACTACAGGGATTTCTAAACAATAAATAGTGAAGGAGCGATTCTTAATGGAGGAAAAGAAATATTTAAAATGGTACAACAAGATAGGATATGGATCCGGTGATATTGCAGGAAATGTAGTGTATGCATTTCTGACATCATTTGTGATGGTATATCTGACAGATACGATTGGATTGGCATCCGGAATAGTTGGAACACTGATTGCAGTTTCAAAATTATTCGACGGATTCACAGACATCTTTTTTGGAGCAATGATTGATAAGACGCATAGTAAGATGGGAAAGGCAAGACCATGGATGCTGTATGGTTACATTGGTTGTGCGATTACATTGGCAGCCTGTTTTGCAATTCCAACAAGTCTTGGCAGGACGGCACAGTATGCTTGGTTCTTTATCGCATATACGCTGTTGAATGGTGTGTTTTATACGGCAAATAACATTGCTTACTCTGCACTGACATCACTTGTTACCAAGAATAGTAAAGAGCGTGTGCAGATGGGTTCTTACCGTTTCATTTTTGCTTTTTCAACCAGTCTTCTGATTCAGGCGGTTACCGTTGGATTTGTTGAAAAATGTGGTTCAGATGCAGCAGCATGGCGTCTGGTTGCAATTATTTATGCAGTAATCGGATTAGTTGTGAATACTATTTCCGCATTATCTGTCAAAGAACTTCCGGAAGAGGAATTAAATGAAGGAAATACAACAAGTGAAGAGGAAAAATATGGGCTGGTTCAGGCATTCAAGCTGCTGGTAAAGAATAAATTTTACCTGATGATCTGTGGTACTTATATTTTACAGCAGTTATACAGTGCAATGATTGGTGCCGGTATTTATTATATGACCTGGGTTTTGAAAAACAAAAATCTGTTTGGACAATTTGCCTGGGCGGTAAACATTCCTCTTATCATTGCGTTAATATTTACACCAACACTGGTTGGAAAGTGGAATGGTATGTATAAGCTGAATTTGAGAGGTTACATCCTTGCCGTGATTGGCAGAGCCCTCGTTGTTGTTGCCGGATATATGGGAAGTATTCCTTTGATGATGGCATTTACAGCATTAGCAGCATTGGGACAGGGACCTTGGCAGGGAGACATGAATGCCGTGATTGCTTCATGCTCTGAGTACACTTATCTGACACAGGGAAAGCGTGTGGATGGTACAATGTATTCATGCACTTCACTAGGTGTTAAGATTGGCGGGGGTATTGGAACGGCAGTCGTAGGGTGGCTGTTAGAACTTAGTGGCTATGTGGGTACTCATGCCGTTCAGCCGCAGTCCGCATTGAATATGATGCAGTTTATGTATCTCTGGCTGCCACTGATCTTTGATGTACTTATTATGTTTATTCTTTCCAGAATGAATGTGGAAGAGACAAACGCAAAGATTAAAAAAGAAAAGGGAATTACAGTAGAAACCGCTCAGCAGTAATGAGCAGAAAATAGTAAAATGAAAAGGACCATTTCACATTTGTGAAGTGGTCTGCTTTTTCAGTATTCAGTTTTCACAAATAGTCCTTTTAGCCGGCTTATGCATGATATACATACTCAAAGTATTCTTCGTAGAAAGCTAAAAGGTTGTTCATATAATTTTTGAATTTGCTCATTTTGTATTCCTCCTTTTCTTGTTTGCAAATTCATTATAGGATAGGCTGGATAAGAATGCTTGCCAAATTAAAATAAAATATAGACAAATATTGCAAAGAAAATCAAAAATCAAGTAATAAAGGGGAGATGTATCAATGCATTTGACATTTAAGGAAACAAAGGAAGAGGTATATGCGGCTCAAAGAGTGTCAAAACATATATCTCCACATTTACATAATGCATTGGAAATTGTGTGCGTAACGGAAGGAACACTTGAGATAGGAGTGGGGCAGGAATTATATCATATGGAAAAGGGTGATATCGGATTTGTCTTTTCTGATATTATTCATCATTATCAGGTGTTTTCAGAAAAAACAAGCAGGGCAGATTATATTTTGGTTCCATCTTCTTTTGCAGGAGTATTTAAAGATAAAATACAAGGATATGCTCCTAAATATCCGGTTATTCGTGCGAAACAGATTGAACCGGATGTTTATAATGCAATTCAGGCGATTATCCAAATGGAAGAAAAAGAACCTATGATTGTTCAAGCGTATATTCAAATTGTGTTGGCAAGATGTATAGGAAAAATGGAACTGGTGGAAAAAAGTTGTGTGGGAAGCGATGATTTGATATATCGAACGGTATCTTATGTATCAGGAAATTTTAGGAAAAAATTTTCTTTAGAGGAGATGGCACATGATCTCGGAGTAAGTAAATATGTCTTGTCACGAGTGTTTTCTAAAACATTTCACCGCAATTTCAATCAGTATCTTAATGATGCCAGACTGAGCTATGCCTGTACAAGGTTAGTGAATTCAGGAGATACAATTCTTGACATCTGTTTGGATAGTGGTTTTGACAGCCAGAGAACATTTAATAGAGTGTTTAAGGAACGCTATAGAATTAATCCGAGCGAATATCGAAAATTAAAAAGATAAGATATATTTCTTTGAGGAGAAAAGCGATGTATTTTCATAAGCGGATGCGACAGATTAATAACGATTTGCCGCATCTTTTTGAAGTTGATTGATTTTTAGGCACTATGTAGTGTTAATTGTGCCACAATAAAGTTCGTGCTTGAGGTAATTATGCCGATATATGTTAAGAAAGCAGACAAATGAATTTATAATGTGGAGATAGACAAGGAGAAGTGTAGAAAATGAAAGGGCAAAATGTGAATAAAACAGAAAATAAGATGTATAATTTTATGATTTTTTTTATTAGTCAGACTGTATCAGAATTGGGAACTTCAATGACTGGATTTGCGACCGTTATTTGGATGTATTCTAAAAGTGGACAGGTTATGTCTGCATCTTTACTGGCAATCTGCAGTACAGTCCCATATTTAATTGTGAGTCTTTTAGGAGGAGCGACTGTTGATAAAATGAATAAGAAAAAAATTATGCTTATTTGTGATTCTATAGCTGCAACAGGTTCAGTATTTCTTCTGAGTTGTTATATTTTGGGGGCTTTACAGTTGTGGGTATTGTGTCTGGTTAATGTGATTAATGGATTTATGAATGCATTTCAAAATCCTGCTTCTCAAGTTACCGTCACATTATTAGTTGATAAAAAAGATTATGCAAGAATTGGTGGAATTCAATCTACAATAAGTGCATTGGTTGGGATATTTCAGCCGATTTTGGCAACGGCAATTCTTAATATGTTGGGATTACAATGGATTTTAATAATTGATTTATGCACATTTGTATTTGCATTTTTAGCGTTATTATTTGTTGTGCAGATACCTGATGAAATTCCCTCTGACAATCAAACATCATTTTCGGAAATATGGAATGGATTGAAAGAAGGGATTGACTTTGTAGTTGGGAATCGACCGATTTTAATGCTTCTGTTTATGTATTGTATTTTGGAATTTATAGGAGCAATTTCATTTGATGGTATGTTTACACCACTTCTTTTGGCGAGAACAAACAATAATGAAACAATAGTTGGGATTGTTTCTTCATTTATGGCATTAGGCTGTATAGTGGCAAGTGTACTGTTGTCAGTAATAAAACAGCCACAAAAAAAATTACCATTAATGTATTTTGGCAGTTATATGTGTTTGATTGGAATTACATTGTTTGGAATGGGAAGAAATCTTGTATGGTGGTGTAGTGTCGTATTTATTGGTTGTTTTGGAAGTCCTATATATCATACATATCAGACAATAATCATAAGAGAAAAAGTTGATACATCTATGCAGGGACGAGTTTTTTCATTACAGGGTATGATTACGCAGGCATTAACACCATTAGGTTTTTTAGGTGGTGGTATGTTGGCTGACTACATATTTGAACCATTTATGGAGAAAATGTCTTTAAGTAAAAATATTATAACTTTTCTTGTTGGACGGCAGAACGGTTCAGGAATAGGACTGATATTTGTTCTTGCGGGATTAACAGGGATTGCTGCACTAACAATTTTGAAATGCAATCCTGCAATAAAACAGTTAGACCAATAAATTTTAGTAAAAGATTATATAATAATATCGGGAGCGTCTATTTGTTGGAAAAGCAGATTAATAAAAACTTAACTTCGCATTGCGTGGACGATAGGAATATGTTAAGATAACCAGCAAAAGAATAAGCTCTCTTTTCCTGCAAATTTGTGGTACAATGAACAAAATACAGCAGCTATGAAGATAGCAGAAAGAAAAGAGGTAGACTATGAATATTGAAGATATGTTAGACATCAATGATTGTCCTTTATGTGACGGTGGAGCTTTATTAGAGGAAGAGTGTGGCTGCGGCTACTATGTTATGTGTATGGAATGTGGCTGTCATTCTGTTACGATTGATTTTCATTCGGAAGAAGAAAGGCTGGATGCCGCCAAAAGGACAGTTATGCTTTGGAACACGGGAAAAGTTATTTCAAGCAGTCCGGGAGAATGATTTTCATACGGTCAAGTGAACTGTTACACTTTGTATTACAAAATGTAATGACAAATATAACAATTTGTGATAATATATCTCGTTGAGTGGTCTGATAAAATCAGATTTCAAATAAAACAAACGAGGAGAGTTATTAAATGAGTGCAAATGTATGTATTATCATAGCAATTGTTGTATATCTTGGAGCAATGCTGTATGTTGGTTTTGCTTTCAGCAAGAACAACAACAATGCCGAGGATTTTTATCTCGGTGGAAGAAAAATGGGACCTTTTGTTACGGCGATGAGTGCCGAGGCGAGTGATATGTCAAGCTGGCTTCTTATGGGACTTCCGGGAGTGGCATATCTTTCAGGAATATGCAGTGCGGCATGGACAGCAATCGGTCTTGGAATTGGAACATGGCTTAACTGGTTCTTTGTATCGAGAAGGCTTCGCAGATATTCAAGTAATATTGGGGCTATCACGGTGCCTGATTTCTTTTCAAAAAGGTATCACGATAATAAAAATATCATCAATGCCATTGCGGCACTTGTTATCATAATATTCTTTGTGCCATATACGGCATCCGGCTTTGCAGCTTGTGGAAAGCTTTTCCATACATTATTTGGTGTTGATTATATGGCGGCTATGATAGTGTCAGCACTTGTTATCATAGGTTATACTATCATGGGCGGTTTCGGTGCAGTCTGCACGACAGACCTTATCCAGAGTATCGTAATGTCACTTGCACTTGTAACAGTCGTTACATATGGTATCAATTCAGCAGGTGGATTTGCGGCAGTTATGGACAATGCAAGGTCACTTCCGGGTTATCTTTCATTAAATAACACATTTGATGCCGCAAACAATACATCAAACAGTTTTAGTTTTATTTCAATAGTGTCAACACTTGCATGGGGAATAGGATATTTTGGTATGCCGCATATTCTTGTAAGATTTATGGCTATTGAGGATGAAAAAAAACTCACGCTTTCAAGAAGAATCGCAAGTGTATGGGTTGTTATAGCTATGACAGTTGGTATATTTATCGGTGTTGTAGGACTTGCAATGACAAAAGCAGGTTCACTTGAAAATCTTGCAGACAGTGAGACTGTTATCGTAAGGATTACCGGACTTATAAGCAGACATGGTGTACTTGCGGCACTTATAGCAGGTGTTATCCTTGCAGGAATATTGGCAGCGACAATGTCAACATCAGACAGCCAGCTTCTTACGGCAGCATCGGGCGTATCGCAGAATATACTTCATGATTTCTTTCATGTAGAGATGGACGAAAAGAAAAGTCTGTTTACGGCAAGACTTACTATAATAGGTATATCTATAGTAAGTATATTTATGGCAAGAAATCCAAATTCCAGCGTATTCGGAATCGTATCGTTTGCATGGGCAGGCTTTGGAGCGTCATTCGGTGCAGTAATGCTCTGTGCATTATTCTGGAGAAGAAGCACACTTGCGGGAGCGTTATCAGGAATGGTGGCAGGAGGAGTGATGGTATTTGTATGGAAATATCTCGTGCGTCCACTTGGAGGAGCATTAGATATATATGAATTATTACCTGCATTTCTTGTATCGCTGGCAGTGATAATAATAGTAAGCCTGCTCACAAATAAGCCATCAGACAAAGTGTTAGCTGAATTTGATAAGGCAGCGGGAAAGTAAGGAAATATAGCATAAATATAGCATATGGAAATACAAAAACAGAGGTTACAAAATGACCTCTGTTTTTGTGTTTGTCCCAAATATAAAAAACTAAAAACTTGCTCCACACAAAAAAATTTAATATAATTATCAGGTAATTGCGAATTTATATCTTGACAACTGCATTAAAGTAGCGTATATTACTAGACATAGTAATTCATATTAAAGAGATAGGAATTATATGTTTAGTAGGAAAGGTGATAAATAATATGAGATTTAATACAGCATTATTACATAGTGCTGCACCGGGAGATAAGGCTACAGGAGCTACGCTTACACCTATTTACCAGTCCAGTGCGTTTTATCAGGAATCAGCTTTACAGCATGAAAAACTGTTTGCAAATAAAGCACCCGGTTTTTCTTATACAAGAATTGGCAATCCGACGATAGCTGCATTTGAAGACAGGATGACTGTTCTTGAGGGTGGTATGGCATCGGTGGCGTGTGCATCCGGTATGGCAGCAGTGTCATGTGCTTTATTAAATATCACTCAGGCAGGAGATGAGATTGTCGTAAGTACAGGCTTGTATGGTGGAACGATAGATCTTTTCCATGACTTTGAGGCATATGGTATAACTACTAAGTTTGTAGACATAAACGATCATGAGCTTGTAAAGGCAGCAATAAACGAAAAGACTAAGCTTGTATTTGCAGAGACTATAGGAAATCCAAAACTTGATGTTGCCGATATTGAAGCACTTGCAGCTATTGCACATGAAGCAGGTATTCCACTCATTATTGACAATACAGTTGCATCTGCTTATCTTACACAGCCGTTAAAACTTGGTGCAGATATTGTCATCAATTCAACATCAAAGTATATAAACGGAAACAGTGATGCAATAAGCGGTGTCATTACAGATGGTGGAAAGTTTAAGTGGGATTTTGAAAAATATCCGGGAATGAAGGAGTTTAAAGTGTTTGGAAAGCTTGCATTTACAGCAAAACTCCGCAATGGATTGTTTAGAAATATAGGAGCGTGCATCGCACCTCAGACAGCATTTTACAATCTTCTCGGAATGGAAACTCTCGGACTTAGAATGGAGAGAGCCTGTAGCAATGCACTGAAACTTGCTAAACATCTTGAAAAATATAAAGACCTTACGGTCAATTATCCGGGACTTGAGAGCAGTGATTGGCACGAAACAGCACTTAAGGTACTTCACAATGGATTTGGAGCTATCATTACAGTAAGAGTCGGAAGTAAAGAAAGAGCATTTTCGATAATGGATGGTCTTAAGATTCCGAAAATTGTGTCAAATATAGGTGATACAAAGACTCTCATAGTCCACCCGTCATCAACGCTCAATGTTCATAGTTCTGAACAGGAAAAGAAAGATGCAAATGTTTTTGATGATATGATTCGCATAAGTGTCGGGATAGAAGATATAGAAGATCTTATCGAGGATTTCGACAGAGTATTAAAAGAAAACTAAGTTCATTTGTTATAAAATGGCAGATGATGTGCAAAAACATTTTGGAAATAACAGAATGTATGCAGAAAAAATACCATTAAAGTATGAAACTTCATATTAAAAAGGTTTCATAAACAAGGAGGAAAATATGGCAGTAGATTATGCAGCATTAAAAAAAGGCGGATTTATGCGTCAGAAACAGAAAAATAATTTTTCACTCAGATTGCAGGTTGTAGGTGGAAACCTTACAGCAGAAAATCTTGTAAAGATTGCTGAAGTAGCTGAGAAATACGGAGACGGTCATGTGCATCTCACATCAAGACAGAGTGTGGAAATACCTTTTATCAAGATTGATGATGTTGATGAAGTAAAAGAAGAACTTGCAAAGGGTGGATGTAAGCCTGGTGTGTGCGGTCCCAGAGTTCGTACTATCACAGCCTGTCAGGGAAATCAGATATGTCCTGGCGGAAATATTGATTCATACGATATTGCAAAGAAACTTGACAGCAGATATTATGCAAGAGAACTTCCTCATAAGTTTAAATTTGGTGTAACAGGATGTCAGAACAACTGTCTTAAGGCAGAGGAGAATGATGTAGGAATCAAAGGAGCAGCTATCGTTTCATGGAAACAGGATGCCTGCATAAATTGTGGAGTATGTGAGAAAGCCTGCAGGGAAGGTGCAATCACTATAGCAGACGGTGTTGTTAAGGTTGACGAGTCTAAGTGTAATTACTGCGGACGCTGTTCAAAAGCCTGTCCTACTGACGCATGGGATGTAAAGACAGGATACCTTGTATCATTTGGTGGATTATTTGGAAACCGGATTGTCAAAGGTAAGGAGTTACTTCCTGTTGTTGAGTCAGAAGAGCAGCTTTTCAGAATTACTGATGCAGCTATCCAGTTCTTTGATGACAATGCAAAACCAAGTGAGAGATTTAAGTTTACTTTGGACAGAGTAGGACTTGATAAATTTGAAAAGGTTATAAAGGAGGCGTACAATGGCTGATTTTGAGATTGATGAGAGAGTAGATATTACTGATGTAGTCTGCCCTATGACTTTTGTTAAGGCAAAGGTGGCAATGGAGGAGATAGAAGTAGGACAGGTGCTCGCCGTTACAATGAATGAGGGAGAGCCGGTTCAGAATGTTCCAAGAAGTTTTAAGGAAGAAGGACAGCAGATACTTAAACTTATTGACAATGAAAATGGAACATATGACCTTATCGTTAAAAAGGTTGAAGAATAAATCTGTTGAAAAATAAAAGGCAAAGTTCTTTAAATAAAGCAGCTTTTAAATAAGTAACTTTATTAAATATAAAAATAAAATGTGATATGTCATTTAAAAGCGGCATATCGCTTAAAACAGGAGGGCGAAGAATGGCAAAGAGAGTTTCTAAAGATGATTTTGAAAAGGAAGTATTGCAATCAGAACTTCCGGTAATTGTAGATTTTTATTCAGATTCATGTATTCCATGTAAACAGCTTTCACCTATCCTCGGTGACATAGAAGATGATTACGAGGATAAGGCAAAAGTTGTAAAAGTAAACATCAATTTTGATGAAGAACTTATGGAGAAATATGAAGTCATGGCTTCGCCAACTCTTGTCTTTTTTAAAGACGGGGAAGAAACAGACAGAACAAGAGGTCTTGTAAAGAAAGCCGAGATAGAAGAGAAACTTGGTGCTTTACTTTAAAACTATCAGGCGGCAGAGCGGATTGCAAATATCCACTTCATTAAAAATATGAAAACAATCGGGGAGAACTTTTGAATAAGGTCTGTCCGTTAGATATATAAGATAGAAATTATAAATAGGAGGGTTAAGAGATGACTATTACAATAGCAGGCGAAAAGAAAGAATACGCAGAGGGAACAACTATTGCACAGATTATTGAAGCTGAAAAGGTAGAGAATCCACTTTATGTAACAGTTTCATTAAATGATGATTTTGTTGATAAAGATACATTTGATACAACAACAGTTAAAGAGGGAGATTCTATTGAATTTCTTTATTTCATGGGAGGAGGAAGTTTCTAATGGCATTTACTAATGAACAGATGGAACGCTACTCAAGACATATCATCTTGCAGGAAGTAGGCGTTAAAGGACAGAAAAAGCTGTTGAACAGCAAGGTGCTAATCATCGGTGCCGGTGGACTTGGTGCACCAGCCGCAATGTATCTTGCAGCAGCAGGCGTTGGTACTATCGGTATTGCGGATGCTGATGAGGTTGATCTTTCAAATCTCCAGCGTCAGATTATTCATGGAACTGCTGATGTAGGCAAAGCAAAAGTTAAGTCTGCAAAAGAGACAATGAATGCAATGAACCCTGATGTAACAGTAAATACATACCGTACATTTGTAACATCAGAAAACATCATGGATCTTATAAAAGATTATGACTTTATTATTGACGGAACAGATAACTTCCCGGCAAAATTCCTTATCAATGATGCCTGCGTAATGGCAAAGAAACCATTTTCTCATGCAGGAATCATCAGGTTCAAGGGGCAGCTTATGACTTATGTTCCGGGAGAAGGACCATGCTACCGTTGTGTATTTAAAAATCCACCTCCAAAGGACGCAGTTCCTACTTGTAAACAGGCTGGTGTTATCGGTGCAATGGGCGGTGTTATCGGAAGTCTTCAGGCAATGGAAGCAATCAAATACATTATCGGTGTAGGGGACCTTCTTGTAGGAAAACTTCTTACATATGATGCACTCACAATGCAGTTTAGAACAGTCAAACTTCCAAAGGCTGACGGTAAATGTGCCGTATGCGGTGACCATCCGACAATCACAGAGCTTATTGATTATGAGCAGGCAGAGTGTGACGGCAAATAAGATTAAGCAAATGTCTTTTGTGGCAGGTGCAGATTTGAGCAAAAACAAATAGCGTTTATGGTATATGCAAATTTGAGCTTTGCATAGCCACTTTGCAATAAGTTGCTCAGAAACGAGGAATAATATGCTTTTTTTAACAAAAAATGATTATGACAAGATTTTAAAACATTGCGAAGCCGGACTTCCTGACGAGGCTTGTGGCCTTATCGGTGGAACAAAGGATGGCAATGATAAATATATCAAGAAAGTTTATCTTCTTACAAATATTGACCATAGCAATGAGCATTTTTCAATGGATCCCAAAGAGCAGCTTCAGGCTGTAAAGGATATGCGTCAGAATGGACTTGAACTTCTTGGAAACTTCCACTCTCATCCGGAGTCTCCGTCAAGACCATCTGAGGAAGATAAAAGACTTGCATATGATTCAAAAGTCAATTATCTCATCTTGTCTTTAATGGACAGAGAAAATCCTGTGTTAAAGGCATTTATCATAGATGAAGAAAAAAATGTGACTATAGAGGAAATTAAGATTACAGAGTAGACCGGGCGAGGTCAACAATAAAAAATGGGCGTTATAAAAGGACTGTATAATATGCAGTCCTTTTATTAATGTATAGAAAAATGCCAGTAATGCCACTTTATAAAAATAGTGATAATTTTACAAAAACTTGACATTCATTTTACTATGCTGTGATAGTTGCAGCATAGTTTTTTTGTTACTCTTGTGTTGTAAAGAAAGAAGTGCTTTATGATAACTATAAGAAAAATAACAGGATAAAGCATAGGATTAGTTTTTTGTGTACTTATTAAGAAATTACAGAGAGGACAAAGATTATGAACGAAAATGTTAAGGTAGTGTTTGGTTTGCTTGGCGGTCTTGCATTATTTTTGTATGGCATGAACAGTATGAGTGATGCTTTGCAGAAAGCTGCCGGGGAAAAAATGAAAAAGATTCTTGGAATTCTTACAAAAAATCCCATTATGGGTGCACTTGCAGGTGCGTTGGTAACAGCAGTTTTACAGAGTAGTTCGGCAACAACAGTCATGGTAATAGGTTTTGTAAGTGCAGGACTTATGACTCTGCCACAGTGTATTTAACATAACGGGAAGTATCGTGTTTATGTTTCTGATACCGGTCTTATCAAAGTTTGTAAGATATATCTCACCAAAAGGAAATGAAGTTGATGTAATCTCAAGACAGATAGCAAATGCACATACGACATTTAATATAGTCTGTACTTTGGTATGGCTTCCTCTTATACCGGTGATGGTAAAAATTGTTAAATTCATCGTGAGGGGTGACGAGGCAAAAGAGAAAGCAGTATTTACTGCAAAATATCTTGATGACAAACTGATAAATCAGCCGACAGCAGCATTATATCTTGTATCAGAGGAGATAAAACGCTCAGCTTCATATGCCGCAGAAGCTTTCAGTTATCTTAAAGCAGCCGTAACGGCAAAAAAAGATGGAGTGGCAGGACGGAAGTTTAATGAATATTCGGAATATGTAAAAGTATTACAGGAAAGTATTTCAACATACATATCAAAAATGTTCTCAAGTGGAAATCTTACAGAACTCCAATCGGAACAGACGGCAGGGCTGCTATGTGTATCAAATAATATAGAGAGAATAGCTGAGAGATGTGACGAGATAGATAAGTCTTATGAAAACCTAAAATCAAAAGGGTATAAATTGTCAAATGAAGCAATTAACGAAGTAAAAGAGTGTATGGAACTTTCGGGAAAGTTATTTGAAGAAGCGATAGTAGCGGTAGCGACAGGTGATGATAAAGTAATAGATAAAATGACGAGAGATAAAAATAAAATAAGAAAGAAAAACAGACAATGCAGCAAAGCACATTTTGGCAGAGTGAAAAATAAAAAATGCAGTAAGGCAATGTCTGGAGATTATACGGAAATCCTCCAAAATATCGGAAGAATAACGGATAACTGTGTAGGAATAGCCGAAGAAGCATTGGACAATGTAAAGTTTATGACACTTAATGCTGAGGAGATGGAACAGTATGGAAATGTAATAGACTTTTCACAGGCAAAACAGGTGGAGGGCACAGAAGCATAGAAAATACATATGATGCAAGGGTTAAAATACATTTTGCCACCGACATCATAGGATTAAAGAGCAGCTTAAATATGGATAGCTGCTCTTTTTTTGGCATAAATATATATGATATGTGGAATAATCGTTATTGTTGATGTCTGCGGTGCAGTCAGAAGTGGAGTAATTCACTTAGTTCAAAGTAGAGTGAAGTTTGTTTGAAGTGACATTGAAGTTGACTTTGAAGTGACATTGAAGTTGACTTTGAAGTGACATTGAAGTTTGTTTGAAGCGACTTTAAAGTTGACCACGAAGTGATATTGAAGTATTATTGAAATGTTGTAATCAAATGTGTCAAGAGCAATGTTTTACAGAACAAAACCTGAAATGGTTACATTAAAATAAAAGGTAATGGTTAAATACAGAGAGTACATTTATTAAAAATTGGAGGGAATATGCGAGATTTAGTTATTATAGGAAGCGGACCGGCAGGTCTTTCGGCAGCAGTATATGCAAAAAGAGCCAAACTTGATGTAGTTGTTATAGAAAAAGCAGGATACAGTGGCGGACAGATAGTATCAACAGAGCAGGTGGACAATTATCTTGGATTGCCTGAGACAGACGGCTTTACACTTGGAAGTAAATTCAGGGAGCACGCAGATATGCTTGAAACTGAGTTTATCGATGCAGAAGTAACAAAAATAGAAGAGATAAATGACACAGAGGGGAAAAAGGCATATAGGATAATTCTTAATGCCGGGGAGTCCGTCGAGACAAAGACAATAATAGCTGCTACAGGGGCATCACACAGGAAACTTGGAGCCGCAGGTGAGGAAGAACTTACAGGCACTGGTGTATCATATTGTGCAACTTGTGATGGTGCATTTTTTAAGAAAAAGGTAACAGCCGTGGTCGGTGGTGGAGATGTGGCACTTGAAGATGCAATTTATCTCTCGGCTTTATGCGAAAAAGTTTATCTTATACACAGGAGAGACGAATTCAGGGCAGCAGTAAACATTCAGCAGAAAGTAAAAGAAACACCAAACATAGAGATACTTCCGTTTTATGAGATAAAAGAAATAAAAGGCGACAATAAAGTATCGTCAATCAGGCTTTTGCAAAACAAAACAGGTGAAGAAAAAGAACTTGAAGTGTCAGGAGTGTTCGTAGCTGTAGGAATGAAACCGGTAACGGATATATTTAAGGATTATGTCGAGCTTGATAAAACAGGTTATATAAAAGCGGGTGAGGATTGCAAAACGAGCAGTGAGGGAATCTTTGCAGCGGGGGATATAAGGACAAAACCGCTCAGACAGGTAGTGACAGCAGTTGCGGACGGAGCAACGGCAGTGCAGTCGGTTGAAAGATACCTTCATAGTAGATAAAAAATAGGATTATAAAAATATCGAAAACGGACTATTTGTGATATAAATAGTCCATTTTTTGTTGAAAAAAACGGAAACAGCTTTTTGACATGGGTATGTTAGGATGGGGAATGTAAAGATACAAGCAGAAAAAAGGAGCTGCGCGCTGACAATTTTTAGGTATTAGGGCAGTAGTTCCACAAGATTTGTGGTTGTGCACACCAGAAACAGTCTTGTAAAGCAAAAAAGTGTGTAGAAAAGAGGTTTATTATGGTTAAAAAGAAAAAAATGAAAGTTGCGTTTGCAGCATTTGCAGGAGTGATGTTCTTTGGAGGACTTGCATTTTCACCGAATAAGTCGCAGGCGGCGAAAAAAGTAAGCATAACAAAAAGCGTAAAGGTATATGAAGGAAAAAATGAAAAGATTAAACTGAGCAACAACAAGAAAAAGGTTGCATGGAGTGTGACAAAAGGCAGTGGAAATATCAGTCTGTCAAAGAAATCAAAGACGGGTGTAACTGTAAAGGGCAGTAAGGCAGGAACAGCAAAGGTACAGGCAAAAATAGGAAAAAAAAAATATGTGTGCACTGTCACTATAAAAGCGGCTCCGGATGCAAATGCAAAGAAAGGAATACTTACGAGTGACAATTTAAAATACTGGGGAGTAAAAGATAGCGGAGCTGTTGTTATTCCTGAGGGGGTAAAAGAAATTGGAAATGATGTTTTTGCTTACAGTGAGATTAGCAGTGTTAAATTGCCAAAGACTCTTAAAGTTATTGGACAAAACGCATTTGCTTCATGTGAGATAACGAGTATCAAATTACCTGATTCACTTAAAACTATTGGTGATTATGCGTTTACAAGAACAACATTGAAATCAATAGAAATTCCTGATACAGTAAGTGAGATGGGAGATTATGTATTTTATTCTTCTGAACTTGAAAGTGTAAAACTTTCAAGCGGTTTAAAGAAGTTGGGAAAAAATCTATTTGACAGTTGTGATATGTTGAAGGATGTAACAATTCCGGATGGAGTGACATATATAGCTGATAACTGCTTTGTTTCCTGCTTTGAACTTAGTAATGTTAAATTACCAAGTACATTAAAAGAGTTAGGAGAGTGGACATTTTCTGGCTGTTCAAAATTGAAAGATATAACAATTCCGGATGGAGTAACAACGATAGGTGCATTTTGTTTTTCTGACTGTGGCATTAGCAATATAACGGTGCCTGACAGCGTAACAAATATTTCAGGCAATCCATTTGATTCAGATATGAAAATTACTTGGAAAGGTACTACTTATGAAGATTCGTATGATTTTATGAAAGCGTTTAAAGGTCAGTCATAAAATTAAAAAATATAACAGGATAAAAGTCATAATTAAAAATTATTACAAAAAGATGGACTATTTGATATGCAGGTAGTCCGTCTTTTCTATTATGTTTACTATTGCATGGTAAAAAGTTGAGCGATGATGTATAGGTAAAAGATATTATCAATTTATAAAATTAAGGAGTCACACATTACTTTGGGGTGATGGTGAGTATCAGATTGTGCGTAGTACGAATATCCTTGCCTGAATGAAATGTCTTGACGAACATATATTCATATGGTATTATAAAAACACAGAAAACAAACAAATGTTTGTGAGGGCTGGGAGGAATTATTGCATTTTTATTATACAGTATGTATAATGTAAGAAAGGAGACATTTATGGGGAAAATCGATATAGCAACAAAGCAGTATATGTCGCATAGGGATATTATAGCGGATGCCTTCAATTTTTATATTTATGATGGAAGACAGGTAATAAAACCTGAAGAATTGCAAAAAATAGATACGGCAGAGATTGCATTGCCATATGGAAATGATGCTGATATGGCAGTTCAGAAATTGAGAGACAATCTTATGTTGTGGTCTATGGCAAAGGATGACGAGGCGGTCTATGTAGTGCTTGGAATTGAAAACCAGGACAAAATCCATTATGCGATTGCCGTTAAAAATATGCTTTATGATGCATTACAATATGCAAAGCAGGTAGAAGAAGCAAAGCGGTCTTATAGAGACAGGTCGAAGAAAAAGCAGATTAAGTTAAACTCAGAAGAATTTTTATCAGGGTTAAAAAAGGAAGATAAATTAATGCCTGTAATCACATTGGTAGTATATTTTGGGGATAGAGACTGGGATGGTGCAAAAAGCATACATGAAATGTTGTCAGTTGATAATGTTGAATTACTGTCGTATGTACCGGATTATAAGATAAATCTTATAGAACCGGCAAAAATATCAGACGAAAATTTCGATAAATTCAAAACTGACTTAGGGGCAGTGATACAGTTTATCAAACACCAAAGTGATAAAGACGGTAGCTGGATAAAAGGAAACTCAAGATTTAATCATGTAGAAAAAGAAGCGGTAGAATTGATAAATATAATAACCGGGGCAAAATTTGCCGGGGATGATAAAGAGGAGGTCGTTGATATGTGCAGAGCATGGGAAAATTCTATGAAAAATGCGAAACTTGATGGAAAACTTGAAGGAAAAATCGAGACATTGTATGAAGAATGTGAAATGTCAATACCAGATATAGCTAAAAAAGTTTCAAAACCGGAGGAGTATGTGAGAGAAGTTATAAAGAGAATGAAAGCAGCTTGTCTGTAACAATGCGGAAACATAACTGAAAATATAGAAAATACAGACACAAAATAGAAAACATCAATGAAAATATGAAGAAAAGATGGACTATCTAACACCAAGATAGTCCATCTTTTTGTTGAAAAAAACGGAAACGGTTTTTTGACATGGTTGTGTTATTGCAAAAAAAGTTTGATTATTATGAAAAAATATAGTGAAATAAATAGCGTGCTATGAACTCTAAAATTAAATTATTAAAAAAGTATAAATTTTTTTGGTGGGAAATTGGATTTTATAACAAAATAAGGCAAAAAAGCGGTATTTTTAAGGGAGAAAACTGGCAAAAGCCCTAAAAATGGGGATAAATTGGCTGAAAAAAAAGGAAACAGCTTTTTGACATGGGTATGTTAGGATGCGGAATGTAAAGATACAAGCAGAAAAAAGGAGCTGCACGCTGACAATTTTTAGGTATTAGGGCAGTAGTTCCACAAGATTTGTGTTTTCGCACACCAGACACAGTCTTGTTAAGCAAAAAAGTGTGCAGAAAAGAGGTTTATTATGGTTAAAAAGAAAAAAATGAAAGTTGCATTTGCAGCATTTGCAGGAGTGATGTTCTTGGGAGGACTTGCATTTTCACCAAACAAGTCGCAGGCGGCGAAAAAAGTAAGCATAACAAAAAGTTTAAAAGTTAATCAATGGACATCTAAGAAAATTAAATTGAGTAATAATAAGAAAAAAGTTACATGGAGTGTAATTAAAGGTAAGGAAATTGTTAGTCTGGTAAAAAAATCTAAGACGGGTGTTTATGTAAATGCGTGGGATGCCGGGACAGCAAAGATACAGGCAAAAATAGGAAGTAAAAAGTATGTGTGTACAGTTAAGATAAAAGCTGTGAAAGATGAAGATGCAAAGAAAGGAATACTCACAGAATTTAATTATAGTTATTGGGGAGTAAAAAAAAGTGGAGCAGTGGTTATTCCTGAGGGAGTAAAAACAATTAGTCAGAATGCTTTTTTTAATGCAAATACGAGTAAGATAACAAGCATCAAATTACCTAACTCACTTAAATGTATTGAAGATTATGCGTTTAAGGGAATGGCTCTGAAATCAATAGAAATTCCTGATACGGTAAACGAATTGGGGGAAAATGCATTCTATTCATGTACGCAACTTAAGAGTATAAAGCTTTCAAGTGGTTTAAAAAAACTTAGTAAGAATTTATTTGATGGCTGTACACAATTGACGGATGTAACTATCCCTGACAGTGTGACAACTATAGAATCGGAGTGCTTTTATGAGTGTTATGGACTTAAGAGTATAAAATTACCAAATACATTAAAAGAATTAGGAGGAGGTGCATTTTTTGATTGCAAAAACCTGACAGACATAACAATTCCGGATGGAGTAACAACGATAGGTAGTGATTGTTTTTATTGCTGTGGTATTAGCACTATAACGGTGCCTGACAGCGTAACAAGTATTTCAGGCAATCCGTTTTCTTCAGATGTTAAAGTTATGTGGAAAGGTACAACTTATGAAAAATCGTCTGATTTTATGAAAGCGTTTAATGGTCAGTCATAAAATTAAAAATAATGTAACAGGATAAAAGGTATATTAAAAATTACTATAAAAGACGGGTTATCTGATATGCAGGTAGTCTGTCTTTTATATTATGTTTACTATTGTATAGTAAAAAATTGGGAGGTTATTTATCGTTATATAAAATATTTCGTTAGGTGAAATATTTTATGATTGTCATTTTTTGTTTATATCTGATATACTATACTTGTTGTCATTTCCACTCCGACAACGGAGAGGAGGTGTTAATGTATGTTATCTTTTATTTGTGCTGTTGTGGCAAGTGTAGTTGCTTACTACATATGCAAATGGTTAGACAAGCATTTCTAAATGGCAACTAGCCTGGCAGACGCTTAAACTGCTCAAACAAAACAAGTAAAAGCCCCTATAAGTTGCACCTTATAGGGGTTTTGTTTTGGTGTTAATATAACACTGTTATCTTTTATTTTGCTGATTTGATTATAACATATCTACTCAGTTATTTCAAGTATATTCGAGACACTATTTAACATTCTTGTAACAGTTCAGCCTTTCATTTCTTACATTCATAAACCTGCCAGCAAGCTGTCAGCCGCTGCAATGCAGCTTTTGTTTACTCATTTCAGAAATGAAAGGCTATTCTACCATAAAAATATAACCGGCAATACAATGAGCAAGCTCATATATTGCTGGTTATATTTTTATGGTAGAACTGTTACAACATTCTTAAAAAATTGTATCTTTTAACAATTTTCCCACCCTTGCTTTTTAATACTTTTTGTCTTTTTTCCTTTTCAAGCAGTCTCATATTCTTTACATATCTTTTACATAACCTGCCTTTTGGATTTTACTTAACCCATATATCATAATACTTGTAAAAAGGAAAACAAAAAACAATTAAGTTGAAATCAAAAGGAGACAAAAATTATGAGAACAAAAAACAGATTATTAGTAGCTGCAATGGTATCAGCATTAACACTTACATCACTTACAGGATGCGGAAATTCTTCAAACGGTGATAAAGCTTCTTCAGGTTCATCAAGCAGTTCAGGAGCATCTTCAAGTGCAGAACTCAGCGGTTCTGTAGCGACAGACGGTTCAACATCAATGGAAAAAGTAGTTGGTGCATTAGGCGAGGCATTTATGGAAGCAAACCCTGATGTAAAATTTACATACAATCCTACAGGTTCAGGTTCAGGTATCACAGCAGTAACAGAGGGAAGATGCGATATAGGACTTTCAAGCCGTGCACTTACTGATGATGAAAAAAATCAGGGACTTGAGGAAACAATCCTTGCATACGATGGAATTGCTATTGTGGTAAATCCAAAGAATAAAGTTAAAGATTTAAAGGTTCAGCAGATTGCAGATATTTACACAGGAAAGATTAAGAACTGGAAAGATGTTGGCGGAGATAATGGAGACATTGTTCTTATCGGCAGAGAAGCAGGAAGCGGTACTCGTGATGGATTTGAGTCGATTACGGGAACAGAAGATAAATGCAAATACGGACAGGAACTTACATCGACAGGTGATGTTATCACAACAGTTGCAAACAATCCAAATGCTATCGGATATGCTTCACTTGCATCAGTTGATGACAGCGTAAATGCTCTTTCGGTAGACGGAGTAGCACCATCAGAAGATACTGTAAAGGATGCAAGTTATAAAATTCAGAGACCTTTCGTATTCGTTACAAAGAAAGATAAAAAACTCAGCAACGAGGCACAGGCATTCTTTGATTATGCAATGAAAGCATCAGAAGCTATCACATCAGCAGGTGCAGTACCGGCAAATGAAAAATAGTGTAAATAGTAATAAATAAAATGTTTAAAAAGGGTGAGTTATATGACTTGCCCGTTTTAACACTATCATGGAAGTTTTCAACTTCTATTGCAGGGCAGGAAATATGAGTATGGAGTTTAGTGGGAAAAATCCATATATTCAAGATTTTTCAAACGCAAGATTTGTGTCTGGGCACATTTGACATAAATCTTATATGTGAAATATATTACATTTCACATTATGCACTAAAAAATGTGTGCAGAAATGAGGATTAATATGAAGAAAAGTCACAATAAATTTGAAACAATTATCCATGGGATATTTTTAATACTTGGTCTGATTACGGTTGGCTTTGTTTTGCTTATAACTGTTTATCTTGTTATCGCAGGAATACCTGCAATAAGAGAAATCGGGTTATTTAAGTTTCTGTTTGGAAAGAAATGGGCATCAACGGCATCAACACCATCGTATGGAATCCTGCCATTTATCCTGACAAGTATATATGGTACGGCGGGAGCCATCATAATAGGTGTTCCGATAGGATTTCTTACGGCTGTATATCTTGCAAAGGTTGCAAACAAAAAAATGAAGACAGTTGTTGAGATGGCAGTAAGCCTGCTTGCCGGAATACCATCTGTTGTATATGGTCTTGTTGGTATGCTGGTACTTGTTCCGTGGGTAAGAGAAACATTTAATATAGCAGATGGTGCAAGTCTTTTTGCAGCAATAATTGTTCTGGCGATAATGATTCTGCCGTCAATAATAAGCGTTTCACTGACGGCACTAGAAGCAGTCCCACCGGAATATGAAGATGCATCACTTGCACTTGGTGCAACACCTATCGAGACATATTTTAAAGTATCTGTACCGGCAGCAAAAAGCGGTATAGCGGCGGCGGTGGTACTTGGTGTTGGCCGTGCGATAGGGGAGGCAATGGCAGTAATGATGGTTTCAGGCAATGTAGCCAATATGCCAAAACTTTTTGGAAGTGTAAGATTTCTTACAACAGCAGTTGCAAGTGAAATGTCATATTCATCGGGATTGCAAAAACAAGCATTATTTTCAATCGCACTTGTATTGTTTTTGTTCATAATGCTGATAAATGCAGTACTTAACAGCCTTTTAAAGAAAGAAAAGGAGTAATCAGACTATGAAAAGAAAAGCTTATATCTGGATAATGAAAATACTAATGTGGATATCAGTTGCGATAACCTGTGGTCTTGTTATATTTGTTATCGGATTTGTATTATATAAAGGAGTTCCCAATATTACATGGAAACTTCTAACTACTAAGCCCAGCTATCTGACAAAGAATATAGGTATTCTGCCTGATATTTTAAATACATTTTATATAGTAATAGCAACACTTGTTGTCGTTCTTCCTCTTGGAGTTGGAGCTGCAATATATCTTACTGAGTATGCGACAAATAAGAAACTGGTTGCGGTAATAGAATATGCGGCGGAGACACTTTCAGGTATTCCATCGATTATATATGGTCTTGTTGGAATGTTGTTTTTCTGCGAATTTCTCAAGATGCAGACATCAATATTAGCGGGTGCGATGACGCTTGTTATTATGAATCTCCCGACAATTATGAGAACAACACAGGAAAGTTTAAAAACGGTTCCGCAAAGTTACAGAGAGGGTGCTTTTGGACTTGGTGCAGGTAAATGGAGGGTTATAAGGACTGTCGTACTTCCAAGCTGTGTTGACGGTATTATGACTGGATGTATTCTTGCAATCGGAAGAATACTCGGAGAATCGGCAGCACTATTGTTCACGGCTGGTTTTGCACATACGATAAACGGATTTATTGACGGACTCGGCCGTGCCGGAGCAACACTTACAGTTGCACTTTATGTTTATGCTAAAGAGCAGGGTGAGTTTGAGGTCGCATTTGCGATAGCGGCAATTTTGATGATACTTGCACTTTTGGTTAATCTTGCTGCTAAATTTACGGGACTTTATTTCAAGAAGAAAGTAGAGTAATATTTGCGAAAAACCACCATTAAGTACTGACGGTGACAAAAGTGCCGACTAATATTATTTGTTGTAGTCATACCACTTAATTACAAGAATGACAGTTTCGCAAATAACTAATATATATGAGTAAGAAATAGCAGGAGGAATTATATGAATAACATAATGACAGTTAAGGACTTGTGTCTCTGGTATGGACAGACGCAGGCATTGAAAAATATAAACATTGATATTCCAGAGAAAAGCATTACGGCTCTTATAGGTCCGTCGGGATGTGGTAAGTCAACTTTTTTAAAGACACTTAACAGGATGAATGATCTTGTGCAGGGTGTAAAGATTACAGGTGAAGTTAAATATGGAGATATGGATATTTTTGCACCTGATACAGATGTGAATAAACTCCGAAAGGAAATAGGTATGGTTTTCCAGAAACCAAATCCTTTTCCTATGAGCATCTATGACAATATTGCTTACGGACCGAGAACACACGGAATAAAAAATAAGGCAAAGCTTGATGAGATAGTTGAAAATTCTCTCAGAGGTGCCGCAATATGGGATGAGGTAAAGGACAGACTTAAAAAGTCGGCACTTGGTATGTCGGGTGGACAGCAGCAGCGACTCTGTATAGCGAGAGCACTTGCCGTAGAACCTAAAATTCTTCTTATGGATGAGCCAACAAGTGCACTTGATCCAATTTCTACATCCAAGATAGAGGAACTTGCAAGTGAACTTAAGGAAAAATATACGATTGTTATAGTTACACATAATATGCAGCAGGCAGTCCGTATATCAGATCAGACAGCATTTTTCCTTCTTGGCGACCTTATTGAATATGGTAATACTGAGAAGATGTTTGCGACACCTGAGGATAAGAGAACTGAAGATTATATTACAGGAAGATTTGGTTAAGATAGGAGGATTTTGAAAATGAGAAGCAGATTTGATGAACAGCTTGCGGATTTGAATAAAAAGCTTATTGAGATGGGTGCGATGTGTGAGGAGTGTATTTCTTTGGCTGCAAAGGCATTAAAGGAGGGGAATCCGGAAATTAGATGGGAGGTTGAACCTCTTGATAATTCGCTTGATGACCTTGAGAGAAATGTTGAGTCTCTCTGTCTGAAACTTTTGCTCCAGCAGCAGCCGGTTGCAAGGGATTTAAGACAGGTGTCAACAGCTCTTAAAATGATAACGGATATTAAGAGAATAGGAGACCAGGCATCAGATGTTGCAGAGATAATAGGATTTTTAAATGGAAGAACAAGTGAGGAATGTGAATATCTTGACCAGATGGCAACGGCAACAATAAAGATGGTTACAGAGTCTATTGATTCATTTGTAAAGAGTGATCTTAATCTTGCAAACAGCATAATAGAGTATGATGATGTTGTGGATGAGTATTTCAACAAAGTCAAGATTTTTCTTATAGACCTTATTGCAAAAAATCCAAAGGATGGCGAGTATGCACTCGATCTTCTTATGATAGCAAAATATTTTGAGCGTATCGGAGATCATGCCGTAAATGTAGCTAAGTGGGTTGTTTTTTCAGTAACGGGAAATCATTAAAGAAATGAGGAATGATATGATCTGGTGCGTAGAAGACGATGTAAGTATAAGAGATATTGAAATTTATACATTGGAACAGACAGGATTTGCAGCAAAGGGATTTTGTGATGGTGACAGCTTCTGGGTGGAACTTGCGACAACCGATGAACTGCCGGAACTTGTAATATTAGATATAATGCTTCCGGGAGAAGATGGTGTTTCTCTTTTAAAAAAGATTAAGGCATCTTCCCGAACCGGAGATATTCCGGTTATAATGGCTACTGCAAAAAGTGTTGAATATGATAAGATAAAAAGTCTTGATATGGGTGCAGATGATTATCTTGTAAAACCGTTTGGAATGATGGAAATGGTTTCAAGGATAAAAGCCGTGCTCAGAAGATGTATGCCGAAAAAAGAAAACAAAACAGTATATGTTAATGGTATAATAGAAATGAATGTTGAAGAGCACACTGTATCAGTTTCCGGAGAGAGTATATGTCTTACATATAAAGAATATGAGATACTTAAGATATTTCTTATGCATCCCGGTATGGCATATACAAGAAACCGGCTTTTGTCAGAAGTGTGGGGTATCGACAGTTATGGAGAGAGCAGGACGGTAGATATGCACATAAAGACACTCAGGCAGAAACTTGGTGACGGTGGCAGATATATAGTGACAGTGAGAAATGTCGGATACAAAATGGAGGTACACAATGACTAAAAAAATATTTAAATCAGTGCTTTTAGTTGCCGTAGTGATGGTATTGTTCTGTTGTACATTTATTCTTGGAATTTTGTACAGACATTTTACTACAATAGAAGAGGAACAGCTTGGAGCACAGCTTGGTTTTGTTGTAACCGGAGTTGAAAATGGAGGAGAGGATTATCTTAAAAGCCTTACGGAAAAAAAGTACAGAATAACATGGGTTGAGCCGGATGGAACAGTGAAGTTTGATAATAAAACAGATGCTTCAAAGATGGAAAATCATGCAAACAGGGAAGAGATAAAAGAGTCTTTGAAATTTGGCAGAGGTGAGTGTACAAGATATTCATCTACGCTTACACAAAGGACAATTTATTATGCAAAAAAGATAAATGACGGCAGTATAATAAGAATATCAGTAAGTCAGGAGACGGTACTTAAGCTTTTATTTTCGATGATTTCACCTATGGCAATAACTATACTTCTGGCAGTGATATTATCTTCATTACTTGCAAGAGGTGTATCCAAAAAGGTTGTTGAGCCGTTAAATAACCTTGATCTCAACAAGCCATTACAAAATGATGCATACGGCGAGATAGCACCGCTTTTAAGACATATAGAACACCAGCACAGGCAGATAGACGAGCAGGTTTTAGAACTTCGACAGAAGAAAGACGAATTTCAGGCAACCATCGAAAATATGGATGAGGGACTTATCCTGCTTGATGCTAAAAACAGTATAATAAGTATAAATCCGGCAGCAAAAAAGATATTTGGAACAACAGATGAGTGTCTTGGAAAAGATTTCCTTACGGTAGAAAGAAATACATCAGTTGGAAATACCATAAAAGAAGCAATGGAAAAGGGAAAGGCTGAGATTATACTTAAAAGATACGGGCTTGATTATCAGCTTGGGATAAGCAAGATAGAATCAGCCGGAAAAACGCTTGGAGCTGTTTTACTTGCTGTCGATGTTACTGAAAAAAATAATGCAGAAAGAACAAGAAGAGAGTTTTCAGCAAATGTATCACATGAACTTAAGACTCCTCTACAGTCTATTATCGGAAGTGCCGAACTTATGGAAAACAATCTTGTAAAAGAAGAGGATATGCCTAGATTTGTAGGTCACATCCGTAAGGAAGCAGAAAGGCTTGTAAATCTTGTGGAAGATATAATAAGGCTTTCATGGCTTGACGAAAACAGGGATATGGAGACAGAACTCGTAAGTCTTAAGGATATTGCGGCAGAAACAAAGGAAGCTTTGGAAAATACAGCAAATGAAAAGAATGTGACAATAAACATAAGTGGTGAAGATATAAAACTTCACGGAGTCAGAAGCCTGCTCTATGAGATTGTCTACAATCTTTGTGAAAATGGGATTAAGTACAATAAAGAAGGTGGAAAAGTTGATATAACTTTATCAAAAGAAGCCGGAAAAGATATTCTCGTGGTCGAAGATACCGGAATAGGAATAAAAGAAGATCAGCAGTCAAGAATATTTGAGCGTTTTTACAGGGTAGATAAAAGCAGGTCGAAAGAAACCGGAGGAACAGGACTCGGACTGTCTATAGTGAAGCACGCAGCAATGTATCACAACGCAGATGTTACGCTTGAGAGTACGGAAGGACAGGGAAGTAAGTTTACGGTTATGTTTCCACGGGAGTAGAAAAGAGGAAAAATTTATGGAATCTGCAAAGATATCAATGATAGCACTTGACCTTGACGGAACCTGTCTTGACAGTACCGGGAAAATGGTGGATAGAACAAGAAATATTCTTGAGTATTACGGAGAGAAGGGAACACAGATAGTATTTACGACAGGCAGGCCTATTGCAGGGATTTTAAAAGAATTGAGAACGATTTCGGGAACAAATTATGCAATAGCACTAAACGGCGGTAGGGTCTATGAGCTTTTGGATGAACGTATAATCTATAAAAAGAGTATAGACAGGGAGGAAGTGCTTCTTGTAAGAGATATAGTGTTAAAGCACGATGTACTTACAGATGTGGCATCGTCAGGAGTAGGTTTCGGTGATAAAAAGACATATGACAATGCCGGAAAATACATAAAAAATGATGACTTTAGAAATTATTATCTTTCAAGCAGAGGGGCAAAAAAAGACCTTTGGGAAAATATAGAAAAACTGGAGAGTGTCGAAAAGATAAATATGTTTTTTAGTGACATGGAAGAAAGAAGAAAAGTCTTAGAGGAACTGAAAGTCCTAAAAACATCAAAAGTGTGTTCGGGGATGCCGAACAATATCGAGATAAACCATTCAGAAGTAAACAAAGGAAATGCACTTAAGTGGCTTTGCAAAAAACTGGGTATCGACATATCACAACTAATCGCATTTGGTGACGGCGGCAACGACATAGACATGATAAAAGCCGCAGGCATAGGAGTAGCAATGTCAAATGCCTGCGGCGAATTAAAAAACTGTGCCGATGTTATCACAAAAAGCAATGATGAGGACGGAGTGGCATGGTTTTTGGAAAATCAGTTACATTTTCTCTTCAAACATCATTAAAAATACAACGGTTAAAAGAAGCGATGATACCCATATCGCTTTGATACCTATGTGGAGTGACATGATGCCGCCAAGTCCTGCACCGATTGCAAATACAAGTATTATTCCATAATAATGAAGAGCTTTTTTCAAAATCTCAGGCTTCTTTTCACGCATATAGATGGAAAGGCTTTCAGTGCCGCTTCTTAAGTTTCCTATACACATCGTACTTGCGTAGCCGTAGCCGTTTACTTTTCTGAAAGTCTGAACCTGCATTGAGCAGGCAAAAGAAACAAGCATAGTTGCAGCCATATTGTAAGAGTCAGGTATAAGTCCGACAACAAACAATATGGCTAACTCCATAAGTACAATTATCTGACGCCAGTGAATTTTTTTTACATATTTGAGCCTTTTCTGTATTCTCTCAGCGACAAAAACTCCAAGTGCAAATGCGATTATAGGAAAAAGATAATGCAGCCCGCGTATCCATTCACATGACATAAAATTCTGGCTCATAAGTACGACATTGCCAGTCTGTGCATTAGAAAAGACTTCATCCCTCACATTGTAAGTGTAAGCATCCTGAAAACCGCCCGATATGGCGAGGATTGCACTAAGTCTGAAAGTCTCAGAAGTCTGTTTTTTTAATTTGTTTGTTTTAGTTATTTTCATTTTATATAAACTCCATTCAGCACACGTTTTTTTGTGCATAGTGTGAAAGGTTTTGCCTTTCACACTAAACTCCATTTCAGCATACATTTTTTTGATTATAAAATATTATATAACAATCTCAAAGTATATGTGTAATGTATATATCATATGTGTGATATATTGTATTGATATATGAATAGATTATTAAGTTGTTAATTAAATAAATTACAGAATACAAATAAATTAACTTAAAATGTTGACTATTTAGCAAAAATGATTATAATTAAATTAACTTAAAACGAAAATGCAAACAAATAATTAAAGTTATACAGAAGAGTGATTTAAGTTGAAATGTATTATTAATGGGCAAGATTGGAAATATATTTCATGCACTCTCGAAAGTATTTGATTTGAGAAGATACAGAGAGTACATTTCATAAAGGGGAGGACGAAAAATGTGGATAAGTGCAGATAGTGAAAAGATAAGATATACGGGACGCATAGACTGGAGTGTGCCAAAAGAAAACTGCCAAAAGAATAGAGGTGTACGGAGACTCTGTATCAGCAGGAGAGGTATCGGAGGCCGTTGACTTTGTTGGAAAGGAAGACCCGGAGCATGAGGGTGGTTATTCAAACAGTTACTATTTTTATGGCTGGATTTTGGCAAGAAAACTGGGGGCACAGATACATGACATTGCTCAGGGAGGAATCGCACTTATGGATGGCGAGGGCTGGTATCACGAACCGGAGCAGATAGGAATGGAGACTGTTTGGAATAAAGTACATTATAATACAAGGCTTAGCGGTATGAGTGACTGGGATTTTAGTAAGTACATACCGCAGGTCGTAATCGTTGCCGTAGGACAGAATGATTGTCATCCGGAAGATTATATGAAAGAAGAGTACTGTCATCCGCAGGCAAGAAAATGGTGGGAACACCTGGATACTTAAGAATACCGGAGGCATATGAAATGGCGGAGGAACTGGAAGAATATATTGGGACATTGGATGGAAAAGTTTTTAGTTGCATAGGATAGGAGATGAATTTATAGATATGGTTCAAAAGTATTGCGAACAACATTTAAAAGATATAAATAATGATAAATTTTAAAACTAAGTATATAGAAGATACACACTGGAGATTTAATTTTTTTGGTGTGTATTTTTTATATTTTTTAAACTTTCTGCTGACTCATTACAATATAATATATAGAAGCACAGATAAAACATGATTTGGAAAGGTAAATATTCGCTCGCAAGTTTTTCGATAGTACAAAGAAAAAATAATTATTCGTTATACAGATGTTAAACTTGTGTCGGAATTTAAAATTCACAGGACATTAAATATGAAAAAAGAAGAACTTGAACAATTTATTTTAAAATATGGTGAAATTCTGATGAAGTTTTGCAAGATAACCACCAACGACAGTGAACTTGCATGGGAACTTTATCAGGACACTATGCTCAGACTTGTTGAGCATTACAAAAAGCTTGATATATCAGAAAATGTAAAAGCATGGGCAATCTCTACTGCCATAAATCTATGGAAAAACAAGAAAAGAAAATATGCGTGGAGAAAGAGGATTGCAAAGCAGGAAAGTTATGAGGTGCATATGGAAAATGAATTTCAAATTTTTGATTATGCGAATTTTTCCGGTGAACAGGATAACAGTCCGGAGGATACGGCAATAAAAAATGAACTTATAAGGTTTGTTCAGAGTCAGGTGAGAGAACTACCCGAAAAATACAGGATAGTAGTGTATCTTTATTACACGGCAGATATGAAGATAAAAGATATTGCGGCATTGTGCGAGATACCGGAGAGTACCGTTAAGAGCAGGCTTATCAAGGCAAAGAAAATATTGAAGCACAAGATTGAGTCCGCTTGGAAATAGAATGGAGGATTAATATGAATGATTTAAAAATAACGGATGAGCAGTTTGAGAATATTCTTCGGGTATCAATGTCACCCGAAGTTAAGAAAACAGAATTAAGATTTGCAAAAAAGTTTGGAATAAGGATAATGGCAATGTATATGTTGATGGCTGCGGCAGGACTTTATCTTATCACAGGTGCATATATATTTGCGGGCAGCAGCAGATATGTCAAGGCAGACAAGCTGTTTTTGGAAATAGGAAATTTATTTGAAAACAGTTCGTTTTATGTTTCATTTGTGACTTTGTGGCTCAGCATTTTGCTTTGTGGATTGTTTTTGGTAAAACAGCTTTTTAATATGAAACAATACAAAAAGAGCAGAGGATTTTATGTGATTTCGTATGCTGTAACTATCTTTTTGCAGTATTATTTTGTGGACAGGCTTATACAGCCGTCAGTCTATGTGAGCAAGCTGTCGGTGGAAGTACCAAACGCTTTGAAATTAAGCCATTTTGCGGTAACTTATCTAAACGATGGAGTAACGAGTTCATGCAGTTTCAATCTTCTGCCTGCTGTTGTTCTTTGGGGTGTATCCTTTATAATCCTGCTCGTGCAGATGTTTAGGGAAAGGTAGATGGCAGGCAGTTATATTTCAACTTCTATACTGAGGTAGCGTATGTCGGAAGTTTCGGTATGTCTTGTATTTACAAATCTTTTTGGAGTCTGAGAAGTTCTCGTATATGTCACATCAGCTGTGTAACATATTATATAAAAAAGGTATGTCATGAATCTGCTATTTTAATGAAAAATATTGTATATATTTTTTTATGAATCAGTTATATTTTGTAAAAAGATATTAAGTTTTGTGTCGTGCATACATGATACAGAAAATTATTTATATGCAGAAAAGAGGAGCAAAATGAGATACGGTTATTTCGATAATGAAAAAAGGGAGTATGTTATTACAAGACCTGATACACCGGCACCTTGGGTAAATTATCTTGGTTCACCTGAATATGGTGCGATTATTTCAAACAATGCGGGGGGATACAGCTTTGAGAAATCAGGTGCAAACGGCAGAATTTTAAGATATGTATTTAATCAGTTTGATGAACCGGGAAGATATATTTATATCAGGGACAATGACTCAAAAGATTATTGGTCAGCATCATGGCAGCCGGTTGGAAAAGATTTGGATGAATACAAGAGCGAATGTCATCATGGAACAGCTTATACAAGAATGACTGCCAAATATTCAGGTATAAGCTCAGAAGCACTTTATTATGTACCGCTTGATAAATCTTATGAAGTATGGGATTTAAAGGTTACAAACAATTCAGAAAAAAATAGAAAATTAAATATAACAGGTTATGCTGAGTTTACAAATAATTGCAATTACGAGCAGGATCAGGTGAATCTTCAGTATTCACAGTTTATTACATCAACACATTTTTCGCAAAATCGTGTAATGCATCATGTTCATGGAAATCTTGATGCTTTAAAAGAAGACGAATACATTGACAATAAAAATGTTTCAATGAGATTCTTAGGAATGGCAGGTCAGAAGGTTTCATCATGGTGTGGAAGTAAAGAGGGATTTTTAGGAAGATACCATGATTATTCAAATCCGATTGGTGTTATTAACGGTAGTCTTGATAATAAGGGAAATTACAATGAAAACGGCTGTGGTGCTTTAACAACACTACTTGAACTTGCACCGGGCGAGACAAAGGAAGTTATTTTTATTGTTGGAATGAAGTACGATGATGAAGCGGCAAAGATAATTGCAAGATATGATGAAAATGAAAATTTATGTGAAAAAGAACTTGTTGAGTTAAAGAAATTCTGGCATGGGAAACTGGAAAAATTCCAAGTTAAGACACCAAGCGAGGAATTTAATACAATGATAAATACATGGAATGCATATAATTGTTTTATGACATTTATATGGTCAAGGGCTGCATCATTTACATATTGTGGTCTTAGAAATGGATATGGTTATCGTGATACAGTACAGGATATTCAGGGAATTATACATCTTGCCCCGGAAATGGCAGTAGAGAAAATAAGATTTATGCTTTCGGCTCAGGTTGACAATGGTGGAGGACTTCCACTTGTAAAATTTACACACAATCCGGGACATGAAGACACACCTGATGATACATCTTATGTTCAGGAGACAGGACATCCGGCATATCGTGCTGATGATGCTTTATGGTTATTCCCTACAGTTTATAAATATATTTCTGAAACAGGAAACATGGAATTTTTAGATGAGGTTATTCCTTTTGCAAACAAAGATGAAGCAACAGTATATGAGCATTTACAGCGTGCAGTTAAATTTTCTGCTGAGCATCTTGGAAAACATGGAATGCCTGCCGGTCTTTATGCAGACTGGAATGACTGCTTAAGACTTGGAAAAGACGGAGAATCTTCGTTTGTTGCAATGCAGTATTATTATGCAATGACAATACTTAGAAAGTTTGCTGAATATAAAAATGATGATAACTATGTAAAACAGCTTGACAAACAGCAGGAAGAACTCGGAAAGATTATTCAGAAAATCTGCTATGACGAGGATCGTTTTATAAGAGGATTTACAGAAGAAGGAAATGTTATCGGCAAGCGTACAGATGCAGAGGCGAATATGTGGCTTAACCCACAGAGCTGGGCTGTAATCAGCAAGGTTGCAGATGAAGAGCAGGGTGAGGTTATAATGAACAGCGTATATGACAGATTGAATACGGAATACGGTGCTATTCTTATGGATCCGCCATATCATGCAGAAGCATTTCCAGGAGCTTTAGCGGTTATATATAATGCCGGAACAAAAGAAAATTCAGGAATTTTCTCACAGTCACAGGGGTGGCTTATACTTGCAGAGGCATTGTTGAAGCATGGTGACAGGGCATTTGAATATTTTATGGAGAATTCACCGGCAGCACAGAATGACAGAGCTGAGACGAGAGTGCTTGAACCATATTGCTATGGACAGTTTACTGAAGGAAAAGCAAGTCCAAATTTTGGGCGTTCACATGTTCACTGGCTCACAGGAACAGCATCCACTGTAATGGTTGGATGTGTAGAGGGAATACTGGGTATGCGTCCTGACTTTAGAGGACTTCATATTGAACCTTCAATTCCTGAAAAGTGGGAAAAATTTGAGATTAAAAAAAGTTTTAGAGGAAGCCGGCTTCATATTGTTGTTAAAAATCCGGGTCATGTCCAGAGCGGCTGCAAAAAAATGATAGTAAATGGAAAAGAAGTTGAAGGAAACTATGTGACGGAAGATATGCTTACGGAAAATACAGAAATAGAACTTTATATTTCATAGGAACAGGAGGAATTTATAAATGGGAAAAATAAAATTTACGGACAATAGTGGAACATTTGTTATAGAAAATCCTGAAAATTACAGTGGTCTTTATCTTCCGCTGGCAGGCGAAAAGGAGTTAAAGTCAAGTATTACTCCGACACTTGCAGGTGATTCAAAAACAGACCAGAATCATTTCCTGTTTGAACCTGTAAGTATCGAAAATCTGCATAATAACAAAAATGGAAGAAATTTCTGGTGCCTGATAAATGGCAGTAATATGTGGTCTGTATCAGGTGCATCTGCCATGCAGGAGGCTGAAAAATTTTCAAAGGAACAGGATGAGAGTAAGATAGAAGCTGGTCTTATGTGGCAGAAGCTTACAAGAGTTTCAAAAAAGTTTGGTATTAGAGCAGAAGTGTTGTCTTTTGTGCCTGTTGATGAAAATATAGAGATTATGTATGTGACATTGAAAAATATTTCTGACAATGATATAGACATAACACCAATAGCAGCACTTCCTATATATGGAAGAAGTGCAGACAATCTAAGAGACCATAGACATGTAACATCTCTTTTACATAGAATAGAAACAAAAGAATATGGAGTAGAAGTGGCACCTGTTTTATCATTTGATGAGAGAGGTCATAGAAAAAATGAGACTACATATTTTGTATATGGTTCAAAAGATGATGGAGAAAAGCCGAAAGAATTTTATCCTACAAATCAGATGTTTATCGGTGAGGGTGGAAGTTTTCTTATGCCGGAGGCTGTAAGAACTGGAAAAACAGGTGTAAATCCGGGAACGAAAATTCAGGGAAAAGAAGCGACAGGAGCCTTTGCTTTTAGAAATATTAAATTAAAAGCGGGTGAGAAAACAGGTTATATTATGCTTGCCGGTGTCACAACGCAAAAAGACACAATAGAATCAAGGACTTCATTATACAGAACAAAAGTAAATGTTATAAAGTGCTTTGAAAAAACAAAGAAACATTGGAAAGACAAAGTTAATATAGACTTTGAAATGAATGACAAGGCAGTTGATAATTATCTTAAATGGATATGCTTCCAGCCTATACTCAGAAGAATTTACGGATGTTCTTTCCTGCCATATCATGATTATGGGAAGGGTGGCAGAGGCTGGAGAGATTTGTGGCAGGATTGTCTTGCACTCCTTGTTATGGAGCCCGATATGGTTCGCAAAATGATAGTTTCTAATTATGGTGGTGTGAGGATTGATGGAACAAATGCAACAATAATAGGAAATGGACAGGGAAAGTTTATAGCGGACAGAAATAATATAACACGTGTATGGATGGATCACGCTTACTGGCCGTTTGTTACAACTAAACTTTATATGGATCAGACAGGTGATCTTGATATACTTCTTGATAAGGTGTCATATTTTAAAGACAGGCAGTCACTAAGAGGAACAGCACACGATGATGAATGGAAATTTGAAGATGGAAATACTCAGAAAACAGTTGGTGGTGTCGATTATTTTGGAACTGTTATCGAGCATATACTTTTGCAGAATCTTTGTGCATTTTATGATGTTGGAGAGCATAATGAAATGAGACTTCATGGTGCAGATTGGAATGATGCACTTGATATGGCATGGGAAAGGGGAGAAAGTGTCGCATTTACATGTGCATATGCGGGAAATTTAAAAGATATAGCATATTATTTGAGAAAAATTGAAAGTACAGACGGAATCCGCATTATTGAGGTTGCAAAGGAGATGGAATGTTTATTTAGAAAAGGTAAGGAATTGTACGAAAATCCTTACAAAAAACAGCAGCTTCTTTCTGAATATAGTAAACTTTGCTGTCACAATATAAGTGGCGAAAAAGCTGTATTAAAAATAAGTATGATATGTGAAAATCTTGAAGAAAAAGCAGATTGGCTCATGAAAAACATTCGTGAAAATGAGTGGATAAAGGAAGATGACAATACGGGGTGGTTTAACGGTTATTATGATAATCATGGAAAAAAGGTAGAGTATTATAAAAAAGATGATGTGCGTATGATGCTTACAAGCCAGGTATTTGCGATAATGAGTGGCACGGCAGATGAAAAGCAGATAAAAGCGATTTGCAACAGTGCGGATAAATATCTCTATGAAAAGAAAGCTGGAGGATACCGTCTTAATACAGATTTTAAAGAAGAAAAATTTGATTTTGGAAGAATGTTTGGATTTGCATATGGTGAAAAAGAAAATGGAGCCGTATTTTCACATATGGCAGTAATGTATGCAAATGCATTATACAAGAGAGGCTTCATAAAAGAGGGTTACAAGGTGCTTAAAAATCTGCTTGATAGTGCGATGGATTTTGAAAGTAGTATTATGTATCCGGGAATACCTGAGTATTTTGATAACGATGGACGCGGATTGTATGCATATCTTACGGGTGCAGCAAGCTGGTATATGCTTACAATGATAACAGAAGTTTTTGGAGTAAGAGGAGAACTTGGAAATCTTGTTATAAAACCGGCACTTCTTCCTGAGCAGTTTGATAAAGATGGCAAAGCTGCAATAAAACTTAATTTTTCAGGAAGGACATTAAAGATTACGATTCACGCTGACATTGATAATATACAGGATAATAATGGAGTGTATAATAAAATAATAAGAGTGGAATGTGACGGAAATGAGCTTGAGTCTGCTGATTTAAAGAAAGTAGTAATAATGAAAAAAAGGATTGAAGAAATGAGCTGTGGACGATGTCATGAAATTGATGTTTTTATAAAATAGTATGTGAGATAATATCTTATAAGATATTCCTAAAAAGCAAAAGAGGAAATTGATGTGAAGATTAATTTCCTCTTTTTTTTATGAAATGAAAATGTGTTATTACCACATTGATTTATAATATTTATCACGATATTTCTTTGGTGTTATACCCATGAAATTTTCAAATGTTTTAATAAAATGGCTTTGTGACGAAAAGGAAAGATAATTAGCTATATCAATTAGTGATTTATCAGAATAGCGGAGCAGGTGAGTTGCTTTTTCTATCTTTTTTTCGCGAATGTAATCACTTATGGAAACACCAAGATTTTGTTTGAATATGCGAGATAGATAGTTCTCAGAAAGTCCTGTGTAATCAGCAAGAGTGGATATTGTGATACGTTCTTTGATATGGCTGTATATATAGTTTACACATTGCATAACAGGTTTTGAGAGAATTGAGCTTTTCTTAAAAAGAACCATTTTGCCGGTAAAATCTTTTGCCATTTCATGATGAAGGTCAGCTACCTGGCGTATTGTATTGCAGGAGTCCATCTTTAGTATATAAAAGTCACTTAGACGATATGCCTGCTCCGCTTCAAGACCTCCATCAATACAATATCTTGTAATCATTGCGGTCGTGACAACAAAGTGATATTTTATATTTGTGAGAGGATTTTGTGAGAGAATACCGGCTCCTTCTAGATTTACAAAAGCATCTTGCTTGCAATTTTCAATTACGGCGTCCATATCTCCCGTTTTAACTGAATTATAAAAAGAGTATTCAACATCAGGGGCTCGGTGAAGTACTTCAAATTCGCTGTTTGAGAGTTCTGTATTTACCCATTCTTTTGATAACGACATATTTTTCCTCCTAAAATAGTGTTAAAATCTGATATAATATTGTTATTATTTAACATTATGACATGAATCTGCTATTTTTACAAGTGATTTAATATAAAGTGTGTGTTAAATGGAGTAATATATGACTTGTAAATGCGGAATGACATAAAGTTATGTCGAATGATTAAAAATATATTCTATTAGGAGGAATGAGAAATGAAACGCAAATTTTTAAGTTTAGTGCTTGCATCGGCAATGAGTGTTACAATGCTTGCCGGATGTGGAAACAAGGCAAATGATGGTGGAGCAGGAAACAGCAGTCAGAAAGAAGGAAAGATAATAAATATCTATTCATGGAACGATGAATTCCGTCAGCGCTTAGAGGCTGTTTATCCACAGGTAGAATCAACATCAAAGGATGGGACAGTCACAAAACTTAAGGATGGCTGTGAGATTCACTGGGTTATCAATCCAAACCAGGATGGTGTATATCAGCAGAAACTTGACGAGGCACTTGGAAGACAGGCTGATGCATCAGCAGACGATAAAGTTGATATTTTCCTTTCGGAGACAGATTATGTATTTAAATATACGGATAAAGATGCGGATGTTGCAATGCCTTTAAAGAATCTTGGAATTGATACATATAAAGAGTTTGCAGATCAGTATGATTTTACAAAGACAACAGCATCAGACAGTGAAGGAGTTATGAGAGGTTCTACATGGCAGTGCTGTCCTGGAGTTCTCGTTTACAGAAGAGACATCGCAAAGAAAGTATTCGGAACAGATGATCCAGAGAAAATTGGTGAGAAGGTTAAGGATTGGGATACACTTAAGAAATCAGCAGAACAGTTAAAAGCAAAAGGATATTATACATTTTCATCATATGCTGACACATTCCGTTTATATGGAAACAGTATTTCAAAATCATGGGTTACGCCTAGTGATTCACAAGATACTACAGTTGATGTAGATTCAAAAGTCATGGATTGGATAAATGATTCAAAACAGTGGCTTGATGCAGGATACTTTGACAAGACTGTAAAGGGGCAGTGGAATGATGACTGGAATAAAGCCATGGGTTCAAAATCTAAAGTATTTGCATTCCTCTTACCGGCATGGGGAATTGACTTTACATTAAAGCCAAACTGGGATGGAAAAGAAGGCGAGTGGGGTGTTACAAATCCTCCACAGGAATATAACTGGGGCGGTTCTTACATACATGCAGCAACAGGAACAGACAATACTAAGCATGCAAAAGAAATTATTCTTGCACTCACAGCAAATAAAGACAATCTTTTAAAGATTTCAGAAAAATATTCTGACTTTACAAATACAAAATCTGGAATGAAAGAGGCTGCAGAAAATGATGGAAAATATGCTTCTAAATTCCTCGGTGGTCAGAATCCATTTAAGTATTTCGCACCTGTTGCAGAAAATATTAAAATTGCACCATTGTCAGCATATGATCAGGGATGTGTAGAGCTTATACAGAACTCATTCAGCGATTATTTTCAGGGAAAAGTTACTTATGACAAGGCAAAGAAAAACTTTGAGACAGCAATTAAAGAGCGTTATGCAGATGTTAAGAAGGTAAATTGGGCTAAGTAGCAATTATAAAGGGATAAATAAAAATATTGTATTATGTAGTCACAAAGATGTGGCAATATAACAGGATTTAGTTATAATGAAAGTATAGCTGAATCCTGTTATAAGAAATGAAATACTCCAAGTTTATAATGATATTTAGGAAAGGAGTGGGATTATGAAAAAGAAGAAAAAAAGTGTAAGTTACGCTAAATGGGGTTATATATTTATACTTCCATTTTTCATAACTTATATTATATTTTCATTAATACCGCTGTTAGATACAATAAGGTATAGTTTTTTTGAGTATTATCGTACCGGAATAAAAGAAGTAGGACCAAACTTTATTGGAATGAAGAATTATGTAAGTCTTCTGAAATCCGATATGATTACATATGGAAAAAACACACTTATAATGTGGGTTATAGGATTTATTCCTCAAATAGTATTTGCACTTCTTTTAGCGAATTGGTTTACTGATGTTCGTTTAAAGATTCGTGGAAAACAGTTTTTTAAGGTAGTTATCTATCTTCCCAACCTGATTATGGCATCAGCGTTTGCGATGTTGTTCTTTACACTTTTTTCTACAAACGGACCTGTAAACTCAATAATGTTGTCTGCTGGATTTATCAAGAAGCCGATTGACTTTTTAGGTTCTATATTTGGAACGAGGTCACTTATAGGATTTATGAACTTCCTTATGTGGTTTGGTAATACAACGATCATGCTTATAGCAGCAATAAACGGAATAAGTATGGAAATTTTTGAGGCTTGTGATCTTGACGGATGTAACAGCATACAGAGATTTTTCTATATTACACTTCCTATGATAAGACCAATTCTTGCATACACACTTGTAACATCTATTATCGGTGGACTTCAGATGTTCGATGTTCCACAGATACTTACAAATGGACAGGGAAATCCTGATAGAACTTCAATGACGCTTATAATGTTCCTTAATAATCATTTGAAGAGTAAGAACTATGGAATGGCAGGAGCTTTATCAGTATATCTGTTTATAGTAAGTGCGATATTATGCTTTATCGTGTATAAGCTTACAAATGACAATGATCCTGATGGTTCAAAAGCAGCTGCAAAAGCAGAAAAACGTAGAAGAAGAAGGGGGTTATTATAATGAAAAAAGGACATAACAGATTCAGAAGTATTTTGGCACATATAGTTTTGTTGGTCTTAGCATTTTTATGCCTGTTCTTTTTCTATATACTTATTGTTAATGCAACCCGCTCACATTCAGAATTACAAAAAGGTTTTTCGGCATTGCCGGGTACACATTTCTTGGACAATCTGAAAAAGGTAGCGAAGGATGGAAGTTTTCCAATGCTGCGTGGAATAGTGAACAGTTTGTTTATATCAGCAGCCTCAGCAGCTATATGTACATATTTTTCATCACTTACTGCATATGGACTTTATGCATACAACTTTAAATTAAAAAAGGTTGCATTTACATTTATTATGGCAATACTTGTTATGCCAACACAGGTGACGGCGATGGGATTTTTAAGACTTATAACAAATATGGGGATGTATGATTCATGGACACCTCTTATAGTTCCATCAATCGCATCACCGGCAGTATTTTACTTTATGTATAGTTATCTGCAGTCATCACTTCCTATTTCACTTGTTGAAGCAGCGAGAATTGACGGTTCAGGAGAATTCAGGACATTTAACAAGATTGTTATTCCGATAATGAAACCAGCGATTGCAGTACAGGCAATATTTACATTTGTAGGTTCTTGGAATAACTATTTCATTCCGGCATTGATAATCCAGTCAAAACAGAAGATGACTGTACCTATTCTTATTGCAACACTTCGTGGAGCTGATTATATGAATTTTGATATGGGTAAGATTTATATGATGATAACAGTAGCAATCGTACCTATCGTAATAGTATATCTTTTACTTTCGAAATTTATTATTTCAGGGGTTACTCTTGGTGGTGTAAAAGAGTGATATTTGATATATTATAAGATACATACTACTTGTGTTATTATAAAATCTGGAGTATGAATTTTAAAAATTAAAATCGTAAATATTTTTGGATAATAAATGTGATAGAAGTAAGACCTCTGAAGTTTAGAGGTCTTCTTTTTGGTGTGTATTTTTTTGCAATAGTACAAAGAAAATATATTAGAAAATGTAAAAGCATGGGCAATCTCTACTGCCATAAATCTATGGAAAAACTAGAAAAGAAAATATGCATGGAGAAAGATGATTGCAAAGCAGGAAAGTTATGAGGTGCATATGGAAAATGAATTTCAATCTTTTGCCTGCTATTGTTCTTTGGGGTGTATCCTTTATAATCCTGCTCGTGCAGATGTTTAGGGAACGGTAGATGGCAGTTAGTTATATTTCAACTTCTATACTGAGGTAGCGTATGTCGGAAGTTTCAGTATGGGTGGTATTTTCTACGGAAATCTGTCCGTTATATTTTTTGACGATACCCTTAACAATGGAAAGTCCCAGTCCGTGTCCGTCTTTATCAGTCTTAGAAGTATATTTTTTAGTAAAGATATTGTGTATAAATTCACTTGTAGCGGCAGGTCCCGGATTTTCAACTTTGATACGGAAACTGTCGCTTTGTATATTGTCTGTACGCTGACCGATGCTTATAAAAATGGTGTCGTCAGGGCTGCAGGCTTCTATAGCATTATCTATAAGTACACCTGCAAGGTCGATTATCTCCATATCTGAGCAGTTGCTTGTGTAATCATAATTAAAAATAGTCACTATTATCTGTATATCTTTTTTTAGAGCGGCATTTACCTTGCTGAATAAAAGTCCTGCAAGAAGTTTGTTATTAAGGTGGAGAAAATCATAAGAATATCTGTGTCTGTCATCCATTTGTGTTATATCTTTTATTGCCTTGCACAAGTCTTCATAATTATCATAGGAGTCGGTAAGCTGTGATAATGAGAGGAGCTGGTTATTGTATAAATGCTGTCTTTTTTGTATATTCTCAATCATTTCATCGACAATAGGCATATATGTACTGTAATTTTTTAAGGATTGTTTTCTTTTCATATCATCGAAACTCTGAAGTATTATAAGTATGGTGATAACTGCGGCAAAAAGGATATTAGCAGTAGTGGAAATAAGAGTTCCGAGTGATAAGCTGCTTTTTATGGATGTAAATATTGCAACCAAAATAAAGCTTCCCAAAAAGAAAAGGGAAGAAAAATAAGAAGAATTCTTAAATCTGTCGGTAAACTTTGTTATAGGAAATAGTTTATTTAAAATGATTAAAACAAAAAGTGATAAAATTAAGATTGCTGTCGAAATAGGGTCGGCTGCATTATTTTCATCAAAATTCAAATTTAAGAGAGCTAAAGCAAGCATGACAACAGCCTGACAGCAGGAAACTATAAAATATCCGGCAATAGATATATTTATCGCCTGGCTTATAGTACATCTTGTGTTTATAAAAATCATAAGGCTGTAAAAGGCAAACATAAGTAAAAAGGCGAACATGAGCTGATTATTATCATGTTTCTGCAGATAATTTAACACAACACTATATATACAGAAAGAAACTAAAAATTTGGGAGATGTAAGTTTCTTTAAGGAATGTTCAGAAAGATATATCATAAAACCTATGTATGTAAGATTTTGTATCGTTAAAGTAAGTATAATTATAAGATTATGTAAAATATTCATCTGTGTTCTCCTTATTTTATGTATCTATAATTTCTGTTACATGGAACTTTGTCCTTTGTTTTTTTCAATGAGATCAGGTGGGCATATGGGTCGATAAGTTCGATATACCTGGTATTTACAATATATGATTTATGGCACTGCTCAAAATATGCAGGAAACAGTTCGAGAATCTGTTTCAAGCGGTACTGTCTTGTCATAAATTCACCATGTAAAGTGTGGGCTATTATATACCTGCCGTGTGATTCAAAATAAAATACATCATCAAAATTTAATTTTATCCGAATATTGTCAATGGTTTTAATAGTAAAATCCCGTTCAGTACCCAATATATTGTCAAGCTGTCTGAAAAGCTGTTCTTTTGTATAGGGTTTTAAGAGATATGCCGTACAGTGTATATCATTGACTGCATGGTATATGTGTTTTGGAAATGCGGTAGTAAAGATTATAGGAGCATTGTTCTTTGTCTTGTGCCTGATATATTCAGCAATCTTAAGACCATCCGTATTTTCAGCATCCGGGTCTGTGGAAATATCTAAAAAATATGCACGAAAGTAAGGCTCTTTAGAAAGTATGCTTATTGCTTCTTTTGTGCTGGCCGTGATAACAGGGTGCATATCCTGTGAATATTCATTGATATAGTTTTTTAAAGCCGTGGCTTGTATCTTATCATCTTCAAATATAAAGATTGAAAAATTCTTAATGTTTTCCATGACATATTTCTCCTTTAAAAAGAAATCATATTATAAAATAATCGTATCTGTGTATATTTATAAGGCGTTTTTGTATGTATCAAGTAAATACTAGTAGAGTATATTATAGAATTTTAAGAATGTAAAGAGATAATTTTAGTGCAGTTCGTAACCAAAAAACTACCAGTTGTGACCGATTGCCGCAGAAAGCTGGAATTGGGAGCTGTGACATGATAATATTTATATAAAAAATAAATAAAAATTATAAAAATAAATTTAAGATAAGACTTGACAAGGTGCAAAGGAGAAATACATAATGGCAGAGCAGAGCAGAGCAGAGCAGAGCAGAGCAGAGCAGTAATATTTTTGTCTATAATAATACAGTTAAAAACAAGGCAAGGGAAGCTATAACTTTATGTTTATAACCTCCCTTGCCTTGTTTTATTTTCTATGTATAGGAAAATGCTCATAATGTAGTGTGATGCCAAGGAGAATTGCAAAGCAATTTTATAAGGGCAAAATGTCAGCAGTGTAATGTTGCGAAAGCAGGATACTGGTGTTGCTTTTTATTTTACATTAGTTACAAAAATATTGCTAAAAATTACAAAATTAAAAAAAATATTTTATATACGACATAATAACAAAAAAGAGGTGACAGGATTATGGCTGAAAAAAAATATGAAATAACTTATGCAGCAATAACAGACAAAGGTGAACGCACAAACAATGAAGATTATCTTGGAGTAGGGAAAGATAATACAGGAGTATTGTGTGTACTGTGCGATGGACTTGGAGGACACGGAAAAGGTGAGGTGGCTTCAAGATTTGTCGTTGAAGAAATGATAGAGTCGGTGTGTAACAAAGGTGTTAATGTTGAGCACGCCATTGTGAGTACACAGGAAAATCTATTGAAAAAACAGGAAAGGGAAAATGCTCAATCATCAATGAAGACTACGCTAACCTGCCTTTATATAGAGCAGGAGGATGCATCATATTATCATGTCGGGGATTCAAGGGTATATCACTTTGAGAGCGGAAAAGTTAAGGACAGAACCCTTGACCACAGTATTCCTCAGTTATTAGCAGCAAGGGGAGATATAAAGGAAAGTGAGATAAGACACCATCCTGACAGGAGCAGGCTTTTGAGAGTTGTGGGAACACCGTGGGACAGCCCTAAATACAGCGTCAGCAAAAAGATAAAGATAGGAAAAAAGACAACTTTTCTTATGTGCAGTGACGGTTTTTGGGAGCTGATAGATGAAAAGACAATGTGCAAACTGTTGAAAAAATCAGCAACACCAGCAGAATGGCTTGAAGAAATGAGAAAGATAGTACTAGAAAACGGCAGAGGAACGAATATGGATAATTATTCGGCGATAGCTGTTTTTATCAGATAAACAAAGATAAGTAGGAGTAGATGTATGGCAGTAAAGTGTAGTAACGGACATTGGTATGATCCAAAGATGTATAAGAGTTGTCCTCATTGCAAGAGGGCAGGAGAGCAGCTGAGTATATCTTTAGACGATGTGGAAGAAGATGACAAGACCGTATCTATTGCGGAAGTAGATATATCTCTTGGTGAACAGCTCGGTGAGATAATAGGCGGAAACTTTGAAAGTGCAGGAAATCTCATGCAGCCGGATATGGGCGAAATGCAGGAGAGTTCGTCAGAGGATGGTGATAAAACAGTATCTTTTGGATTTTTTGGAGTTACCAAAAAGCCGCCGGTAACGGGATGGCTCGTATGTATAAACGGCGATGAAAAGGGCAATGACTACAGGCTTCATGCAGGCAAGAATTTTGTAGGCAGAAGTCAGGCGATGGATGTTGTGCTTACTGATGACAAGAGTATTTCGAGGGAGAAACATTGCTCGGTCTTATATGACCCTAAGGGAAATGAGTTTTATGTGACGGCGGAAAAATCCAATATCGTTTATCTGAACGGGGATTTAGTGACAGAGCCGCACTCTTTGAAATTGGGTGATGTGATAAAAGTGGGAGAGACAGAGCTTAAATTTATACCATATTGTCAGGAGGATATAACATGGGAAAAAGAATAAGAAAGATAACATATGCGTTTCTAATCGTAGCACTGTTTACGGCATTAAATACAAAGGTGTCATATGCGGAGAGAAAGCAGTTAAATATTGAGCAGGCAGTAGGAAATCCTCCGGAGATAACAGCTTATGTAAATGGCGAAAAAGTTTCAAAAGATGCAGAGTACACAGCTTCTTTTAAGGGAAAAGACATTGAGTTTGAAACAAAAAGCGTGACTAAATTTGCAAAGGCAGATAAGCCTGTAAGATATGTTATATTTTTGGATAACTCAAAATCAGTTGACGAAAAACAGTTTAACGAAGTTAAGAAAAGTCTTGTAAACCTGAGAAAGAAAATAAGAAAGATTGACAAGATGGAGCTTTACACGGTCGGTGCTGACAGTAAACACGGAAATAAGGTTGAAGTCTTTAAGGCTGACGGAAAGTCGGACAAAAAAAGCCGTGACAAAGATATTAAAAAGATAAATAAGCTCAAGAGAAATAAAAATTATACGGTGCTGTACCGTTCGATAACAAAAAAACTTACGACAGTTGATAACTCATCAGAGCGAACAGTTATGTTTCTTATTACGGACGGAGAGGATGACAGTGCCGGAAAAGATAAGGAAGATTATAATGTAAATCCGGCAGTAAAGAAGTCTAAAGTACCGGTCTATGCGGTATTGCTGAAAAATGTAAGTTCAAAACCTAATCTTAGCAAGATAAAAAATACAAAGAAAAATATTCTTAATGAGAACTATAGCAGAGGTTATTATAAGGACTGCAGCAGCACAAAGGATGTAAAAAAAGGATTTAAAGAAATCAACAGGATATTGTTTGATGAGACATATGTATTAAAATTTAGAGCCGTTGACGGAAGTAACAAAACATTATCGTTGTCAGAGTCAAAGTTAAACATTGTTATGAAATCCGGCGGAAAGACAAAAGAAGCAGCTTTAGACAAAGAGGGACAGTTTGAATATACAAACAGCCAGAAAGATACTGACCGACCGAAAGTAAAGAGCATAGAACAGTCAGGGGACAATTCAATAAAAGTAAATATTGAAGATGGAACTACAAAAAACCTTACCGGTGCACAGGATAAGAGTAATTACCTTGTAAGGTTCAAAGGAAAAGACGCAAAAGTATGGGAAATATCAAACATAACCGTAAATGAACAGGAACATATATACACATTGTTCTTTAAAGACAAATTTTACACAGGCTCATATACATTGGAATGTAAGAATATTAAAGATGATTCCGTGGAGAAAAATACGATAAAGACCAACAAGGTGAAATTTGAAGTTAAGGACGGGCTTAATCCGACAACCGAGGGAATCAAGCAGGCGGTAAGGACTTACTGGTGGATACTGGTTGTTCTCATAGTTATTGTCATAGGTGTGATAACTATCATAGTGATAAAGAAAAAGCCTGCAAATGTAGTGGAGGTGCCTGCCGATGACCTTATGAAAGCAGATTCAAAGCTGATAAGACTCATAATTACTGACAGGGCAGGAAAGATAAGAGAGGTAGAGTGGAATGTCGAGGGAAGTATCTTTGTAGGCAGGTCGAACATATGCAACATATATTTTGACGATGACAGGCTTTCAAGACAGCATTTTGCCATAGAAGTTACTAAAATGGCTTGCTATATAGAAGATCTGGAAACTACAAATTCAACTTTTGTAAACGGTGTGAAGATAACCGGAAAAAGGATGCTATTAGACGGGGATGTTATCACGGCGGGCAGAGAGAAATTTGAGTTTCACAGTGTAGAGAACGGAGGTGATGAGCAAGTTGGATAATTCAGATAGTTCGCTTAGGAAAGGTCATATCCTTGATCAGAAATACAGTATTAAAAAAATTCTTGGCATAGGTGGATTTGGAAGAACATATCTGGCGGAGAGTATCTGGACACAGGAAAATTTCGCAATAAAGGAATACTTTCCGAATGACTGGGCAGTAAGAAGTGAGGACGGGATTTCACTTAGGGCTTTCGATGAAACAAAAAGAAGTTTTTATGAACATGGATTATCTGTTTTCGTAAATGAAGCAAAGATACTGAAAAATCTGAGAGAAGATGATGTCGTTGTAGATGTAAAGGACTTTTTCTATGAAAACAACACAGGATATATAGTCATGGAATATATACAGGGCTGCACACTTGCTCAGTATATGCAAAAACAAAACAGCATCATTCCGCTTGATATGGCAGAAGTGATAATCATAAGTGTTGCAAAGTCAATGTCAAAAATTCACCGGCTCGGACTGCTGCACAGAGATATAAGTCCGGACAACATAATGCTTTTAGAGGACGGCAGCATAAAATTGATAGATTTTGGAGCAACAAGGCAATATGCATTAAACGAAACAACGGATATGTCCGTTATGATAAAACCGGGATTTGCACCGATGGAGCAGTATTCCAGAACAGGAAAGCAGGGACCGTGGACGGATGTATATGCACTTGCTGCAACTTATTATTTTATCGTATCCGGTAAAAGACCACTTACTGCAGTGGACAGATGTGCCGGAGAGCAGCAGTTGTCCCTTAGCAGCGTAAATGGTAATGTGCCGGAAGAATTGAGCGAGGTTATAGATTGTGCACTGGAACTTGACTACTCCGTAAGAATACAGAACATGGAGGAATTTGTAAGGGAATTTGAAACTGCATACAGAGGCAGTGCAGATATTCCTGTTGATGTTTATCCGCATATCACTATGAAAATGCATGGAAAAACAAGAAAATGGAAGTTTATGCCTGATAAATGCGTCACCATAGGAAGGAGCATAAATGATTGTGATATATGTGTTGAGGAAGGTGATGTGAGCAGGATTCACTGTAAAGTGATGTATGATGCAATATCAAATCAGTTTAAGATATTGGATCTGTCTAAAAACGGAACATATACCCAAAATGGTCTTATCGGAAGAGACAGGAGTGCCATTTTAAATACCGGAGATGTGTTTTGGCTTGTGGACGAGCAGATTAAGTTTTATTTGGAGGTGAGATAGTTTTGTTTGGAAAAAGGAAAAAAGAACCACAACCTGAAATTAATATTCAGAGAAATGTTTCACATACTGTAGTGAGGACAGTGCCGGAGATAATTACCTGCAAATACTCGGCAACCGGAAACAGAAAATACCAGCAGGATGCGGTATATGTTTCGGGGAGTAAAAAAATAGCAGCCAACCGGAAAACAAGAGTGATGGCGGCTGTTTGTGACGGAATGGGTGGAATGGCAGACGGAGAGAAAGCGAGCCGCACAGCCATAACAATGTTAAAAGACGGATTTGAAAAGATAGAAAAAGACCCTAATGTCAATATACCGTTATTTTTTCAGAGCGGGATAAAAGCGATAGACAAAGTTATACATGATTTCCATGAAGAAGGAGAAAAAGGTTCAGGAACGACGATGGTTGCAGTAATAACTGAGGAAAACAGGCTTTACTGGGCATCAGTCGGTGACAGCAGGATATATCTTTTAAGGGGAGATGAGATAAAGCTTGTCACAAGAGATCACAACTATTATCTCCGTCTTATGCAGATGGTTGAAAATGGGAGCATGACAAAAGAAGAAGCAATGAGACACCGTCAGAAAGAGGCACTTATAAGTTTCCTCGGAATAGGCAATGTAAAACTTATGGATGTTATCGACAAGCCTTTTGAGATGCAGACGGGGGACATGGTTCTTTTGTGCAGTGATGGTGTCACAAAGACACTTTCAAAAGACAGGATAAAAATGATATTAAAGAATGATGCCGTATCAATGCAGAAAAAAGCAGAGATACTGGTTGAGGCAGCAGTGAGGGAAAATACACATTCCCAGGACAACACATCAGTTGCACTGCTTCAATATATAGAAACTAAAATAACAAAGGAGAGATAAATTATGAACTTAAGCAGATGTAGTAACGGACATTTTTATGATAAGGAGAAATTCCCAACCTGCCCATATTGTGCACAGGGAGCAGAAAATGATATTGGACCGGGGAATGAAGGACTTACTGTAGTGTTTCCTGAAAGTCAGGAAAATGATATAGGGGCAACACAGCCATTGACTTACAACAATCCTCCTAAGCAGCCGCAGGCAGGAGATTATGTTCAAAATAACATACAGACAGAACAAAATATGATGAATAATTTTGGCAGAGGCGGACATGAAGATGTGGCTGATGCGACAGAGACTTTAGGCGGCAATCAGGATAGTTTTATTGGAAGAACTGAGCCAAGAAAGCCATCTGTTCAGGAGGTACAAAAGATAACGCCGGGCGGTGTCCTGGAAGAGGATGATGACCATACGGTAGCATTTTATGATGATATTTTTTCATCACCGACCACGAGCAAGGCTAATACGGCTCCTGTTAAGGAAACCGTGGCAAAAGAGCCGGTAAAAAGGTCAGTATCGACACCTTGCACAGGCTGGGTCATTGCACTTGACGGAAATCATCTGGGCGAGGATTTCAGACTTAAGGTTGGAAAGAACTTTGTCGGCAGGGATACATCAATGGATATAGCACTTGTGGGTGATAAGAGTGTCTCAAGAAATAAGCACGCAATACTTGTCTATGAACCAAAACAGCATTTATATCTTGTTCAGCCGGGAGAGTCAAGCGAACTTGTCTATCTGAACGATGAAGTAGTATTAAGTCCTATGAAGCTTCAGGCATACGATGTTATCACGGTCGGTGAAGTAAAACTTTTATTTATGCCGTTGTGTGGTGCGAAGTTTAACTGGACGGACTATTTAACACAAAACAGACAATAATTCAGATATGTGAGGTTGTATATGAACAAATTGGCTAAGTTTTTCAGGATAGCAGTTGTTTTTCTGCTATTGGCAGACATAGGATTTTTATTTATGCCTGTGATAAAGACTGTTCAGGAGAATTATCCGACTGACACTTACAGTCAGGCAGATTTTGTCAAAGATACCTTTTCAAAATTTGTCATGGGAAAGTCGGGATTAAAGATTTCGGGCAGTCAGGCACTTGAGATAATATTATTTATTGTTCTTCCGGCACTTCTTTCGATTATTTTTATGATAGTAAGCATTGTTGCCGGAAGCAGGCAGATAGTATCAGGATTTGCGGCGATAGTTACGGCGGCATTAAATATAGTCTTTACAACAAAGGCAGCCGGTATCGGGGAGATTTATAAAAAACAGTATCAGGATATAGTAAGATTGCGTGGACTAAATATGATAATGATATTAGCAGTGATACTGATAATCTGCGGAATACTGATAATCATAACAAAACCTGCAAAGGCGAAAAAGAACAAGGATAAAGACAATATGATACCTGATGTTGAGCAGATACACCAGGAGCAGATAAAACCAAAATATGAATTTATCGACGAAGCAAGACCTGAGCAGGCTGATACTTCAGCAGCAGAACAGGTTCAAAATGCACAGCAGATACAAAGCGGTGAAGTCACACCGGATGCGAGGGAGGCAAATACTGAAAATTTACAGAAAGCACAGCCGGATGATTCAGGTCAGGGAAGACCGAGAGGAGTTATGGTCGGCATTACGGGAATGTATGCCGGAGCTGAGATACCTTTTAAACCGGGCGAAGAATTAAAGTTTGGCAGAGACAATGTAAATGATGTTGTATTCCCGGAGGCACGCAAGATAAGCCGTACTCACTGTACCATAACATGGGATGCACAAAAAGAGGAATTTTATATTGTTGACAATTCTTCAAACGGATGCTTCATAAATGAGATGGATGAATGTATTCCGCAAAATCTGCCTATCAGACTGGAAGTCGGAACTATCCTTGACATAGGCGATGATACTAATCGTTTTAGATTAGAGTAAAAAAGAAATGAGGACAGGTTATGGCAAATGAATTATGTATGAACTGCTTTAGTGTCAAAGGACCGTATGAGGTGTGCCGTTATTGCGGTTATGTGGAGGGAACACCTCCGGAGCAGCCGCACTATCTCAGACCGGGAACAGTTTTAAAAGGACATTTTATTGTTGGAACGGCAATAGGTGTCGGTGGTTTCGGAATAACTTACAAATGTTATGATGCGACACTTGGTGTCATCGTTGCGATAAAAGAGTTTTTCCCGGTAGGTCTTGTAAACAGGTCACCGGGAGAGATGAAAGTAGGTCTTTTGTCCGGTGAGAAAGAGAAGCAGTATAAAAATCAGATAAAGCGTTTCCTTATGGAGGCTCAGAGTATCGCACAGTTTGGAAAAGCAAATGACATAGTAAATGTGTTTGATTATTTTGAGGAGAACAATACGGCATACATAGTCATGGAATATATAGATGGTGTACTTCTCAAAGATTACCTTGAAAAACAGGGTGCACTGTCGCCGGATATAGCGATGACTATCATAGAACCGGTAGTTGAAGCCTTAAAAAAGATACACGCAAGTGGGATTATACACAGGGATATAAGCCCGGACAATATATTTATTGCAGGTGAGGACTCGGTAAAAGTATTTGATTTTGGTGCGGCGATATTAAATGACGAAAGCGGAGCAAAAGAGGGCGAAAAAGTCATAAAGGTAGGATATTCCGCACCGGAACAGTACAGAGACAGTGCCGGGCAGGGATATTTCACTGACATATATTCGATAGGTGCGATACTGTACCAGATGATAACGGGACAAAAGCCTATTGAGTCTACCGAGAGGGAATACAAGGACGAACTCAAATCACCGTTAGAACTTGGTTTTGACATAGAGCCAAATCTTGACAGGGCGATAATGGAGGCATTGGCGGTGCAGCCGGCACTCAGATTTCAGGGAATACAGCAGTTTGATGATGCGATAAACGGCAAGAGAAAAGCGGAATATCCAAAAGTAAAACTGCGTATAAGGAAAAGAAAGAGGATAATGGTTGCCTGTATGTCGCTGCTGGCACTTGCGGCAATAGGGGTTGGCGGCTTATTTTTCAATAATAAAATAAAGCATAGTGACAAACTGTATAACGAGAATGCAAAGATAGAAAAGGCAACTGACATAGTTGTATGGGTAGATAACGATAAAATGAAAGATACAGTTGAAAAGACTGTATCCCGTGCAAATATGAAAGTTAAATCTGCCGTAAAAAGTACAAAAACTTCAGACGGAGGTCAGTTTACAAAAGAGCAGAAAGCTGAAAATCCTAAGATTACCGTGGAAGTAAAGAACATAAGTGATAAAAACAGCGGTTACAAAGATATGGATGCTGCACTTAAGGCTGCAAAAGATGGCAAAGAAAAATATCCTGACATGATACAGACGGATGATATTACGGATATAACATCAGGTGAAAAGAAAATGGTGTCACTTAAGGATAATGTCTATGCGATGCTCAACCTCAGAGATTACAGCTATATGTCAGCTTATTCAAAATATTATCCTGATATGAAGCAGATGCCGACATCGTTTGATATTGTCCTAATGTATGCATTAAAGGATATTCAGACCAGCCGGGACAAAAAGTCTCTTATGGAGAGCAGATGGTATGGCAAAGATGGAGATTATGACAACTGTAAGACTGTGGAGCTTGATGAGATACTGAAAAATGCAGGAAGTGGCAGTGAGTCGGTATATATTGACAGGAAATACCGCACATTACTCTCACTTTATCAAAACAGCACTGATGTAAATAGTGACGGAACATGGGATTCATCGGATGAGGATATAAAAAGCAGCATAAAGCAGTTTGATGATGTATCAGCGGATACAGTTTCATGGCTCAAAGATAAAAATAATTACGGAAAAAAGCAGTTTGAAAGTAATAGTGAGAATTATCTAAAAGGAATAAATATCATTTCAGGAATAGAGTACCGCAAGGAACTTTATAAGACACAGGCGGCAGAAAGTGATGGCTACAGACTGCTTATACCTGTTATTGACGGAAAGATGCTTGTAAGATATACGGGAACTTTCTCAATCTTTGACAATGATGACAAAGACAAAAAGCTTGCATCTGAAAGATTATTGTACTACATGGTAGCACAGGATGATTTTGAAGATGGTGAGATACAGAACTATCCGCTAGTTTTAAGTTCAAACGGACTTGAAGCGGCAACAGCCATCTCAGGACAGAGAAGTCTTGAGAAAATGATAAAAGAAATTCAGACACCTTGCATTATGTTAAATACAAATGATGGGAAGATAAATGAAAAGTAATATTTGAAAAGGACAAAAGGCTTATGCAGAACAGTGACAGATTACAATCAACGGTTTATGTGGATAACACAAAGTATTACGGTTCTTCTAATAAACTTATCGTTTTGAGCAACGGACAGATAACAGAGTATGACCTTGCCGGGATGAAAAAAGACAGACTGTTTTTTGGAAGTTCGATGCAGTGTGACATAGTTATAAATGACCCGGTGATTTCAGAAATACAGGGAAAAATAAAACTTGTAAATGATATGGTCTATGTCGGGGATCTGGATGACAGTGGAAAAATGTATCTGTATCGTGACAGAAGTTACCATCCGATGTTTGCCAAAAAGTATTATGTAAAACAGCCGGGTGATATGTTTATCAGGATAGCAGGGAGCAGCAGTTACAGCAGTAAAAATGTAATACTCGTATTTTCAAGTATTTCAAGAAATTCAGTCTGGAGCACAAAAAAACTTACAAAACCTCAGACAACGATAGGGCGTGACAGCCGCAATGACATAGTGCTTGAAAATCCGGGTGTGTCAAGGAAACACGCACTTCTTGTAAATAGTGCAAACGGCTATGTGATATATGACAACAACAGTGTGAACAGTATTTATGTAAACGGCGAAATCGTGCAGAGGGCAGGCAGTATGGAAGTACATGACGGCGATATAATACAGATTGCCGGCATAACTATGTTCCTCTCGGAAAACAGTGTCATATACCAGCAGGCGGCAGGCGGAGCATCATTGGAGCTGCACAATGTAAACAAGATTGTCGGCAAGGCTGATGACAGAAAAAAAATATTAAATCATGTTTTCTGTGACATAGGAAACAACGAGTTCGTAGCCATTATAGGTGGTTCGGGAGCAGGCAAGACCACGGTTATGAATGCGATGAGTGGATTTGACTATGACATTTCCGGAAAAGTTTATTGCAATGGAATAGACCTCAGAAAGAATTTTCAGTCACTTAAAAATATGATAGGTTTTGTGCCGCAGCAGGACATAATATATGAAAATCTCAAATTGAGAAGAATGTTAGAATATACGGCACAGTTAAAGATGCCGCCAGATACGACAAAGGGAGAGAGAGACGAGAGAATACAAAAAGTCTTACAGATGGTGGGACTTGAGGAAAGAGCAAATGAATATATAAGAAAACTCAGTGGAGGCCAGAAAAAGAGAGCGAGTATAGCAGTTGAGCTTCTCGCAGACCCCGGACTGTTCTTCCTTGATGAACCTACATCAGGTCTTGACCCTGATACAGAGAAAAGTCTTATGAACACGCTTGCAAAACTGTCAAAAACAGAGAATAAGACAATAATCATGGTAACACATACAGTGCAGAACATAAACCTTTGTGACAAAGTTATCTTTATGGGACCGGGAGGAAAAATCTGTTACTGTGGCAAACCGGACAAAATGTATGAATATTTTGGAAAAGACAGTCTTGTGGATGTGTATAGCGAGCTTGCTTCGAATGTTGATATGTGGAATATGAAATATCTTATGCTTTATAAAGAGCAGCATCTTGACAGGAACACGGAGATACCTGAAGTAAATGAGAATGAAAAAATATCAGACATGATAAAAGATTCAGGAAAGAAAACATCACCGTTAAAGCAGCTTGGAGTTCTCACAAAGAGATATTTTGAACTTGTTTTTAATGACAGACAAAGACTTTTATTGCTTTTATTGCAGCCGTTCATAATAGCTCTTTTGTTAAAAGTAGTGGCAAAAAAAGATGTTTTTAAGATATATGACTCGACACAGTCGATAATGTTTGCACTTGCCTGCTCCGGAATATGGATAGGCTTGTTCAACACGATACAGGAAGTATGTAAGGAAAGACCTATACTGAAGCGTGAATACATGGGAAATCTGAGACTATGGACATATATATTGTCAAAATATATAGTTCAGGCGGTTGTGTGCTTTATGCAGACTACCATCTTGACGGGATTGTTTCTGGTGCTTATGAAACACGCACCTAAAAAGGAACAGGTACTTCCAACTCCGCAGCTTGAGATATGGCTCACGATATTCCTTACGATATATGCGTCTGCAGCATTGGGACTTATAGTGTCATCATGTGTAAGAAACAGTGACAGGGCTATGGCACTTGCACCGTTTGTACTTATAATACAGCTTTTATTCTCAGGCGTATTATTTGAGTTAAAAGGTGCAGCAGACAAAATATCTTACATTACTGTCAGCAGATGGTCTATGGAGTGTCTTGGAAATATCACAAACTTAAATAAACTGAATATGAAAGTGACAGGAATGCCACATGAACATAATGATTTATACAATAGAGGAGCATCACATCTGACTAATACATGGCTGATATTATTTTTAATGATGGCAGTATGCGGAGTGATAAGTGTAATTGTACTTAGAAATCTTAAGAAAGATACACGATAGGAGGTAAAAGACATGAATAAAAAAAATATGGCAATGCTGGTTGCAATAGCAATGATTTTTTCTTTATTTACCGGGATAAACTTTGGGACAGGAAAAGCACAGGCAGAAGTGACAAATCCAGAAGAAATTATAGCAGCAACAAACTGTGCGATAAATGTTAGTGGAGAAAGTGGTAGTGTAGCCGGTGAAGAAGCTGCAGGGTCTTGGAGCAGAGAATATAAAGAATATAGTGGTACGGCAGAATTAGAAACAGAGGCAGTATCTAAAGCTGCATTTACTATTAGTGCAACTACAACTGCTGTTGCTTCTTACTATTATATAGAAGAAGTTGCGGATAGTGACAATTATAATTATACTGTAAAGAATTTAGATGCGTTGGAAAGTTTAGAGAGTGCACATTGGAATAAATATGAAAATCAAAAAATAACATTATCAGATTATGCAGGAAAACGGATAGTAATTTATGCAAAATTTGAGTCACCATACGGAAATGTTGCTTATCTGCACACAAAGATTATCAAGATAGCAGAAGCTACTCCAATGGAGACCCCGACAGCACCGACAACAGAGCCGAGTCAGAGCCCGACAGGAGCACCGACAACAGAGCCAAGCCAGAGTCCGACAGGGAAACCAACTGCAGAGCCAAGCCAGAGTCCGACAGGGAAACCAACAGCAGAGCCAAGTCAGAGTCCGACAGGAGAGCCGACAACAGAGCCAAGTCAGAATCCGACAGGAACACCAACAGCAGAGCCAAGTCAGAATCCGACAGGAACACCAACTGTAGAGCCAAGTCAGAATCCGACAGGAACACCAACAGCAGAGCCAAGTCAGAGTCCAACGGAGAATCCGACGACAGAGCCAAGTCAGACCCCTATGGTGACACCTACAGTAGAGCCATCAAAAACTCCTGATAAGAAACTTTCAGTAAATTATGACAACTCTGACAAATATGTAAAAAGCGGTACGGCATTAAATTTAAAAGTAACTGTAAAGACAGATGCCCAGTGTACTTATAAATGGTACAAAAAAGGCAGTGACAAATCATTGTCTGAAAAGAGCAGCTACAAGACACGTAAAAATGCAAAAATAGGAAAATACACCTACTATTGTGAAATATCAGCGGATGGATACGAGACTGTTAAATGCGATTTTACGGTTATGGTTTACAAACCGAATGTTACGGTTGCATGGGGAAGTTCGGCATCATCAAAGGAAATATTTGGCACAAGCCTTAAAGTTAAAAAGATTACGGTACCTTCAAAATACAAGAAAAATCTTTCTGTAAATGCAAAGACCGGAAAGGTAAGCGTGAAGAAATATTTTTCAGGCAAGGCTGTTGTCACATATGTCATTGGAAAAAATAAGATTAAGATTACGGTGAAATCTAAAATTCCACAGATTAAATATACGGCGACATATTCAAAGAAAAAACAGCAGTTGGAAATAAAAATTAACCGCTTTGTTATGAGTAATCTAAGCCATGTATATATTATGGCAAAAGGTAACAATCATTGGAATTCAAGATGTTATAAACTGGTTAAACTGCCTATTAAGAAAAAGAAAAACAGTGTGATTATAAAAGGATATACGGTTAAAATAACCAACTTTGAAATGAAATTTTTATTAAACACAAATGCTGATACTTATAAGGCATGGAAACACAATAAAAAATCTAAAACCAATGTAGTTAAGCAGAAATAATGTAAAGGTCAAAAGCAGAAAGTAATGTATGTTTATATGCAGAGTGATATCTGCCTGTATGACCTGTTAAACACCGACAAGTTTATGTAAATATATACGGAAATGAGGGAACGCTATGAAAATTTGTATGGGTTGTATGAACCAGGTTTCTGACAACGACAAAATATGTCCGGCTTGCGGATATGACCAGTCGAATGTCAGGGAAAAATCATATTATCTGGACCCGGGTACTATTATCGGAGGAAAGTTCATCGTAGGTAAAGCGTTGGAGTACGGCGGATATACGGTAAAATACCTCGGCTTTGATGCCGAGGCACAGCATAAAGTCATAATAAGCGAGTATCTTCCTAGTGACTTTTCAACCCGTTCTGACGGAGAGAGTGAAGTTACCATATATTCAGGAGATGCGTACGAACAGTTTTCACATGGTCTTGAAACATTTTTAAATGAAGGAAATAAGATACAGCAGCTTGCCGATACACAGGGAGTTGCAAAAGTTTATGACTGTATAGCTGAAAATGATACAGGGTATGTTATATCTGAGTACCTTGTGGGAACAACATTAAAAGAAGTTCTTGATACGGGAAAGGTATATAAACCTGAGGAGGCAAAACAGTTTATATCACAGATACTTATCGGACTTATGAAAGTGCATCCACTAGACATTATCCATTGTGATATAGCACCGGAAACTATCTTTATAACTGAGCAGGGTGAAGTAAAACTGTTAGACTTTGGTGCAACAAGATATGTAACAACAGCAAATTCAAAAAGTCTTGCCATCATATTAAAACAGGGCTATGCACCGGAAGAACAGTACAGAAGCCAGGGAAAAAGAGGTCCGTGGACGGATGTCTATGCTCTTGCGGCAGTCATGTATAGGATGATAACGGGAAAAGTGCCGCCTGAGTCTGTAGACAGAGCATTATCTGATGAGATAACAGAGCCGTCAAAATTAAACACAGGTATAAGCCAGTCGATGGAAAACGCACTTATGAATGCCTTAAATGTGTATCAGGATGACAGGACAAAGACTGCACAGGAGTTTTACAAAGAGCTTAATTCTTCTGATACAAAAAGACGCAAAGTAAAGCGTGCAAAGCGTGATACGGGAAAAATGCCTATATGGGTGAAAGGTCTTGTCGCAGTCGTAGGTGTAGCTGTTATAGCCGGAGGCGCAGTTGTGATAAAAGGACTGCATGACGGAGGAAGCAGCAACCAGGGTGCGACACAGGAAAAATTTAAGATTGTCAGCGAAGTAAAAAGCGGTGATATGACGATTGCTGATTTTGATAAAGAGTGGACTGATTTTGGTCTGAAAAAAGGAAACAGGACTGTTGAGTACAGATATGACCCAAACAATGCCGAGGGTACGGTACTTGAATACAATGATATGACAAATGATGTGCTTAAGGACGGAAGAACTTTGGATGAAGTGAACTCGGACATAAAGAAAAACAGGACGGTATATGCAAATGTCATAGTCGCAAGTACGAAGAATGTAACATTTTCAGAAAAATGGCTTAAAAACTGCACCAACACTAGATGGGCTCAAAGTGCGTCTGTCAAAAAGCGTATAAAAGCATCTAAAGATGTATATATGCAGAGCTATATACCTGACGGAGTCAGCCTGAAAAAGGGTGATGATACACAGGCTTACGGAACTTTGTCAAAGATAATATATGACAAAAATATGATAGACCTTGATGCGATAAGAAAGAAATATGCTTCTGATACGGCGAAAGCTGACAGCGAGATAAAGAAACAGACTGCAAAGATAAACGGAATGGATACTTCCAAGAAGAAGATTCAGTTTATATACCATACCGGTGCATATTACACAATGTCGAAAGCAAATTGCAAGAGATACGGTACATTTGAAGGAAAGAGTATATCGTCAGTTAAGTTTGTCTACAGCAAAAATCCTAAAGACCATAAAACAGGCAACAGGGCAAGACTTCGTACACTGTCGTCGGACAAATATTCAAGTGAGTATGTAAGTTTCAGATATGGCAGGGGAACTATTGTAAAAGTTCTCTCTAAAAGTCTTAAAAATAAAAAGGGCTATGACGGAAGAAATGATGATTCTGAAAACGGTGACGGAAAGCTTTTTGCCACTGTCAGAAGCCATGTATCGATAAACAGTTCACTTACCGTTGCAAGACTGAAAAGATATGCTTCAAATGCCGGTGCATCACTTGGAACAAAATATCCTGACAATTATATCGTCAAAAAAGTATGGGTAAACGGAAAGTCAAATGTTACTGAGTTTAAGCAGGGCGACAGGCTTAAGATTTCTGCTGAGCCGAAACCAACACCAAAGCCGGTAGTGACAAAGAGACCTGAAACAGTTACAAAACCAAGTGGCAATAGCGGCAGCAGTAACAGCACACCTAAAAAGCCTAGTGGTGGTAGCAGTAAAAAGAAGGGTGACAGCTATAATGATTTTGGGCAACAACCATGAAAATAGCTAGTAGTATTAAATCTTTCAGGAGGAAACATATATGCGATTTTGTTATAGCTGTATGCGGCAGATAGCTGACAATACAAAGGATATCTGTCCGTATTGTAAAGAAAAATTAAATATAGAATACAATGCTGATATGTGTCTCAAGCCGGGTACGGTATTGCAGGGAAAGTTTATCGTCGGCAAACTGCTTGGCTCAGGTGGATTTGGAAATACCTATATAGGCTGGAACAACCTTTTGCAATGCAAAGTCGCCATAAAGGAGTATTTTCCTAAGCAGCTTTCCGGCAGAGAGAGAACTACGGGCACTGTATCGGTAATATCAGAGAGCGTAAGGTATGAGCGTTTTAAGATAGGTCTCCGTCACTTCCTCGAAGAAGCGAGAAGTATAGCAAACCTGCAGGATGTAAAAGGTGTTGTTCAGGTTTACAGCTTCTTTGAGGAAAACAACACCGGTTACATCGTGATGGAGTTCCTTGAAGGAATGGATGTAAAACATATCCTTAAACTTAAGGGCAACAGAGTGGAGTATGACTGGGCAAGACGAGTTGTGCTTACGATACTCTACACTCTTAAAGAAATACATAAGCGTGGTGTAATACACAGGGACATAGCACCTGACAACATTATTGTTACAAACGAAGGTGTTATCAAACTTATAGACTTCGGAGCGGCAAAATATGCCGAGCGTGTTGAAAATGAAAATACGGCGATCGTGCTCAAAGAGGGTTATGCACCTATCGAGCAGTATGGAAGAAAAGCGGTGCAGGGACCATATACGGATCTGTATGCGGTAGCGGCACTTTTCTACAGAATGTTGACGGGTGCAAAACCCCAGCCTGCAAATGACAGGACACAGGAGGATAAGCTGCTTACATTGTCGGAGGTCGGAATAAATATTCCGGAGCAGGCAGAATTTGCCATAATGACCTGCCTTAATATACAGCCACAGTTCAGGCTTCAATGTGCGGAAGATTTCATGGAGGCACTCGATGGCAAAAATTTCGTTCCGGTATATGAGCCGGAATGGATTTTGCCAAAAGTAAAGGACGACCAGGACACGGTCGGAAACCGTCTGAAGCAGAAGTTTATGGCGATGGCGGCATGGCAGAGGGCAGCAATACTTGCAGGCAGCATGGCTGTTTGTGCAGGTGCGGTATTTGCAGGTGTAAGTGTTGCAAACAGAGTCATAAATAAAAACAGAGGTGACAATTCCGGTTCAAATGTTGAAAAGATGGCAGCATATCAGAGAGGAAACACCACCTGGGAAGAATATAAGAAAAATCTGGATGATGCAGGCTGCAAGGCAAAAGTTACATATATATATGATAAAGCCTGTAAGAGCGAGAAAGTGGAGGACACTGAGCCGAGACAGGGAGCAGATATTCCGGATGACAAAGTCGTAAAAGTGACCGTCAGAAGTGCCGGGAAAGTCACCATAGAAAAAATGACTAAAATGTCAAAAAGTGAGATAGAGACAAACCTTAAAAATGCAGGAGTCACATCAGACATAAGTTTTAAATATGACTACAATTCGGCTTCAAAAGACAAGTGCTTCAAACAGAGCAAGAGCGGCGATGTTTCATCAAAAGATATAGACAAACTTAAATTTTATATATCATGGGGCAAAAAGGACAAGTATGTGTTCAAACTGCCAAACTTAAAGGACAAAAATCTTGATGAGGCAAAATCTGTTATAGATAAGCTGAATAAAAAGTATAAGTGCAAGATAAAGCTTACGACAAAAGACCAGGTTATAAGCGAAAGTGTTGCTAAGGGTGACATAATAAGCCAGGAACCAAAGTCAGGAAAAAAATATAACAGTAACAGCAAAGACAAAAATATCCCTAAAAAGGAAAAAGTTCCTAAAAAAGTAAGTATTGTGGTAAGTCTCGGTGCACCGACACCTACTCCTGCACCTACTGAACCGCCTGCACCTGCGGCACCGAAGCCTGACAGCAGCAAAAAAACGGATAAGTCGAAAGGAAAAATGAACTATAATGTTGCTTCGGGTGGAGGCAGTAAGAAAAAAACTACAGGTAAAAAGTCAGACAAGAAAAAATCAAAGAAAAATTCAAGCACTGATGAGTTTGTAAGTGATGACAGTGACTTTGATTTTTAAATGTAGAATAAGTATTTACCCGCTTTTTGTAAAGTATTAAGCGGTGGATAAGGCAGATTGCGAATGTACGCTTTATTAAATATCTTTAAATATAGAAGGAGGTGGTAAAAATGGACAAAACACTTGTTGACCCCAACAGGCTTTGTATGGGATGTATGGAGTTATTGGAAAACACCGGTGTGCCATGTCCAAAATGCGGATTTTCATTAAAAGATTATCAACAGCCGGAAAATGGTATGCCACCGTACGAGATACTCAACGGCAAATATCTTGTCGGAAAGGTCATAGGAATAGGTGGTTTTGGCATTACCTATATAGGATGGGATTTTTACCAGAGTAAAAAGGTGTGTATAAAAGAATATTTTCCAAAAGGCGTGGCAAAGAGAGAGCAGACGACAACCTATTCCACGGAATATAGTACATACAGTATGGATGTGTTTACGGTAAATACAAAAAAGGCTGCTTATCTTGGCGGTCTTAAGGGATATATAAAAGAAGCAGAAACACTCTCAAAATTTTATGGTATGCCGGGAATAGTTTCCGTAAGGGATTTCTTTTACGGAAACAAGACGGCATATATAGTTATGGAATATATAGACGGGATAAATTTCAGGCAGTTTGCAAAAAGCTCAGGTGGAGTTTTACAGAGTTATATATTGTTTGAACTTTTAAAAGATGTTATTAAGGCATTGAACAGCGTGCACAAGGCTGGTGTGATACATAGGGACATAAGTCCTGACAATATTATGCTCAACGACAAATTTAAGGCAAAACTGATAGACTTTGGAGCTGCAAAACACAGTGGAGCAGGACAGGAGACATCCATTTTTCTGAAACATGGTTATGCACCTATAGAGCAGTATGACAGAAACGGAAATCAGGGACCGTGGACAGATGTGTATAGTCTTTGTGCCACAATGTATTATCTGCTGACGGGGATAAAATTGCAAAAAGCTTATGAGCGTGTCGCAGAAGATAAGACAATACCTCTTAATATGTTCAATATAGAAATAGAAGATTATCAGGCAAATGCTATATTAAAAGGTCTTAATGTGCAGATAGAGGACAGATACCAGTCAATGGCAGAGTTGTATTATGACCTTTATCATGAGTATCTGCCGGGAGAAAAGCCGCAAAAACCGGCTGCCGGGGCAGTGCTGCCAAAGACAATGCCTGAGATAATGCCAATACCTGATATTACAAGAGAAGAGGCCGCAATGCAATATTTAAAACAGCACAGTGAGGATTGATATGGAAAAGACAAAGATTTGTATGGGATGCTTTGAGGAACTGCCCGACGATGCCACGGTATGCAGTATATGTGGATTTGACAACAAAACCATAAAGAGGGAAGTTCAAAAATGGTGTCAGGGTGCGGTCATAGAAAAGAGATGGCTTTTGGGATGCCGTTTCAGTCAAAGCGATACATATACGATATGGAGAGCATGGGACAGTGTGCTGGAGATAAAATGCTTTTTGCTCGTGCTTAATGATGACAGCGACATGGCTCTTTCGGATATAGCAGTCTTATCGAAAGAAAATGACATTGATTTTAAGATATTGTCGGCAGGGATTGTGCTTGACAGGAAAGTTTTATGTATTTCGGCAGACAGAACTGATATTAAGGAAGATGAGCTTTGCATAAAAGAAAATGTCTGGGGCGAAAAGGACATAATATCCCATATTGACAATGGAAATACAGATAAAAATGATATATTGCCTGCGGATACTCTTTTAAATGACAGGTATCAGATATTAGGTATCGTAGGGATTGGCGGATTTGGAATTACTTATCTTGCAAAGGATATAAATCTTTTGAGAAATGTAGCAGTTAAGGAATATTTTCCTAAACAGTGGGTTCAGAGAGAACAAAATTATGTATCAATAAGACATTCGGGCATGGTTGAGCCGTTTAAATACGGACTTAAATCCTTTGTCAGTGAGATAAAAATGACAGCTAAATTTATACACACTGAAAATATCGTGACGGTAACCGATGCCTTTTTTGAAAATGATACTGCATACATGGTAATGGAGTACATACAGGGGGAGAGCATAGGCAGAGAGCTTAGAAAGAGAAAAAATAAATTGTATGATACGCAGGAGATAAAAGAGATATTTGTTCCGGTATTAAAAGCACTTTCTAATATGCACGAAAGGAAAATGATACATTGCGACATATCACCTGCAAACATAATAAGGAAGAAAAACGGTGAGATTGTTCTTATAGATATGGGGGCGGCAAAGTATATATATGATAAGAAAATGACATTTACGGCGTCATTCTTAAAGCCGGATTATGCCGCTCCTGAACAATATCAGACGGCAAAATCGGGCAAGGCAGGCAACGAGGGGACATGGACGGACATATATGCCGTCGGTGCGACAATGTATCATTGTCTTACATTAGAGAAAGCACCGGATGTGATAAAAAGACTTGAAAGCGGAACAGATAAGATAAAAGTAGAACACAGATTTAAGCTCCGTGACAGAAAAAAGTGGATAAAACTGGCGTGTGACTGCATGGAACTTGATAGGACAAAGAGGATACAGGAGTCATATACGGTGTTAGAAAGAATTGATGAATTGAGTTAGGAGGTACACATGGAGAAAAAAGGTTTTAAATGGCAGATGTGTGTCGGTGCTGTTTTTATGATAATCATAATAATATCACTGTTTTTGCCGTCAATGAGCATTTCGGGAGAAAAATATCTGAAAACGGCAGTACAGATAAATAAGTATGCAAAAGACGAGGACTCAAAAACAGCAAAAAAGGCACAGGTTGATAAAAAAGTCATAGACAAATACAAAGAAAATACAAGTAAATGGGATGATAAGGTAAAAGAATTTGATGATAAGATTGATAAGAAAGACAAAGGAAGTTCTATCTCACAGATAATGTTAGTCAAATGGCTCTTTACTGCTGATGATGAGATTGACGATATAGAGGGAATAACAAAAAAAGCCGGTGAAAAAAAATCAGGCAGTAAGAGTGCCCAAAATACAGGTATTCTCTCGGCACAGAAAGCATCGGCAAAGGTGAAAAAATCTTCAAAGAAGTCAACAAAGAAATCAACCCAAAAGACAACAACGAAAAAGAAAAGTTCAAAAAGTAAAAATAAGGCAAAAAAATCGACGGCTAAAAAAAGCACTTCCACTAAAAAATCGGGAAAAAAGCTGAGTGACAGTGATGTAAAGAATGTATTTAAGATTATGGCAATATTATTGCTCATTCCTGCACTTTTGGCAGTCGCATCGCTTATAGTCATTGCTGTCACAGGAAAGACAAATCAGATAATGATGATAGCCACGGGAGCAGTGACAATCGTTGTAAGGCTTATTTATTCATTTATGATACCGGGAATGATATGGGACAAGATAGACGATTATGTAAAAAGTATCACGCTTGTCGATGCAAGATTGTTTGATATAGACGGTGTAGGCAAATATGCCGTGTCAAAAATAATGAGCAACTGCACGGGAGCAGGTGTATATGTAACACTTGTGGCAGGAGTGTTTCTCATTGTAGCAGGAATACTCTTTATGACGGTATTAAAACCTGAAATGGAAAAGGAGGAGTCAGAGGAAGAATGGGATTTTCCGATACCACCGATACCGCCACAGCCGATAAATCCACAATATCCATATGACCCGCCGATGCCGCCACAGCATGATGATGGAAAAAATCAAATTTTTACACCGCCGACACCAAATCCGGATGGTTATGTTGGTGAAGACGGAAAGCATTATATGACGGGAATGCCGCCGGTGGATTTCGTGTCAGGAAATTATGCAGGAGATATGACAGTTGCAGGTGATGATATAGGCACTGGTGCAGAGCCAGAGCCGGGAGGATATAAACCTACACCGGGCATGATTCCAAAATCTGGATGTTTATATGGAATGGAGGGAGAATACAGTTCTTCCGAACTTGTGATGAATGACGGAGATGAAGTGATACTCGGCAGAGATCCGAAGTGTGCGACACTTGTATTTAGTTATCCGAAGATAAGCAGAAGACATTGTGGAATAAGATATAACGGTACAGAGCAAAGATATTATGTTATAGATTATTCATCAAATGGAATTGAATTTTCGAATGGAACAAAAGCAATAAAAGGTCAGTATGTAGGTGTTGCACCGGGAACAATATTGTATATGGCAGGAAGACATGAAGCAATAAAACTGGGATAAAGTTATCAGCCGCAAAAGCAAAGCATTATTGTTCACATTTACAGTGTGGATGGTAACGCAAAAAAACTGGTGCGGAGGATGAACAGTCAGGGTGAAGTATGAGGTAGGATATGTTACGGATAGGAATATGTGATGATGACAGAGAGTATAGAGAAAAGATACATGATTTAGTGATACATTCAATATTTTCTTATGACGATGCACAGGTAGTACATTATATGTCGGGAAAACAGGTGGTTGATGATATAGAAAAAGAAGAATTTGACATTGACCTGCTGCTTTTAGACATAAATATGCCGGAATATGACGGATTGAATACTGCAAAATATATACGGGAAAACAATGTTGATGTGGATATTATATTTATAACTGTATCTGCGGAGCATATATTTGACGGATATACTTATAAGGCATTTTCATACATATTAAAGCCTGTAGACAAAAAGCGTCTAGATGATGAAATAGGCAGGTACATGACAGAACGGTCGAAATGCACAAACTGCCTGCATATATCAGTAAATGGAAAAAAAGAGCAGATACTTCTTGATAAAGTCTATTATTTTGAAGGCGAAAAAAGAAAAATAAAAATATACCAGAAAGGCGAGAGTATAAGCTTTTATGCCAAAATGAACGAGCTTGAAGAAATGCTTAAACAGTATGGATTTGTAAGGTGTCATCAGAGTTATCTGGTAAACAAAAAATATATAACGGGAAGTTCGAGAACAGAGATAAAAGTAGGTGAAAGTGTATTACCGATAAGCAGACGCTATCAGGAAGAAATCAAAAAAATATTATAGGGGGGATTGAATTGAAAAATGACATATTGACAATGCAGGTGACAAGAAGCCTTGCTTTATCTGAGGATAAACAGGGAGGTTTGATATGTATAAGAGGAACGCATATCGGAAAGCTGATACCTCTGCCAAGTGACCAAAAGGTGATATTTGGCAGGGATGCGACACAATGCACATATGCGATAACGGATGCACAGGTGAGTAGAAAGCATTGCGAGATAACATATGTAGGAGCATTAAATAAGTATCGCGTAGTGGATTATTCAAAAAATGGAACATTTCTAGGAAACGGAGCAAGGCTTGAAAGAGAAAAGGAATATTATCTTTCATCAGCAGAGGAGCTGTATATGGGAAATGAGGACAACCTGTATAAGCTTAGATAAACATAAGAAAAAGAGTGAATGTAATCATTGCTGACAGCATGGCAGCGATGAACGGCAAACGGAAAGGAGAGATAAAAATGGCATTTTGCAGATATTGCGGAAAGCAATTAAAAAACGGTGAGAAATGTAACTGCGAGCAGAGCAAAAAGCGTGAGATTGAGTTCGCAAAAGAACAGGAACAGTTAAGAAAACAGTATTATATGCAGAAACAAAAAGAACAGAACCAGAAAATAAATAATCAGGGAGGAGTACCGGGACAGCAGCCGATAAGAGGAAACTATCCGGGACAGCAGCCGATAAACGGAAATTATCCGGGAGGAGCACCTGGACAGCAGCCGATAAACGGAGATTATCCGGGAGGGTATCCGGGACAACAGCCGATAAACGGAGGTTATTCCGGTTGGAATCAGGTGCCGCAGCCAAATGGAAATCAGGGTAATATCTCCCAGATGGCATCGGGAATTGGAAAAAGAATATTGTCTACAGCAGTAGATATATTCAGGTCACCGTTAAATGCCGTAAAAAATCTTGGAAATTCAAACTCAATAGCTGAGTCGCTTATAATATCAGGCATATCAATGTTTGTCTTATTGATTGAACTGCTTATAGCGTGTGCGATAATAGGAGCAAATTTAGAGGATCAGATATTTGGAAGTGTATTTCAGGATATGCTCAATAGTGTAATGAAATATGCCATACTGATACTGATTGGGATGTTTTTGTGGGGACTGCTGGTCGCGGGAGTAATGTTTGTCGTGAGCAAATATCTGTTCCATGAAAATATAACTTTCATACAGACCTATGCGGTAATAGCTGTAAAGACATTGGCTGGAGTAATACTTTTTACAGCATATGTAATATTTTTTATAGCAATGATGTATGTCGCAAAGATATTTAATTCAGATATTGGAGCAATAATAATGCTGATAGTAATGTTGCTTGTGATACCTATAGTTATGTTTACAAACTTTATCTTTTTATACGGATATTTTGAAGTACTTGAAAGAGAGCCATCTGTAAAACTGTATGAGATACTGGTAATGCACATTGTATTGTTTATAGTAAGTCTGATAGTTGGAAAGATTTTAGGTTATTTTATCCAGCAGGCAATATCAGATTCAATAAGCGGTATAGGTGGGTGGCTTTTAAGTGGATTATTTTCATAAGATATAGGTGATTGTGAAAATAATTATATGTTGTGTTAAATTACATTTATTACAAAAAGAGAGACCATCTGTTTGTAAATTAGCGTTGTAATACAATCAAAAAATCCTTATCATAACAAGTTACTTAGGGGGAATAGCAAATGAAGAAAAAGATGAATATAATTTTCACATTACCGGGAATTGAGATATGTATAATGCTTTTGCTAAGTTTATTTATGCCTTTGGTAAGTTACAATTCGGGCAGTTACAAACTTTACAATGGAATAACAATATTATCTTATTCGTCTATAGACCTTTCAAAAGAATATGTTAATGCACTTAATTCTTTAAGAAATTTTGTGATAGTGACATTGATTTTGCTTTTTGTTATGGCAATAGTTTTTCTTGTGATAGGACTTGCCAATAAGCAGTTTATGGCAGGGGCAGTTATATCAATAATATCATCAGTTTGTATATTGATAATGGAAATGTTTGCTTACATATCAATAACAGGAGTCAGAGATAAAGGCATTTCAGTAAAATTTGGATTTTTGTTTATATTATTGAGCACAATAGGCATATTAGTATATGACATTGTAATGGGGTGCATAAAAAGTGAAAATGAAATAGAAAAAAATGTGTATGACAACAATTCGGTTTCAAGTGATTTTAATGGAAATGGTTATGGGGAAAATATCCAGCAGCAATATGGTTATTATGACAATGATATTCAGCAGGGAGCTTTTGAAAATAAGCCAGATGCGATACCGGTACCACCGACTGTTTACGGAACAACACTTAAAGGGATGATATTAGGTACGGAGGGAACATTTAAAGGGGCATCATTGCAATTAAGTCCCGGAGAAAGTATAGTGGTCGGGCGTGACCCGGGGCAATGTAATCTTGTGCTTAGCAGCCCGAAAGTAAGCAGAAAACATTGCACGATTTTTATGGATGTTTCGGGAACGTTTATAAGTATTATATGTTATTCAAAAAATGGCATACGCTTTGAGGATGGGAAAATCATACGGGACGGAGAGACAATAAAACTGACTCAGAAAGAAAAGCTGATAATAGCAGATGGCTCAGAAATTCTGGAAATCTTATAGGGAGGAACTATAGAAAGCGAGGCAGAAATGAAGAAATGTTATAATTGCGGAAATATACTTGGCGATGCAGATATGTTTTGTGAAAAATGCGGTGCTAATGTGGGGAATGCAAATGGAAACAGTAATATAAACTTTCAAGGTAACAATATAAATGGAAATAGTAATATAGATTACAACAATGTAAAAGGAGCACATGATTATGAGACAGTAAAAACTTCAAAAGGTATATACATATGCAATGCTCTGTTAGGAGTTGTTATGGCAGCTATGCTTGCTATTGCGGTTTTTGCAAATATGAAAGGAAGTTCATCGAAGGATTACCTGAACGACGATTATAATCAGTTGAAAGAAAATATAGAAAAAGCCGGAATAAGTTTTTTAGGCGACAATAAAGAAAAATTTGATGAACTTACGGCGATGATAAAAAATATTGACTCATCAGATGAGGAAGAAATAAAAGACAGCATAAAAAGTTTAAACAATGTGGTTACGGAGTTAAAACAGTATAATAGTAAAGTTAAAGAATATTCAGATAAAATAAAAGAATACAATAAAAAAATAAAAGAAAATAAGCTGACAAAACAATGCCGCAGTTATAAGTCCGCAAGCGAAAAAGCCGTAAAAAAACTAAAAAATACAATAAAAGCAAATGACATGGACAGCTTAGAAAAAGACTTTAAGAAAGTGGTAAGTCAGTGTAACCAATATGGTGATGCACAGGAAAATTATGTCGTTTGGAAAAAGTATAAAGATAATATAGGGCAGATAGACGAGACAGCAAGTGGAAAAGATATATCCGGAAATGAAAATATTAATACGAACAGAAATAGTGCATTATCGGCATTGCAGGAGTTTGAAAATGCAATAAAATCAGGCGTGGCTCAAAAATTGAATACATATAAAAATGAGTTGATAACTTCCGTAAAAAAATATAAAAATGTTGTAAATAATACAGAAGCAAAGAAAAAAGTTATCTACAAATACAAATATCTTCCAAGTATCAGAGATAATTATGACAGTTATGGAAATGAATTTGTAGCATATGACAGCCGTAATTATGTTATGGATGTTGATGCAATAGAGACGTGGCTTAAAGGAAAAAGTGCAACTGACAGAGAGATAGCCTGCTGGTTTACGCTTGCGATAAATGAAATATCAGCGAGATATGGGGCACAATTTTCAACAAATTCACTTGTAGTATATTTTGGAAGTAAGTCATGGTATCAAAATTTAGGGGACGATCCAAATAAGATACGAAGTGTATTCACATCTGCTGAGAAAAGTAATTTTGACAATTTCGGAAGAAAGAGAAATCAATATTGCAAAAAACTTGGAATATCATCAAGTGCAAAAGAATACAGCTACGAAGATTTTAATTATATAGCAAATAATTTTGCTTATTAGGTTGGTTGATTGCGAAACTAATTATATGTTGTGTTAATTGCACACCTGTAACAAATAATACCGCAGGCACGCTTTTGCTACTTGTCACTCGTAGCAGTACATAAGTCAGCAAAATACGCTGACTAAGTGCTGACGGTGACAAAGTGCACTGCTAACATTATTTGTTACAGATGCACAATTTAATTACTGATTATGATAGTTTCGCAAATGCCTATTATTAGGTTAAAGGAGGGAGAGGAGAAAAATATGAAAATGAAATCACATAAGGTACTATCAATTATATTAGTAATGGCAGTTGTATTTACAGGAATTAATTTTTCGGCAGTAAAAACATATGCAGGAACGAAATCAAGTTATATGAAAAGTTATAATAAGCTGGAAAAGAAATGCAAAAAGAAATTTACATATTCCGGTTCGCAATATGAAATGAATAAGGACTCTGGCGAGGAGTATAAATTGTGGGATAAGGAATTAAACAAAGATTATAACAAGATAAAAAAAGCATTGCCGAATAATAAGGTAAAAAAATTAGTTGCATCAGAATTGAAATGGATAAAGAAAAGAGATAAAACGGCAAAAAAAGCTGCGTCAGGCTGGAAAGGTGGAAGTGGTTACACAATGATATATAATTTATCACTTACAAAACAGACAAAAAGCAGAATTAAATGGCTTATAAAGAATTATGCGTAAGGTATTGATAATGAAAGATAAAAGGAGGAAATACGATATGAGATGTTTAAAATGTGGATATGCAAATCAAATGAGTGCAAGATTTTGTGTTAATTGCGGCAGCAGATTAGGAATTGAGTCAGCAAAAAAAATACAGGCAGAAAATTATAATAACATTATAAATAATCAAAATCAGCAGCAACAGTTTCCACAGCAGGGACAATCGGGAAATCCAAACGGAAATGTGCAAATGGGAAACGGACAGAAACAGCCGTATCAGCAGCAACAGTTTCCACAGCAGGGACAATCGGGAAATCCAAACGGAAATATGCAAATGGGAAACGGACAGAAACAGCCATACCAGCAGCAACAGTTTCCACAGCCGCCGTATCAAAATCCAAACGGAAATGTGCAAATAAATAATGGACAGAAACAGCCATATCAGCAGCAACAATTTCAGCAGCCGCCGTACCAAAATCCGAACGGAAGTGTGCAAATAAACAATGGACAGTATCAGAAGCAGGGACAGCAGATAAATCCAAACGGAAATATGCAAATGAGCAACGGACAGAAACAGCCGTACCAGCAGCAACCGTATCAGCAACAGGGACAGCAGATAAATCCAAACGGAAATATGCAAATAAACAATGGACAGTATCCGCAGCAGGGACAGCAGATAAATCCAAACGGAAATATGTATATGAATAACGGACAGCAGGAGCTGCCGATGAAATGGCACAATTTCTTGGTCTATGCAGGATTTTTACTTGGGATACTGTATAGTTTAGGTAGTGCTATAAAAATCATAATAAGCATGACTAATACAGAGAGTGCTGAATATTTTGTATATGAATTTTATAAGGCATTTAAAGTTGCAGATATAATAGTAATTATTATAAATGTTTTTTGGTGTGTAGTTGAACTGTATGTCTGGAGAGAAATGATGCAAAAGAGGAGGAATGGCTGGAAAAAATATATATTTTGTATAATAGGAGCATCAGTAATAAATTGTATAAAATGGCTTGCTGCTATAATTATTTTTAAATCATATGAGTTAGATGTAAGTGTATCTCAGTATATTACAGATATAATAGCGATGATAATATGTTGTTCAATATCAGTTGTGTTAAATAACATTTATTATAAAAAAAGAGACCATCTGTTTGTAAATTAGCAGTGTAATACAAGAGAAATTTAAATTAATATGGGTGGGAGTGTTTGTTAAATAACAATAGAAAATATGTACTAAATGGAGGAGAAGTATGGCGAGATACAATAGGGATTTTTTAGTTCCATATCTTAGAGATGTATATTATATCGAGTGTGTTGGAAACAGATTGAATAATGAAATAAGCGAAGTGGAAAACGATATTAAGAGAAACAATTATGAGCTAAATCATATAACACCGCCACAAAAACCACAGATGGGAAATAAAGCCTCTTATTCGGAGGATGGAGGTATAATGGTTGTTGTCGTTGCAATCATAGCACTTGTTATAAATATATATATCTATAATTGTATAAATAAAGAAGTAACTGGAATTTTTGAAACGATTATAGCTGGAATAATGACATTATTTGGAAAATATACTTTACTTGTTATTTTCTTTATTATTAATGCAATTTTATTTTGGATTGGTTTTTCTATATTATATGATGTTTATAAATATAATAAAAATATAAAAGAAGAATATAAACAGAATATGAACAAATACGGGCAGGAATTGTCAGATTTTAAGAAGAATTATAATTGGATAGTAAGGCAGTATCAGGAAAGAGGAGCGGCACTGGAACAGCAAAGACAATACTTGGTTAAGAGAAGAAAAGAAGCAGCAGAGTTAAGTAAAGATTTATATGATATAAATATAATACCGAGCCGTTTTAGGAACATATATCCGATAGCATATTTATATGATTATTTTTCAACTTCAAGAGAGGATGATTTGGATAAAATAATACAGACGATGCTGCTTGAAAAAATAATTGAACAATTAAAAAGTGTTATTGGAAAAATGAATGAAGCACTTGAAAACCAGCGAGAACAGATAGCATTGTTGTCTGAAAGTAATGAGATAGCAGAGAGAAGCAGAATGGATAATATAAATCATTTACTTGCAATAGAAAGAAATCAGGAAAAGCGTGAGGACTATGAAAGAATGACAGTTGCTAACAGCCTTGTAACAAATTTTATATTAGCGGATATGCAAAGGCAGGTATCAGATATTCAGTACAGATTGTAATTGAAGTTTTAATAGGACGCCAAATGGATAAAAACGAAAGGGATTGATATATATGAATAAAAAAATTACAAAGATTATAATAATGTTGTTTATGGTAATGGTATTTTTAGGAGTAAGCAAAAATGCTGATGCAAAAGATAAATATGTAACTGAACGAGGTGTAAATAGAAATACAACTATTAAAGGGATTTCTGTTGTGGCAAAACAATATGAAGAAGCAGGGTCGTATAAATATAAAATTATAATGAAGAAAAATGGAGTGAAAAAGACCATTGCAAAAAATACGACTACTGATTTTACAACAAACGGAAAAATCATTTATTACAGTGTAGTTGTAAAAAAAATATCACCGTATGAAACTAAAAATTGTATTTATAAATATGATATTAAAACAGGTAAATATACGAAAATCATATCTGGAAAATCTTATGTTGTATCTGGATGTAGTGGAAGGTATTTATATTGCGGAATAGACATGGAAGCAGATGGTATAAAATTATATGCTTATGACTTAAAAAAGAAACGAAAAAAATATATGACATCAGTAGTTGCGAATGTATTGGTTGATGGAAATCATGTAGTTGCAAGCACAATTTCAGGAGTTCCAAGTAATGATCCGATTAATGTTTTTAAGTTAGATGGAAGTGGAAAAAAGAAAGTATGCGATGGTAATTTACTTAAGTTTGAAAATAACAAAATATATTACTATGTAGTCCGTGAAAGTGACTGGAAATACAAAGTATATACCTGCAAATATAACGGAAAACAAAAGAAAGCAATAACGGGATGGGGAAAAAAGATACCTAAAAAATATGGATGGGATTAAATTTGAAGGAAGAACTATAAATGTGAAACTTAAGAAAAGCAGAAAAGATGTAAGGAGGAATTGTGATAATGAAAAAAAGTATTAGGATATTAGCGGCTGTAGTAGCTGTTATATTGTTTTTTAACGGGTTAGCAAATAATGTAAATGTATTTGCTGCTTCAGTGAGTTCGGATACAAAAAATATCGAAAAAGTTTTAAAGTATTATAAGAAAGGGCAATATAAAAAAGCACAAAAATATAATAAAAAATTGAGTAAAATTGTTAAAGAAAAGTGTGTAAAAAAAATGCCTGCAAAAATAAAAAAAGCATATCGAAAGATAGTAAAAAGCTATAATACTGATAACTCATTAGGAAAGAAGTATATTAGCGGCTATTATCTGACAGATATTGATAACGATAGTGTTGCAGAATTGATAGTAAGAGCAGGGTCTTCAGAGGCAGATGCCAGATTTTATGTATATGACTGGAAAAAAGGAAAAATTAAAAAGATAGGAAGTGTAGAAGCGTTACATAGTGAGGTATATGCCTATATCGGACATAAAGGATTTATCATATATGGTGGAGCACAACAGGCAGAATGGATGAAAACAGTTATCGTAAAAAATGGAAAATTAAAGGTAAATATAATAGGAGAGAGGGAGGACGCAGATCCACATTTTGGTTTGAGATGTGGATTGGATAACCATACTTTATATACTGGTGGATATAGAATTGAGTATTCTGATTTGTTGTAAAGCAAAAATATGATTAAAGAAAGGACAAGAATATGAACAGAATGAAGAAAAGTAAAAAAATATTATCACTTATATTGATTGCAGCACTTATGATAACGGGAATTAATATAAAAACTGTAAAGACATATGCAAAAGATACAAATAAAAAAGCCATAACTGCCTATAGAAAGCTGTTAAGTAAAGAAAAACATAAGTGGAGAGAGGATTATTCCAGTGCCCCTGATGTCAATAAAACAAAAAATTATAAATTTGCTTGCATTGATTTAAACGGGGATGGAATAAAAGAACTGGTTGTAGAAAATCCAGAAGCCTGCTGGGCTGACGGGAGTGTAAAAATATTTAGATATGTAAAAGGTAAGGTAAAAAAAGTCTTATTATGTCATGGATTTGAATGGTATAAAAAATCAAAAATTATATTAGTTAACGATGCACATACAGGTGCATATTGGGGGACATATTATAAAATTAAAAATAACGGAAAAATAGTTAAAAAGGCGGAGTATTCAGGAACGGACGATAAGTCATATAAAAAGCAGGCAAAACATAAGGAATCTTTTTACGGAATGACTGTATATTATACTTCCTATAAGATAAATGGAAAGGAAACAAGTTATAAAAAATATAAGGCGGCATTAAAGAAGATGCTTAAGGCTAAAAAGTACACAAAAATACAATTATATAAAAATACGGAAGATAACCGTGATTTGTATTTGTAAAGAGGGAGGAGAAGAAAAATTGAAAAATCTAAAGAATATACTAAATTATATTGTGTTAATTACAGTGTTGTTTACTGGAGTTATGGGAAAAACTCAATGTGCCGAAGCTAAGATATATGACGGTGATAAGCTTAAAATAGTGACTTTAACCGGAAAAGTGGTAAAACATCATGCTATAGCAGGTAATGGAAAAAAGATATTGAATTATGACTTGATTTTAAATAAAAAAATAAAGTGTAAATGTTCAATTTGGGAAAAGAAGTCAAGTGAAAAAAGAATAATGATTCAATGCGCATATTTAAAGGCAAATATGTCAAAGTATGTAGGAAAAAAAGTTACAGTAAAAGGAGAATTTATGGGAGCGGCATCCGGATATTACTGCGAAAGATATGCTATAATGGCTTCAAGTATAAAGAAATATAAGAAGAAATAATATTTAATTTATAAAGTTATTAAAGAGAGATAATATTATTTCGTATCAAAAGATGGAAATGTTTTCTGTGAGGGCATTTTTCTTGGAGATGATATTGTCTTATATTGATTATATAGAAATATAATGAAAAGAGTTTGTATTTATAAGTATTAGATTATGACAGAGTATCAAAATTTTAAAATCTAATATAAAAGTACAGGCTCTTTTTCTTTACTTTCTATTATCAAAATACTAATATAATTAGCAAAGTGATGATGTGTGAATAATAACAAATGCGTGAAAAATTTTATTTTTTGGGGGTGTCTGTATGGCGAAAGTAGTAGGTATCGAAAAACAGAGATTTGATAAGATAATTGAAAATGATTGTTTTTATATAGATAAGACGATGTTTATAAAAGAATGGTGGGAAAATCAGGATGATGTTACGCTAATAACAAGACCACGCCGTTTTGGAAAAACATTAAACATGGATATGCTAAAATGTTTCTTTTCAGTTGAATATAAGGACAGGGGAGAGTTATTTGAGGGACTGGATATTTGGAAAGAAAAAAAGTATCGTGAAATTCAGGGAACATATCCGGTTATATTTATGAGTTTTGCGGGGATAAAGTCTAATACTTTTAGAGATGCTAAGAATGATATGGTTGCTATTATAAACGAAACCTATAAGAGTCATGTGTATCTTTTGGAGAGTGATATTTTGTCTGAAGCAGAAAAAAATTTCTTTAAGAAATTAGATGAGTATTCAAAAGATATAAATGCAAATAAAAATATCTCAAGTGAGACCATATATAGAGCTATTAACAATCTTTCATGTTTTTTAAACAGATACTATAAAAAGAATGTAATAATCCTTTTGGATGAATACGATACACCAATGCAGGAAGCATATGTAAATGGATATTGGGATGAGATTGTTGCATTTACAAGAAGTTTTTTTAACTATACATTTAAGACAAACCCATATCTTGAAAGGGCGATAATGACAGGTATTACGAGAGTGTCCAAGGAAAGTATATTTTCGGATTTGAATAATCTGTTGGTAGTGACTACAACATCTGAACAGTATGAAACAGATTTTGGTTTTACTGAAGAAGAAGTGTTTTTAGCACTTGATAAATATGAATTGTCAGAAAAAAAGCAAAGCGTAAAAGAGTGGTATGATGGATTTACTTTTGGAAACAAAAATGATATATATAATCCGTGGTCGATACTTAATTTTATTAAAGCAAGAAAGTTTGGTTCATATTGGGCAGACTCCAGTTCAAATGGACTTGTAAATAAGTTAGTAAAGACAGGGTCACCAAATCTTAAAAAGACAATGGAGATACTTATTGAGGGTGGAGTTATAGAGAAAAGGATAGACGAACAGATAGTCTATAATCAGCTTGAAAAAAGAGAAAATGCTGTATGGAGTCTGTTGCTTGCAAGTGGTTATCTTAGGGTTGTCAAGATTAGATATGAAGGAGATTTTAGAAAAAGATATTATACATTAAAATTAACAAATAAAGAAGTTGAGCAAATGTTCGAGATAATGATAGAAGAATGGTTTGACAATGGAAGTAATATGACAGGTGATTTTATTGAAGCAATGCTTGCGGGTGATCTTTATGCCATGAACAGTTATATGAATGATATAGCACTTGATACATTCAGCAGTTTTGATGTTGCAGGAAAAGAAGAATCAAGAATACGCCCGGAGGATTTAGCCTCATGCTACGACTGTAAAGGAGTAGCTAATGGCTTAAGTTTGAACGATAGTTCAAACTTGTATGCGATGACTAGAAAGTCATCGCGTTTTTACCATGGATTTGTACTTGGACTTATGGTCGATAAAAGAGAAGACTATATAATAAAGTCAAATAAAGAGAGTGGTTTTGGACGATACGATGTAATGATGATACCGAGAGATACAGAAAATAGCAATTTACCGGGATTGATACTTGAATTTAAAGTTATCAATCATTCGATGGAAAAATCACTAGAAGAAACGGTAAAATATGCATTGCAGCAGATAGAAGAAAAGAAATATGATACAGAACTGTTAAAAGCGGGAGTGAAAAAAGAAAATATAAGACATTATGGATTTGCATTTGAAGGAAAAAAAGTTTTAATAGGAACAGACGAATAAAATTTTGCAATGACAGATAAAAAATATAATTGCTAAAAATTACATTTTTATTGACAAAAGTTACAATTAAATATTTTTCAAAAAAGACTTTGTTATACTAAATCTAAAACAAGGATGTAGTAAACAGAGTCTTTATTTATTATTTTACGTAAGTATATTAGGCAAAACAGGAATAGTATTATGATTAAGTAGCAGAGCGGATTGAGAATATCTGTTTAACTTAATGATTTTACAGAAGTTAAGGAGGGAATTTCAATGACTAAAAAAGAATATGAAAAGAAGATATTTAATCCACAGCACAAGAAAGATTATGGACCTGCATGGTTAAAGTTTCCGGCGGCTTTTGGTGGGTTTATTAGCATTATGATTGTATTTGATGCATATGTACAAGAAAAATCAGTATTAAGGGTATGGAGACAGGAAATGTATGGAAAACCTATATGGACATTATTATATTTATTTTTAATAGGGTGTTTTTTGGTAAGGGTATATTATGACATAAGGAGATATTTAGATTTAGATTCAGAATACAAAGCGAATATGATGTCGATGAATTTGTCAGAACGAAAAATATCAAATGTAACTGCTGCAAAAAATTCGGTAAAACCAAAATTTTGTTCTTCATGTGGTAGAGTACTTGGTGACAAATCATGGAGAGACGGCTACTGTGAATCATGCGGAACGAAATTATAAAACAGTAGATGTTGATATTATAATATATAGAGGTGAAAATTATGAAGTTAAAAAGAATAATATTTTTAATGTGTATATTTACAATATTTCTGTTGTGTGATACAAAAGCTAGTGCGGCATATAAATTTAACAAAAGTAAGATTGTTGTAAAAGTTGGTGAGTGTAAAAAGTTAAAATTGATTGGAAATGCTTCAAAGATTAAATGGACTTACAAAAACAGTAAAATTGCCACAGGAAGAATTTCAGATATATCAAAAACTTCAGAAAAGGTAAATAAAATTGTTGGACGCAGAGTAGGAAAAACAAGTATATCAGCTAAAGTAAATGGTAAAATATTAAAGTGTACTATTATAGTAAAAAAAGCAAAGGGAAATATTACGAAAAAGCAGGCTGTAAAAAAAGTAAAAACTTTTATGGGTAGTGAATATGCCTATGTTTCAACTGCTGATACTCCATATAAATTTAAAGGAAAAAAATACTGGGCTATAAAAATAAGTGAGTTTGTACAAGACCATTTTACTAACTTAGGATATTACTTTGTATCAAAAGATGGAACTGTTTTCTGTGAGGGTATTTTTTCTGGAGATGATATTGTCTTGTATTGATTATATAGAATTATAAATGAAAAGAGTTTGTATTTATAAGTATTAGATTATGACAGAGTATCAAAATTTAAAATCTAATATAAAAGTACAGACTTTTTTTCTTTACTTTCAAGAGTGATGTTATGGCACAGAATTTATTAAAAAATATGTCAAGTTACCTCAGTCGTTATTATAAGAAAAATGTTATAATCCCTTTGGATGAATACGATACACCAATGTAGGAAGCATATTTAAATGGATATTGGGAGGAGATTGTTGCTTTTACGAGAAACTTTTTTAATTCAACATTTAAGATAAACCCATATCTTGAAAGGGCAATGATGACAGGCATTACAAGAGTGTCTAAGGAAAGTATATTTTCGGATTTGAATAATCTGTTGGTAGTAACTACAACATCTGAACAGTATGAAACATATTTTGATTTTTCTGAAGAAGAAGTGTTTTTACCATGGATTTGTACTTGGACTTATGGTCGATAAAAGAGATGACTATATAATAAAGTCAAATAAGGAGAGTGGTTTTGGATGATACGATGTAATGATGATACCGAGAGATACAGAAAATAGCAATTTACCGGGATTGATACTTGAATTTAAAGTTATCAATCATTCGATGGAAAAATCACTAGAAGAAACGGTAAAATATGCATTGCAGCAGATAGAAGAAAAGAAATATGATACAGAACTGTTAAAAGCGGGAGTGAAAAAAGAAAATATAAGACATTATGGATTTGCATTTGAAGGAAAAAAAGTTTTAATAGGAACAGACGAATAAAATTTTGCAATGACAGATAAAAAATATAATTGCTAAAAATTACATTTTTATTGACAAAAGTTACAATTAAATATTTTTCAAAAAAGACTTTGTTATATTAAATTAGGAATAATAGTTTAATATACAAAGTCTTTACTTTTTTTACGCAAAGGTAAAACTCGGATGGAACAAATAAATTTGTTTCATCCGAGCGAATCAGCGAGATATTTAATTTACAAGATACAAGGAGGAATTACTATATGAGAAAAAGATTTTTATGTATTATATGTTGTAGTATGCTTGCATTTTCAGGATGTGGTGTGGGTAGTTCAGTTGTAAATAGTGGAAATTATGAAAGTAAAAATCAAAGTAATACTATTGAAAAATTTAAGGGATTGTGGATTAGTGATTTAGGAGAGAATGATATTTTTATTAACAAGGATGGAAAAATGTCACGAGGTATTGCTTATTCAGGAGATTTTGATTTTGAGGGAAATGTTATAAAGTTTGAACTTAAGAATAGTAAAATATTTGTAGATAATGGAATATATTTTACGATTAAAAAAGGCAAATTGACTAGGTATGAAAACAATAGTATAGCCGGTACATACACTGCCGGAGAGAGTTTGGATAAGATTAGTTCTAGTATACATTTTTTGAATAATAAAGAGAGTACATGGGAAAAAGGAGTATTTGCTTATAGTGATTTAACTTTTAAGAATTCAGAAAATCAGGATGAAGATTATTATGACGAGGACTCACAGATATATGATGTGCAGAGCAAATATCTAAAAGCCATACAGGATTATTCCGGTACAGAGCTAAATGACCTGACACCTGATAAAAATATTGAAAATTTTGAATATCCTGAAGATGAAAGCAGTATGCAAAAAGAGCTTAATGAATTGAAAAAAACATTGCAGGAAGTGTATGGAAGTAATGTTGAGATAAGTTTTGAACAAAGCAGTTTTGAAGAATTTGATGTTCAGAAATTAAACAATGCTTTAAGTGAAGATGATGATGAAGATGGCGGAGATGTTGATACAATAGAAACATTGAACAAAACAATGAAAGATGTTGTAGAAACGGGCTGTAATTTGCAGAGATGTATAAAGTCAGATATGACATTTAGAATGAGCGGTGACAAAGGAGAGGATACCCAAACAGTTGCATCATATATTTATGAAGTTGATGGTGAGTATTATATGGATACATATGCTTTTGATAAATTATTACAAGGTCAGAAAATGGCACTTGAGGAGAAGCAGAGTGGAAATAGTGATTATAGTACGGCTGATTTAAATCTTGACCAATATGACGGTGAAGACTTAAATTACTCATCATTGTTATTAGACCAGAGATAATAAAAATAAGGAGGGTAAACAACATGAATTTAAGAAGATGTAAAAAGGGACATTTTTATAATACGGAACAGTTTCTTAAGTGTCCATATTGTGCCGGAATAATGGAGTTTAAAGGTGACAACGATAATGATGATGATGACGATGATACAGTAAATCCATTTATTGATGAGGAATTAGACATAGAAGATGAGGGCAATACAGAGGTTGAAACTCTGGTGAAAATTTTAGATAAAGAATATGACGCTGTAAAAACAGGGTTAATGCCTGAATATGAAATGGATATGGGAATGGGAGTACCCAATTGGGGCAGTACGGATTACCTTATTAATGACAGTGATTGCATTGTTGAGATGGAATATGCGGATGTGAAAATTTTCAGAAATAGAGCTAAAATTTTGAAAAGGGGAAAGTTTGTGCCAAAAAATCAGAGAACAAATGTCCTTATCGAATTAAGTGATGCTACGAGAAATGTTAATGTAAGAACTTCAAAAGGTTTGCTTTGTTATTCTAAATCGGAAGTAAGGTGTATGAAACAGCCAGCCGGGCTGCCAAGTGACGAGGAATTGGCAAGGAAGCAAAAACAAAATAATTTGTTTAGCCGATATGAGTTGGTTAATAAAATGCAGAAAGATATTTTAGAATCTGATTTTACAGATAAAACGCAGGAAGAGTGCGACAAAATTAAAAAAATGTATGCTAACCTTTTGGATGAAGCAAATCAACTGGTGAATAGTATAAATAAACTTGCTCATAACATGGATGATGAAGACGAATGTAGCGATTGTTCTGATAAGTATGCAGGAAAACGGATGTTAATATTGGATATGATAGCTGAACCCGGAGGAGAATATTTCATAGAAATTGGATATGAAACATTTGGAATTTCATGGGAGCCATATTATAAAATTGATGTTAAATCAGATGAACCATATGCCACAATGACTATGTTTGCAAAAATTAATAATCAAAAGTCTGATGAAAGGTTTGATAATGTAAAAATTACTTTATCAAGTGGAATTAATACATATGAGTATAATCTTCTTGAAGATGCATTAGATACGCAATATATAAAGAAAATGCAAGATGCAGGAGATACATTCAGTCTATATACCGGTGATTTTGGTGTGGATAAGCAGGAGGAAATGACGGCATTACCGGCAAATGATTCCGGGGAAAGAAGAAGGGGGCATGGAATTAAAGAAGATATGCTTGAAATGACTCCGGTAAATGTAAGAGAAAACAATTCTGATATATTACATGAATTTGAATTACCGTGGAAAATGACATTACTTCCAAAATGCGAAAATGAGGTTGCGGTCTGGCAGAAAAAAATAGAAATATTTAAAAATTATTTTGCAATTCCAAGAAAAGGACAAAATGAATATTTTTATGTTGATGTTAAAGGTTTGAAAGAATATGATATGATTTCAGGCTGGCTTGACATATATCTTGATTCTGATTATGTACGCAGATGTTTCTTGAATGTTGACAAGGCAGAAAATTTAAAGATTGATTTAGGCAGCGTTAAAGGAGTAAAAATCAACAGCAGGAAAGTGGCAGATGAAGTGAGCAGCAAAAAGCTGCAGGGAAAAATAATAAGAAGATATAAATATATATTTGAGGTCACAAATAATCTGCAATGCACAATAGCACTTCGACTTTATGACAGGATACCAGTTTCAAAGGTGGATGGGGTAGAAGTTATGTTAAACAGGATTGATGATGTTGTACTTGATGAAGCTACAGGCAAATGCACATGGGATATAAAAGTTAATCCGTTGTCTGTTAAAGAGATTGCATTTGAATATGCGATAACATATCCGGCAAAGGAAAAATTTGTTATTGAATAATATATAAGGGGTTAAAACAAGCGTTATTTTTTAATAAAAGTTAAGAAGAAAAACAATAATTATAATAAAACAAGCAATAAATAATAAGTGCTAAAAGTTACATTATTATTGCTAAAAAATACAATTAAATAAATTATTAAAAGACTTTGTTATACTTAAATCAAGATAAAGGATTGGTAAACAAAGTCTTTATTTTATATAAGCAAACAGCAAAGCGGATTGAGAATACCGTTGATACAAACAAGAGGTCAGTAAGAGTACATAAGAAAGGACAGGTGGTTTTTATGAAGAAGTTTATGAGAGAAAATTTAAAATTTATTTGTTTGGCACTTATTATTTTAGCAGGTTCATTTGCTATAGGAACTAATGTAAAAAAGGCAGGAGCAGCAACCAGAAAATGTTATACGATTAATACTTCAAATACCAGAGTGTATTCAAACACAGGATTAACCAGAGGATATGGATGGATATATCCAACCGATCAGGTAACAGTTATTACGGTAACGGGAAGATATTCAAAGGTATCATATCCGGCAGGTAACAGAACAAAGACAGGATATATTTCAACAGGTGCGATACTTACGGCAACAGGTGGAACAACATATACATCCCGTGGAAAATTTAATACATATAAAAGAGATGGCGGCAGTTACTATGGTTATGTTTCAGCAAATGACAGAGTTATGGTATTAGGCACAAGAGGTGGTTATACACAGATAAAATATCCGGTTTCAGGAGGATTTAAGTATGCTTTTGCAACTAATTCAGATGTTAATAATTATCTGAAAGGTGGAGCAGAAAATAACAATGTAAACAACAATGGCAACAGCAACAATAATACCACACAGACAAATACAGGTACATACAGCATTTCAGGAAATCTGCTTACAGTTAATGGAGTAGCAATGACTGATTACAGGATTGACGGCAAATATACAAACAGTTATTATGCAAAAGTAAACGGAAAAAAGGTTTATATGGCAGGAAGCCAGTGCTGCGGATATGCGAGATATATAGCATATAAATTGTACGGATGCCATGATAAGAGTGCAACGGGAAAGTTTAAAGATGTATCAGGTCGTGTTGCACCGGGAAAATTAACGGCACAGAAAATGAAAGCTGCCGTAACTGCCGCAGGTGTAGGTGCTCACATCAGAACAAGTAACAGAATAGGTCAGAGTAAACATTCAATGTCAATAATAGCTGTTACGGATTCAGGTTTTACGGTAACTGATGCAAATTCAGACGGAAAAAATACTATAAAAGTAACGACTTATACATGGAGTTCATATGTGAGCAGTAAATATGGAAAGAGAGGACTGTATTATATTAAAAAATATGTTGGATAAAAATATGGGAATTTAGATAATAGCTTAAGTCTGACATTGTTAAAAATATTACAAAATCCTGCTTTATTTTACAAAAAAATTGATAATAATTACATCGTGATTTATAAGGAAAAATATCTGTTAAAATAAGAAAGTAGAACTGTTTTAGCAGATATTTTTTTATTTGAATTTATTTTAGAAATGAGGTGCTATAATATGAAAATTAATAGAATTAAAAAATTATTAGTATCAGTTTTGGTATGTTCTATGGCTTTCGGAAATATATCATATATTCCTACAATGGCTAAGGAAAATGTTCAGAATTATGGTTTGAACAATCCCACAACGGACAGCAGCGGAGTATCGACATGGGACTGTATATATTTCGGAAATTATTGGCAGAACGATACAAACGGAGACGGGGTAGCAGATGAGAATGATGCAAAGCAGCCGATAAAGTGGCATGTGCTGTCAGTAAACGGTGATAATGCGTTTGTTATTGCAGACCAAAATCTTGACGCAAAAGCATATAATGAAACTAAGACAGATGTTACATGGGAAAACAGTACGATAAGAAGCTGGCTTAATGGATATGGTGCGTCAGCAAATAAGGATAAAAAAAGTTTTACAAGTGATAATTTTTTAGACAATGCGTTTTCTGTGGCAGAGCAGAATGCGATAAAGATGACTTATATGGTAAATGAGGATAATCCGGATTACGGAACAGATGGAGGAAATAATACATGGGATAAAGTATATCTGTTGTCAGTCTCTGAGGCAAGTAATACATCATATGGGTTTGACAGTAAATATAATGTTAGCAGTAAAACAAGAGAAGCAAAGAATACGGAATATGCTAAACAATGTGGGGCATGGTCATCAGAGGATAGTTCATATTTAGGAAATGGGGATTGGTGGACACGTACGCCGGGGGGATCGGGGTACAGTGCATCTTATGTACTTCATAATGGCTACGGCTACGGCAACAATGACTACTATAGCGTGAATGGTACAAGTGGTGCTGTGCGTCCCGCTTTGCATATAAATTTGTCAAATATTAATTTATGGTCTTATGCCGGAACAGTCGCATCAGATGGGACGGTAACAGATGCCACAAAGGGTAATATGGATAGATTTAATGTTGGATTTAACTATGTATCAGATGATAAATGGACTGAGGATATATGGGGAGAGAAAAATGTTGATGTTATAGGTGATGGAAATTATTCTATAAGTTATGAAGCAGAAAATGATACTGATAATATATTTTTAATGATACTTTCAACGAATTTATACAAGGGAGCCTTAAATTATGATTTTAAACTTGTGCCTACTTATGTGACAGTCGGAGCAGATAAGTATAAAGTAAATGCTGAGGGGGGATGGTCTTTTGCAGGGTCAAGTGATGAATATAGTTATAGATATAATATTAAAAATATATATGAAGGACCGGTTAAGGATGATTGTTTAACACTTGTTGACAGTAAAAAAACATCTATTGATGGTCTGGGTGTCTGCCCTGTTAAAAAAGGCGATATAATAAAAGTATATTTTACTGTAACAGGGATGAATAAATATAATACAAATGCAAATGATATGCCAACAGGTGTTGCAACAGAAACACCTGTGCCAACAAAAACACCGACTTGTGCCACATCATCACCGGCAATAACAGCAAGTCCAAGTCCGACACCTACGGCAACGCCAAGTCCAACACCAACAGTAAAGCCGACACCTACGGCAACACCAAGTCCTACACCGACTGTGATGCCGACCAAAAGTCCTACAGCGACACCGATACCTACGGCTAAAATAACTGTACCACCGACGCAGACTCCGACGGAAAGTCCGGATGATGACAAAGAGGATGCTCAGATTTATGCAAAGAGTTCGGTGACTAAGCGTATAGGAAACTCAAAGTTTTATATTGATGAAGGAGTGACCGGCACTGGAGAGGTTACTTATTTATGTTCAAATAAAAAAGTTGTGACAGTAAGCAGAGATGGTCTTGTCAGTATAAAAGGATGCGGAAAAGCGACGATAACCATAATTGTTGATGAGACAGACGAATATTATGGTAAGGAGAAGAATGTAAAAGTTACAGTATTGCCGGGAAAGGTTTCAAAATTTAAAGTAAAGGCTTTATCCGGAGGAAAAATAAATTGTACATGGAAGAAACAAAAATATAATAATGTTAAATGCCAGATACAGGCAGCAAATAATTCAAAGTTTAAAAAATCAATGTCATCAAAGACATATCCTTATCTGAAAAACGGAAAGTGGACAGGAAAAGGGCTTAAGAGAAAGAAAACTTTTTATTTTAGAATAAGAGAAGTTGCAAAGATAGGCGGAAAGACATATACGGGTGCGTGGAGCTCGGTAAAAAAAGTAAAAATTAAATAAAAGAGTTGTCAAAAGTTACATTATTTTTGATAAAAAGAGCATTATAAATTTTTATATAAAGACTTTGTTATACTAAATTCAAGTTAAGGAATTGGTAGGCAAAGTCTTTATTTTATATGAGCAGGCAGTAAGCCGGATTGCGGCTATCCTTAACGCTAACAAACAAAAGGTCAGTAAGAATATATGAAAAGACCGGAAACACTTATATGATATGCAAAAGAGCGTGATATATTCTTATAAAAAAGGAAAGGACAGGTGGTTTTTATGAAGAAGTTTATGAGAGAAAATTTAAAATTTATTTGTTTTGCACTTATTATTTTGGCAGGTTCTTTTATAGCAGGGACAAATACAAAAAAAGCGGGAGCAGCAACCAGAAAATGTTATACGATAAATACCTCTAATACGAGAGTGTATTCTAATACTGCATTAACAAGAGGATATGGCTGGATATATGCGACCGATGAGATTAAAGTTATTACTGTTACCGGAAAGTATTCAAAAGTGACATATCCGATTGCAAAAAACAGGACAAAAACGGGATATATTGCTACTAACAGGATTTTGACGGCTACCGGTGGAAGTACATATAAATCAAATGGCAGATTTAATACATACAGAAGAAACGGTGGAAAATATTATGGTTATGTCGCAAAAAATGATAATGTTATGATATTAGGAACTAAAGGGAATTATACACAGATAAAATATCCAGTATCAGGTGGTTATAAGTATGCGTTTGCGTTAAGCAGTGATGTTGAAAATAATCTGAAATCCAAGCAGCAGTCAACGGTGTCACAAAATCCGCAAATCCAACAGCCGTCTGCCCCAAATGGAAATGTTCAACAGAATATATACAATCTTGCGGTTACTTCAGTGGGAACAGCGGGACGCTTTTATCAGAAATGGTATGGAGCAAGTTATCTTACACCATATTGCGTTATCTATGCCGATTATATTGCAAGAACGGCAATGGCAAATGCAGGATATTCAAATAGTAAGATAAATTCAATAGTACCAAAATATGCGTCTACATCATTGTGGGCTAAAGATTATAATGCATTAGGAAGATACCACAGTTTTGCGTCATGGTATAATTCAGGAACAGGTGTAAGCATGAATAAAAATTCAACAGTAAATGATTACACACCAAATGTTGGGGATTTTGCGGCGATTGATAATGATGAAGATATAACACCAGATCATACAGGCATAGTGATAGCAGTAAATGGAAATTCATTGACAATGGCAGAGGGAAATACAGGCATTGGGACTAATGCCACAAGGAAAGTAAAAATATATACATATTATAAATCATCTTCATATTGGTATCGTTCAGATTTTAAGAGAGCACATATTATGGGATTTGCAAATCCTGCTTACTGATGTGAAAGTGTCAAAAGTTACAAAATATTTGCTAAAAATTACAAAATATAACAGATAGTAACATATAATGTAAAATGTTGATTAATAAATACTGATTTGGGCTGGTATGGCAATGATGGTAAAAAGTTTAATGAAAGAAAAAAGAGGAATGATTTCAGCTATTTCGGCAGTTGTTATTTTATATATTTTTTTGGAATGTTTTGGGATAACCTGCCCGATTAAATTTATCACGGGAGTATCCTGTGCAGGCTGTGGTATGTCTAGAGCATGGTTAGCCTGTCTGAGATTTGATTTTAAAAAGGCATTCTATTATCATCCATTGTTTATTTTTCCACCGTGTATGGTTTGTGTCTTTCTTATGAGAAACAAAATAAATGCAGTAATATATAAAGTATTTACAGGTTTTGTTTTATTGTTATTTTGTGCAGTATATCTGTATAGAATGATAGCCGGAAATAATGATATTGTGGTTTTTGAACCACAGCATAATATTATATTTCAAATTTTAAAAATAATCAAAAAATGAAAATGAGGAGGAATGATATGTATTGTAAAAATTGTGGAAAACCGATTCCTGATAATACAAAGTTTTGTCCATATTGTGGGACGCAGTTTTCATCGGCGGAGTCGTTTTCAAAGGCTGCAAATGATATGTTTAATTCTACTGAAAAAGAATTGGGAAGTGCAATCAATGAGGTGCGTCAGAGTTTTAATGGTTCGAATCCAAATTCAGGGCAGGGATATTATAACGGAGAGAAATTAAAAGACGACAGAGGATTGATTTCATACATACTTCTTAACCTTATAACTTGTGGCATTTATGGTTACTATTTTCTATATAAAATGGCACATGATGTAAATATCGCTTGCGAAGGTGACGGTCAGAGTACGGCAGGATTAGTGCAGTTTATCGTATTATCATTTATAACCTGTGGTATATATTCATGGTATTGGTATTACAAACTTGGAAACAGACTTGCAGCAAATGCACCTAAATATGGAATGAATTTTCAGGAAAATGGTACGACGGTTTTATTATGGCTTCTTTTTGGATTGCTTTTGTGCGGAATAGGTCCATTTATCGCAATGTATATATTGATAAAAAATTCAAATATGATATGTAATGCTTATAATAGAGCTCACGGATTTTATTGATAATAATAGGAGAGGATGATAAATTATCACCCTCTCCTAAATTTTTTAGGTGCTATTATACAATTTATAAAACATAAGTCGGATGAAGATGGCAGTTGGATTAAAAGGAAAATTTATAACTGGTTTTTAAGCAACGCACAGCGCCTTGTGCTGATGGCGATTGTTGTTATCGGTATCTACTTGGGATTCAAGCGTGAGTTTTCCAAACTTATCGGATTCTTGGTAGTTGCCTTAGTAGCCGTTG
>OJSD01000017.1_pt1 | contig 189090 bp, 139 predicted proteins | sample 1599391 | NCBI WGS metagenome assembly OJSD01 (sample SAMN04168656, study PRJEB22393) | human gut metagenome | biome: human gut microbiome; feature: stool | host: Homo sapiens | collected 2014-03-17 | reverse complement strand
TGAAAGGATGGAAGCTCTTCAAAGCTTCCATCCTTTCATGCTAACTGCTTACCATAGTGAATTATATAACTCATGAGAGTTAGCTGCATTATGGTTATAGAAGAGCTTTTTCCCGTTTTTTACCGGGTGAATCATTGTTTTTTTCACATGATGCTTGACAAGATTGGTTGAAGGTTGCAATAGTGGTTCTACCAAAAGAGAAAGGGAGAACCTCGCATGACGCATTCACAAGAGACTCCAGACCAATCTCAAAAGGCTGAACCTCTTCCCGAAACACAGGAACCCCTCAAGGCATATCAAAGGCTTTCCGAGAAAATACAGGATGCTATCGAAAAGGGCGGGCTCAAGGTGGGGGATAAGCTGCCCCCCGAGCGGGCGCTTGCCGAAACGTTCGGCGTTTCGCGGAACAGCGTCAGGGAAGCCATCCGCACGCTCTCGGAGCAGGGCATCCTCAAGAGCCGCCACGGCGACGGGACGTACATCTGCGGTTCCGATCTCGCGCCGCTGACCGCCGCCCTGCTCAATGCCGTCGACACGGAAGGAAAGTCATTTGACCATATTATGGAGTTCAGGCTCGTCATCGAGCCGTCCATAGCCCGGATAGCCACGGCACGGCATTCCGCCGAACAGCTCCATCAGCTCAAGATCATTGTCTGCGATCAGCAGTTAAAACTCCTGCACGGGGAGAACGACGGCAAATTGGACGCCCAATTCCATACCCTCTTGGCGGCGGCGACCGGAAACCCGGTTTTCGTCGACATTGTCAGCCATCTAAACGAGCTCTTTTCCCACAACCGCGCGGACGATGTCCGTCTGAAGAGGCGGATGGAAGAAGCCATCAACGAGCATCTGATGATCATCGATGCCCTTGAACGCAAGGATGCGGACGCCTGCTCCGACGCGATGGCGCGCCATCTCCATGCCGTGGCGGAAAAGCATTTTCTGGCGCAGTCCCGGGAAAGGGGGAGCGCATGTTGACCGCCTCCGCCGCGCCGCATCCGGCGGCCCCTCCCGCCTCTTCGCCCACTTCCCTCTTTCCGGTTTTCTTGCCATTCCCTTTCCCCCGTTTTTCCGGCGGCGTTCCCGCAATCTTCCCCCATGCGCGATGACCCGCGCCTTCGTGGCCCCAAAGTGCTTTTCGATGCCAATACATTGGAAAGAGACGGTTGATGTGTCAACGGCACGGAAAGGCGACTTTCCTCCTCAGCGTAATTTTTTGCCGATTGGAGAACCCCGCATGGACCTCACGTTATGGAAAGACAAGCTTGATGCGTATCTCGACCCTCAGGAAGGCGACATGCTCCGTTTGCTGGAGCGGATCGTCAACATGGATTCCTTCACGACCGACGCGCAGGATGTGGACCAATTGGGGACCGTCCTGACGGATTGGTTGCGCGAGGCGGGTTTCCAGACGTTCATGATGCCCAAGACGGAAGCGCCCGCCGACGAGCCGTGGCAGGCGGATCTTGGCCACGTCTTCATGGCCAAGACGCACGGGCGCGAAGCGGAGCCGGGGATCGTGTTCCTCGGGCATATGGATACGGTTTTCCCCAAGGGTACGGCGCAGGCGCGGCCCTTCAAGATAGAGGGCGATCGGGCCACCGGGCCCGGCGTGGCCGACATGAAGGCGGGGCTTGTGGCCAACCTGTTCGCGGCGCGGGCCCTGAAGCGGCTCGGCCTGATCGATTGCCCCATGACCCTCATGTTCTCGCCCGATGAGGAGCTGGGCTCCCCCTCGGCTTCCCGGACCTTGGCGCAGGTCTTGCCCGGCGCCCGCGCCGCCATCAACTCGGAACCCGGCGGCCCCGGCGGGCTTGTTACCGTATCCCGCAAAGGTTCAGGCCATATGTTCCTGAAAGTACAGGGCAAGGCGTCCCACGCGGGGCGCTGTTATGCGGACGGGGCTTCGGCCATCCTTGAAATCGCGCACAAGACGCTGGCGATCGACACTTTTTTGGATCTGGACCGTGGGCTCACCGTCAATACGGGCCTGATCAGCGGCGGGGTTTCCGCCAACTCCGTGGCCCCGTGGGCCGAATCCCGCATCCATCTGACCTACAGGACGCTTGAGGACGGGCAAAAGGTCGTCGCGGGCATCCGTGACGCCGTTTCCCGCACCGTGATCCCCGGAACGTCGGCCTCCATCAGCGGCGGGCTGCGCCTCTATCCCTTCGAGCGCTGCGAAGCGGGCGACAAGCTCTTCGGGCTCGTCAAGGACGCCGGGGAGCTCCTCGGCATGTCCATCAAGGGCCAGCATTACGACAGCGCGTCCGAAGCCGGCTTCAGCTCCAGCCTCGGCGTCCCCACCATCTGCAACATGGGCCCGGAAGGGGAACATATCCACTCCCTCAACGAATACCTTGTCCCTTCTTCCATCATGAAGCGGTGCAAGCTCATCGCCCTGACGGCGCTGCAGGCTTCCCGCGTTTTCCAGCCGGGCAAATAAAAAACCTGCCACAGGCCTGAACTGGCAGGTTCGGGCATATGGCAGGCAAGGACAGCCAGCGCGGTGTTCCACGGCAAGGGAGCGCACCGCCTGGCGGCGAAACGGGTAAAGGCGATACGTCGTGGTTTGCCTGCGGTTTTGCGGATCGCGGGCAAAACAGAAAGGGCGTCGTTTGCCGTATGGAGGGAAACCAGCGGGTTTTCCTCTTCGGGCTGTTGCAGTAGCCGGGTGCCGCCGTGGTTTCCTGACGTTTCCCGCGTCCTCCTTCATCCGGCATGAAGGGGGATACTTTTGTGGATAAGGGGAAAGGCTTCATCCGAAAGAATCGTTTGCTTTCGATCCGTTAGGCTATTCCGTGTACAAAAGGACGCGCCTCGCTATGGTGAACATATCAGATGAACATGCGCAAAGAGGCCCTGCCCGGAACTTCGAGCGGGGCCTCTGCTATGGCGATGGCGCATGTTCCCGAAAGGATGGACCACTGGGCGGTTCCCCTCCCATTGGTTTTGGGAAGAGGAATCTCCCGAACCATGTGAAGCCTGAATCCAGTGGATCTGGGAGCTGCTCAGCCTTATTCTATTCTTTTTATTGGTTCATATGAATGGGATTTATTGAAGGCGGTCCCCGCCGGGACCATCAGCTGCGCCGCTTCGTTGTACAGCATGGTCGTGTCGATGGAAGCATGTCCCGCAAGCGCCTGTATGCTTTCAAGGCGGACCCCCTTGCTGGCGAGATAGGTAAAACAGGAGTGGCGGAACCAGTGCGGGGAGACATCCGGCCTGTTCATGAGTGTTGTCAGCCATTTCTTGACCATATGGTACAGGGCGTGGCGTCCGATCCGCCGGGATGGTTTCCTGAGGTTCCCAAAGATGGGCTGATTTGGAGACGTCCCGGTCAGTTCTCCATATTCGTTAAGGCCTTCGTCAATTTCATCAGGAAGATAAATGCGCCTTTCCTTTGAGCCCTTGCCCAGGACATTGAAATAGCGTTGCCCCTGCCAGACGGTGACGTCTTTCCAGCAGAGGGAAACGGCCTCTTCGCCGCGCAATCCGGTCATAAAGAGAGTCTTCAGAAGGAGAATGTCCCGCCGCGGGGCTCCGTGTTCCGCAAGGCGGTCGAACAGGAGCAGCATCTCCGATTCAGAAAGGCTGTGCGTGAGGTTCCCGGGGAGTGAAATCCCCGCGCCGTCCTTCCGTTTTTTAATGAATGCCGTGGGGTTCAGGGCAATGGCGCCCGTGTCTGCCAGCCGTTTGAAGTAACTTTTCAGAGCTCCGATAATCGTATTCACCGAACGGGGCTTGAGGCCTTTCATCCTGCATTGCCTGATATAGCTTTCGACATCACGGGCCGTAACGGAGAACGAAGGCTTCCGGGCGTAGTTCAACAGCTCGACGACATAGCGGCAATACAGTTCCACGGTCGCCAGCGATTGCGTGTAAACGGCATTGAGGAAAACAAGGATGATGCGCTCGTCGGGAAGCAGTTCACCTTGTGCGGATACGTAGGCCGAGACGTCCGCGTATTCGAGGCTTCGGTCAAAGTACCGCAGTATCCGTTTTCTGCTAAGAGGCTCCCAGTCGTCCAAGACAGGGAGTTCTCCGTTGGAGATGACTTCAGGGAGCGTTGCCATGCCAAGCCCTAGGGTTCCGGTTGATTCTCTATTTAACTTAACACTTATTAAGATAAATAGCAAACCGCCCCAAAAGCTGTTTTCCTGTTCAGGCGTCCAGCGCGCCGTTTACGCTTCTTTAGGTCTTCCATGAAATACGAGTCAAAGATTTTTTTAAAATACCTTAAAACGGAAATTTGAAGGAACAATCTGAAGCGTTCCGTCCCCGGGCCGCTTCTGAATACGAATGCTTTCCTCCACGGCCATTGGCTCAGGCGTCTGGGCTGGCGGAATCCCCGGCATCGGTTTCCTTCCGCGCCACTGCGGTGAGGCGTGACGGCTGAGGCCGCCACGCCCGATACGGAGGATGCAGTATATCGCTTGCGTTCCGGAAAGGTGGGATCACGGAGGACGCGGCATTCTCCGGCGCTGTTTTTGTTTGCCCGCGCGTGGTGTTCTGGGGTATGGTCTGCTTGCCGGTTGAAAATCTTTTTATCTTATGAGGGAGTTCATGCCCAAAGATTATACGCAACGCCGCAACGAGCGATGGGAAACGGTGTTTCCCGGCATCGGGCTTGAAAGCATCCTCGGCAGGATTCTCCGTATCGCGCGCTATCATAACCATAAAAGTACGGAAACAATGAAGCCCTTCGGCATCAAGAACGGAGAGGCCGACGTGCTGTCGGCGCTGCTTCATGCCGGGCCACCGTATACGCTCAATCCGAAAGACATCACGAAACAGGCCTACAGGACTCCGGGGGCGATCACCAACGTCATGGATCACCTTGAGGAAAAGGGGCTGATCCGGCGCAATGCGGATCGGGAGAACCGTCGGAACGTCCTTGTGGAATTGACCCCGGAGGGGCTGGAGATGGCCCGCGAGTCGTTCCTCGCCCAGACGGACATGGAAAAGCGGCTGCTTACCATGCTTTCCCCGGAAGAAAAGGAGCAGCTTCGGACGCTCTTGAAGCGCATCCTGCTGGATCTGGAAGAGCGCGGGGAAGTCTAGGCCGCGTCCCCGCAAGGCCCGGTGAGGGCATCCATTGAAAAAAGCCCCCGGAAAGCGTTTTCCGGGGGCTTTGCCATAGGTGCTGCCGGATCTAGAACTGCTTAGGCCCGATCAGCTTGAACACCCTCAGGATGATGTAGTTGGCGAGGAACGTCAGCGCAAAGAGCCCGAGCGTGGCGGGCATCCCCCAGTCGTAGACGACGTAGCCGTGGAAAATGAAATTGACGTAGAAGAAGATGAACACGGCCATGTTCCACATGCCCGCCTCCACGGAAACCGTGGTCTTCAGCTCGCTGTCCACCATGCGCAGCAGGATGAGCCCGGTGGGGATGGTCCCCGTGCAGGTCCCGAACATCATGACCGTCCGCTCGAAGGAATAGCCGGGGACGCGGCGTCCGAAGTACAGGATGAAGAACAGCGTGAACACGGCGAGGATGAGGGAAAGGGCCACGATGGGGATGATGTATTCCTTCACCACCGCGAACTTGATGCCGATGAGGGTGCTGAGCAGCAGGAATTCCATCATCCACCCGGTCAGGCGGGTCATGGAGTCGCCGTCGATGAGGTGGACGATGCCGAGCTTGCGCATCGCGAAGCGCACCAGCATCCCGGACAGCATGTTGATGAAGAAGAACAGCCCCCACATGGTCCCCCCGATGCTCGGGGGGACGCGCGTAGCCACGGCCTCGACGGCGTAATAGGCCAGCATCCATGCGCCCAGCACCAGCGCCAGCTGGAGGGCCAGCGAATCGACGTTGGAGTTCTGCGTGACCTGGCGCAGGCCGCAGGGCCGGTTCTCCGGTGCGAGCAGGCCGGTCTTCACTTCTTCCGGGACGCTGCCCACGGGGTAGGTGTTCAGCCCCTTCCGCACGCCCCAGCGCACCAGCGGCACGCCGATGGCGAACGCCACGATGAAGCCGACCCCGGCGAAGGTCATCCCGAGCTGCCCCATGCCGGAATGTCCGAACTTTTCCCAGACCAGCCCGGTGGAAATGGCCTGCCCCGGCCCCGCCGCGAACCCCTGCGCCGCGAGGAAGCCGATGGACTCAAGATAATCCCGCCCGGTCAGCGCGTTGAGCAGATAGACGATGCCCGTCGCGAGGATGAGCTGCGAACAGAGGCCCATGTGGAACATCTGCGCCTGCCAGATCGAACCGCGCACCATTTCCTTGGTCGCGGAGCCCTTGCTCTGGTCGACCTTGCTCATGCCCCTCAAGCCGATGCAGACGAAGGAAATGGTGAAGAAGTGGTAGGCCAGCGCCGGGTACAGTTCGGGCTGGACCTGCGGAAAGCCCGTGGTGTTGAGGATGAAAAAGCCGATCACCCCGCCCGTGAGACAGGCGGGAACCATAAAATTCTGGAGAAACTTGATCTTGGCCCGAAGCAGGACGCCGAGGAGGAGAAGCAGAGACAAGAATCCGAATGCGATCAGTAAGGACATGTCGAAAAAGGGCTTCATACGCGTTCTCCTGATGTGGAAGGAACCGAGGGTTATTCCGGGCACGGCGGGACGGCGTCCGTCAACTCGCCGTCCCGTGCGACAAGGACGCCGCGCTTGATCACAAACCGGGGCATGGGGCCTTCGAGCAGGGCGCAGGCCCTGTTTTCGACGGGGAACACGACCATATCCGCCCAACAGCCTTCCGACAGCCCGTAGTCGGGCAGGCCCAGCACGGACGCGCTACCGTATGTGCCCGCGTCGTAAGCCAGTTCCAGATCCTCACGGCGGCGGAAGTCGCTGAGGTAGGCCAGCAGCATGACCCGCTCGCGCATGTCGTTCATGCCGTAGGGCCCCCAGAGGTTGCGCATGTTGTCCGTACCGACGCCGTAACGGACCTGCCAGCGCCGGGCCTGCTTGAGGGAGGGGAAGGGGACATGGCCGGGGACGTGGGTGATGATGCCGATGCCGAGTTCCTGAAAGGCTTCGGCTATGGGCTGGTACCGGGTGTCAGGGAGGTTGGCGAGGCACCACGCGTGGCTGATGGTCACGCGGTCGCGGAGATCGTATTCCCGGATTTTCTTGAAGAGCAGATCGAGCGAGAAAAGGCCCATCGAACCGAACTCATGCAGGTGCAGATCCACTTTGGCACCGTGTTCGGCGGCCAGACGCAGGGTCAGCTCCACGGAGCGCACGGGATCGCGGTCCCGGTCGCAGGGGTCGGCCCCGCCGATACTGGAGGCTCCCGCGCGCAGGGCCGCGGCAATGGTCTGTTCGGGATCGGTCTTCATGTTCAGGATGCCGTTTGAGGGCATGGCGACATACTCGATGTCCAGCACGTCCCGGAAGGCTTCCCGGGCGCGGGCCGCGTCTTCAAGCTCCGCAAGCCCGAACACGCCCACGTCGATGTGGCCCCGCACATGGGTCGTACCGCGGCGGATCGCTTCCCGGAACTGCACGTAACAATTCCTCAGGCTGTTCATGCGGCCGTGTTTGGCGAGGTATTCGGCTTCCGCCTTCGCACGCCCCGGGACCGTATCCGCATAGTCGTAGTCGACCCACGGTCCGCCCACAAATGTCTGTGCCGGATGGATATGGGCGTTGACGAAACCGGGCGCCGCCATGTGCCCTTCGGCATCCAGGCGGGTGTCCGCGAGGGACGGAGGCAGATCGGGCGCGATCCGGACAATCCGTCCCGCCTCGACGAGTATGTCGGCACAAACGCCGGACGGTGTTTTCACATGCTGCAACAGCAGTTGTGCGGCCATGCGGACCTCCATAATTTTATATTAAAAAGTTTAATATTGAATTATAATTTTCTGATACTCCGGCCGTGAGCAAAAGGCAAGAGAAAAATACACATTTCACACAAGCGATATATGAAAAGAAATGAAGAGGTTCCGTGTAGTACGTTGAGGCTGCCGCGTGAAGGCGTGGGGGGACGGGAAAGCGTGGGCGGCATCCGGTATGGGGTCTGGAGAAACAAAAAGATGAGGAGAAGGGGAACAGGCGCGCAGGCCGTCAGGTTTTGGGAAGGGGATCCCCGCAATGCTTTCCTGCCGCCTCAAGGCCAATCGGCGTTGAAGCATTCTATCATGCGGTAATATTGACAGTACAAACAAGTTATTGCAAGAAATGGCATAGGGAATGCCCGGAAAAGAGGCGGACACCCCGCGCACTGGAAAATGGGGCGGCGGTTTCCGCAAGGGTGCCTGCGGGGGTGTCGCTGGAGTACGGCGAGACCTTCCCCGGCGGGAACCCCGGCCCGGCGGAGTGCCGTCGAAGCCGCCCTCGCGGGCTTCCGGGATATCCGTACCGGCTCCTCAAACGTTGCGGCCGTCTTCACACGCCGTCCCGGACGGGGGCGGCGCGTTTCCTTTTGGCCGCCTTTTTCCAACGGCGCATCGTATCTGCAACCTTCAATCGGCAAGAATGGTTATGGATTCCAACCAAAAGACCATCAAAGGCGCGCAGAGCGTCTATCGCGTGCTGAACATTCTGGAAGAGGTGATCCTCTGCGGCGACCGCATGATAACCCCCAAAGAGCTGAGCGCGTCCCTCGATATCCCCGTTGCCACCGTCCACAGGCTGTTGATGGTGCTGCGCCAGAAAAATTTTGTGGCCTGCGACCCGGCCACCAAGAAATACCACATCGGGGATTCCTGCCTCATCAGCCCGCGCATGGACGTCGCCGCCTTTATCCGCGCCCGGTTTCTGCCGCTGGCGGAACGCATATCCCGCCGCTTCGGCTATTCGACCATCCTCTATGCCCGGAGCGGCTACGACGCCGTGTGCGTGGAGCGTCTCGACGGCTGGCATCCCATACAGGTTTTTCTCAATAAAACAGGCGACCGCCGCCCGCTCGGCATGGGATCGGCCACCCTTTCCATTTTAGCCGCCATGCCGGAAGATGAGGCGGAAATGATCCTTACCCACAACGAGCAGGAAATCCGGTTCGTGCTCAAGACGGATTTCTCGGCATTGCGCGGTTTCCTGGCCGAAGCCCGCCGGAAGGGGTATGCCTCGGCCCAAGGGATGTTGCTTGAAGGGACCATCGGCGTTTCCCATGTCCTGCGCATGGGGAATGAGGCCGTGGGGAGCATTGCCATAGACGCCGTCCGTTCCGAGCAATGGGACAAGGATCAACCGAAAATCATTCAAGAACTGCAAAGCGCCCTGTCCTGATCCCCCCACGCCGGGCCCATTTGCGGTGTCCGCCGCTCCCCCTCCAGCGTGCGGCTGGAAGGTAACCCGCATCCCCGGCGCTTGCGCGTCCCCTTCCTTCCGGGGGCGGGCATTATCGCCCCGGGCCGGGTGCCCGATCTCCGCAGGGGCCGCAACGCCCGGTGTCGGCCCTCTTCGGTTCTCCGCCTTCCGGCTTCCGATTCGTCCCGCCCCTTCCTTTCCCCGTTCCGCTATCATCCCGCTCCGTCCCACTTTCGGGCCGGTTTCGCCTTTCAGGGCGCGGCCTTCTCGCCGCGTGCCGTCACTCCGCTTCCGCCCTGCTTTTGGAACCCCGCCGTATCGGATCGTTCCTTTTTGAGCATTGGTGGGGCATTATAAAAATAACTATACAAGTAAGCGTATTAGAGGGAGGAAAAAGAGAAAAATGCTTTATTGGTAACGGCTTCATGATACTTTTTTCTTCTTTCCCCGCCGCCGCGCGCCTTGACGAAGGCTTATAAAACCGCTACTCAAATCATATTGTAACACCTTTATCATATTATGATAAATCATCCGGCCCTTCATCCGGCGCCAGCGCCCACGGGAGTGCACTATGCGGATACCCAGCGGTTACCTGTACTACGACACCCCAATCGGCATCCTCTGCCTTGATACGTTGTTCCCAAAACCTCCGGGGCAGCTCAGAAATCCCCTTACCTTCGATTTCCCCGTTGTCTGCCGGGTCTTGCGCGGCGTCGGGGCCAAAGAAATCCTGTCCAGCACCTCGGCGCAGCTCGAAACGCTGTTCGTCGACGCCGCCCGCGAACTTGAGCGGGACGGGGTCAAAGCCATCGCCGGAAGCTGTGGCTTCATGGCCCTGTTTCAGAAGGCCGTGGCCAGCGCCGTTTCCGTCCCGGTGCTCATGTCCAGCCTTGTCCAGATCCCGCTCATCCATACCTTGCACGGCCCGGGCTGCCGCATCGGCGTGCTCACCGCGCATTCCGGCTCGCTGACGCCCGAGCATTTCCGGCAGGCGGGCGTTCCCGACGCCCAGATCGACGCCCTGGCCATCGCGGGCATGGAGAATTTCCCGGTTTTCCGGAAGACCATTCTGGAAGGGGCCGCGCCCGTCATGGACACGGACGCCGTGGGCGCGGAGATCGGGGCAGCCGCGGCCGCCATGACGGACGGGCAGCCGCTGGACGCCCTGCTGCTCGAATGCACGGATCTGAGCGTGTTCGCCCGGACCGTGCAGGAGGCGGTTTCCGTCCCGGTTTACGATATCAATTCCCTGATCGCCTACGCGGCCTTTTGCGTGCGGCGGAACCAGTGGGTGTGACGGGCAACCGCCCGCCCCAAACTTGAGAGGAGGAGTTTATGGGAGGCATTGAGCGTTTCGGTCTGCCCAAGCAGGGCGGCGTGCCCGCTTCGCAGGCGGTGAAGGCGGACGGCTGGCTGTTCGTCGCCGGTCAGGTCCCGAAAAACGCCGAAGGGGAATTTGTGGTCGGCGGCATCGCGGAACAGGCCCGGCAGACGCTGGACAACCTCATGAAGACCCTCCGTCAGGCAGGCTACGGCCCCGAGGATGTGGTCAAAGTCAACGTCTGGCTGGACGATCCCCGCGATTTCGCCATCTTCAACCGCATCTACAGCCAGTATTTCTCCATCGAACACGCCCCGGCCCGCGTGACCGTGCAGGGGCATATGATGAACGATTTCAAGGTCGAGATGGACTGCGTGGCCTGGAAGGAACCCCGATGAACGCCTCATTCGACGTCGTCATCGTGGGCGGCGGCGTAACCGGGGCCGCCGTCGGGTACGGGCTGGCGAAACGGGGCGTGAAGACCTGCCTTGTGGATGCCGTCCCCACCTTCTCCCGCGCTTCCCGGGCCAACATGGGCCTGATCTGGTGCCAGTCCAAGGCGCTCGGCTGCCCGCAGTTCGTGCGCTGGGGCTTCGCCTCCTCGCGGGCCTACGGCAAGCTGGCGGCGGAGTTGAAGGAATTGTCCGGCATCGATACGGGCTACGCGCCCACGGGCGGGATCATCCCCTGCCTCGGGGAAGCCGAGCTTGAGGCGCGCGCCCAGTTCATCGAAAAGCTCCGGGCTGAAACCGAGGACGGCACGTACCCGGCCTCCGTGCTTTCCCGCAAGGAACTTGAAGGCATGTTGCCCAAGGTCCCCTTCGGCCCGGAAGTTTCCGGAGGGATCTGGTCCGACATGGACGGCTACGTCGATCCCCTGCACCTGATGTTCGCGTTCCGCAAAAGCTTCGTCAGGCTCGGCGGCACGCTGTTCGCCGGGGAACGGGTTTCGGAAGTGAAGCCCTCCGGCAAGGGCTATACCGTCGTCTGCGGAGGCCGGACGCTGGAATGCGGCAAGGCCGTGCTCGCCGCCGGGCTCGGCGTCCGCAAGCTCGCGGCGCAGCTCGGTACGGACATCCCCGTCTTCCCCAACAAGAGCCAGGTGATGCTCCTGGAGCGCATCCCCGCCGATGTCCTCCCCATCCCCCTGCTCGGCATCGCCCGTACCTTCGGGGGCACGGTAATGATCGGCGCGGCCCACGAGAACATGGGCATGGACAGGAGGCTCACCCCAGAAGTGCTCGCCGCCAACGCGCAATGGGCCGTCCGTGTCTGGCCGGAGCTGGAACGCAAGCGCATCCTGCGGTTCTGGACCGGGCTGCGCGTGTGGCCGAAGGACGCCTACCCCATTTACGACCGGATTCCGGGGCACGAGAACGCCTTCGTCTTCGCCATGCACAGCGCGGTGTCCCTTGCTGCCATTCTGGAGCAGGCCCTGCCCGACTATGTCATGGGCAAGCCGCTGCCGCCGGACGGGGCCATCTTCGGGCTGTCCCGGTTCGCCGGAGGCGGCTCGGGATTTCAGGGATCGGCGGCCTCGTCGCCCCATGCCGAGGCTCCGAACAAGTGACCGCCTTCAACCCTTTTTCAAGGAATACGGCTATGTCCGCTTCACAAGCCGCGGCGGGGGACGCCGCTCTGGTCAATGTTACGTTTGAGGGCAAGCCCTGCGCCGTGCCCGCCGGGAAAACCGTGGCGGCGGCGCTTCTTGGGGACGCGCACGCCGGGTATACGAGCATCCATCCTCTGACCGGGGAACGCCGGGCACCCTTCTGCATGATGGGCACCTGTTTCGAATGCCTCGTGGAAATCGACGGCCAGCCCAACCGTCAGGCCTGCCTCACGATTGTCCGTGAGGGCATGGACATCAAACGCCAATACCCCGACAAGGAGCAGGAGCGATGAGCCGCCAGTGGGATGCCCTCGTCATCGGCGCGGGTCCGGCCGGGCTGCGCGCCGCCAGCGTCATAGCCGAATCCGGGCTTGAAGTCGTCCTTGTGGACGAACAGGCTTTTCCCGGCGGCCAGATCTACCGCCATGTCACGGCTCCGGGCGCGGAGGAGCGTTTTGCCGAGGCCGCCGATTACCGCGACGGCACGGAGCTTGTCCGGCGCTTCCGGCGTTCCGGCGCGGAATACCTGCCGGAAACGACGGTCTGGTTCTTGGAACAGGATCGCATCCTGGCCTCCCGTGGTGGGGAAGTCCTCGATCTGCGGGCCAGAAACGTCATCATCGCCGTGGGCGCGATGGAGCGCCCGGTCCCCTTCCGGGGCTGGACGCTTCCCGGGGTTATGAACGCCGGGGCGGGTGACATCCTCCTCAAGACGGCGGGCCTGCTTCCGGAAACGCCGGTGGTGCTCGCGGGCAGCGGCCCCCTGCTCTACCTTGTGGCGAGCCATCTGATCCGCAAGGGGCACCCCCTCGCCGCCGTGCTGGATCAGACGCCGCCCAGCAACATGCTCAAGGCCGCGCCGCACCTCCCGGCGGGGCTGCTCGGCTTGCCCCTGCTGCTCCGGGGCCTGTCCATGCTCAACGACGTGCGGAAGAGCGGGACGCCCGTGTACCGTGACGTCAGCGGCATCGAGGCACAGGGTGCGGATCGCCTTGAGCGCGTTTCCTTCTTTTCCAAGGGGACGGCGCACACGCTGGAAGCCGCGACCCTGCTGTACCACGGCGGGGTCATCCCGCGTACGCACATGGCGAACGCGCTGGATCTGCCCCACCATTGGGATGCGCGCCAGCAGTGCTGGACCGTGGCCTGCGACGGCTGCGGCAGGACGGAGCGGGAAGGCGTGTACGTCGCCGGGGACTGCAGCCGCGTACGCGGTGCCGCCGTCGCTGGGATAGCGGGAGAACTGGCGGGTCTGGCCGTGGCGGAGCGGCAGGAAGGCATCGGGCCGGAGGAATTCAGGCGGCGCAGCGCACCCCTGCTGCGTTCCCTTGCCGTACAGACGGCATCCAAGGCTTTTCTGGACGCATGGTTCTCGCCGCGCAAGGATCTGTATGCCGTGCCGGACGACGTAGCCGTGTGCCGCTGCGAGAACGTCAGCGCGGCGGATATCCGGGAAGCCGTCCGCGACGGCCTGACCGACATCAACGAAGTAAAGCTGCGCACGCGGGCGGGCATGGGCAATTGCCAGGGCAGGACCTGCGGCCCGGCTCTGGCGGCCATTGCGGCGGAAACCGCGGGCAGGGCCATACCCGACATGGGGCGCCTGCATGTCCGCTCCCCCCTGCGGCCCGTGCCGCTTTCCGCCCTCCTGCGGCTTCCCGAAACGAAGTAACCCATTCCCGCAACCGTGAATCTCCCTGCTACAAGGACATCCCATGCACATTGTCGACTACTTCGTCATCGCCGGCTATTTCGCGCTGGTTATGTACCTCGGCTATTACTCGATGAAAAAGGTCTCAAACTTCGACGACTACGCCGTCGCCGGACGCAGTATGCCGCTTCCGATCTTTTTCGCCGCCATCGCCGCCACCTTGTGCGGCGGAGGCGCAACCATCGGGCGTATCTCTTTTATGCATACTACAGGGATCATCGTGTTCTTCGCGCTTACCGGCGTCGTCATCAACCAGATTTTCTCCGGGTTGTTCATCTCCGGGCGCGTCCACAACGCCGGGAAAAATGTCTACAGCCTCGGGGACCTGTATGGGATTTACTATGGGCGTTCCGGTCGCTTGCTTTCCAGTGTGTTCGGATTCCTGTTCTGCGTAGGGGCGTTCGGGGTACAGATCCTGGCGATGGGCGCCATCCTCCAGACCGCCACGGGCATCAGCCTCATCCCCGCCGCGCTGATCGCCTCGATCGTGACGCTGGCCTATACGTGGTCGGGCGGCATCCTCGCCGTAACCCTCACCGACGCCGTGCAGTACGTCATCATCGTCATCGGGGTTACGCTCTGCGCCTATCTCGCCATCGATCACCTCGGCGGGTTCGACGCCATGATGTCGATCCTCTACTCCAACCCGCGCTTTGAGACGAACATGAAACCCCTGGCCAACTGGTCCCTTGTCCAGTTCCTCGGCCTGTTTTTCAGCTTCCTGCTCGGCGAGTTCTGCGCGCCGTACTACATCCAGCGTTACGCCTCCACCAAGTCCGCCAAGGACAGCAAGAACGGGCTGCTCATTTTCGGCGTGCACTGGATCTTCTTCATGGCCACCACCGCCGCCATCGGCCTGGCGTCCATGGCGATCCAGCCCGACGTGAAGCCCGACCTGGCCTTCACCAACCTTATCCGCGACATCCTGCCTCCCGGCATCACCGGGCTCGTGTTCGGAGCGCTGCTCGCCGCCGTCATGTCCACCGGCGCGGCCATGATCAACACGTCCGCGGTCATCTACACCCGCGACATCTACAACAAGTTCATCAACACGGCCGCTACGCAGGCCCAGCTCCTGCGCCAGTCCCGCCTGTCCACGCTGGTCGTGGGCGGCATCTCCATCGGCGTGGCCATCATCTTCCAGGACGTGTTCGGGCTGATGATCTACATGTTCAAGCTGTGGCCTTCCGCCATCCTTCCCCCCTTGATGTGCGGTCTGCTCTGGGGCAAGATCTCCCCCTACGCGGGCGCTCCAGCCGTCATCGCGGGCGGCTTGAGCTTCTTCCTGTGGAGCGACAAGGTGCTTGGGGAACCCTTCGGCATCCCCGCCAACTTCATCGGCATCGGCATGAACTGCCTCGTACTGTTCTTCGTCCACCAGAAGATGAAGGCCCACAAGCCCGAAGGCCCCTTCCTCCCCGACCTCAACTAACCGCCGGAGGCGTCACCATGTGGCTTCAACTGACGAAATACCTGTTCTATCTGTCTTTCTTCCTGAATATCGTCTGCGGCGTGTGGGTGTTCTTCGGCATCATCCAGTGGCTCAGGGATCTGAACAAGCAGTAGGCCCGCTTCCGCCGGAAAAAGGCCGCAACGCATTCCCATAAAAAAGGGGGGGAGAGCCATCTCCCCCCTTTTTGCAGGAGCGCCGGGAGCGGCCCCGGTTTTTGTTCCGGCGTGTGGCTCAGGAACGGGACTCTTGAGCCGCCTCCAGCCCTCTCAGCAGCATGGCGCGGATAGCGCTCCCGTTTTCGGGCAGATCATAGTCTCCGACGAGCCGCCCCGGATAATGGTAGAGCACGCCGTCCGCTTCGTTCTTTTGCAAAGCCCGGATCAACGCGGCTTCCCCGTGTTCGAGGACAAAGGCGGCGAACGCCCGCACGCGCTGCTTGTTGAACATGGGGTTGTCGCAGGGGAATGCCGGGCACTCCCAGCAGCCGTTGAGCTTTTTTTGTTTGCAGCAGTTGAAGGGCTGGCACCATGACCTGTCCTTGCATCCCTCATTCCTGCACCCCGCGCATGTGGGGTTCTCGCTGCACACGCAGCACGCCAGCCCGCAGAGGGCCATGCCCTTTCCCGCGTCGAAATACGTCCGGCCCACCCTTTGGAACAAGGCAGGGCCGCCCTCTTCTGAAGGTTCGAAACCGTATTGTTTCAGCAAAGATACGCGCTCATGGGCATGGGGGACGATGACGCGCAACCCACGGAGCGCATGGGCGGGGATAAGCGTCAGGACGGCAAACCGGAGCGCTTCCTCAAGATAGCTTTCGGAATCGTGTTGTCCGGCAAGCCCGATCCGCATGGTCTTTGCGGAGTCATTCCCTTCGGTTGCGGAGGAGCATTCAAGGGTGCCGACGGCGTTCCCGGTTTCCTTGGAAAGAATGGCGAAGCGGAAGAGCCCCTTTTCCTGAGACTGGGAGCCCGCTTTCCGTCCGCCGCCGTTGATCCCTTCGTGCATCCCCTGACAAGGGCCGCCGCAAGCCCCGGCCTCCGTTACGGCGGCGGAATGTGGCCAATACGTAACCATGCCTTCCGTACAGGACGGGCCTGCCATACGGAAAGACAGGCGAGGGGTTTCGCAGGGGAAGGCTGTTTCATGAGGCTTCATTGGGCGGCTCTCCGTTTGCTGGTGGAGGATGCACGGAAGACGGAAAGAAAAGCCGAGAAAAACGGGGAAAGCGGCCTCCGGGGAAAGGCCATCCGAAAGCTTGGGAGAGGGGGAAACGCTAGAGCTCGGTGATTTGCCCCCCGGTGACGTTCAGCGCCTGCCCGGTCATGTAGGCGGAAGCGTCCGAAACGAGGAACGCGGCGGCAAGGTCCACATCTCGGGGCGTGCCGATGCGTCCGAGCGGGACGGTGGCAATGGCCCGCCGCATGGTTTCCTCGGGCGTGCAGCCTTCGGCGGCGGCTTCGCGGGCGTACCGCTTCACGTTCATATCCGTAAGGAGCTGGCCGGGGCAGAAGGCGTTGGCCCGGATGCCTTCAGCCGCGTACTCGACGGCGAGGCACTTGGTAAACATGATGAGCCCGGCCTCGCTGACCGGATAGGCGCTGCTTTTGGGCAGGCCGGACGCCTCGGCGATCTCCGCAAGGCACATGGGTGCGTCCTTCCGGGGCAGGATCTCCAAAAGCTATATGGCACGGGTCAGAACTTGGATGGAAGCCGACATGCTGCCCTCTCTTTTATTCCGTAGTACGGAATGCTATTCCGTTTAACGAAATTGTGAGATCACAGTATGTTGTTGTCCTTTTTCCATCAAGCGATTTTTCCGCCGGAAAGCGCCTGTGGCGAAAAAGGGTTGCCCGCAGCGGGCTGATTGAGGGACGCCTCCCGTTTCTGGCTTTCCCCGGTTTGGGCGAACGCGGAACATAGCGGAGGCATTGCCAAAATAAGCCGAACTCCGTATCCCTTTTCAAGGAACATCACGTCAGGCCGCCTTGCGGGGCGGGTTCCTCCCGTAACCGCAGGCGGCCCGCCCCATTCCGTCCTCAACCGTGTATCCATCCGGCGGTCAGCCGGAGAAGGAGCCTTTCATGGAACTGGAGAGCGCGACCGGGAAACTCAATGCCTACTTTGACGGGCGCCAGCCGGAGATCATGGGCATGATCGAGCGGCTGGTAAACATGGATTCCTTTTCCGAAGACGGGGAGGACGTGAACAAGGTCGGGGAAACCGTTTCCGGCTGGATGCGGGAGGCGGGATTCCATACGGAAAAGATCGCCAAGCCCGCCATCGACCCCGACGAGAGCTGGATGGAGAAGCTCGGCAACGTGTTTTCCGCCCGTACCCACGAGCGGGAAGCCGGGCCGGGCATCGTTTTTCTGGGGCACATGGACACGGTGTTCCCTGCCGGAACGGCGGCGGCCCGCCCCTTCCAGGTGGAGGGGGGCCGCGCCTACGGCCCCGGCGTGGCCGACATGAAGGCCGGGGTGGTCGCCAACATGTTCGCCGCCCGCGCCTTGAAGGATCTCGGGCTCATCGACGTTCCCATGACGCTCATGTTCTCGCCCGACGAGGAGCTGGGGGCACCCACGGCTACCCGCGTCTACCGTGAGCGGATCAGCGGGGCGCGCGCCGTCATCTGCGCGGAACCGGGGTTCCCGGACGGCGGCGTGACCACCGAGCGCCGGGGCTCGGGGCATTTCCACATGCGGATTTCGGGGATTTCCGCCCATGCCGGGCGCTGCTACGAAGACGGGGCCTCCGCCATTCTGGAGCTGGCACACAAGATCGTGGCCCTCGACGCCTTTGTCGACGCGCAGGCGCAGACCATCGTCAACACGGGGCTTATCAGCGGCGGGAACTCCGCCAATGCCGTGGCCCCGTGGGCGGACGCCCGCATCCATATCACCTTCAATACGGTCGATGCGGCGGAACGGCTTGTGGAGAACGTCCGGGCCGTGGCGGCACGCACCTTTGTGCCCCGGACCACCACGCGGATCAGCGGCGGCATCCGGCTGCACCCGCTGGAATACACGGCGGACGTGGAAACACTGTTCGGCATGGCGGAACGGGCCTGCGCAGCTATGGGCGGCTACACCATCCGGCGCAACCGGGCGCTCGGGGCGTCCGAAGCCGGATTCACCGCCAGCGTGCTGGGCATCCCCTCCATTTGCAGCATGGGCCCCGAAGGGGCGGAACTCCACTCCCCCAGCGAATACCTGTCGGTGGACACCGTGTTGCCGCGCTGCAAGATGATCGCGCTTACCGCCATTCAGGCCGCCCGAGCGTTTCCCGCCCCCCGCGTATAGGTTCGCCCATCCGGTTTTCCCCCGTTTTCCGGGGAGCAGCCCAAGCTGTCCCATGCGGCGGTAGAGCGTGGCAAGGCTGATGCCCGGTTCGCTCGCCGCCGCCTTTTTCCCTTCCGTGTGCCGCCGCTTTCAGGATGGAAGCCTTGAGGCGGAGCATCGCTTCGCTTTCCCCGGTGATGCCGGGGAAACGGCTGCCGCAGGGTGCTCCGGCAGGGCTTCCACCCTGCGCGCCCGCGTCCGCGCGAACCCGGACATCCGGCTGATCAGCTCGCCTTCTCAGCCTTCATGAGCAATTCCATGCGCCGGTCGTCCGTGAACGCCACAATCTGCGCCACGACCGCGACGTTCCCGCCCTCGGGCACCGGGCCGGTGAAATTCGCCATATCCGTGCAGTCCCCCCGGCCCGGACAGCACGGCAGACCGCATCCTCGCCCGGCGACAGGACCATCGTGCTCTGCCCGCTCCGCAGGCTGTACGTGAGCGCGGTGTCCTCGGGCATCTTGCAGCCGCCGCCCGGGTGCGTGCCTGTCCCGCCGACGCAATAGCCGGCGCTCATGAGCACGATTTCCACATCCAGCAGCTCGGCCAGCGGCGGCAGGCAGTTCCGCACCGCGCTCCAGCGGGCGAGGATCGGTGAATCCGGGGGCAACGGGGATTCAAGGGGCGCATCGATCCAGCGCGGGATCGAAGTGGAGGCCGTGCGCATACGCTTTTCTCCCAAAAGGCGATCTTGAGAAAACGTCGTTTCTCATTTCTTACATTTTTCTCATCCGTGTGAGAAAAAGACGGGCGTGAAATGCGAAAAAAGCAGCCGCACCTTTTTTGCCCTTGGAAAACGGCAGGGTAGCGCCCTCAGCGGGTTGGAACGCTTCTTGAAAAGCGGGAGGCATATTGTTTCGCGCCATTTGGAGGAATCATGGATCTGTATGCTTTTTTTCAGAGTGAAGTAAAGCCCACCATCGGTTGCACCGAGCCGGGGGCCGTTGCCTATGCCGCCGCCGTCGCCGCCCGCCACCTTCCCACGCAGCCGGAAGGCATCCGGCTGGAGATGTCCGTAGCCATCTATAAGAACGGGCGTTCCGTGGGCATCCCGGGGACGAACGGCCTGCGGGGGCTGACGCTGGCGTGCGTGCTCGGCGCGCTCGGCGGCAATCCCGACAAGGGGCTGATGGCGCTTGAGGACATCCCGGCGGACACTGTGGAACAGGCGCAGGCCTTCATTGATGCCGGAAAAATGGCGGAAGAGGTCGTACAGGGCACGCCTTCCATGTGGGCGCGGGTGACGCTTTCGGGCGGCGGGCATACCGTCTCCTGCACGGTGGCCCGCAAGCACGACCATGTCGAACGGCTTGTGGCGGACGGGGCGGTCCTCGTCGATCAGCCGCTGGAAGCGCAAAGCGGCGGCACGGACTGGACGGATGAGCTTACGGCCATGCATTTTGAGGAGCTGTGGAACCTCGCGCTCGGCATCGACGACGCCATCGTGCGGCAGATGCTCGAAGGCGCGCGGATGAACATGGCGATCCTCGACCATGCCGGGACGGAGCAGGCGGGCATCGGAAGCGCCCTTGCGAAGCACAACGGGCACGGCTCGCTGTCGGACAAGATCAAGGAAGTCGCCGGAGCCGCGTCGGATCTGCGGATGAGCGGCGGTGACGTGGCGGTCATGAGCAGCGCGGGTTCGGGGAACCACGGCATCGTGGCGGTCATCCCCGTGGCCATGACGGCCCGCGAGCTTGGCGCGGACGACCGCAAGCTGGCCGAAGCGCTGGCCCTCAGCCATCTGGTGTGCGGCTACATCAAGGCCTATACCGGACGCCTGACCCCCACCTGCGGCTGCGCGGTGGCGGCGGGAGCCGGAGCGGCGGCGGGCATCGTCCGGCTGCACGGCGGAACCCCGCGTCAGGCGGAGCTTGCCGCCATCACCCTTGTGGGGACGCTCCTCGGCATGATCTGCGACGGAGCCAAGGAGTCCTGCGGGCTCAAGGTGAGCAACGCCGCCAGCGAGGCATGGTCAGCCGCCATGCTGGCCCTCGAAAACCGGGGCATCCGCAACACGCAGGGCATCATCAGCCCGGATATCCACGAGCTTGGCATCACCCTGCGGGAATTCAACGAGAAGATTTTCAGCGCCGCGGATTCCGTCATGATCGGATTGATGACCCGCCAGAACAGGAGTGCGGAAAGCCGCGCCTGATTCCGGCTCCCAGAAAGCCGGGCCGCCTCCAGCCCGGAATCCCCCAAGGCTGCGGATCGGAAACGATCCGTGGCCTTTTGCGTGCGCAAGGCGCGGGAGGCGGGGAACGGTTTTCCGCCTCCCGCGAATAGCCGGCAATTGATGGCCCGTTAGAACGGGGACGCGGAGTGAAGCTCACGTGCCATGCCGGACCGTTGCGTGCTTCGCTGTGGAATACGCGCTCCCAAGCCTTGCTGGAGAAAGGGGCTCAGCGCACGCCCTCGCCCCAGCTCGCGGGCAGGCGGATTTCTTGGCTGACCATCTTCCCCGAGGCCCAGCAGGGCAGCAGCATGCTCTTTTCGCCCGTGCCGCCCGCCACGATGATGGGCATGGAATCGAAAAACGGCTTGTCCACCAGCTCATTCGGATCGGCGATGGAGAACACTTCCTCGGGGACGCCCTTTCTTGCCTCCTTCGCGCCGTGGTACTGCCGGTTCCACTCGCCGAAGGGGATGCGGGCCCGTTCCCGGATGTACTGGCGCATGGCCTCCCGCGTCCAGCCTTCCCGTGCGAGCATCTGCGCGGTATCCTGCGCGACGAGCAGAATGATGCTCCGGCGGTAGGGCCGGTCGTGCCCGCGCAGCCATGCCGCGATGAGATCCAGATATTCAGGGCGGCTGTAGCCGATGCCCATGATGCCGGAGTACCCCTCCACCGCAGCCACGGTCACCACGTTCCGCTCGGGCAGGAAGCCGTATTCGGTGTGAAAGGACGGCCATGGGCTGGCGTCGGCGTTCTCGGCCAGAAACATGGCGAAATCGCCCGGCTGGCCGAGGGTGGACATGTCGGTGATGCCGGGCCGGCTTCCGCCCACGTTGCTGATGATGAGGTGCAGGGCCCTGCCGATGCAAGCGTTGGCCCGGTTGCCCCTGCCGAAGGTGTTGGTCCCGGCGTTGATGCCGAGCCGCTTGACGATGGGCCCGCTCACGATGACGAGCACGGAGTCGGGGTTGGTCGTGGTGGCTACGCCGCGCAGGTCGAATTCCGGCTGGCTGACGGCTTCCACCGCCGCCACGAGCAAGGGCATGTGCCTCGGCTCGCATCCCGCCATGACGGCGTTGACCGCGATCTTCCCCACTGTGGCCACCCCGTCCAGCGGCGGGAGCGTGGCGATGGGGAAGTCGTCCGGCAGGTCGTATCCGGCGAGCATGGCTTTGACGCGTTCCGGGGTGGGCGGCACGAGCGGCAGCCCGTCGCCCCAGCCCCGGGCGAGGAACAGGGCGTTGAACGCCTCAAGTCCGTCGCCTGCGGCTTCGATGGTTTCGGTGTCCGCGCGGGGGAAGTCCACGGCGGTGCCGGACGAGGAGGCGAGGATGGTATCGACATACACGCCGTCCTCGCTCTGCCCCGCCGGATTGCAGACCGTGAGGCTTGCCGCCTGCGCCGGAGGCATGAGGAACACCCCCGCCGCGAACAAAAAAGAAAGGATGATGCGCATGACGGTTCCTTCCGAAAGGTTTCTGTGGGCGTTTGTCGAGGCGCGTTTCGGCATCGTCCCCAATGCCCTCAACGGCGCTTCCCGCGAGGACGAACCGCTCCCCCGGATACGCGAAAACGCCCACGGCAAGAGGCGTCCGGGCTGTTGGCGAACGGCTTGCGCACGTTCCGAAAACAGGGCCGGAGCCCCCGTGAAGAGGGCCCCGGCGTTGAGGGTTATTCGGCGATCTTCGCGGAAACGGGCTTCAGGACCTGCGGGAAAGGCACCCAGAACTGGGACTGCTTGCCCGGCCCGCCGGAGACGATCATCTTGATGGATTCCCGCTGGGTGAAGCGGGGGATCAGGGTGTTGGCGTCGTAGGGGCCGAAGGCCTCCGGTGGCACGCAGGTCGCCTTGGTGTAGAACTTGTAGGGGAGGACGGTGTTCTTCACCAGATAGTCCCTGATGGCGTCCTTGGACTTCATGTCCCGGTACATGGTGGCCGCGTGCTCGGGCGAGATGACCAGCACCGCGTAGCTCACGGAATTGCTCCACGCGCTGAGCGGCTTGTTGTAGGGGCTCTTCTCGTCGGGGACGGTGACGGTCAGGCAGCTTGCGATGCCGGAGGCCGATCCGGCGATGCCCGCGCTGAACGTATTCAGCAGATCCTCGCTGGCCACGCTGTCATGATCGATGTTGGCGTTGGCGAGGTAGGACGTGGAGATGGTGACGACGCTGTCGTCGCGGGTAAAGCCCTGCTCCTCGGCGAACGTCTTGTCCCACGGGGTTTCCTTGGCGTTTTCGCAGATGACGTTGGCGACGAGATCGAAGGAACTGCCTTGCGTGCTCTTGTCGAAGTTCGGGGGCACGGAGCCGCCCACCACGTCGCCGACGAGGTTGACGAAGTAGCCGAGGGCGTTGGTCACCGGGTTTTCGCCTCCGGCTGTGCCGGTGCCCGCGTTGAGCTTGAGCTTTTCGACGATGGGGCCACTGATGACGATCAGGGGGCTCGTGGGCGCGGTGGTGGTGGAGGTGCCGCGCCATGCCGCCTCAGGGGCCTTCATGGCGTCGATCGTGGCGAGCAGCAGGGGCATGTGCTCGGGCTGGGCCCCGGCCATGACGCCGAGGACGGCCACAAGCTCGACAGTCAGCATACCCTGGCGGGGCGGGACGACCCACAGAACTTCGGAGGGGGCGTGCTTGGTGCCCTTGAGCATTTCCCGCACCCGATCAACGGTGGGAGGGATGATGGGAAGCGAAAGCGACCACTTGCGCTTGGCGAACAGCTTGTTCACGTCGGCGTAGGTTCCGGTGAACTTGAAGGTCTTGGCAGGATACGGGGACTCCTGGGCGGCTTCCTTTTCCTTGACGGGCTGCCACTGGGTCGCGGCCTTGACGATGTCGCCGAAGGCGGCGTCGACCTTGGCGTCGACCTGCTCCTTGGGGAGCATACCAATGGGATGCGGCACCGTGACGAAGCACATGTCCGTCAGCCCCTGGCTCTTTTGCGTGCCCCGGGCGAGGGTTACGAACTGGTCGGTTACGATTGTCACCGTGGGGACGCCCATCTTTTCGAGATTGCACTGGTCAACTACCAGCCATGAGGTGCAGCTGCCTCAGTCGCATTGGGAGGCGATGACCAGATCCGGCTTCACCGAGGCCACGGCCTTGGCGATGCGTTCGGATTCGGCGGCCGTCCCGGAGATCGCGTTCAGGCTCTTGTCGGTTTCATAGGTCTTGACGATCGTGGCGCTGGGGTACTTCTTCGCCAGCAGCTCGGCCAGACGGTTCAGCACCACGTCGCCGTTGTGCTTGCTGTTCCAGCGTAAGGCGATCGTCTTGCCGTCGAGCGAGGCTATCCGCTTGGCCGGATCGACCGACGCCTTCTCGATGATGCCCGCCGGGTTGACCAGTTCCCACTCCTGCGGCTTCTCCGCCGCCTGCGCCCCCGGAGCCGCGATTGCGGGCATCACGAGGCACACCGCGGCAGCGGACAGGATCAGTCCTCTGAACGTCCTTTGCATAGTCCTACTCCTTTTCTCTATCTCCGCCCGACCGGCTGCCGGGCTTGACTGGAGCCATTATGAAGAAGCGCTGTAAACCCAGTTTGTGCTTTTTGTAATTTTTACATTCGGGCAATGTAAAGTTTTGTTAAGATACCAGGAACCATCGGACAGCCTCCCGGCGCGGCGGCCCTCCCCCGGCAAGGGGCATTGCCCTGCGGTGAGGCGGGCAAAGGCCCGGATGCGGCGCCTGTCCCGGCGCTGCGCGGGCAGCGCTGGAAGCACACCCGTCATCAAGCAAATCACATTTAATCCATGACGGTTATCCGTGCATCACCTGCTCCCGAGACGTGTTTCCGCCCCGGTCAGCGGCCTTCTCCCGCCTCCGCAAGCGCTCCCGCATGGGTTCAAACCCCGAACAGGAGCCCATGCCTGCACCCACCGCGGGATGCAACCGGGGGCATTCCGGATGTGCCTTTCTTTTCGGGATGATGGCTTTTTCTTCCCTTTTGTTGAGCCATTCCCGTGCCGGACATGACAAACGCCGGGAAAAAGACTAGCGTTTAGCCCATGCCATCCACAGCGTTCCGTACAAGGAGCCCCATATGCCCGGCGACATTGCGATTTCAGGCGTCAGGATTCTCCTCATCGATGACGATCCGGAATTTTGTTCCCTTTTGAACGATTATCTGGAACTGAACTCCATAAGCCTCACCTGCGCCCATGACGGGCAATCCGGCCTCGACATTCTGGACAGGCGCGCCTTCGATCTGATCCTGCTCGACATGTTCCTGCCCGACATCAACGGGCTGGACGTGCTGCGCCGCATCCGGAGGATGCAGTCCCCGCCCGTGGTCATGCTCTCGGCGCACAATGAGGAAACCGACCGCATCATCGCGCTGGAAATCGGCGCGGACGACTATGTGCCCAAGGCGTTTTCCTCTCGGGAACTGCTGGCGCGCATCCGGGCCGTGCTGCGGCGCTGCGCTCCGGAGCAGGAAAGCGCGCCGCCGGAAAAAACGGACGGCAGGGATATCCTCCGCGTGCGCGACCTCACCGTGAACAACCACACCAAGGAAGCCTTCCTTCACGGCGAACCGCTCAACCTGACCGTTTCGGAATTCCAGATCCTCTTCACGCTCATTTCCGAACCGGGAAGCGTCTTTTCCCGCGAGGATCTCCTGCGCATCACCGCCGAACGGGACTTCAACAAATACGACCGCTCCATCGACGTGCACATTTCCTCGCTGCGGCGCAAACTGCGCGAGGACACCGGATCGCCGCAGTATATCCGGACGCTGCGAGGCGTCGGCTATTCCCTCATCCGGTAGCCGGGGAGAGCCATGTTGAAGTCGCTCTACTCCAAAATGCTGGCGTGGCTTCTGCTCAACCTGCTGCTCATCGCGCTGGTGGGCGGCGGGTTCGTTTTCTTCGTGCTGTTCAGCAACACCTACGGGCTCGTGCCCGCCTCGCTGTTCAGCTCCAATGTGGAAAACGTGTTCCGGGTGCTCAGCACCGAGCTGCAATACCGCTCCACGCAGGAATGGAGTGCCATCGTCAAGGCTTACGACAGGCCGGGCCTGCAATTCCATCTGGTCAGCCTTGACGATCCGTGGCTGTACTTCGCCGGGGATTTCGTCCCCCTCGCCATCCTCGAAACGGCCCAGCGCATCCCGCGCACGCCCTTCACCCTCTGCCCCGATCCCTCCAAGGTCTTCAGGGGCAGCGAGGACTACCAGACCGAAACCGGTCTCGCCCCCACCCCTCCGGCCATCTTCGCCCGGCAGGGGAGCCCGACGGGGTATTGGTACGCCCGGACCCTCTTTGTCCCCGACGCCAACCATGAGGCCCATTACCTGCTGCTGGCGGTGGAATCCGACGACTTCACCGGGCAGGGGCTTTTCTTCAACTTCCGGCTGGCGCTGTTTGTGGCGCTCGGGATCATCGGCCTGTCCTGCCTGTGGTGGGCCCCTTTCGTCTGGCACCTTGCGAGGCCCCTCCTGGGCATGGCCGACTATGCCGAACGCATCGCCGCCGAGGGGAATCCGGGCGGCGTCCCGCCCCTGCCCGTCAATGCCGCGCGGCAGGATGAGATAGGCCGCCTGAGCCGGGCGCTCGGCACCATGACCCGCCGCCTGAACCAGCAGATGGCGGGCCAGCGCCAGTTCATCCGGCACATCGCCCACGAGCTCAATACGTCGCTCGGGCACTGCGACCTCGGCCTTGCCGTGCTGGAAAAGAAATCCGAGGGAGAATACCGGGAGCGCGTTCGCCGCGTCATGAGGGAGCTGGACAACCTGACGCAGCTGACCGACGACGTGCTGGAGTTTTTGCGCGCCCAGTCCGCGCCGCAGCCCGCATCCTGTGAGGAAGTGCTCCTCCTGCCCCTGCTCGCGGATCTGCGGCGCAACTTCCCGGCGGATGCGGACATCCGCATGGACATCCCCGAAAATCTCGTGGTCTGGGGGGACAAGGGCTGCATCCGCCGCGCCGTAAGCAACGCCTTGCGCAATGCCGTGACCTACGCGGGCTCCAAAGGGCCCATCCGGGTGCGGACCGGGTTCCGCCCCGTGGACAACGCTGTGCTGCTGCGGGTGGTCGACTCGGGCGACGGCGTGCCCGAAGCCGAGCTCCCTTCGCTGACCGAGCCTTTCTTCCGGGGAGCCGAGGCGCAGCGCAAACATCCGGGCGGCTCGGGCCTCGGGCTGGCCATCATCAGGAACAGCATCGAACAGTGCGGCGGTTCGGTTTTCTGCGCCAACGAGAAGCCGCGCGGGTTCTCCGTGACCATGATCTTTCCGTGCGGGCAGCGGGGCGAATAAGGGACAGCCGGATCTTTGGGGGGAAAGATCCGGCTGTGTTTGAGGGTGGATGGCTATTCGGCTATCTTCTTGGAAACGGGCTTGAACACCTGCGGGAAGGGTACCCAGATCTGGGACTGCTTGCCCGGCCCGCCCGAGACGAAGAACTTGATGGATTCGGTCTTCTTGAAGCGGGGGATGAAGGTGTTTTCGTCATAGGGACCGAAGTCCTTGCCCGGAACGCAGGTTTCCTGCGAGTAGAACTTGTACGGCATGGCCGCCGTTTCCCGCATGAAGTCGCGGGCGGCCCGCTGGTCCGGAAAGTCCTTGGCGATGGTCGCCGCGTGCTCGGGGCACAGGACGATGAACGCGAAGGAAACCTTGTTGTTGATGGCATAGGTGGCATCGTAGTCGGCAAGGCAGGAGGCGAGGCCGGAAGCCGATCCGAGCAGGCCGGTGGACAGGGTGGTCAGGAGGCGCTGGCCGGTCTTGCTGTCATGGTCGATGTTGGCGTTGCCGAGATAGGCGCTAAAATGCGTCACGATGCTGTCGCCCGGCTTGAAGCCCGCTTCTTCGGCGTAGGTCGTCTTCCACGGGTTTTCCTTGGCGTTTTCCGTGAACACCATGGCCACGAGGTCGGCCGAGGAGCCGTGCGTGCTCTTGTCGAAGTTCGGGGGCACGGAGCCGCCCACCACGTCGCCGACGAGGTTGACGAAATAGCCGAGGGCGTTGGTCACCGGGTTTTCGCCTCCGGCGGTGCCGGTGCCGGGGTTGAGCTTCAGCTTTTCGATGATGGGTCCGCTGATGAAGAACACGGGCACGGTGGCGGCGGTGGTGGTCGTCGGGCCGCGCCACGCGGCGACGGGATCGGCCATGGCTTCCACCGTGGCGATGAGCAGCGGCATGTGTTCGGGCTTGGCTCCGGCCATGACGCCGAGGGCGGCGACAAGCTCGACGGTCAACATGCCCTGACGGGGAGGCACGACCCAAAGGACTTCGGCGGGATTGCGCTTGGTGCCCTTGAGCATGGCCGCCACCTTGTCCACGGTGGGCGGGACGATGGGCAGGCTGAGGGACCACTTGCGCTTCTGGAACATGTCGTTCACATCGGCGTAGGTGCCGGAGAACTTGAACCGCTTGGCGGGATAGGGCTTGACCTGGGCGTCTTGCTTTTCCTTGGACGGGGTCCAGGCGGTGGCCGCCTTCACGATGTCGTCAAACGCCGCGTCGACCTTGGCGTTGACTTCTTCCTTGGAGATCATGCCCAGAGGATGGGGGACCGTCACAAAGCACATGTCGGTGAGGCCCTGGCTCTTCTGGGTGCCGCGCGAAAGGGTCAGGAAGGGGTCGGTAACGATGGTAACAGTGGGAATGCCGGACTTTTCAAGATTGGACTGGTCAACTACCAGCCATGAGGTACAGCTGCCTCAGTCGGCCTGTGAGGCGATGACGATGTCGGGCCTCACGCTGGCTACAGCCTTCACGATACGCATGGACTCGTCCTGCGTGGCGGAAATCTTGTTCAGGTTCTGATCGGCCATGTCGCGGTACGTCTTCACGACCTTGGCGGTGGGATACTTCTTGGCCAGCAGTTCGGCAAGGCGGTCGAGCACCAGATCGCCGTTGTTCTTGCCGTTCCAGCGCAGGGCGATGGTCTTGCCCTCAAGCGCCGTGATCCGCTTGGCCGGTTCCACGGCGACCTTTTCGATCTCGCCGGTGGGATTGATGAGCTCCCATTCCTGCGGCTGATCGGCTGCCTGCGCCGCCGGTGCCGCACAGAGGGCGGCAGCAGCCGCGAGAGCCATATGCTTCAAATACGTAAGCATAGCTTTCTCCTGGGTTAAAGGTACATTCTCCTGATCCGGCCTGGTGCCGGACCTCCCTTACAGACTTTGTGATCCCCTGCGCGCCGGAAGGCTAGTCCAGCCCCAGCAGCATGGCCGGGGTCTTCCGGGTAACGGCGTTCAGCACGTCGTCCTTCACCCCGGCCTTGCGCAGCCCGGTGATGAACGTGCGCATCCCGTCGACGGGGTTGGGGTTGAGCGCCTGCCCGAGGTCCGTGCTGATGAACTGCCGATCCGGGGCGAGGGCGATGTACGAGGCGAATTCCTCCATCGTGACCTGCGGCTGTTCCCGGTACCCCGGAATCACCGCATGAGGGCCCTTGAAGTACGGCAGCACGCTGTGTTCCAGGTATGCGCCGTTGTCGATACAGGCCTTGGCCTGATCCATCGACAGTTTCCACGGGGCCTGGCTCGCGTGCGTGACGACAGCCTTCTTGACGCCCACTTCCTTGGCCTTGGCGGTGAGCAGGACGCATTCGTCGGGAGAGGAGTGCCCCGTGGCGAAAATGATGTCGGCGTCGGCGCAGATTTCCATGACCTTGACGACCTCGGGCAACACCTTCCCCTGCGCGTCGAGCACGGGCACGCCGCCGCCCTTCTTCCGCATGTCGAACGCCGACTGGTAGGTCGGCATCCAGATGCAGCGGCAGTAATGGCCGGTGACCTGCGTAGCCATCTTGGCGGCCTGCACGTTGACCGTGTCGCCGTAGTTCCTGTTGAGCGCGATCCCGCCGAATACCTCGATGCCGGGCACCGTGGCCCGCAGCAGATAGGCGATGTCGTTGGTGATGAAATCGTGGCACTTGTACATGATCCCGCGATAGCCGTTCTGCTTGCACTGCCGGGTCAGCGTCAGCTGGTCGATGCAGCGGGCCCGGACATCGGGATCGGCATGTACGTGCATTTCGATCACGCCGTCGAGATCCTTGTCGATGGGAGGCGTCGCGGCTCCGGCTTCGCCTTCCAACAGGCGACCAGACACGGCAAGGGCGCCGGTAAGGGCCGCGGCCTTCATGAACTCCCTGCGAGAACTGGGCATCGTATGCTCCTTCTGCTACGGGTTATGGAACACCCTGCCACTACGGCAAGGTTGGCATCCTTGTTCATTTGAAGGCATGATAGGCGGCTAATGTTAACCGGATATGAACTTTACGCCGTCCGATGTAAAAAATTGTTAAGGCACCCTTTACAATCGTTTGGGGCCGGATGGTGAGCGGGGGAGGAAGATCGAAGGGGGGAGGAGGGGACTTTCTCCAGAAAGTCCCCTCCTCCCCCCTTCACCCCCCTCCTCCTTCAAAGACTTTTGCCCTTACCCAGTCCTTTATCCGGAGCGTTCCAGGTGATGGGGAAACGGAATAGGAAGGGGCAGTGCGGCTGCCGGCACATTTAACCGAACACGGGACCTTTGCTCTTGGGGAAAAACAGGGAAACGCAAAATCCCGACGGTTCGGCGTTCGCGTATTCGAGCCGCCCGCCACATGCTTCCATGCAGTATTTGACGATGGACAGGCCGAGCCCCGAGCCGCCGGGATGCGTCAGGGACGCCTTGCCCCGGTAGAAGGGCTCCAGCAGCAGGGGCAAATCCTGTTCGGGCGCGCCCGGCCCCCTGTCGCGGACCGAAATGCGCACTTCCCCATGCTCCTCGCCCACTTCCACGACGATGGGCCCCGCCTCCCCCGCGTAGATGATGGCGTTGCGCAGCACGTTGCACACCGCCCGGCGCAGGTAGTCCTTGTCCGTCCACAGCCACGCGTCCTTGTCCGCGAAGACGTTGACGTCGGCCTCCGGCGCTTCGCTGCGCACGATGGAGGACAGGAACGGGCACAGGTAGATCCGCTCGTTTTTCGGGGTCCCCAGAGACGCCTTGGCCTGGAGATAGGAAAGAACCTCGTCCGTGAGCATGGACAGCCTGTTGATATCCTGCATGATCCGCTGCACGCGCGCCTTGGGGTTGCCTTCCAGCCGTTCCTCAAGGATGGCGAGGCCGATCTGCGTGCGCGCAAGCGGCGAGTTCAGCTCGTGGGCGATGTGCCGGATGAACTGGCTCTGCCCCGAAATGAGCAGCCCCACCCGCCGCGTCATGGTCATGAACGCATGTCCGAGCCGCCCGATCTCGTCCCGCCGTTCGCCGGAGAACGTCCTGGTGTCGCTCAGCGCTTTGTCGAGGCAGACGAAATTGTCCATCTCCACCCGTTCGGCATAGTGAACCATTTTCAACAAGGGCCGGGAAAGGTGGCGCACGAAGGGCCACCACCACAGGCAGGACACCCCGAGCACGGCGAGGATCACCAAGAGGACGCCCCGGAATTCGAAAAACAGCCCGTAGCCGTAAAAGGAATCCGTCTCCAGCGCCAGAAGCACGTAATGGAGCTGATGGTTCTTGTCCGGGATGTACAGCACGCGGCCGTACCAATACCGCGCCGGGGAATGCGTGCGCACAAAGATGGCGGGCGGGATGGGCGGCAGCCCCGCCTCCATGTTCCGCTGCTGGGTGTCGAAGAAGCCGCCGCGCAGGGAGTCCCAAAGCTGCATGTCGGGATCGGGGCACAGGGTAAAGCTGCTTTTGGGGATGGCCATCGCCGCCTGAATGACTTTCTCGGGGATGCAGTCGTCGTACAGCACGCCCGTCTCAAGGCTGCGCAGGTGGAAACGGAGCGCCTCGCCGCGATCGTACTGCTTCAGCAGCTTTTGCCATGTGAAGACGGAACGGTATTGCAGGTTCACGCTGACGAGGCGGAACGAGTTTTCGATGTTCGAGCTGAAAAAATGGGCGGGGACAAGGCCGTTGCCCAGCAGCACGTACCAGCCGATCCCGAAGCCGAGCACCGCCAGCAGCACCAGATTGAGCACCAGCCAGAGCGCGATCTTGGAATAGAGGCTGTACGTCATGTTTTTCAGGGCCATGCGTCGCTCTGCTTGATAAACATGTACCCGAGCCCGCGGACCGTTTTCAGGTAGGTGGGGCACCGGGAATTGTCCCCGAGCTTCTTGCGCAGGGACGAGATGTGCACGTCCACGCAGCGGTCGAACTTGTTCCATTCCTTTTCGGCGAACAGGTTGAGCAGATCCTCGCGGGAGAAGATCCGGCCCGCCCCCCGCGCCAGATGGTACAGGAGCTGGAATTCCATGCTGGTCAGGTCCAGCGGCTCGTTGTTCAGCGTGACTTTCAGGGTCTGGGGGTTCATGCACAGCCCGTGCATACAGAGCATACCGTCCTGCCTGTCCGAGCCTTCCGGAAGCCCGGCGTTTTCCATGCGCCGCAGGACAACCCGGATGCGGGCGAGCAGTTCCCGCGCGGAGAAGGTTTTCGGCACATAGTCGTCCGCGCCGAGCTCAAGGGTGACGATGCGGTCCGTCTCCTCGTTGTGGGCGGACAGGATGACGACCGGCGCGCGCGTTTCCGTGCGCAGGTGCCGCAGCACCTCAATCCCCGAAATGTCCGGCAGCAGCATGTCCAGCAGGATGACGTCGTATTCCTGACGTCTGGCGGCCTCGATCCCCGCCGTCCCCGTGTGCACGGAGGACACGGCGAACGAGTGCACGTCGAGGTAATCCGTCATCAGCTCACAAAATTCGCTGTCGTCATCGATGAGCAGCACCTGATGCCCCTTTCCCGCATAACCATCCATGTCCCCGCTCCTTCCGACGCCCAACCGCCGCCCGCTCTTGCCGGGGCCGTCCCCGGATGTCCCCGCGCCGGGAAGCTTGTGCAATCCGGCGCTTTCTTATGTTATAGAGCGTTCCTCCAACGGCTGTCAATTTTTCCGGACGGTTGCCCGCTCAAAAGGGAACCGGGTACGCGCGGGAACACACTCCTTCCCATCCCGCCGGGAACACGCTCTTTCCTGCGGCGGAGGACGCGCCGCCCCGCTCGGGAACGCGGTGCCTCCCGGCACTCAGCGGCGCACGATCCGCCCCACGTAATGCCCCAGCCGCTTTTCCGAAACGTCGCCCACAAGCTCGCGCTCCACGCTCCCGTCCCGGCGGTACAGGATGGTCGTGGGCACGGGCATTCCCGAGCGGGCTTTGATCAGCTCCGCATCCCCGATCCGGGCCGGATACGGCAACGGGCTCCGGGCAAGGTAGGCCATAGCCGGTCCGGGGTCCCTGTCCAGCGAAACGGCGAGCATACGCAGCTCGCTCTCGGGGTATCCGGCCCGGATCTTTTCCAGCTTTTCCCGGAAATGGCGGCAGGGGACGCACCACGACGCCCAATAGACAAGCACAAGCGGCCTGCCGTCGCCTTCATGGACGATGCGGGCAAGCTCGGATTCGGAAACCGCCGCCAGCGGTTCCCCCGCCCCGGCGGATCGGGGAAGGCAAAACAGCACGGCGAACAGCAGGACGGCCGCGCACAAACGGTTCATAAGCTCCTCATCAGGCATGGTTCCGGCAACACGCGCCGCCGTTCTCGGGGATCGGCGGGTGGACTGGGAGGGCAAAGGGTTCCGCAGCGCCGGAGGATTCCCGGACGGTGCGCCCCGCCAGCACGGTTAGTTTCCCGGTTGAACGGCCCCTCAAAGGAAAATCCGTTTCAGGGAACGCCGGGAACAGGGATTCAATCAACACAAACGCCTTTGAAAAGGGAGGAATGGACTCCGCATTGGCGGGTTTGGGGAGGGAAAAGCGTAGTCTCCAGAAGGGTCCCCCTTCCCCGATGCCTCCCTGCCGTTTCAAAAGAAACGGGCCCTATTCCTTTTCCGGTTCCGCCAGCTTGCGGAACCACAGCGGGTTGTGGTGCCTGATGTGCTCCAGCGGCACGTATCCGGTGAACATGGACCGCAGCGCCGGGGCCTCTCCGGGTGCGAAGGCCGCCATGTAGATGTGCACGGGCAGGAAAACAGCCATCAGCCCGGCGCAGCAGAAATGCGCGAGCAGGCAGATCTGCAGGAGCCCCTCCGTCCCCGGCCTGCCGGAGGCGAACACGAGGATCAGCCCGGTCAGGGCGAGCCCAAGGCTGCACAGAACGGCGATGATCGCCACGAGCTTCTGCCCGGCGTTGTAAAAGCCTTGCGGGGGCAGTTCGGGATCGAGCCCGAGGCGGCGCATGAGCCGTTCCCCGAGCACCAGCCACAAGCCTTTCCTCAGGCACCACACCAGATCGGAACCGATGTGCAGATCGGTGATTTCCTTCAGGAACGGCAGGGCCTCCGCCCGCGCCCGGACGAGCAGGTAGGCGGCATACAGGACGATCCACGCCATGCCCACGACGACGTGCAGCCTGAGCAGCCCCAGCGCGCCGAACGCCCCGGTCCACAAGGAGCTCCACCAGTCCCCCACCGGCTGCATGAGCGGATTCGCCAGCAGGGCGAACCCCGTGAACAGCAGAAGCAGCCAGCAGGCCGCGTTGTACCAATGCATGAAAATGGCGGTGGCCGAATGGCGTCTGATCATGGCCGATCTCCTTTGTCGGACGGCTTGCCGGAATCGGAAGGCCAGAACAACTGTTTGACGAACACGCCGATGACCCCGAACAGGGCCAGGCCGCCGAAGGCCTTGACCACGGAGGACAGCGGCCCGATGGCGGCCAGCGCCGGGGGCACATCCTTCCTGCGCGGCCAGTCCGTGGGCGTCGTGCCGTTCAGATAGGCGAGCGTGGGTTTCGCGTCGAAGTCGGGAGGGACCACATACACGTGCCGGTTGCCCGCGAGCGCCCGTGCCACGGGATCGTCCGGGTTGTCCGCATCCCCGAAGACGCGGCAGCGGACGGGGCACACCTGCACACAGGCCGGAACCTGCCCCGGCGTGGCGCGGCGGCAGTAGTCGCACTTGTCCGCCCTTCCGGTCACCGGATGCTTGTAGCGCGCGCCGTAAGGACAGGCTTCGATGCACCCGCCGCAGCCGATGCAGCGTTCGGGATCGATGCCCACGCTTCCGTCGTCGGCCTTGTAGGTCGCGTGGGTCGGGCACGCCTCCACGCACAGGGGATGGTCGCAGTGCATACACGCGCCGGGCTGATAGGCCGTCCCGAGCAGGGAAAGCTTGTCCGGCGTCTCGCGGACCCAGTTGCGGGAGTGGCCGTACGGCGTGCCGTTACGCTGCTGGCAGGCCAGAACGCAGGCCTTGCAGTTGATACATTTGTTGGCGTCTATCGCCATGATATAACGGGACATCGGATTCTCCACGGGATGCGGCGGTCCCCCCGCCGGTTTTCACGCCGTCATGGACGCCCTCACCCCAGCTTGCGCAGCCGGCAGCCTACGCCGTTGTGCTGGCAGGAAATGCGGTCCCAGTAATTGGGGAGTATGCTGCTGATGTGCTCGCTCCGGTTCTCCGGCAGCGGCGTGGTGGCGTTGCAGTTCGACGGCGTGAAGATGGTTCCGGGCAGGACGTTTTCCGTAATGTCCACCCAGCCCTCGATGCCGCCCACGGACGTCTCCAGCATGACCCGATCCCCCTGCGCCAGTCCGAGCCCCTGCGCCGTCTCGGGGTGCAGGCAGATGAAACGCCCGTTCGAGAACTGTGCGACGGCCTTGGAAAAGTTGGTCAGCGTCTGCTGCCAGTGCCACAGCTGCTTGCCCTGCGTGAGGACCAGCGGAAAGTCGTCGGAGCGGTCCTTGCCCAGCGGGCTGCCCTTGGGATAGTCCCACTGGGGGAAGCGCCCGAAGAGGGTATCCACCGCCTTCATCTTGCCGGACGGCGTGAGCAGTTTCCCTTCCGCGAACACGCTGCCCGTCCGTTCCTTGTCCTCCAATGAATAGAGGGGCCACACCAGACCGTCGGGGGATTCCCGCAGGCGTTCCAGGGTCATCCCCTTCCATGAAGGGACAAGCGCCGAGAAGCGGCGGTACAGATCCTCCGGGTCCTTGAAGTCCGGGTAGCGCCCGGGATCGAGCTTGCGGCCCACATCGCGGTAGAACTGCCATGACGGGGCGCAGGAGCCGGGGGCCTGCACCATCTTCTCGCGCCAGACCACCTGCTGCTCGTTGCCGTAGCCCGACCCCTGGCTTTCCGGGCCGAAGGTGGCGGGCACGAACAGATCCGCCGCTTCGGTCTCCTCGGTCAGGAAGAACCCGCAGTGCACGACGAACGGCACCTTGTCGATGGCCTTGCGCACGCCCTTGCTGTCGGGATAGCGGCGGTAGCTGGAGTTCAGGAACAGGATGTCCAGCGTCCCCTTTTCCATCGCATTGCGCAGGCGGCGGAAATTCATCTTCGGCGTTTTGGTCTCGCCGAAGAAATGATCGACGAACTCGTCGTCCCCTTCGGGCTTGCCGCTCTGGAAGGTGAGAATGCCCTTCCCTTCCCCGATGAGGTTGTCGCACAGCGCCTGCAGCAGGATGATGGCCCGCAGGCCGATGATCCCGTTGGAGTAGCGGGACAGCGAGCCGCCGAGCCAGACCACGGTGCGCGGGCTCTGGGCCAGCGTCCCGTAAAAGGCCGTGATCGCTTCCGGGCTCAGCCCGGTGGCGGAGGCGACCTTCTCCACGGTAAAGCTCTCGGTTTCGGCGGCCAGCTCGTCGAATCCCTCGATCTGGAATCTGGCCCGCTCCTCGTCATACGCGCCCGTCTCCAGCATGTACCGGATCGCGCCGATGGCCAGAACGCCGTCCGTGCCCGGCAAGGGGCGCAGCTGCATGTCGGCAAGCAGGCTCGTCCGGGTCCGGCGCGGATCGAGATAGACGATCTTCACGCCCTTTTCGCGGGCCATTTCCAGCCAGCGGCTGTACGGGGGATAGAGATCGCAGACGTTGGCCCCCCACAGGACGATGGTTTTCGTGTTGAGCAGCTCGTCCACCTTGGTGGAGCCGCTGTTCACGCCGATCATCATCCCGAGCATGTTGGAGGCGCTGGACACGCACGATTCGCCCGGAGGCATGGCGTGCACGCTGCCCGCGATGCGCAGGGTCATGAGCGCGGCGATCTCGCTCTCGCGGCAGTCCCACAGGGGCATGGTCATGCCGACGCGGTTGGCGGCGGCCTTGCCGTGTTTTTTGATGACCTCGGCCATGCGTTCCGCGACCATGTCCACGGCCTGCGCGTAGGTGACGCGCTCCCACTCGCCGTTTTCCTTGCGCCGCATGGGTTCGGTGATGCGGTAAGGGCTCCCTATCAGCTCGACGATGGACATCCCCTTGGGGCACATGGCCCCGCCGGTCCAGTAATTGCCCTTTTCCCCGGTGAGGCTCAGCACCTTGCCCCCGGACACCCGCGCCCGGTAAGTGCAGCGTACCTGGCAGAACGGACAGTACCCTTTCATCTCGGTCACGGGGCCGACGTCCGGGACTCCGGAGAAGCCCATGCCCCGCGCGTCGGGTGCCGCGGCGATCGCCGCGCCGCCAGCCAGCAGGGCCGCGCTCAATTTCAGGAAATGGCGTCTGGAATAGCTGTCAGGCATGGGATGCCCCTCTCGGATAAAAGTGTTCGCGTCGCGTGGCCGCATGTTTCCTGCCGGCAACATTATGGGCAGGCCTCCGGGAAGCACCCCCGCGCATCGGGCCATGAAGCGGTTCCCGGAAAACGGCTTGGGGAGGCCCGCACCGGGCGGGACCCGGCCAGCGGCGGATAGGCCGTCCGCACCGCTGGAGGCCGTGGCATTTCCATAACGTGGCTTCTTCCAAATATCTGGGTTGGAAAAGGCTGTGAGCAGGGATTCGACGGCACCGAAAGCGTTTGGGAAGGGAGGGGCCCCGCGCAGGCAGGTCCGGGGAAGGGAAAGAGGGGCACTCGCCCCTTTCTTCAGAAAAGTCCCCCTTCCCCAACCTCCCTCTATGCCGTCTTACAAATCACACGCCCTAGCAGTTGCAGTCGCTGGCGATGCCCTGAATGGTGGTGTTCCAACGCAGCTTGTCCATCTGATCCTTGGGGAGTTCCAGTTCGTTGAGATCATCGTAGCTCTGGAACGAACCGAGCTGATCGCGCAGTTCGACGATCTTCTTGGCAACCTCAAGGGAAACCGCGCCGGTCCCGGCCAGCTCCTCGGCGGTGGCGCTGTTCAGCTCAAAACGTTTTTCCACTTCCTGCCGGTTAGGATCGGCGCTGAACGCATTGGAAGGCATAACCGCGCAAAACGAAAAGGCGAACAAGGCCGCGCACACAAAGGACATAAGCTTTTTCATGATGAAACTCCGAAGGATTATGAGTCAATGCAAGATGCCTGTTGAAGGGAAGATAGCGTACGAGTGTAAAGCGCGTATGGGTTTTTTGTAAAAAATTGTGAAGAAATTTTTAGGGAGACGCCTTTTGGGGCGACCAGACGCTCTTAATAGCGAACAGCCGGGCACGCGAAAGGGGAAGCCGGGCCTTATCCCCTGCGGAACTCCAGCCAGCCCTTGAGCATTCCCGATGCGGCGCATCAACCACGCCATCTTCCGGACCGCCATCGCCCGCCTGCGGGATGCCTGTCTCCGGCCCGGGACGAACGCGGTGCTCAAGCGGCGGCAAAACGGATCGGCAGGAAAACCGTCCCGTGCGGCGTGCCCGGCTGATGTTACCCGCCGGACACGTTGCAAGGGCCAATCATGGCGCACAGGCACCGAGGGCGGAGATTGTCTTCAGTCAGGGGAGGGGCCGAGAAGCTCATCGCGGCTCAGGTTGGATTTTTTTATCTTTAAATACAGTGTGCTGCGCGAAATGCCGAGGAGGATTGCGGCCTGCCGCAGGTTCCCGTTGGTTTCGCGGATCGCCTTCCGGATGGTTTCGGTTTCCTGCGCCCACAGCCAGCCGTTTTTCCGGCCGGGACCGGAGACGGCCTCATGCTCAAGCATGGCCGAGGGGAAATCGCACGGCATCAGCTCTTGCCCGCCGCAGACGTTCACGGCGCGCTCGATGGCGTTTTCCAGTTCGCGGACGTTGCCGGGCCACGGGTACCGGTAGAGCAGGCCCCGCGCTTCGGCATTGATGGCCTGCACGCGCTTGCCGAGCGCCGCCGAAAACTTGTGCAGGAAATGGTTCGCCAGAAGTTCCACGTCGCCGCGCCGGGCGGCAAGGGGCGGGATGCTCAGGAGAAACGCATTCAGCCGGTAATACAGGTCATGCCGGAACACATTCTGCCGCACGGCTTCTTCCAGATTGCGGTTTGTCGCGGCGATGACGCGGATATTGATCCGCCGGGCGCTCTTTCCGCCCACGCGGGTGACCTCGCGGTTTTGCAGCAGCCGCAACAGGCTGACCTGCGCCTCGAGCGGCATTTCCCCTATCTCGTCAAGAAAGACGGTGCCGCCGTCGGCCAGTTCGAATTTGCCGGGTTTTCCCTGACGGCTCGCGCCCGTGAACGCGCCCTCGTCATAGCCGAACAGTTCCGATTGCACGAGATTGCGGGGCAGGGCACCGCAGTTGACCACGACGAACGGTTGGTTGGCGCGGCTGCTCGCGTTGTGTATGGCCTGGGCGAACAATTCCTTGCCCGTGCCGGATTCGCCGATGATGAGCGTCGTGATGTCGCTGTGCGCCGCGAGCTTGCCCTGCCGGATCGTCTCCTTGAGCAAGTCCGATTCGCCGATGATCCGATCGAACGTATACGTCGCCTTGGCGCCCAGTGCCCGCGTCGCCAGCTCGCGCATCCGTTTCCCTTCCCGCAGCGTGAAAACCACTCCTTTCTGCGGCGTCGGCGCGGCGGAGATCAGGCATGACGTGGTTCCCTGCGGCAGATCGAGCAGCACTTCCTGATCGTGGAAGCCGACTTGCCGGTTCAACGCCGTGTGCAGCATGTCGGCGGCGGGGATGATCTGGCTGATGTGGACGGAACCCTGCGGCGAGGGGATGCCCAGAATGGCACAGGCCTTCTGGCTGATGGATTTCAGGAGCCCTTCGTGGTTCACCACGATCAGCCCTTCGTCCAGCAGCTCCATGATCGCGGCCTGTTCGCTCAGCAGTTCGCGCAGGCAGACCTGCTCGGTGATGGCGTGGGCGGCGGCCTCCACCATGCCGCGTGTATGGTGGTGAAAACTTTCGCGCGAGATGGAAATGTTGAAGACGCCGAGGAGATTGGCCTTGGAATCGAAAATGGGCGCGGCGGAACAATACCAGACATGATCGTGGGCGCAGTAGTGTTCCGCGCCGACAAGCTCAACGGGGGCCGCGCAGTGCAGGCAGGTTCCGATGCCGTTGGTCCCGCAGATGCGCTCGGAAAAAATGAAGCCCGGCATATGGCCGGGAAGGCGATGCCCCCTGTTGGTGTGGACATGCGTATGCAGCACCACACCCTGGCTGTCCGTCAGGGAAATCACACTGTTCGCGTCCTCCACGGCGGTGAAGAGCTTCGCCATGATGACTTTGGAGCTTTCGATGAATTCGCTGTTCGCGGCGAGCAGTTCGGCGAGGCGCGCGTCGTCCACGCGGCCTTCGGGACGCCGGTCATGCCGGACGCCGTAGGCACGGGAACGGACCCACGAGTCGTACACCATTGGCTTGACTATTCGCCGATCAACCTCCTGCCCCGCCATGAAGCGTTGCCATTGGACGAACATGCTGTCCGGCGCCGCGTTTTCCATAGGGTTCCCTCTCGGCTCGATCAGAGCATCCCCATCCGGCGGGCCTTTTCCGCCGGACGGCATCAAAGGCGGGCCAAGGAGCGCAGTTTTCCCCCCCGCCGGGAAAAGCGTAGTCGATTTGCCCGGAGGAGGCAAGCTGATGTCCTATGATCGGACATGTCCGATCATTCATGTCCGATTATACTACAAGACATGATTTCTTGTCTTTGGGGCCTGTTTTTATAACACCATGAAACAGCACGGCATTTGAGCCAAAAAGCACAAACGGTCATTTTGGCGCGGTCCTTGCTGTTCTCATACGCATGGGATGCCCCTCTCCTTGGGGATGCGCCGTCGGCTCCAAGCCGCCTCCCCCCGGGCATCCGTCCCCGGTGAAACACCGAAGCCTTCGTCCTTTTTTCATTTCATACAACGGCGTTGCGGCGTGTCCGGCGCGTACCGTTCGCGTCCGCCGTGCTGACACGCAGACGCCACCTATTCGGGAGACATCATGTCAACATCAGGTCTGTTGAGTCCCATCACAATCAATACGCTGGTTGTCCGCAATCGTGCCGTCATGCCGTCCATGCTGACCAACTTCGCCACCAAGGGCGGCGACGTCACCGAACGGCTGATCCATTATTACGCGGAGCGCGCCAAGGGCGGCGTCGGCTTGGTGAGCATCGAAGGAACCGCCGTGGAGCCGCGCGGGACCGCCTTCATCCGGGGCATCAGCGCGGCGGACGACAGCAAGATCAAGGGGCTTTCCAAGCTGGCGAAAGCCATCAAGGCGCACGGCGCGCGGGCTTCGTTGCAGCTCATCCACGGCGGTCGCTGCGTCAATCCGGCCATTTCCGGGTTCGCCACGCCCATGGTTTCGTATGTGCCGCGCTTCTGCAACCATGCCGAAAGCGTGGTGCTGGATGTCGAGGACATCGAATACATCATTGACGCCCACGCGCAGGTCGCCCGCCGCGTCCGGGAGGCCGGTTTCGACATGCTGGAGATCCACGGCGCGCACGGCTACCTGATCAGCCAGTTCGTGTCCCCGCTGACGAACCATCGGGAGGACGCCTACGGGGGAAGCCTGGAAAACCGCCTGCGTATGCCTCTCGCGGTCATCCGGGCCATCCGCAAGGCGGTCGGCGACGACTTCCCCATCTCTTACCGGCACAATGCCGACGACGGGCTTCCCGGCGGCATGACGCTTGAAGAAACGCTCCAACTCGTCAATCCGCTGGTCGACGCCGGGGTCGACGCGCTCCATATTTCGGCGGGCATCGGCGAAACCAAGCACCTCATCTCTCCGCCCTCCTGTACGCCTGAAGCATGGCTTTCCGATGCCGCGAGGCAGGTCAAAGAGGCCGTCCGGAACCGCGTTCCGGTCATTTCCGTCGGGCGGTATGTGCATCCGGCCATTGCAGATCAGGTCATCCGCGACGGCAAGGCCGACATGGTCGCTTTCGGGCGCGCCCTCATCGCCGAGCCGGAACTGATCAACAAGTATGCCGAAAACCGTCTGGATTCCGTAAGGGTCTGCCTCGGCTGCAACGAAGGCTGCACCGGGCACACCGGCAAGCTGCTCGACATCACCTGCGCCATCAATCCGCGCGCGGGCTATGAAGGGAAGTACCCTCTGGGCGTCAAGGCGGACAAGGCCCTCAAGGTCGCCGTGGTCGGCGCTGGACCGGCTGGACTGCAGGCGGCGCTGACCGCCGCGCAGCGCGGGCACAGCGTGACGCTGTTCGAGCGCGGCGAAGACATCGGCGGCCTCCTCCACCCCGCGTCGCGGCCCCCGTTCAAGGACAGCCTGATGGAGCTTGTGCGCTACTTCCGCCATGAGCTGGACGCGCTCGGCGTGAATATCCGCTGCGGCGTGACCGTCACGGGCCAGCTGCTTCAGGCGCAGGCGTTCGACATGACCTTGCTGGCGACGGGTTCGCGTCCGGTGATCCCGCGCTTCGCCGCCGAACTGCCCAACATGACCACGGCGGAACACATCCTGCTGGAAGCGATCAAGCCCGGACATCGGGTGTTGATCATCGGGGGCGGCATGATCGGCTGCGAGCTGGCGGACTTCCTCGGCGAGCGCGGGCACGCGGTGACCATCCTCGAAATGCGCCCGGAAGTGGCGCAGGACATGGAATGGCGCGCACGCCACACCTTGATGCCCCGGCTCGAGCGCTACGGGGTCACGCTGCTGACCGGCATGGAAGTCATGGAAACCGCCAATACCGGACGGATCCGCATCCGGGACGCCTACGGCGTTGAGGAATGGCTGGAGCCGTTCGACACCACGGCGATCAGCGTCGGCTACCGGCCTGAAAAGATGCTGGCCCGCGAACTGGAGCACATGCGCCTGCCCTACAAAGCCATCGGCGACTGCGTTGTGCCCGGCAAGATTCTGGACGCCATGCATCAGGGATTGGCCGCCGCATACGCGCTGTAAGTCCCGTTTCACGGCGTGATGCCCGCGGAACCGCCGGGACGGGTTCGTCCGCCCCGGCAATCCCCCGGCGCGAACCCCTCGCGGCAGCGTAGGGAACCCGCTCACCCCCTTTTTCCGAGAGCCGCCCCCATGAACTACACTCCATTGTTCCAGCCCATTTCCGTCGGCCCCCTCCGCCTTAAAAACCGGTTCGTCATGGCGCCCATGTCGGTGCACATGACCGAAGACGGTTCCGTCAGCGACGCGGAAATCGCCTATACCGAACGCCGCGCCATGGGCGGGGTGTCGATGATTATCGTCGGTTCCCTCTGCATCTGGCCGGACGGCAACTTCGGCGGACAGATTTTTATTCATGACGACGGCTGCATCCCCGGCCTTCGTCGGCTCACCGAGGCCGTGCACCGCCACGATTGCCTCATCGCCGCGCAGCTGCACCATGCCGGACGGGAAACCAACGCCCGGACATCCGGTTTTCAGCCCGTCGCGCCGTCCTATTTCGAGCCGGAAACCCATTCCGTATTCAAGGCGGAATACGACGCGCCCCGGGTGCTGGAAACCCGCGAGGTCGAACAGTACGTCGAATATTACGCGCAGGCCGTGCGCCGCGCCAAGGAAGCGGGCTTTGATGCCTGCGAGCTGCACTGCGCGCATGGGTATCTGATCTGCGCGTTCATGTCGCCGCTCACCAATCAGCGGAGCGACCGCTACGGCGGCGGTTTCCATGCCCGGATGCGCTTCGTCACGGAAATCATCGGCCGCGCCCGCCAGCTTGTGGGCGAGGACTACCCCATCACCTGCCGCATCGTCGGGGACGAACTGCGCGAGGGCGGCATCGACATGGAGCTTTCCGTCCGCATCGCGCGGTACCTCGAGTCGCTGGGCGTTGCCGCGCTGAGCGTCTCCGCCGGGATGTATCCGTATGTACGCACGGTATCCAACATGTACCACAAACACGGCGTGAACCTCTATCTTGCGGAAAACGTCCGCGAAGCCGTGCGGATTCCCGTCATGGCGGCGGGCCAGATCGACAGGCCCGAAATCCAGCTGCACGCGCTGGAAACCGGCAAGGCCGACATCCTGTGCATCGGCAGGACGCTCATTGCCGATCCGGACTATCCCGACAAGCTCAGGGAGGGCCGCCTCGACGACATCATCCATTGCATCGCGTGCAATAAAGGCTGCCACGACCGTTCCGCCGAAGATCGGCAGGTCAAGTGCGCCCTGAATGTCCGCACGGGCCGGGAAACGATGGACGCCTTCGCCATCCGCCCCGCCCGGGAAGCCCGCCGGATCATGGTAATCGGCGGCGGGCCCAGCGGCATGGAGGCCGCCCGGGTTGCGGCGCTGCGCGGGCACCGCGTGGAACTGTGGGACGACAGGCCCCGGCTGGGCGGGCGGCTGCGTCTGGCCGCCGTGCCGCCGCACAAGGCACGTTACGGCGAAGCCTGCGACTATCTGGAGCGCGAAATCCGCAAACTGGGCGTGGACATCCATCTGAACGCCGCCGTCACCGAAGTGGAACTGGACAGCCGGAAACCCGACGCGGTCATCCTCGCCACGGGTTCCGTCCCCTTTGTCCCGCCCATTCAGGGGCTGTCCGGCGGCGGGGCCGTACTGGTCGACGACGTTCTGGAGGGCAGAGCCCCGGTCGGGCGGCGCGTCGCCATCATCGGCGGCGGGGCCATCGGTGCGGAAACCGCGCACCTGCTCGTCGAGGAAGAGGACAGGGAGGTATACCTCATCGAAATGCGGGACGGCATTGCCGTTGATTTGCCGCAGGACGCGCGCATCTGCCTGCTTCACGCCTTCGAACAGACTCCGTCCCTGCACCAGATCACCAATGCGAAAGTGACCGCCGTGACGCCGGAAAGCATCACGCTCGAGCGTCAGGGGCAGACCGAAGTCGTGGACCGGCTGGACACCATCATCCTCGCCGTGGGCGCGCGCCCCAATCAGGGGCTGAGGCCCGCTCTCGAGGCGCTGGGCATCCCGTTCCTTGTGAGCGGCGACGCGACCGGCCCCAAAGATTACGTCAAGGCCATCTACGAAGGATTCGTCGCGGGAAACACCATTGCCGAGTAATCCGCCGTTCCGTTTCCGGAAAGGGCGTTCCCGCCATGCCTCTAAGGATGAGCCTTCCGGAATGCGGCGAAGGGGCACGCGGCATCCCCAGGGGCGGAGCGTTGCGGTACTGGCATCCGTTGAAGGGGGATGCTCCCCCCGAGTTGAAGAAACACCCTGTTCTCCGCACCGGCACCATGCTGTTTGAAAAGAATCTCACTTCAGATTGCACGAGGGAACCATGATTTCACGAGACTCACTGAAGGGCATTACCAGCGTTATCGCTGTCGGTCTGGCCATCTTCCAGATCTATTTTACCGCCGGGTTCGGGATCATCGACTCCCAGTTGCTGCGCACCATCCATCTGGGGATCGTGCTCGCTCTGGTCTTCCTCTACTTCCCCCCCAAGAAGCTTCAGGAAGGCGAGCGGGAACACCCCGGCTGGCTGGCGCTGGATCTGGTCCTGATCTGCGGGGCCTTCGCCACCGCGTATTTCCTCGCCTCCGACATCGACTACTACATGGAACGCATCCGGTATGTGGACCCCGTGTCGGACGCGGAAACCGTCTGCGCGACCGCCGCCGTCCTGCTCGTGCTGGAAGCGACGCGCCGGGTGGCGGGGTTGCCGCTGGTCATCGTGGCGAGCGCGTTCCTTGCCTACGGCCTTGGCGGGCAGTATCTGCCCGGCATCCTCCGGCACGACGGCGTCACCTACAAGATGCTCTGCGAACAGCTGTATCTCGTGACCGAAGGGCTGTACGGCATTCCGCTGGCGGTGTCCTCCACCATGATCTTCGCCTTCGTCATGTTCGGGTGCTTCCTCCAGCGGGCGGGATTGGGGCAGGTCTTTCTGGATCTCGCCTGCGTGCTGACCCGGCGCTCCAAGGGCGGGCCCGCCAAAGTTTCGATTTTCGCTTCCGCGCTGTTCGGCTCCATTTCCGGGAGCGCGGTCGCCAACGTGTACAGCACCGGGACGTTCACCATCCCGCTCATGAAGCGCGTGGGCTACACGCCTTCGTTCGCCGGGGCAGTGGAAGCGGTCTCCTCCACCGGCGGGCAGCTCATGCCCCCCATCATGGGCGCGACAGCGTTCGTCATGGCGGACGTGACCGGGGCCGGGTATCTGGCCGTCGCCAAGGCCGCCCTGCTCCCTTCCCTGCTGTACTACTTCTCGCTGCTCATGATGATCCACTTTGAAGCGGTCAACAAGAACATCGGCATCATCCCCTCCGACCAGATCCCCGATCCGCGCAGCGTGCTGCGGCGCACCTACCACATCCTGCCCATCATCGTGCTGATCGGCCTGCTCGTATCGGGGCGGAGCGTCATTTCCTCCGCGTTCATCTCCATCGCGTCGGTCATCGTCGTCTCCTGTTTCAGCGCGGAAACCCGGTTCACGCCGAAGAGCCTTTACCACACGCTGGAACTCTCCTCGCGCAACGCGCTCATGATCTCCACGTGCAGCGCCTGCGCGGGCATCATCGTCGCCATCGTTTCCATAACGGGCATCGGCTACAAGTTCATCAGCATCATCACCGATCTGGGGCAGTTCCACATCCTGTTGCTGCTGATCCTGCTGATGTTCACCTGCTTTGTCCTCGGAACCGGCGTCCCCGCCACCCCCGCCTACATCATCGTGGCGACGCTGGGCGCTCCGGCCCTGATGAAGCTCGGCATCCCCACCCTGTCGGCGCACATGTTCGTCCTCTATTACGCCATCCTTTCGGAGATAACCCCTCCCGTCTGCCTGTCCGCCTACGCGGGGGCATCCATCGCGGGAGCCAACGCCATGCAGACGGGCTGGCGGGCGTTCCGTCTGGGGATCGTCGCCTACATCATCCCCTTCATCTTCGTCTTCCAGCCCGCCCTGCTCCTGACGGGCGAGTTCTCCCACGTCGCGCAGGCCCTCGTCACGTCGTTCATCGGCGTCATCACGCTGGCCGGCGGTATGCAGGGCTATCTGATGGTCCGGTGCTTCCTGTGGGAACGTGTGCTTCTGCTCGCGGCGGGCATAGCCCTGCTCTACCCCGAAATATACAGCGACCTCGCCGGATTGGGCGTCATACTCTTCATCGGTATGCTCCAGTACCTCCGCCGCGGCAAGGCACTTCCCGAACCCGATCTCAATCAGGCCTGAGCCGTCCCCGAACGGCGGCCGCCTGTTTGAAAGGCGTTTTTTGACCACCTCTAACCTTTTGGAGAACATGTATGCACCACTTCCTCAAAACAGTGCTTCTGTCCTGCGCGCTGCTCGCACTCGGAGCCATGCCCTCCCAATCCGCGGAGTCCCTGCGCTGCGTATCGGCGGCGAACCCCAGCGGCACCTGGTACATCGGCATGGGAGCCGTCGGCAAGGCGTACACGAACATGAACCCCGGAACGGATGTGACCATGCTCCCCGGCGGCGGTGCGACCAATGCGCCCCGTCTGGCCTCCCGCGCCGCGGATATGGGGGTGGCTGAAAACAGTATGCTGAACGCCTTCAAGACCGGCCTCGAACCCTATAAGGCCCCCACGCCCAAGGGCATCGCCACGGTCGCCAACCTGTGGGACCGCATCAACTATCAGATCGTGTCGCCCGTCAGCTCGCCGGTAAAGGATCTGCGCGATCTGAAGACCATGAAGAACGTCAACATCGGCGTCGGATCCACAGGCGGTTCCACGGAAAAAATCTTCCGCAACATCCTGAAAGAATACGGCATCACTTATGAAGACATCAAAAAGAACGGCGGAAAGGTCGTCACCAACGGCTTCGACGACATCGCCAACATGGTGAAGGACGGCCAGATCGACGTGTTCGTCTGGATCGGCCCCGGCGAAGCGTGGTTCATCGTCGACGTGTCCGGCAGCGTCCCCCTGAAGTTCCTGAATATCGAATCCGGCATCGCCAAGAAGGTCGCCGCTACCCTCGGCTGCAACGTCGGAACCTTGCCCGCCGAGTTTTACAAGGGCAAGGTCGGCCCCGACGTCACGACCCTTTGGGATACCAACGCCATCATCGTGCGCGACAATCTGGATGAGGAAAGCGCCTACCGCCTGACGCAGGCCGTCATCGAAGGCAGGGACGACATCGCCCTCGCCAACCCTGCATGGAAGTCCATCGATCCGGCGAAGGCATGGCAGGGCACCGTGTATCCCCTGCACCCCGGCGCCGCGCGCTACTACAAGGAAAAGGGCTACATGAACTGACAAGTTTCGCGGCCTGAAGCCGGGGATTCCCGCCTTCCGGCTTTCGGCCCCACCTCCGGGCGGGCTCCCGCTTCCCATAGCCGTCCGAAGGAACAAGGCTTGACTGTCCCGTAACAAGCCCGCGCGGGAACATGGGCGGTGATGTCCAACCCGTAGTTCTCCGCCCCAATCTTCCGGCGCACGCCGCTGCCGGATTCCCCCCGGGGAAATATCCGGCAGCGGCCCTTCCCCACACGATGCCGCCCAACCGCGCAAAACACTCCAGAGGAGCTTGATCGTTATGACTATCATTGATGCCCGCCTGCGTCCCCCGCTGAAAGACTACCTCCGCTGCAACCTGTACCGCGATCCGAAAAAGACGCAGGGCTGGAGCAACAATTTCCTGATGAAGGTGTCGCCCGCCGTCGAACAGCGCGACGCGGACTTGCTGTACCGGGAAATGGACGACGCGGGCGTGACGCTGGGCGTGATGACCGGACGCCAGAGCCCCGACATGGGCAACGTCTCCAACGACGACCTCATGGACGTCGTGCGCGAACAGCCCAGCCGCTTCGTGGGCATTGCCGGTGTGGACGGTAGCGATCCCATTGCCGCTATTGCGGAAATCGAGCGCACGGTGGCAAACGGGAACCTGCGCGGCGCGGGTATGGAACCCGGCTGCGGCGCCATCCCCATGTATGTCGACGATGCCCGGCTGTACCCCATCTATCAATACTGCTCCGACCGCTCCATCCCCATGTTCCTGATGGGCGGCGGGGGCAACGGGCCGGATCTCTCCTACAGCAACCCCGAGCACATCGACCGCGTCTGCCGCGATTTTCCGAAGCTGGTCGTCGTGAACATGCATGGGTCGTACCCGTGGGTCCCTCAGGTCCTGTTCAGCTGCATGTGCCGTCCCAACATGTACCTCGCCCCCGATATGTACATGTACAACATGCCCGGCGCGGCGGACTACGTGACCGCGGCGAACGGCTTCCTGCGGGACCGGTTCCTGTTTGGCAGCGGCTACCCCTACATCCCGCTGAAGCAGGCCGTGGATCTGTTCGTCGCCATGCCCTTCGACAGGAGCATCCTGCCGAACCTGCTGTACAAAAACATGGCCCGCGTCCTCAAGCTTGACGTGGATTGATTGCCTGTTCGCCGGGGAAGGGAGGCTTTGACGGCTTTCCCTTGCCCGGCCCGGCTCCCCGCACGCGGCCCGCCGAAGGCATGGGCCAAAACCCTTCGGGCTTGGACGGGGAGCTTTCCCATGCACATTTTGCCAACCAAGCGAGGCATCGCATGTCCATCGGTTCCACCCGCGCCATTTGCCAGTCCGAGCGGATGAAAAACGCTCCGCTGTCCAGCATACGAAACATCATCGCCTACTCCGACAAGCTGGAGCAGGAGGGGCGTTCCATCATCCATCTGGAACTCGGCGAACCGGATTTCGGCACGCCCGCCCACATCATAGACGCCTGCAAAAAGGCGCTGGACAATCAGGAAGTGCATTACGGGCCCATTGCCGGGACCGTGGAACTCCGCAAGGCCCTGTCCAGGCACTGCACCCGGTATGGCCTCGAGTACGCGCCGGAAGAAATCCTCGTATCCACCGGCGTGGTCCACGGCGTCTTCCTGTCCATGCTCGCCTATCTGGACCCCGGCGACGAAATTCTGGTCCCCGATCCCGGTTATCTGATCTATTTTGCCGACCCACATATCGCGCAGGCCAAGCCGGTTTCCTATCCGCTGCGCGAAGAGAACGGCTTCCAGCTCGATGCGGAAACGCTTGAAGCGCTCATCACGCCGCGCACCAAGGCCATCCTGATCTGCAGCCCCGCGAACCCTTGCGGCTCCGTGCTGGATCAGGCTTCGCTCGACACCGTCGCCGAGCTTGCCATCCGCCACAACCTGCTGGTGCTTTCCGACGAAATCTATGCCGACATGACCTATGACCGCCCCATGCCGCCCAGCATCGCCTCGCTTCCGGGGATGCGCGAACGCACCATCGTCCTCAACGGATTTTCCAAATACTACGCCATGACAGGATGGCGCATCGGCTACATGCTGTGCCCGGTAAAGCTCATGGACCCCATCATGCGCCTGAGCTTCTACAATATCGCGTGCCCGACCACGTTCATCCAGTCGGCGGGCATCGCCGCGCTGGAAGGCGACGAGGGGCCCTCAAAGGCCATGCTGGCCGAATACCGCCGCCGTCGGGACTTCATGGTCGAGGCGCTGAACGCCATGCCGGGCTGCCGCTGCCGCAAACCGGACGGCGCGTTCTATATTTTCGTGAACATCGCCGGGACAGGCATGGACAGCGACGGCTTCTGCCGCACGATGATCGACGAGGCGGGCGTATCCATGACTCCGGGCCATGTCTTCGGCACCATGGGCGACGGCTTTGTGCGCGTGTCCTATGCCAATTCCATGGAAAACCTGCAACGGGCCGTTATCCTCATGCGTGAGGTTCTGGAAAAGAGGGCGGCGCGGTGAGTCGTTTTGACCAGAAACTTGCCGCCGGCGAGGGCGTGGTGGGCACATTCTCCCATCTGGGCGGCCCCGCCGTGGCGGAATGCCTGAGCCTGTCCGGCCTGGATTATGTCATCATCGATACGGAACACGGGCCCTTCCCTGATGAGAGCACGGGGGAAATGATCCGCGCCATCGAACTCCACAGCGCGGAGGCGTTTGTGCGCGTGCGTGATTCCTCGCGCGCCGCCGTGCTCCACGCGCTGGATCTCGGGGCGCGGGGCATCATCATCCCCGACGTGCAATCGGTGGAAGAAGCACGCAGGCTGGTGGAATACGCGAAATATTACCCTCTGGGAGCGCGCGGATTCGCTTTTTCGCGGAGCGCGAAATACGGGTTCCTGCCCGAGCTGAAGCAGATAGGCGACTATTTCACCGCCACGAACCAGCGCACGATCCTCATGCCGCAGTGCGAAACCGCCGGAGCGCTGGAACATATTGAGGAGATCGCCGCTCTGGACGGCATCGACGGCATTTTTGTCGGGCCGTATGATCTTTCCGTGGCGCTGGGCGCTCCGGCGCGGTTCGCCACCCCGCGGTTTGCCGAGGCTCTCGGCCGGGTGATTGCGGCTTGCCGGGCTTCCGGCAAACTGGCGTTCATCTACGCGAACACCATGCCGGAAGCCCGGGCATACTTCGCACAAGGCTATCAGGGCGCGGCCATAGGTACGGATACGGCCTTTCTGGTCAAGGCCATTCAGGGCATGTTGCAGGCGTAACGTTATCCGGTGCTCCTAAAAGCCCCGTCCGGAAGGGACGGGGCAGACCCGACTCATCGCGGGAACCGCCCGTTCCCGGGCCCGGGAACGGCCTGCCTCCGCGCTGGAGCGCGCCTGAAAACGGCATTACACCGTCAACCCCACCCTGCCCTCTCCGTGCGATCCCGCTGGATTGCCGGGCAGTGGCGCGATCAGCGGAGGCCGTATTGGTATTTGACGTGCAGAATGACGGGGATGGGTTCCGTTCCGATGATGGCGGGGCGGCGCACTTTGCCGCTGGCGGCGAGGACGGCCCAGCGCGCCGAGGCGTCGAGCTGCGGCGATCCTGAGGATGCGCGGAGCACGGGATCGGTGAACGTCCCGTCGGGCCGGACGGTGAACATATATTCGGCAACGCCGATGAGCCCGGTTTCACCGCCGTCCAGACGCCGGGCGTGCACGGCCTCGTCGATGTCGTCGAGGTAGCGCAGGAAGGCCTGCCGCTTGCGGTCGGCGGCATCAGCCTTGTCCATGTCGCGCGGGCTGGCGGCGGCTATGCCGATGCCCTTCTCCCGGCTCGTTGTCACTGCCGGGGACGCCATGTCCATCTGGACAACGGTGATGAAGGACGGCTCGGGATCGGGCGGCCTCGGGGCGATCAGCAGCGCGAAATGCGCGAACAGGGACACGGCGATCCCGGCGGCGAGGCATTCCTTTTCCGTCATGGGCGGCCCGCCTCGTCGGGCTGGGCCGTGGCGATGAGCAGCTTTTCCCCGCCCTGCATCCGCACCTCGTCCACAATGAAGACCAGCGCCTCCACCGGCGCGTCGGGCGCGGCCTTGAGCACAAGCTGTCCGGGGCGCGTCCGGAAGTCCCGCACGAGGCTTTGCAGCTTCGCGCGGATGTCGGCGCGGGCCACGGGTATGCCCTCGCACAGGAACGAGCCGTCCCTGAGCAGCCGGATTTCCACCACGCGCCCGGAAAGCGCCTGCCCGCTGTGCGCCGGAGGCAGGTCGAGGTCGATGCCCCGCACCGCGAACGACGCGGCGAGGATGAAGAAAATCAAAAGGATGAAGACCATATCGATGAGCGGCGTGAGATCCGGCTCGTCGTCCCGCGCCGCCTTGGGCCGCAGGTTCAGCATGATCGCCCTCCGTCCGGCAGCCCTTCCCCGGCGTTATCCCGGCATTGCGGGGCTTCCCGGCCCTCCGGAGCGCTGCCGCGAGGTTCCGGCGATTCCGGGCAAGAGGCCCCTTCCGCCGTGCCGCCCCCACGGGGAATGTCTCCGGGCTGAAGCGGTTCCGCCCCGGCCCGAACGGTGATGCCCGGTCCGCCGTCGGCCAGCAGCGCCGCGTTTCCGGCCTTGTTCAGGGCGTCGGCCACGCGGCGCACCTTGCCTTGAAAGCAGGACAGGAAAAACAGCGCGGGAATGGCGATGCACAGCCCCGCCGCCGTGGTCAGCAGGGCCTGCCAGATCCCCCCGGCGAGCAGGGACATGTCCACGCCCGAGCGGGCCTCGGCGATGCGCGAGAAGGTCGTGATCATCCCGAGGATGGTCCCGAGCAGCCCCATGAGCGGGGCCAGCCGCGCCAGCACGGACAGCAGGGAAAGCCGCGCTTCCAGCCGTTCCAGCACCGTCTCCCCGGCGAGGCGCAAGGCGGCTTCACGGTTCGGAAGGGGCGAGCCCAGGAGCGCCGCGAAGTCCCGCAGGGAGGGGACGGCCTCCAGCCGGGCCGCCAGAGGCCGCACGTCGCCCGTGCGCATCGCCTCCAGCACGAGGCCGGGAAAACGGGAGTCCGGGAACGGACATCCCATGAACACCAGCGCCCGCTCGACGACAATCGCCAGCGCCGCCACCGAGACGGCCAACAGCGGCCACATCATCCAGCCGCCCAATTCGATCAGCCCCACAAGCTCCTCCTTTACGAAGACGGCGCTTCCGGCAGGGAAATATCCGTGCCGATGAACACCAGATAGCGCTCCTCGCCTTCCGGGGCGGGCTCGAAGCCCAGCCGCCCGGCGGCGTACTGCACCGTCGCGGGCACCGTCACGCCGCCGTCCAGCCGCAGATCCACGACGCCCTTGGCCCGGCACAGCCCCGGCCCGGCGCTGTCCAGCAACGCCAGGAGCGCGGCCTCGTCCAGCGGGGCGGACAGGCGGAGCGCAGCCGAGACAAACCCCTCATCGGCGTGGGTCACTGTTTCGCCGAAACGCGGCAGGGCTGGCCGATGCGACGGCAGCGGCGTGCCCCGGCGATCCGCCCAGTCCGCATAGAAGGCGTCCAGCTCCGCGAAGGCGACGGCCCCGTGGCGCGCGGGCAGGATCAGCGCCTGACGGTTCAGCGCCCGCAGCCGTTCCGCCAACGCCTCTAGCGCGGCGGGCTCCACGGTATCGGCCTTGTTCAGGATGATCACGTCCGCCCGTGCCGCCTGCGCCCGGCGGATGCCCGCAATGTCCCCTTCCGAACGGCACAGATCAAGGGCGTCCGCCACCGTGATCACAAGGCCGGGCTGCACGATGTCGCGCAGCTCGGACAGCGCTTCCATGACGTTGGCGGGGTTCGCCAGCCCCGTAGTTTCCAATATGAACTGCTCGGCGGGCATGTCCCCGATGAGCCGCAGCAGCCCCGGACGCAGGCTGTCCGCCAGCGAACAGCACACGCACCCCTCATCAAGCGCCTCCACCTGGGTTTCGCCGCGCAGAAGCGCCGCGTCAAGCCCGATTTCTCCGAATTCATTTTGGATGACGCCCGTATAGCGCTCACGCCCGTGCAGGAAATCCAGCCATTGCCGCAGGAATGTGGTTTTGCCCGAGCCGAGAAAGCCGGTGAGGATGTGCAGCACGGGCAGGCCGGATTCCTCCTCAAGCGGCTTGTGGCGCAGGGGCAGGCGGGCGAGGGGACGCCCTTGGGCTCCGGCGCTGCCGAACGCCGCCGTGAGCCGGAGTTCCCGCCCTGTCCCGCCGGGGATGTGCCGGATGTTCCCGGCGGCGTCGAAACCGGGGATCGGGGCCGCCTCGCCGTCCAACGACACGCGGGCGGGGTCCCCAAGCAGGCTTTCGGCCGTGGCCGACAAGGCCGCGAACGGGCGCAGGAGCAGCCGGAAGGCGGGCACGTCCGTTTCCCAGCCGCCCGGCTCCACGAGCCAGCGCTGCCCGCCGGAAAAAGTCGCCACGCCGTCCAGCGCCGCCATGCGCAGGCGGGCCGGGGCGGACAGGGTCAGGGACAGCCCGGAGCCGTCGACGGCGGCCCGCAGCGAAACCGTGCCGATCCGGAATGGGGAGAGTGTTTCGGCGTGCTCCGAAAGCGCCCGGATGCGGTCGCCGTAGCCGGGGTCCACGGCAAGGCGCAGGGCTTCCAGCGGAAAAACCTCAAGAAGGGGGGCGTCAGGGAGCGGGAAGGCGTAGGCCGCGAACGTGCCGCGCAGTGCGCCTCCGTCCGCGTCCTCGCCCAAGAAGACCAGCCCGAACACGAGCCCGCTCCCGGCCACGCGGCAGGTCCATGCGGGCAGCAGCGAACCGGAGGGGCGCACCCCCCGCCAGCCCAGCGCGCGGGCGCGGCGGCGATCCAGATGGATGGCGGCGATGAGTGCCCCCATGAGCGTGGCGCACTCGGACCCGCCGCAGGGGTCGAGGGGCCGGGGAAGGAGTGTTTCAAGTCGCATCGCGGGCTCCGGGGCCGGGACGGATCCCGTCCCGTGGGACACGGCCCCGCCCCGTCATGGGCTAAGCCGTTCCGTTTTGAAACGGCATTCTTTCAAAGGCGATCCACGCCAAAAAACGGCGGATGAAACAGGCAGCAACCAGACACAAACCGAATGGAAAAACGGAACGAGAACACCATTTCAGCAAGTAAAAACGCACGCGAACAGGGAGCCGATACACAAAAAACCTTGGGAAATGGAGGGACGGGCTCCGCGCCGGCGGGTTTGGGGAAGGGAGGGAAAAGCGCGGCCCTTTCTTCAGAGGCGTTTTCCCTCCCTTCCCCAATACCTTCTCATCTTAGGCGGGGAACTTGATGACGTCGCCGTTGCCGAGGTAGTTGGTGGTCTTGGAGCGGAACCGGGCCGTGCCCTTCACCACCGGATAGCCCGCGTCCACGAACTTCTGGGCGGTGATGAGGCCCGTGCAGTGGTTGCAGCCGACCTGCTGGAGGTTCCACTTCTTGAGCCCGATGACGAGGTCGTCGTACTTCGGGTCCCAGTCGTCGAAGGGCGAGATATGCAGCCCGCCGTACAGGCCGTAGAACTGATCCTTCTCGTAGGCAAGCTCCTTGTAGGCCGTGTCCGCGAAGAGGATGATCCCCTGATGGCAGCAGCCGGTGATGCTCACCAAGCCCACGTCCTTGACGTTGCAGTACAGCGACATCTCGCCGAACACCTTGAAGATGATCGGGCAGTCGAACTGATAGAGCGCCACGCCGGGCTGGAGCGTGTGCAGGCCCTTCGGCACTTCCGTCCACTTGCCCACATGCCCGCAGGCCTTCAGGTATTCCTTGCCCGCCGGGTAGAAGGTGTTGGGCGTGTAGACGTGGATGTTGGGATTGTACTTGGTGACCACGGGGAAGCCCCAGTAGTGGTCCATGTGCTCATGGGTCTGGATGAAGGCGTCGATCTTGTTGTCGGCAAGCATGACGTCGATGCCCTCGCGCTTGAAGCACGTGTCCATCCAGTCGTAATTCCACCCGGTATCGAACAGGTAACGGGTTGTCTCGCCTTCCATGCTCTCGATCTCGACGAGGCAGGAGTAGCCGCCCGCGTTGTCGGCATGGACGCAGTTTTCCTTGGCGATGGCCCACGCCTCGTCGATCTTGTGCGGCAGGAGGTGCTTGATCCGCTTGAGGCCCTCCTCGAACGTCCCCTTGCCCACGCCCTTGCCGTTGCCGAAGGGCGCCCAGTTGAAGGTGTACTGGTCCACGAGCAGCCCGCCCGCGCCGGTCACGTCGTTCATAAAGATGCCGTTGTCGAACCAGCTCGTCTCGGAGATGTTGGTGACCTTGACCGACTTGCACACCCCGATGTCCGCCGTGCCGCGCTTCACTTCGGGAAGGAAGGCCCTGCGGAGCGGCGAATACGAGTACAGACCCATGGAGCCGAGCACGCCCGCGCCCACGCCGAGCGCGGCGCCCTTCATGAATTCGCGTCTGTCCATATCGTCCCTCCTATTGAACCAGAGTGAAAGTTGCGCTCGCCAGAGGCAGCAGGGCCACGATGGCGAAGTAGGCGATCACGCCCACGACGAGGCCGATGATCACGCCGGGCAGCATGGCGGGGTTCCATGCGGCGTTGGCGGCCAGATGGCGCTCCTCGGCGGCGAAGTCCTCGGCGGTCTTGAATTCGCGCCGCCAGCCCGGCCAGCCGTCCATGAACCACCAGTTGATCAGCCAGATGTTGATCAGCCAGATCATGGGGATCATGGGGAACTGCTGCGGGTGCGAGAAGCCCTTCTGGGTGCCGAGCACGAAATGGGCGTACTTGTAGTAGAGGCAATAGATCGCGATGCCGCCGAGCGTCACCAGCAGGGAACGGACGAGCACGTTGATCGGCGTGCTGAAGCGGTTGGGCCAGTTGCCGCAGTAGAACTGGAGGAACAGGGCCGGGACGAGGAAGAAGATAGCCGTCTCGCCCACATGCAGCCAGCGCCAGTCGGGGGCCGCGTCGCGGCGGTGTCCGCGGATGGCGTCGCCCCACACGAGCTCCTGCATGTACCAGAAGAACATGCACAGCGCCCACGAGATGGCGATGATCCCGAAGAACAGGGCCAGACGGCGCAGCCACGGGGTCTTGATCATGGTGAACGGGAAGCGCTCCCAGATGCCTTCCATGAACCACACCACCACGGTGCAGCACATGATCCACGCCACGTGGAAGTTGGCGGACACGGTTTCCGCGAAATGCTCCCAATACGGCGGGCAGATGGCGGTGAAGTACTGCCACGGGTAATACAGGATGCCCATGTGGTTGTGCATGGTCATGAAATAGATGAGCAGGCTGAGGCAGAACGTGCCGAGCCAGATGCTGAACCCGCGCACGGGCTGGGAAAGCCCCGCCCACGGCTGGCCCTCGAGCGCCACGAGCCACGCCGGGCTGATCCACGAGGCGATGACCGCGAACATCATGCAGGCCTGCGCCGCGTATTCCGTCGAGTAGAAGTCGGTGAGGCCGAGCTTCTGGAGCTGCGCCGGGTTGAAATAGGCGAAGGCGAGGTTGCCGAGCACGCCCTCGAAGAAGCCGTGGATCATGGCGATCATGATGCCCACGGACACCAGCGCCAGCACGAGCCCCTTCTGGAGCGGGTGGGCGCTGCGTACCCAGTCGCGCCGGAACGGCCAGAAGTCGAAAATGTAGGCCATCCAGATCAGGATGATCAGCCACCAGCGGCAATAGTTGTAGCCGACATACGGCGTGTAGAAACGCATGATCCCGCGCGGGTCCTGAAACACCCACCACGTCACGGCGAAAATCAGCAGGGTGAACGCCATGTTCGCCAACATGGGCCACGGGCCGCTCCATCGCTTGATGAGCTTGCGTTCCTCAAGATAGGGAATCTGTTGCTGTCCTGACATCGTTATCCTCCTCGGATGCATGACTTGCGCCCCGCCCTTGCGGAGCTCCCTTATCCGGTCCGCCCTGCCCCTTCCGGAGCGCGGGCATACATGGCGCGCATAACCGCCGAGGCAAGTTCCCCGGCTCCTATCCGATCCGGGTCCAGCCCGAGCCGCTCGGCCTCGGCCCGCAGCATCGCCGGGCTGAATTCCGGGGGCAGGGGCGTTTCCGGGGGAACCCCTCCCGGCACGTCCCGCGTCCCGGCATCCTCCTCGGAGAACCGGAACCCGAGAAAGGCACGGCGGCTCATACGGCTCATCGCGCCTCCTGCAAGGCCAGCAGGATGGTGGCATACCCCTCCACGGCCTTGGCTGCGGCCCCGGCGTCGGCGTGGCGCAGGGCGCTCAACAGCCGCGCCAGCTGCGCGAACACGTTCTCGCACTGGGGCAGCGTGCACTCCTGCAGCAGCCGCGCCAGCGCCAGACCGTCAGGCAGGACGCGGCTGGCCGCGTCCTCGAGGCGCGGATTGCCCAATACTCGGATCAATATGGAAAAAAAGCGGATCTGCGCTTGGATAAAGGTCTTCATGTCTCCGTTGCGGAGCGAGGCTCCGGCGGAGGGGAGCAAACGCTCCAGTTCGAGAATCACGGACGGGGACACGGCGGGCAGGGACGCGGCCACCAGAGGCGGCATGAGGATGCGGAACGCGGCGAGATAATCCGCGAACGTCCCGGCGGCATGGCGCGCATCGCCCGGCAGGGCCCGGACCACGGTCCCGCTGCCGCGCCGCGTTTCAAGGATGCCCCGGCCCGCCAGCGCCCGCAGCGCCGCGCGCACCGTGGCCCGGTTCACGCCGAAAGCCTCGGCGAGGCCGCGTTCGGACGGGAGGCGCTCAAACACCCCCCAGCGGCCTTCCAAGAGAGCGCTTTCCAGCTGTCGTTCTATGCATTCCTGCTTGTCCATGCAGTCCTTGCCCGCTGTTGTGGGAACGGCTATGGAATGATTCTCATGCCTTCAGCATACGGGCCCCGGCAAATCCGATCAACTCTTTTTTCAAAATTGCGCTACATGCATACAACGCATTGTTTTTACATGCCTTCAACGGTAAAAGTGGTTGGACCAGATAGACGCTGGAAACCAAAAAAGACGGCCATGCGGCCCCTTTTGCCTACCGGAAGGCCTCCTTTTCGGGCTCTAACAGGCCTTTTTGCCGGGTATGCGCCCAATTGGATGAACCAATACTATCCGGCCTCCCACCTCTTTCTTCCCCTCCGGCAGCTCCCCGGGAAGCCCGGCGCCCCGATCCCCCCTCGGCCAGCTCTTGCCTTTCTTTCGAAATCCATCACAATGCCCCAAACACCGGAGCTTCGCATGCAGCAGTTTTCCCCGTGGATCGCCGGATTTCCCGGCCTGATCTGGAGCATCGACATCCCCCATTCCCGCCTCAAGGTCTTCAACCGCTGGAGCATCCCCGGCCTCGACGTGCCGCGCCTGCTCAAGGACGCCCGTTACCGGAAAAAAGCCGTACGGCGCGAGGATCACGCCCTGCTCATGGAATTCTGGGACATGCTCACCGCCCGCCGCCCCGCCGCCGTCACCTTCCGGCTGACGAACGGCAACGGGACGTACATCCTGCAAGGCTGGCCCGGCGAAAACGACTCGCTTTATTACGGGTTCCTCAAGGAAGCCTTCCTCCCGGCGGCGTATTCGGCGGACGGGCGGCCCGGGACCTGCCAGATGGACATCGGCGGCATCGGCTATCCCGTCTTCGCGCTCGACATCCCCACGCGCGGGCTGCTGATCATCAACGACGCGGCCCGCAGCCTGTTCGCGGCGGCATCCCGCGATCCCAACACCCTGGGCCTCGCCGATATCGCCCCCGGCGGGCTTGCCGAAAAGCTGCTTGAAGCCGGGAACAAAGCCCTTGCCAACGACGCGTGGGCGGGCACGCTCACGTTCAGCAACGCCCAGCGCGGCCTGTTCAGCGCCAAGGTACGCCTCACCCCCTGCGGCGGCGCGGGGGAAGGGCGGGTCGTGCGCGTGGCGCTCCTGAACATCCCCGAAAACCGGAAAAGCGCGGCCTGTCCGCCTTCCGAGGAAGACGCCCAAACCGCGCCCCGCCCGCTCCGCGAGGGGCTGGAAAGCCTTTTCGCCCCCTACGCCGGAGAGCTGGACGGCCTCCTTTTTTCCGACATCCAGTCCCACAAGGGGCAGGTCGTCGTGTACGGCGCGGGCCCCGCCTTCCGCGAGCTGCGCTGGGGGGCGGAACACGCCTACGAAGGCACCATCGCACAGGACATCGAACGCTTCGGCCTGCGCTCGCTCACCGTGGAGGATACGCTAGACAGCATCAAGTCCATCGACTGGGTGCTGTTCGCCCCACACGGCATCCGCTCCTATTTCGCCAAACCGTTCTATACGGAGCAGGGCCTGCACGCCATCCTCATCCTCGCCAGCCTCCGCCCCGGTTCCTTCGGCGCGGACGCCGAAACCCGCTTCGCCAGCCTCATGGGGCCTTTTGAAAGGCTGATCGGCGCATGGCGCAAAGGCTGATGCCCTTAAAACAGCTTTGGTCGTGGGAGGCGGGCACGAAAAAGAAGGGCTTGGATGGCCTCCCCGCGGGTAGGCATAATGAAGGGGAGCTTTCCTGCAGGAAGCTCCCCTGATGCGTTATCGTGCCTTTCGGATGGCGCCTTTGGCTTCGTGCCTTTACCAGCGGAGCGTGCCGCTGGCGGAGCTCACCGCCGTCCCGCCGAGGCGCACGGCATCGAGCTTCCCGCTATCGGAAGCAAGGATCAGTTCCAGTTCCCCGGTTCCCGGGCGGTCGAGGATATGGCCCTGCTCAAGCCGGATGCGCGTCCCGGAACACAGCCCGTGCGCGTGCATGTAGGAAGCCATGCACCCGGCGGCCGATCCGGTGAAAGGATCTTCCCCGGCGTTGTCCGGATCGATAAGCCGGGCGTGCACATCCGTTTCAGGCTCCACGCCTTCGGGGGCGAACACGTACGCCGCCGACACGCCGAGGGGCGCCAAAACAGCTTTGAGGGCGGGCCTGTCCATGTTGATCCGCCGGAGCGCCGCAAGCTCCCGGACGGGAACCATCAGGAAGCTGACGCCCCCCCGCATGAGCTGGCACGGAAGCCCTTCCCGGAGATCGGAAGCCTGAAGCCCGAGCGCTTGGGCCGTTGTCCCGGCGTCGGCGCACGTGTCCGGGACGGCGGGGGGCTGGGTCATGATCACCCTGTCGGGGCGGATGTCCACGGGCAGCACGCCGATGGCGAACTCGAACCGCGCGGTGCCCGGCTTGAGCACGCCCAGTTCCCGCAAAAGGTGCCCCGTGGCAATGGTGGGATGCCCCGCAAAGGGGATTTCCCCGCGCGGCATGAAATAGCGGACACGCACGTCCGCCTTGTCGGAGGCCAACACGAACGCCGTTTCCGGGGCGTTGGTCTCGCGCGCGATGCGCAGCATGTCGGCGGGCTCGATGCCGTCGGCGTCCGTCACCACGGCGCAGGGGTTGCCGGTAAATGGCACCGCAGTAAACGCATCCACGATGTGAAAGGTGCAATTGGGCATAACATATCCTTCAGAGGCAGCCTGTTACGGCTTTTGATGGAGGAGCGGCGCCGCACGTCAGGCTGGCTTGGATGGGAAGCGCCGCGCGGGGACAGTCTTCATACGGGGCACGGGCGGAAACCCGGCCCACGGAGCATCGCGCCCGGAGGCAGCCTCTGCGGGCAACCTTCCCCTCACAAGGGAGGCGCGGAAAAGGGCCCTCCACAGACGTCGGAAAGAGGCGCATTGGAGATCAGGAGGCCCGCCCGCAGCGGTTCCAAAAAAAACGCTGCGGGCGGGAAGCCGGATGCGTTCGGGCGGGGGGAGCTGCCACGAACGGCCGTCATCCGGCAAAACCTTCAAGTTCCACTTCAACCACGGCGGCGGGGTTCGGAAGCGCGGCCACGCCGACGCATGTGCAGGCCGGGGCGCAGGACAGCCCCGCGCCGCCTTCCCCGGTACCGGGACCTTCAGGGGAGCCGGGGGCATCCCCTTCCTCCGGAACGCGGCGGAAAACCCGCTCGAACGCCCGGTCGAACGCATCCTTCTGGCCCATGTCCGTGAGGAAGACGGTCATCTTCGCCACCTGTTCCGGGGCAAACCCGGCTTCGGCAAGGATCCCGCGGATATTCCCGAGCACGGTGAGGGACTGCTCATAGCAGCCGGGGTGGTCGATGCTCCCCGTTTCGGGGTTCTGGGCCACCTGCCCGGACAGGAAGAACCGGCCGTCCTTGAGGGTCATGCGCGAGAACGGGAGCCCTGCGGGGCCGCGCCCGATACGCGTAACCGTGCCCATATCAACCGCCGCCGCTGTAATAGGAGTCGGACGCGACGTACGGCTCGCGCCAGTCCTTGTACCAGCCGAGGATCTTGCAGCCGTTGAAATCCAACAGCACCGTGTCGCGGGAGTACAGGATGGTTCCGCCGGGGCCCTGCACATGCGGGTTCAGCACCAGCACCATGCCTTCCTTGAGCACGGTGGCATCGCCCGGTGCGATCCACGGGGCCTCCTGCGAGGCGACGCCGATGCCGTGCCCCCAGTGGACGCCGGTGACGGGGGTGACGCCCGCCCGCTCCGCCGCGTCCAGCATGGCGGCGTAGAGATCCGCGCAGGTCGCGCCGGGCCGCACGGCGGCGAGGGCGGCCTTGCGCATGGCGACAAGCCCTTCATACGCTTTCGTCTGTTCCGGCAGGGGCCAGCCCATCGTCATGAGCCGCGAGCCGAACGCCCAATAGCCGTTCAGCGACGCCTGAAGGTCAAGGCGGTTCATTTCGTCGCGGGCCGTCTTCTTGCCCTGCCCGATGCCGAACTTGGGCGACTCGGCCCAATAGTCTTTGGCATGGGCTCCGGTGGCGGACTGGGAAATCCCGTTATAGCCGACGGCCTCAAAGCCCCGTTCAAGGGCGTGCATACGGATGAGCTCCGCCTGCCCCTTTTCCGCACGGGCGTCACAGGCGAGGCTGTGATGGGCGGCCCCCAGGATGGCATGGTCGGCGCGGTAGGCGAGATCCTCAAGGAAAGCCGCCTCCTCCGCGCTCTTGATCTGGCGTATGGCGCTGATCGCGGCGGAAATGTCCGTGAGCGCCCATTCGCCCAGGGCATCGCGCAGGGCCACGCTGGCGCGGTTCATGTCCAGCCCTATGGAGGCCAGCCCCAGCGGGCGGAGGAAAGCCGCCAGTTCCGCAGCGGCGTGCGTGGCATCAAGGCTTCCCGGATAGGCGCGGACATCCGAAATGATGCCCCGTTCCCAGCTTCTGGCCCAGAGGGACGGGCTCAGGACGAGGGGGAGCCTGCCTTTGGCGAACAGGACGAATGCGAGGCCCGGATGCTCGTCCGTGAACGGGAGGTGCACCTGCGCCGCGTAACGCATGTTGTCCCCGCCGGACAAAAGGAACGCATCGCAGCCCGAGCGCTCCAGTTCCGACTGGATCTTTTCAAGTACGGTCGTATTCAAGTTCTTCTCCTTGGCTCTGTCGGCAATGGCTTGCCGTTTCCCGGCATCAAAAGCCGGAAGCCGGCCATTCCCGCCCGGCCGGGCGGTCGTGTAGCGGTGCCTTTCCCTGTTGCGGGGAGGGCGGGGATGGCGGTTCGATCTTCCACGGGCGCGTGCTCCCTTAGTGGGCGCTGCGGAACCCTGTGATCATGTAGGGCATGTCCCAGTTCCGATGCCAGCTCAGGAGGCGCGGCCCATCCTTTTCCACGGCATAGATGTCGATGGAGCGGAGGAGTTCCCCTTCCGGGCCCAGTGTCGCCACATCAAGGGCGATGACCATGTTCTCGCAGAGCACGGTCGGATCGTCGGCGGCGAGGTACGGCCCTTCGATCTCCCCGCGCCCGACGCCGTGGCCTATGCCGGAAGCGCTGGAAAGCGGGATGCCCCGCTTTGCGGCTTCCTTCACCACCGCGCCGTGGATATCCGAACAGGCAACGCCGGGGCGGAGCATGTCGAGCGCCAGCATTTTGAGGCTCAGGTTGTCGGCGCAGGCGCTGCGGACGCGCGGGTCCATGTCCTCGCCTATGTGGATCATGCGCGCGGTGACGCCCCAGTACCCGCCGTGGCAGCAGGCATATTCGATCCGGCAGAGCCCTTCCGAGGGAAGGAAACCGCGCTGCGGCATATAGTTGGCGCCGATGGCTTCCCCAGCCACCGCCGCCATGTTGCCGCTCATGCTTGTGCCGCCCTCATAGGCGTGGATGCGTACCCGCTCGATGAATTCGGGCACGGTGTAAAAGCCCTTGCGGTAGGCGCTGCCCGAATGCGCGCCCTCCATGTGGTTGATCGCGCCGATGATGCCGGTATCCACCTGGCGGCAGGCCATTTCGATCCGGTCGATTTCCTCGGGGAGCTTCACAAGGCGCAGGCCGCGCAGCATGGGGCCCGCATCCTTGAACGAACAGCCGGGGAAGGCCGCGCGCAGGGCGTCGAATACGGAAGCGGCGGTCTGGCTGAAATCAACGCCGACCACGCCGTCCAGATCGGGGCGGCTTTCCTTGAGGCGGCGGATAAGGCAATCCGCGCCCACGGCATCTTCCGCCACGGCCACGCAGACGGCGGAGGGTTCCTTGGCAAGCTGCGCTTCGGCGGGCTGGGCCAGATCGGGATACAGCCAGCAGGTGCAGGCCGCCTCGTCCGTTCCGGGCTCGAACAGGGCGAGGACGGCCCTGTCCGGGGTCTGTTTGACATAGGGGAGCATGGGGCCGGCCACGTACCCGAAATTTTCGGGATCGGCCAGCAGGAGGCTCCGCATACCCTGCTCCCGCATGGCTCCGGCGAGCCGGGATTGAATGGATGCTTGCATGTATACTCCTTGTGTTCACACAGTATTGCCTGTTGCGCGGCGGCTGCCGCCTTTCACGAAATCCCGCTGCCCCCGTCAACAGGCCTGGCGGACGGTGGACATGCGTACCTCAAGGTAGCGGGAGAGCCGGGTCAGCGGCACCAGCAGGAGCAGGTAGCCGATGGTGGCGATGATCAGCGGCGTCGGGTTGGCCGTCCATGACTGCACCACAAGCGCCTCGCGCAGCAGTTCCGGGATGCCGACCACGGAACAGATGACGGTTTCCTTAAGCAGCGCCACGAACTGCCCGGTCAGCGGCGGCATGGCGGTCTTGAAGGCCTGCGGGAAAACGATGAGCCGGAAGGTCTTGAAGGTGCCGAGCCCGAGGGAGCGCGCCGCCTCAAGCTGCCCATGCCCCACGGCGCTGACGCCCGAACGCAGGATTTCGCTGAAAAACGCGCTGTGGTTCAGGGTGAGGGTCAGGATGCCGGATACCATCAGCGGCAGGTAGATGCCGATGAACGGCGCGCCGTAATGGATAAGGGACACCAGCACGATGGTGGGCAGGGCACGGAACACATCCACGTACACCTTGACGAACCCGGTCATGACCTTGTTCTCGAAGAAGCGCACGAGGGTCAGGAAAACGCCGAGCCAGAAGGCGCACAGCGTGGCGATGATCCCCACCTCAAGCGTGGTCATGAACCCGCCCGCCAGTGCCTTCATCCCGCTTTCGCCGAGGATCTCGAAATTGAAGAACACGTAGGCCAGCCGCGACCAGTCCGCGCCGGAATAACGGACGAAGAGCCAGCCCCAGAGCAGGAGGAGCCCCACGGCGGCGCAGGAGGAAAGCACCCGCCCCAGGTTCCTGTTGGACAGGAAGACGATGCCGCCGACGATGGAAAAGAGGGCATAGCCGAACAGCGAAAGGCTCCCCAGCGTGCTCATGCCGCCGCCCACGGGCGTCGCGCCGGGCAGGAGGAGCCCCCACGCGATCAGGACGGCAAGCCCGGACAGGGCGGCTTTCGGCGAATGGTACCAGGGGCCGGCGACACGTGCGCGGCGGCGCGGACGCGGAACCCCTCCGGCCTCTGCCGGATGCGGATCTCTGGACATGGCAGGCCTCACAGGATCTTGCTGAGAAAACTTCTGCAGCGTTCGTGCCGGGGGTTGGTGAAGACCTCTTGCGGCGATCCTTCCTCGATGATCACGCCGTCGGCCAGCACGAGCACCTTATCCGCCACTTCGCGGATAAAGGACATTTCATGGCTCACCACCACCATCGTCATGCCCTGCTTCGCCAGATCAATCATGACTTCAAGGACTTCCCCGATCATTTCCGGGTCAAGGGCGCTGGTAGGCTCGTCGAAGAGCATGACTTCGGGGCGCATGGCGAGCGCGCGGGCGATGGCCACGCGCTGCTGCTGCCCGCCCGAAAGCATGTCGGGGTAGGAGGCGTGCTTGTCGGCGAGCCCGACTCTGGAGAGCAGCTCCATGCCGTACGCTTCGGCCTCCTTATGGGAGAGGCCGCGCACGTTGACCGGGGCCAGCATGATGTTCTGGATGGCGGTCATGTGCGGGAACAGGTTGAACCCCTGAAACACCATGCCGATGTTCTCGCGCATCTTGTTGAGGTTCAGGTGGGGGTCGGTGATCTCCTGGGCATTGATGAAAATCTCGCCGGAGCTGGCTTCCTCCAGCCTGTTCAGACATCGCAGGAACGTGCTCTTGCCCGATCCCGAGGGGCCGATGACCGCGCAGACCTCACCCTTGGCGACGGTGGTGCTGATGCCGCGCAGGACATGAACATCCTTATAATGCTTATGCAGGTCGCAGACTTCGATCATGCACGATGCGGTGTTGTCCATCTCGCGAGTCTCCTTTCGAGCAACGTGCTTCCGTACATGAGCGGCAGAAGCAGTATCAGATACATGATGGTGATGGTGACGAGGGGGGTCGGGTTGGCCTTCCATTCCACGATTTCCATGGCCCGCTTGAGCAGTTCGGGCATACCCACCACGGAGACGAAGGCCGTGGCCTTGAGCAGCCCCACCAGATGCCCCGTGAGCGGCGGCAGCACCACGCGGATCGCAAGCGGCAGGATGACGAAGCGCATGGTCTGGATCACGCCGAGCCCGAGGGAACGGGCCGCCTCCACATGCCCCCGGCTCACGGATTCGATCCCGGCCCGGAAGTATTCGATCATGAAGGCCAGCGCGCTGAGGAAAAGCCCGCACACGCCCGCCGCAAAGGGCGTGCTGTGGATTTCAAGGAACGGCAGCGCATAGTAGATGAAGATGACCAGCACGAGGATGGGCAGCGAGCGGAACACATCCACGAACGCGTCGATGGCACAGTTGAAGATCGGGTTGTTCAGGGTGCGGATGATCGCGATGATCGGCGCGATGGTCACGGACAGCACGGCCGAACAGATGAAGATCAGCAGCGTATTCTCAAGCCCGCCGAGCAGGATGGGCCACGTTTCGACGATGAGTTCCCTGTTGAAGAACATCATGCCGAGCATATCCCACTGTGCCCCGGAATACCGGTAAAACACCAGCCCGAGCAAACCGAGGAAGCCGAGCGCGGCAGCCGTCCCCGCCAGTTGCGGGCGCCTTTTGTCCATTGTGGTCACAATCATGGGGACGGCCGCGAGCAGCATATACAGGCCCATGCCAAGCCAGCCGCCGATGCCGAGCGAGGTTCCCGCCGGTGGGAGAAGGCCCCACGCGGCCGCGATGAGGGCGACCACCAGCCCCCACAGGAATCCGTCACGCTGATACCAGAGCCGTTGCCGCTTCTGCCGCGAGTGTGTGTTCTCTGCCTGCATTGCGTCCTCCGCCGGGAAGGGCGGCGCTGGAACGCCGCCCCAAAAAGGTTATTTCGGCTGCCAGGGGGTCGTGTACACGTGCACAGTGGAAGAATCGGGGCCGGGCTTCGTGCCGAGCCACTTTTCGTACAGGGCGGCGAGCGTCCCGTCCCGCTTCATGCTGTTGAGGATCGTGTTGTATTCGTCGCGCAGGGGATCGCCCTTGCGGAAGGCCACGCCCTGAACGAACACGTCGCCCACGGGGAAGGCCACGCCGAGCATGGGGTAATTCTTGATCTGATAGAGGGCGCGGGTCTGTTCGCGCAGGTAGGCGTCGAGCCGCTTGTTCATGAGATCCATGAGGATGTCGATGGAGCGGTCGTAGGTGCGGATGGTGTACGGGCCGTACTTTTCCTGGTTGGCGTCAAGCCAGCGCTGTTCGGCGGTGCCCGCCTCGGCGCCCACGGTCTTGCCCTTGAGCTGTTCCGGGCTGGTGATGGCGTCGTTCTTCCGGGTCACAAAGGCGAGCTGAGCGTCAACCCACGGATCGGAAAAGTCCATCATGACAAGGCGTTCCTTGTTGATCCACGTATTCCCGGCGGCATCCCACTTCTTGGCCTGGAGCCCCGGGGCGAGCCCGGCGAAAGGAATGTTCGTCATCACAAGCTGTTTGCCCATGCGCTTGGCCACTTCCGCGTGCAGATCCACCTCGAATCCCACCAGTTTCCCGTTTTCCATGAAGGCGAAAGGCGGGGCCGTGGCGTTGACCGCGGCACGCAGTTCCTTGCCGGAATCGGCGGCTTCGGCCTTCACCGTCCCCATCACGAGCCCCGTACAGGCCATTGCAGCCAACAAGACAAGAACATGTAACCGGTTCATACTGTGACTCCTCTGTTGAGGGTTCTCTCGCACCGGGAAACCCCAGGGTTTCCGGCTTGCATCAACCGCATATGGAGGCGCTTTCGCGTTTCCCCGTTCCTTGTGCGGGCCGCTTCCCGAGGCAATGGGAAGGCCCGCTTGCTGGTGTTTGCCGTGGCGTTTTTTAGTTCACTATATGAAATTCATTTTGTAATATAAAACTAAACTGGTTCCTCACGTGATGTCAAGAGGGGCGGCACCGTATCCATCACGAAAATTTCAATGGAAAAACACAACGAAGCATGGCGGACATTTTCCGCCACCTGACCATAGCCAATTTATTGCCATACAAAATTTCATACGGGTTTTCAGAGGGTACCGTACGGCGGCGCCCCCCCAACGGGAACGGATGCCATCCGGCATGTATCGCCCTGGCAAGCGGCCTGTTTGCGGCTGGCGGCTGCGGTGTGCCGGTTCCCCAAGCCTTCATGGGCATAGGGAAAACCCAAAAGGGATTGCCTGTACCGCCTCGCCTCCTCCATCGCTTTACCGGAAGCCCGGAAACCTTTTGCAGGGCGCTCCTCAACGCCGCCCATTGATACGCCCACACGGGCGAACGGAAGAAAACCGGCAAAGAAACGATCCCCATACAGCCCTGGCAGGCGGGGAACGCGCGGAACACATTATCAAGTTGGAGATATAAGATCGTATCTATTTAATAATATTACAGTTTACAGCTTTTTTCTTCAATCCCCCCGCAAGCGCTTTCCCGTCCCGCCTGCCTCCTGCCGCCCTGCTTCCGGATTGGATGTTTCGAAAGAAGCAAGCCCGGCGGGCACCATGACCAGCCCGGCGGGCCATACGCCAACGGGCCTCCCCTTGCGCCTATCCCCACGGTGATACGGGTGAAGGCAACGACGCCCACGACGCCAAACGCAACTTGTTCCTATCCATGCGTGGATACGTGACAAAGGACCTTTCCACAGAAACCGGCCCATCCGCGCGCATCCTCATTGCGCCGCGGCGCCTCCCCCGCCTTCCTGCCCGCACCGGCTTTCCCGCCAACGGTGCCTATCCTGCAGGAAGGCCGGGCCGCCTTTCCCCCCACGCCAAGCGCGGCGGCAGCAGGCAGTCTGCCCACATCCCGCCTTCCGAGCAAAAAACGCTTTGAACTGCATATGATAAGGAAAAAGCAAAAATCTTTCGGCAAGGCTCCCCTTTTTCGGCCTTGCCGCTTGACTTCTTTTGGCGAACCTCATATTTTCGCATTATGAATTTCAGTTCATATAGTGAACAACAAAAAAACAGCCGGTGTCCCAAACCAGAACGCCGCAAGGCACTCCCCTGACCGCCGGACAAAGGAGTCTCCCGTGAAAAAATCCCCTTGGAAACTGGATCCCTTGTTCACGCCACGCTCCATCGCGGTGATCGGCGCATCCCCCAACGGCGGGGCGGGTTCCATCGTCCTCAGGAACATGCAGCGCCTCGGCTATACGGGTACGGTGTATCCCATCAACCCAAAGTATAAGGAAATCTTTGGGTACCCCTGCTACGCGTCCCTGCGCGATCTCCCCGCCCCGGCGGACTGCGCCGCCGTGCTGCTGGGCAGCCGTTCGCTGCTGCCCATGCTTGAGGAGGCGCACGCCGCAGGCGTCAAGGGGGTCTGGGGTTTTGCCAGCGGATTTGCCGAAACGGGCGGGGAAGGCCGGGCCATGCAGCGGCGCATCCACGATTTCTGCCATGAGTCCGGCCTGCTGTTCTGCGGCCCCAACTGCGTGGGCTATGCCAACATCACCGACAAGACCTGCATGTACAGCGCCCCGCTCCCGCAGGCGTTCCGCCCCGGCGACATCGGCGTCATCGCCCAGAGCGGCGCGGTGCTGCTGGCGCTCGGCAACGCCAACCGCATGGCCGGGTTCTCCCGCCTCATTTCCTCCGGCAACGAAGCGGCCCTCGGGCTCGCCGACTACATGGACTATCTGGTCGACGACGACGCCACGCATGTGATCGCCCTCTTCATCGAAACCATCCGCGACCCGGAAGCCTTCGCCGCCGCGTGCTCCCGCGCCGCGGAAAAGGGCAAGCCCGTCATCGCGCTCAAGGTCGGGCGCTCGGAACTCGCCTGCCGCGTGGCGGCCACCCATACCGGGGCCATCGCGGGAAGCGACCGGATACTCGACGCCTTTTTCCGCCGTGCCAACGTCATGCGGGTCAACACCCTCGACGACCTGCTCGAAACCGCCGTCCTGTTCAGCGGGCTGCGCGGCCTTTCCGCCGGTTCGCCGAAGGTGGGGATGGCCACGGTTTCCGGCGGCGAAATGGGCATGTTGGCGGACGTGTGCGCGGACAGCGGCCTCGTCTTCCCGCCCGTTTCCGAGGCCGGGAAGGAACGGCTCCGCAAGGTGCTCCCGCCCTACGCCCCCATCGCCAACCCCCTCGACGCGTGGGGCAGCGGCGATCTGCGCGAGGCCTACCCCGCCAGCCTCGGCATCCTCGCCGCCGAGGAGGATGTGGAAACGCTCATCGTCTCGCAGGACATCCCCGGCAACATGGCCCCCGAACAGGTGGAGCAGTTCTCGGACGTGGCCCGCGCCGCCGTCGCCGTGCGCGCCGCCTCCGGCAAGCCGGTCATCGTCGTTTCCAATATCTCCGGCGGCATCGATCCGGCCATCGGCGATATCCTCGCACAAGGCAACGTCCCCGTGGTGCAGGGCAGCGGCGTGGGCATCCCCGCCATCCGGCGCTGGATAGACTGGTGCGCCGCGCGCGCGGCGAAAACGGCATCTCCCTACCCCTGGAAGGATTCCCCCACTCCTTCCATACTCCCCCCCGAACTGGCTTCGGAACTCGACGCCAGTTCGGGCGTATTGCCCTACGCGCTTTCCGCCCGCCTGCTGCGCCATTTCGGGATCGCCATAGATCACGAGGAGCTTGCGGTTTCGCTTGAGGAAGGCATGGCGGCAGCCGGGCGCATCGGCTATCCCGTCGCCCTGAAAGCCGCCTCCCCCGACATCGCGCACAAGACCGAGACAGGCCTCGTCAAGCTCAACCTCCGCACCGGCGCGGAATTCGCGGCGGCATGGCGCGAGCTTGAAGGCATCCTTGCCCTGCACCACGCGGACGCGCGGCGCGAGGGGATGCTCGTGCAAGGCATGGTGCGGAGCGCGGGCGGCAAATCCGGCGACGTGGTGGAAACCATTGTCGGCGTGAACCGTGACGGCGGGTTCGGATCGGCGGTCATGGTGGGGCTCGGCGGCGTGTTCGTGGAGCTGCTGCGCGACGTTTCGCTTGAGCTGGCCCCGCTCTCACCCGAAGGCGCCCGCGCCATGATCGGCAGGCTCAAGGCCGCCAAGTTGCTTACCGGCTTCCGAGGGCGCGCCGCGTCCGACGTGGAAGCCCTCTCCGATGTGCTCGTCCGGGTGGCAGCCATGTGCTGCGCGCTGGGCGACAGGCTCGTTTCGCTCGACCTGAACCCGGTCATGGTGCTGCCGGAAGGGGAAGGCGTACGCATTGTGGACATCGTGATGCAGGTGGCTCCGGCACGGCATTGCGGGGAAACCGACTAATCTTGATGGAGAAAAGCCGATGAAGAAACTTCTGTCCGGCAACGAGGCCCTCGCACGGGGAGCGCTGGAAGCGCGCATAGAGATCGCCTGCGGCTATCCGGGGACACCCAGCTCGGAAATCCTTGAAAACGTCAGCAAGTACAAAGAAATATACTCAGAATGGTCGGTAAACGAGAAGGTGGCGATGGACGCCGCCGCGGGCGCGGCCTATTCCGGGCGCCGCGCGCTCGTGACCACCAAGCAGGTGGGCATGAACGTCATGTCCGATTCGCTGTTCTATACCGCCTACACCGGCGCGGAGGCCGCGCTCGTGGTCGTCACCGCCGACGATCCGGGCCTGTTCAGCTCCCAGAACGAGCAGGACAACCGCCACTACGCCAAGCTCGGCAAGTTCCCCATGCTGGAACCCTGCGACAGCCAGGAATGCAAGGATTTCATGATCGAAGCCGTGGACATGAGCGAACGCTTCGACACGCCCGTGGTCATCCGCACGACCATGCGCACCTCACATTCCAAGTCCGTGGTGGAGCTCGGCGCCCCCGGCTCCTACGGGCGCGAGGTCGGCCCCTTCCCCCGCAACATCGAGAAGTACAACTCCATGTGCACGTGGGCGCGCAAGCGGCACTACATCCTTGAACAGCGCCTGCTGGACATCGAGGAATGGAGCAACACGTGGCCCGGCAACCGCATCGAATGGGGCGACCGCGAATACGGCTTCATCGCCGGGGGCATCATCTACGAATACGTGAAGCAGGTCTTCCCCGAAGCCTCCATCCTCAAGCTCGGCATGTGCTACCCCCTGCCGAAGAAGCTGATCCGGGAGTTCGCGGACGGCGTGCGCAACGTCATCGTGGTCGAGGAGCTTGACCCCTTCATCGAGGAGCAGGTCAGGGCTATGGGCATCCCCGCGCACGGCAAGGACATTTTCTCCATCTGCGGCGAACTGCTGCCGGAGGACATCGCCGAAAGCTGCCGCAAGGCGGGCATCCTTAAAGATACGGCCCCCGCGTTCAGCGACACGTCCGAATCCCTCCCCAGCCGCAGCCCGCTGCTGTGCTCCGGCTGCCCGCACCGCTCCACGTTCTACAACCTTTCCCAGATGAAGGTGCCGGTGGCGGGCGACATCGGCTGCTACAACCTCGGCACCCTGCCGCCCTTCAATGCCCAGCACACCATGGGGGCCATGGGCGCGAGCGTGGGCGTGCTGCACGGCATGGGCCTTTCCGGGCTGCCCGAGCCCGCCGTGTGCACCATCGGCGACGGCACGTTCTTCCATGCGGGCGTCGCGCCGCTGCTGAACATGGTCCACAACAAGGGCAAGGGCACGGTCATCATCATGGACAACCGCACCACCGCCATGACCGGGCATCAGGACAACCCCGGCATCGAGGCGACCCTGTCCCTCGGCACCGTGGCGCCTGTGGACATCGCCGGGCTGTGCCGCGCCTGCGGCGTGGAAAAGGTGCTCACCGCGGATGCCTTCGATCTCGCCGCCGTCCGGAAGGCGCTTGAAGAGTGCACCGCCTACGACGGGGTTTCCGTGCTCATCACGCGCGGGGACTGCGTGTTCGTCTCCCGCAGCCCCAAGCCCGCCCGCGTGGTGGATGCCGACAAGTGCATCGCCTGCGGCAAGTGCATCCAGAGCGGCTGCCCCTCCGTGGTGCTGTCCGACGAAAAGCACCCCAAGACCGGGAAGCGCAAGGCCCGCATCGAACCCGTGACCTGCGTCGGCTGCGGCATCTGCGCCCAGATCTGTCCCGTCCACGCCATCTCCGGCCCCGAACAAGCCTAAGGAGCGCATCCCCATGAAAAAGACCATCCGTTTCCTCATCACCGGGGTCGGCGGGCAGGGAACCATCCTCGCCAGCGACATCCTCGCCGAAGTAGGGCTCCGGCTCGGCCACGACGCCAAGAAATCCGACATCCTCGGCCTCGCCGTGCGCGGCGGCTCCGTGGTCAGCCACATCATCTGGGGCGAAAACGTCCGCGCGCCCATGATCGACCGGGGCACCGCCGACTATTACCTGAGCTTCGAATGGCTGGAGGGCCTGCGGCGGCTCGTCTATACGAATAAGGATACGGTCGTGCTCGCCAACGACTGGCGCATCGACCCCGTATCGGTAAGCTCCGGGCAGGCCGACTATCCCGACGAGGACGGCATCCGCGCCGCCATCCGCGAACGCTGCGCGGGCCTGCGGGAAATCCCGGCCACGCCGCTCGCCGTGGAGATGGGCAACGCCCGCGTGTTCAACAGCGTCATGATGGGCGGGCTGGCCCAGCTCGTCGGGGGCGACGCCGACGTCTGGCGCTCCGTCATCGCCGACCGGGTCGCGCCCAAAGTGCGGGATCTCAATGTCCGGGCATTCGATGCCGGGCTGAACCACACGTTCTAGGGCCATCCCATCTTGAAACGGCTTTCGCCGCACGCGGGTGCGGCGTGCCGTGAACCGGCGTGGGGTCTGGTGAAGACGGCGCTTCCTACCGGAGCCCGGCTTTGAGGCGTATGCCCTTGCAAAGGCCACCTGCCCTAAAGACGCCGCGGGGATTCCGCGGCATGTGAGGGAGCATTCCCATGTTTGATATTCTGTTCCGCAATGCGAAGGTCATCGACGGCACGGGCAACCCGTGGTTCTACGGTGATGTGGGCGTGGAAGGCGGCACCGTCGCCGCCGTGCTGCCCCCCGGCTCCACGGCCCGCGCCCGCCGCGTGGCGGATGTGGACGGCAAGGCGCTCTGCCCCGGCTTCGTGGACGGGCACAGCCATTCGGAATTGCCGCTCCTCGCCGGGGAGGGCATGGACTGCAAGATCATGCAGGGCGTGACCACCGAAAACCTCGGGCTGGACGGCATGTCCCTCGCGCCGATCAAGGACGGCGACAAGGCCGACTGGAAGAAACACCTTTCCGGCCTCGCCGGGACGCTCGACGTGCCGTGGACGTGGAACAGCTTCGCGGAATACCTCGACTGCCTGCAGGCCGCGAAGCCGCCGCTCAACGTCTCCTCGTACGTGGGGCTGGGCACGGTGCGCCTGAGCGTCATGGGCATGGCCGACAGGCCCGCGGAAGACCACGAAATCCGGGCCATGCGGGATCTGGTCGCCCGGTGCATGGACGAGGGCGCGCGCGGCATCTCCGCCGGGCTGATCTACCCTCCGAGCCGCTACCAGAGCCTTGAGGAAACCGTGGCCGTAGCCAAGGCCGCGGCGGCGCACGGCGGCATCTACGACGTGCACATGCGCAACGAGGCCGACGCCATCGCCGAATCCGTGGAGGAGGTGATCGCCATCAGCGAACGCTCCGGCATCCCCGCCATGATCACCCACTTCAAGATCCGCGGGAAAAAGAACTGGGGCCGTTCCGCCGCGCTCATCCGCCGCATCGACGAGGCCCGCGCCGCCGGGATCGACGTCACGATGGCCCAGTACCCCTACACGGCGGGGAGCACGTTCCTGCATGTGGTCATCCCGCCGTGGTACCACAGCCGGGGCGTGGACGGCCTGCTGCGGGCCCTGCGCGAGGAACGCGGCGCCATCAAGCATGACCTCGACACGCGCATGGACTGGGAAAACTTCTCGCAGTCCGTGGGCTGGGAAAAGATCTTCGTCTCTTCGGTGGTCAGCGAAGCCAACCAGCCCTGCGTGGGCAAGAGCATCTCGCAGATCGCCGCCGAACGGGGACATGCCGACCCCGCCGACGCCGCCTTCGACCTGCTGGTGGAAGAGCAGCTCGCCGTGGGCATGATCTCGTTCGGGCTCGACGAGGCGGACATCACCGCGATCATGCGCCACCCGGCCGTGAGCTTCATCACCGACGGGCTCATGAGCGGAAGGCCCCACCCGCGCGCCTACGCCACCTACCCCCGCATCCTCGGCCGCTATGTGCGTGAGCAGGGCGTCCTTTCCCTTGAGGAGGCCGTCCGCAAGATGACCTCGCTCCCCGCCCGCAAGATCCGGCTGCGGAACAAGGGCGTCATCGCCGAGGGCTACGACGCGGATCTGGTGGTCTTTGACCCGGATACCGTCATCGACAAAAACAGCTATGACGATCCCCGCGTGCATCCCGCCGGGATCGCGCACGTACTCGTCAACGGCGTGTTCGTGGTGGAGGACGCCGCGCTCACGGGCGCACGGCCCGGGAGGGTCATCAGGGACTAGCCGCCCCGCAAGGGAAACGGCCCCGTGCCGTGGGAGGCCCGCCTGACGGGAGGGGCCATCCGAAGGGAACCGCGCCGGGGACGCCCCCAGCGCGGAGCACACAAGGAACGGCTGCCCGTGCGGAACGCGGGGCAGCCATAACAGGCTGCGGAAACAATACTCGGATCCCTGCGCCGAAACGGACGGCGGGGGAACGCTTTCAGGTGCCGGAGCGTATTGCCTTTCTCATGACGGGTAGGCATACTTTCACGCCGGAGGACGGAGCTTTCCCCGCCGCCGCATATCCCTTTCCGGAGATTCCCATGCTGACATCATCACAAAAAGTTTTCGACGTTCTGGAATTCCTCTGCGCCAACGGCCCGCACAAGGCCCTTGAGGTAAGCAAGGCCCTGTCTCTGCAAAAGAGCTCGGTGCACCGCTTCCTCAACAGCCTCATCGAGTTCGGCTATGTCCGCAAGGACGACCAGACGGGGCTTTTTTCGGTGACGCTCAAGGTGGTGCAGCTCGGCGCCATGGTGAGCAGCAAGATCGACATGGTGGAAACCGGGAGATCGTACATGCGGGAACTGGTGGCCACGTTCGATCAGGCCACGGTCAGCTTCGCCACGTTCATGGACAAGCAGGTGCTCGTCCTGCGCCGCGAATACCCCCGCAACTGCGTCACGCGCATCGATCTGAGCCAGCAGCTCCCCGCCTATTGCACGGGGCTCGGCAAGGCTCTCCTCTCGACGAAAAGCGAAGAGGAAATCGACGAATACATCGCCACCGTCCCGCGGACGGCCTACACCCTGCATACCCTGACGGACGGGGCGCGCCTCAAGCAAGACCTGCTCGCCGCCAAGGAAAAGGGATACGCCGAGGACATCTCCGAAATCAGCGACTCGCTCCACTGCGTCGCCGTGCCCATCCTCACCCCGCACGGCGGGCTCTGGGCCATCAGCCTTTCGGGGCATTGTTCCGTCATCCGCGAGTACGGTGTGGAAAACATCGTGAAGCATCTGAAAAAGGCCGTCTGGGATATGACCTCAGGCTATTCCGCCGCGCCCGTCGCCTGACCCGCCGGTTCGCCCGCGCCCCCGGCAAAGCGCCCGTTCAGGAAGCGCCCGCCGCGCTGCCGCGAGGCATCCGGGCTCCCGCAATGCCCTTGCCGGAGGCCCCTCCGGGGATGGGATGAAGCGGCAAGGTGAACCGCCCCGACGCGCCCCTCGGCGGAACCCCTCCGGGGGCGGCATGAGGGACGGCTCCCGCCAACGGGAGGGGGAAGCCATCAGGCCGCCGGACAAGGCAGGGGGTGCTTCACTGGGGACACGCCATGAGTACGACTCTGATCACAAACGGCATCGTCGTTGATGCCGGAACCATGCGCCCGCTGGACATCCTCATTTCCGGGGAACGGGTGGAAAGCCTCCTCCCACGCGGCTCCGAGGTGCGGGCCGACCGGGTCATCGACGCCTCCGGGCGCTACGTGCTGCCCGGCATCATCGACGCGCACAACCACCCCGTCTATGCAGACCGCATCGATCGCCTGTCGCGGGCGGCCCTGTCCGGCGGCGTCACCACCGTCATCCCCTACATCGGGGCCGTCGCCGCATGGGGCAAACAGGGCGGGCTGGTTCAGGCCATCGACGACTTCATCAGGGAAGGGGAAACCGGTTCCTGCATCGACTTCGGGCTGCACTGCACCCTGACCGCCAACGTCATGGAAGAGGCCGACGAAGCCATCCCCGAACTGGTCGCGCGCGGGGTCATTTCCTTCAAGGCGTTCACATCCTACAGAAAACGGGGCATGAAACTGGAGGACGACCAGATCCTGCATCTCATGGAACTGGTCGCGCGCGAAAAGGCCCTCCTCGCCTTCCATGCGGAAAACGACGCCATCCTTGAATATCTGGAAGCCAAGGCCGTTGCCGAGGGGCGGGAGCACCCCCGCGATTACCCCGCAACGCATCCCAACATTTCCGAGGCCGAGGCCATCTTCCGTGTGCTTTCGCTGGCCTCTGTCGCGGGCTGCAACATCTACCTGCCGCATGTCACCTGCAAGGAATCCCTCGAAGCCATCAGGCTGTTCAGGAAGTGGGGCACGGTGCCCACGCTTTTCGCCGAAACCTGCCCCCATTATCTGACGCTGGACGACAGCCAGCTTGCGCTGCGCGGCAACCTCGCCAAGATGTCCCCTCCCCTGCGCAAGGAGGCAGACCGCGAGGCGCTCTGGGAAGCGATCCGCAACGGCGAAATACAGGTCGTCGCTTCCGACGCGGCGGGGCACGCCACCGCCGCCAACGAGCCGCTCTTTGCCGAAACCTTCCGGGCCCCGCACGGCGCGCCCGGCGTGGATACGCTTTTCTGCGTCACGTGGAACGAAGGGATTGCCAAGGGCCGCGTCGCCATCCCCGACCTTGTGCGGCTCCTGTGCGAAAACCCCGCGAAATGCTTCGGCCTGTATCCAAGAAAGGGAACTCTCCTCCCCGGATCGGATGCGGACGTGGTCATCGTCGATCCCGGAGACGACTGGATCATCCCCGACAGGAACGAGCACATGGCCGTGGACTACAGCCTGTTCGCGGGCATGGGCTGCCTCGGCAGGCATCGCACCGTGCTGCTGCGCGGCGCAGTCGCCTATGAGGACGGGAAGATCCTCGACGACGCCCGGCGCGGCGTTTTCCTGCGCGGCAGCCTGCCCGCCTAACGGAGCACCGACACTGAAGGAAAAGGGCCAAGGCTGGCGGAATTCGCCCAGCCTTGGCCCCTTATCGTCCCCGCCCTGCAGCCCGGAGGCGATGCACAACACTTTCAGCAACGAAAAAAGGAAGCGGCCCGCCCTCACAACGCAAAGGCGGTGCCGCGATGCCTCCCTCCGGCAAATAACGGCTTACACATATGGCGAAGCCTACGCCCTCAGAGCCCGGCGAGCCTTCAGGCGCCGCCCGCATCCAGGTGGCGCATCACCGCCACTTCGTCACAGTCGGGGAAACGGGGGCAGTTCGCACAGACGATCCAGACGCGCTGGGGCAACAGATCCTTGCTCACCACGCCAAAGCCGTTCCGCTCGAAAAAGCGCACCTGATACGTCAGCGCGAATACCCGGTCGATGCCTATCCTGCGGGCATCCTTACAGCACTCGTCCACGAGGATGTTGCCGAACCCGTTCCCCCGCCACGGCTTGGCAATGGCGAGGGAGCGGACTTCCGCCAGGTTTTCCCAGATCACCGCCAGCGCCGCGCAGCCGATGAATTCCCCGCCGCTGGTTTCCAGAATGCGGAAATCCCTGATCTGGCCGTACAGGTTCGACAGCGAACGCGGCAACAGCAGGCCCTCCGCCGAACATTCCATGAGCAAACCGTGGATCTTCTTCGCATCGCACATCCGCGCGGGGCGCAAGACTGGTTGCATGATACAACGCTCCTGTCCAAAAAGCGATTCAACAAAAAAGAGCGGCCTTCATCCCGGAACAAGCTGCGGCGCATGGCCCCTTCCACGGGCCTCTCCCGTAGCGGTTCCGATCTTCAAGGCCGTTGTGCCGCTTCACACTGGCGCTATGCCCGCCGAAACCCCTTCGAACAAGGGCCTCACCTCTCTTTCGATTGAAACTATCCGTGATGATATACCTGTTTTTATCGCCAGCCACAACAGTTGGCATCGTCAATCCCCCTTTTTCTTACGGGATGGGGCAACGACACGTCTTGGGGCAACTCCGGGTTGCGGGCGCTGCCATGTGCTTTACTGCGGGAAGGATAGATTCCGTAACGCCCCGGCTACGATGCGCCCAGCCACGGCTAGTGGGCCTTCGGTGTCCACGCCCCCGCGCAGGGCCGCCTCCGGTCACGTTCCTGCCGCCGGGCACTGAGGCCGAAGGGATGATCTCTTCCACGGGTTCGTCCATACCGATGGACACGTTACGCATATCCCCCGTTGACATTTGCGGCAGACCCCATATTCTCCGGCAATCTTCCGCCGATGGCCCGCGCCGGCGGCCATCTTTGCTCCTCTTCGGGTACGCCATGCAACTGCGCATCAAGCTTTACGATCTGATTCTGGCCTTCGCCAACGCGCTGGACCAGGTTCATCCGGCCCTGACCGGCCACCACAGGCGAGTGGGTTTCCTTCTCGACAGGCTGGCCGAACGCCTCGGCCTTCCCTCCGAGGAGCGGGAACGGCTCTTCCTCGCCGGGATCATGCACGACGTGGGGGTCATCCCCCTGAAAACCAGTGCGGAAGATCTCGTCTTCGAGCGCGAGCGCTATCTCCATCCGCAAGCGGGCTGCCTGTTCCTGCAAAACTGCCCCACGCTGGCCGAAGAGGCGGAGCGGGTGCGCTTCCACCACATGTACTGGGAAAAGGCATGTGACAGGGGGCTCGCCGCCCGCGAAGGCAGCCTCATCAACATCGCCGATCGCGTGGATGTGGATCTGCGCGCCAAGAACGATTTCCGGGAGGCCGTGGAGGGCGCGGATCGCAGGGTATGCGAACGACGCCCCGGCATCTACTCGCCCGACCACATCGAGGCCATGCAAGACATCCTGCACGACGAGGAAACGCTCAATGACCTCGCCGGGGCGCACATACGCCTCCCCGCCTTCGTCCGGCGGCGCTATGGCGATCAGATCCTCACGCCGCAGGAAACCATCCAGTTCAGCACCCTGTTCGGGCACATCATCGACTCATGCAGCCCCTTTACCGCCACCCATTCCACGGGTGTGGCCCACATGGCTGTGGCGCTCGGGCGTCTGACGGGCATGGGGCAGGATGACCTCGACACGCTGTTCGTCGCGGGTATGCTCCACGACATCGGCAAACTCGGCATCCCGCTGGCGCTGCTCGAAAAACCCGGGCAGCTGACCGACGAGGAATTCCCCAAGGTGAAGCGCCACGCCGACCTCAGCCGCCTGTGGCTGGACGCCGTACCCGGCTTCGAACGCGTGAGCGTCTGGGGCGGCGGGCACCACGAACGGCTGGACGGCAAGGGCTACCCGCTGGGCCTGAAGGGCGAGGAGATCCCTCTCCCCTCACGGATCATGGCGATTGCGGACGTGTTCACGGCATTGACCGAAGACAGGCCCTACCGCAAGGGCATGGCGCCGCCCGAGGCCCTGCGCATCGTGAAGGGCATGGTGAAGCAGGGCCATCTTGACGGCGACCTGTCCAGGCTCCTGTGCGATCATGCCGACGAACTCGACGCCGTCCGAGCCTCCTCGCAGGCGGAGGCTCGGCGAGGCTTTCAGGCCCTGCACGACGCCTGTGCCGAGCCCGACGAACGGCTGCGGGATTAGGGCCTCCGTACGCGGGCAGCGCCGGCGGATCTTCCCGCGTGAGGAGGCTGTGCCGCGTACCGGCGGTTTCCCGCGCGGCTTCCGTTTCCGGATGGCCTTTCCTCGAAGAAGCCTTCCGGCGGGCCCCGTCCCGCCCACCCTTGTTGCTGAAAGGCAACATATATAATCCCCGTGACCCTCAAACGAACGCGCAGGAGCGTATGCCGTTGCCTCAAATCCGTATCGTCAGCATTTCCCCTTATCCGGAAATGGAAAGGATCGTTCAGGATGTCATCGCGGCCCATCCTCAGCGCGGGCGCATCGACAACCGCATCATCACCGCGACCGTGGACAGGCTCGACCTCTCGGAACTGCACGACTGCGACGCCATCATCGCCCGGGGCTATTCCGCCCGGCGGCTGAAGGCGCAGGGACTGGGCGTCCCCGTCATCGACATCGCCATTTCCGGCTACGACGTCATCCGTTCCATCCAGGAATGCCAACGTCGGTTTCAAACGCGGAGCATCGGCTTCGTCGGCTTTTACAACGCCTTCAACGGGATCGAGCAGTTTTCCGGCATGTTCGGCTGCGACATCCGCGTCTACATCCCCGAATGCGCGGCGGAGATCCGGCACGCGCTGGAACTGGCCAAGCAGGACGGCTGCGACGTCATCGTCGGCGGCTATTCCGTGCAGCAGGACGCGGGCCTTCTGGGGCTGCCCGCCATCCTGCTGCGCACGGGCCGGGAAACCTACGCGCAGTCGCTGGAGGAGGCCATCCGGACGGTCACCCTCGTCCAGCAGGAGCGTATCCGGACGGAAACCTATAAAATCATTACTGAGTCGGTGAAGGACGGCTTGCTCTACGTGGACGCCTCCGGGATCATCCGGCTGGACAATCCCGCCGCCTGCCTCATGCGCGACGCCCCACTCAAGGACGTGCCCCTCGAAACGGCCTTCCCCTGCATGAAGGACAGCTTCAGCCGGGCGATGCGCGACTGCGCGGAAATTCAGGGCGAAGTGCGCAAGGTGCGCGGCGTTTCCATCACCTTCGACTGCACGCCGGTAGCCGTCAACGGGATCGCGGCGGGCGTCGTCATCAGCTTCCAGAACGTGGACAAGGTCCAGCAGCTCGAAGGGCACATCCGCAAAAAGCTGAGCAACAAGGGGCTGACGGCCAAGCACCACCTTTCGGACATCGTGCATTGCAGCCGGCTGATCGACGAAACCATCGAGGACGCCTGCCGCTACGCCGCCGCTTCGTCCAACATCCTGATCGTGGGCGAGACGGGGACGGGTAAAGAACTGTTCGCGCAGGGCATCCACAACGCCAGCCAGCGCCGCAACGGGCCGTTCGTGGCCATCAACTGCGCGGCCCTGCCCGAAAACCTGCTCGAAAGCGAGCTGTTCGGCTACGTGGAGGGCGCGTTCACGGGGACGACGCGGGGCGGCAAGATGGGGCTTTTCGAACTGGCCCACAACGGGACGCTGTTCCTCGACGAAATATCCGAAATCCCGCTGAACATGCAGAGCAAGCTCCTGCGCGTGCTCCAAGAGCACGAGGTCCGGCGCATCGGCGACGACCGGGTGACCGCCGTGGACGTGCGCATCATCTCGGCGACCAACGTCAACCTCCACAAGCTCGTCGCCGCCAAGCGCTTCCGGCAGGATCTGCTCTACCGCCTCGACGTGTTGAAAATCACGATCCCGCCCCTGCGCCGACGGGGGGAGGACGTCATCGAGCTGTTCCACTTTTTCCTCAAGAAATTCTGCTGGAAGAACCGCGAGGCCCTGCCGGAGGTCGCCCCGGACTCGCTCCACCTGCTCCGGGAATACCCTTTCGCGGGCAACGCGCGGGAACTGCGCAACGTCGTCGAGCGGGCGGCCGTCCTGCGCCGCAACCGGGACGTCCTGACCTCCGCGGATCTCAACAGGGCCCTGCATCCCGAGGACATCGAGGAAGTGCCGCCCCTTCTTGCTGCAACGCCAGCGCCCTTCCCTCCCGAGGCCCCGCAAGCCTCCGGGCCGGACAACGAAAAGGACAGGCTGCTCGCGGCCCTGCGCGCCTGCGGCGGCAACCGGACCCGTGCCGCCCGCGAACTGGGCATGGACCGAACCACACTATGGCGCAAACTCCAGAAATATATACAGAAATAACCAGTACATCCAACAGGTTGCCCTTTTGGGCGCAAGGCCGCCGCCGCAACGGATTGTTGCATATATGTTGCAACGATCCGTTGCATCCGTATTCCGTTGCAACAGCCCGCCGCCCTCCTCCCCGCCGTTTCGCGGGTGCGCCGCGTTCCCGTCCCCCCCGCTCTGTTTGAACAATCAAACGTCTCTCAGAAGGCCGCCGATGTTTGCCAAATCCACCCGGCGGCTCCGGAAGGCGCGCGCCCGGCACACTGCCGTCACCGCTCTGGCACCGAACTTGCTAAATAACGCCCGGAGAGAATGTCTGTTTCTATTATTGCGGAGGAGATAGAAATGTCGAGTGCCTACGTATTGGTAGCCTTTGCCGTATGTATTTTGCTGATGATACTCTTCATCTCAAAATGGAAGATCCACCCCGTCACCAGTATTCTGGTCGCAACCATCATTCTGGCCATATCCATCGGAACCCCGTGGGACAAGATTGAAGGCATCATCAACAAGGGCATGGCGGACACGCTGAAGAGCATCGCCATCGTCATCGTGCTCGGATGTATCCTCGGTAAAGTCCTTGAAGAGACGGGAGCCGCCGTCAGCATCACCAAGGCGACCGTCAAGCTCTTCGGTGAAAAGCGCGTGCTCTGGGCCATCCTGCTGGCCTCCGCCATCCTCGGCATCCCGATCTGGGCCGACACCGTGGTCATCCTGCTCATCCCCATCGTGTCCAATCTGGCCCTCCAGACCAACAAATCCATGATGTCCTACGGCACGGCATTGTATATGGGCGCGCTCGTCACCGCCTCGCTGGTGCCGCCGACCCCCGGCCCCGTGGCCGCCGCCGCGCTGCTCCACCTGCCGCTCAGCGACGCCATCATGTGGGGCGTCCTCATTTCGATCCCCTCCGTCTTCGCCGCCGGGCTGTACTGCCTCACCCTGAAGGAGCCCGTGGCCCCGCAGGACGAGTACATCAAGTCCGCCGAAGCTTCGAAGGACAAGCCCCTCCCCTCGGTGGGAACCTCGCTTGCCCCCATCATCCTGCCGCTGGTGCTCATCTTCCTGAACACGGGCATCAACGCCATGTTCCCGGACACGACCGTTGCGAAGGTCTTCAAGTTCGTCGGCTCGCCGCTCGCCGCGCTCCTCGCGGGCTGCCTGTTCTCGCTGGTGCTCACCGGCGCCGAATGGCGCTCCAAGAAGGTCATGAACGACTGGGTGGAATCCGCCCTGCGCTCCTCGGCCATGCCCATCATGGTCACCGCCATGGGCGGCGCGCTCGCCGCGTTCATCAAGAACGCGGGCGTCGCCAACGCCGTGGCCGAAACCGTGGTGCAGTTCAGCATCCCCGGCATCATCATCCCGATCCTCATCGCCGCGCTCATCCACGTCATCACCGGCTCCAACGCCCTCGGCGTCATGACCGCAGCGGCCCTCGTCGAGCCCATGCTCGGCGCGCTCGGCATCTCGCCGCTCGCCGCCTTCCTCGCCTGCGGCACGGGCGCGCTCATGTTCAAGCACGCCAACTCGTCCGGCTTCTGGGTGACCGTCACCATGTCCAACATGGACATCCGGCAGGGCATCCGCGCTGTCGGCGGCGGCTCCACGGTGGCCGGGGTCACCGGCGCGGCCATCACGGTCATCCTGCACTTCGCCGGGATCATCTAAACCAACGGGCGGGCCCGGCTGCCTCCCCCCGGCGGCCGGAGCCCCCAATGCGCCATGCAAGGACGCATGGCATGGGAAAGGCGGGAACGCATCAAAACCGTCCCCGCCTCTCCCCGTCATAAAGGAACGGATATGGATACTTTCGTCACCAAGGCCGCCCGCCTCAACGGCCCCCGCGACATCGAACTCATCGAACGCGAACTCGTCTGCGGCGAGGACGACATCATCGTCAAGAACCACCTCATGGGCATCTGCGGTTCCGATAAAAACTTCTACCGCGGCTACCTGCCTCCGAAGACCGCCGAATTCCGGCAGGACCCCAAGTTCCCCTTCCTGCTCGGGCACGAGAGCGGCGGCACGGTCGTTGCCGTGGGCAGCCGGGTGGCCGACTACAAGGTCGGCGACAAGGTCATGGCCTTCGGCTGGAACAACAACTTCGCCGAATACTTCGCCGCCAAATCCTTCCAGCTCCAGCCCGTGCCCTATGGCCTCGACATGGACATCGCCTCGCTGGGAGAACCCATCTCCTGCGCCATGTATTCCGGCCTGAACAGCGGGGTGCAGCTCGGGGACACCGTGGTGGTCATGGGCGGCGGCTTCGCCGGGCAGATCATCGCCCAGTGCGCCAGACGTAAAGGCGCGTACCGCGTCATCGTGGTGGACGTTCTTGAAGGCAAGCTGGCCCTCGCCCGCAGGCTCGGCGCGGACATCACCCTCAACCCCGGACAGGACGACGTCATCGAGGCCGTCAAGGATCTGACCAACGGCCTCGGCGCGGACGTGGTGGTCGAAGCCGCCGGAACCGCCGAATCCTTCAACACCGCCAGCGAGATCATCAAACACAACGGCAAGTTCGTGTTCTACAGCTGGGTCACCACCCCGGTGACGCTGAACATCAGCCGCTGGCACGACGACGGGCTGGAATTCATCAACACCTGCCTCGTGCACCACACCTGGCAGCAGCGTTATGTCTGGTGCCCGGAAGCCCTGCGCCCGGTGGCCCAGGGGCTCGTCGACGTCAAGCCGCTCATAACCGACGAATTCAAGCTGGACGACATCAAGGCCGGGTTCGACCTCGCCGACAAGGACGATGCCGCCATCAAGATCGTATTCAGGCCGTAACCGGGCCGGGCCGCCGATCCCGCCTCCCCCGGAAATGGAATCGCGCGGCCTTGCCGGAAGGCCCCGGCGTCCCCGCCCGTGGGCACACGCCGCTGTGCAAGGAAGACCAAGGAAGAAACCATGAGTACCTGCCCTGACTGCGAAACCGGCCGGAACCTGCTTGCCGGAGCCTGCCGCTCCGTCTTCCAGCGCGGCCTAACCGGCGGTTCCGCCGGAAACATGAGCCTGCGGGTCGAGGGGGGCATCCTCGCCACGCCCACGGGCATCCCCTTCGGCGAGCTGACGCCCGGGAACCTTTCCCTGCTGGACGAAACGGGCGCGCTCGTCAGCGGCCCCAAGGCCACCAAGGAAGCGCCGTTCCACCTCGCGTGGTACAAGGCCAACCCCGATCACCTCGCGGTGGTGCACCTGCATTCGCCGTGGGCCGTGGCCGTCTCCTGCCTGGCGGATCTCGACCCCGGCAACCCCCTGCCGCCGCTGACGCCCTACCAGCTCATGAAGCTTGGGCACCTCGCGGTCACGCCGTATGCGAAACCCGGCTCGGCGGAGCTGTGCGCGGGCGTCGCCCGCCTCGCCCCCGGACGCACGGCCCTGCTGATGGCCAACCACGGCTCCATCACCGGCGGCGCAAGCCTGACCAAGGCGCTGGACGCGGCGGAGGAGCTGGAAGCCACCTGCCGCCTCTACCTGACGCTGCGGGGCCTGCCCGTGCGCTGCCTGACTCCTGAGCAGGCCGCCGAACTTCTTCCCCCCAAAGGAGCCTGATCCCATGACTGCCGTTCTTGGCTGCATCGCCGACGATTTCACCGGCGGCACCGACCTTGCCGAAACCCTGAGCCGCAACGGGATGCGCACCATCCAGCTTCTGGGTGTGCCGGATACCGCGCTGGCCTCGGAAGCCGCCGCACAGGCCGACGCGCTGGTCGTGGCCCTGAAGATCCGCACCGTCCCCGTCGAGGAGGCCGTCAGCCAGGCCCTCGCCGCGCTCGAAGCCCTGCGCGCCGCGGGCTGCCGCCAGTTCTTCTGGAAATACTGCTCCACCTTCGACTCCACCCCCAAGGGCAACATCGGCCCGGTGGCGGAGGCCCTGCTCCAAGCCCTCGGCGGCGACCGCGCGGTCGTCTGCCCCTCCTTTCCCGAAAACAAGCGGACGGTCTATCAGGGCTACCTTTTCGTGGGCGACAGGCTGCTGCACGAAACCTCCATGCGCAGCCACCCGCTGACGCCCATGACCGACGCGAACCTCATCCGGCTCATGGACGCGCAGTCTTCGCGCAAAAGCGGGCTGGTTCCGCTGGAAACCGTCCGGGAAGGCGTCGAAGCCGTCAAAGCCCGTATGGATGAACTTGCGGCGCAAGGCACGCCGTGGCTCGTCTGCGACGCGCTGTCCGACGCGGATCTGCGGGCCATCGGCGCGGCCTGCGCCGGGCACGCGCTGGTCACGGGCGGCAGCGGCGTGGCCCGCGGGCTCGGCGTCAACTTCGGCATCGGCGCGGACGGCCCCGTGCCCCCGGCCCCCGTCAACGCGCCGGGCCTCGCGCTCGTGCTCGCCGGAAGCTGTTCGCAGGCGACGCAGGCGCAGGTGGCGCGGTTCACGCGGCAGCGCCCCGGCTTTGCCCTCGATCCGCTGGCCCTTGCCGAGGATCACGGCGGGTACGTCGCCGAGGCCGTCGCCTTCGCCCGCAGGCATTGCCCGGAAGGGCCGTGCATCGTCTACTCCACGGCCTCCCCGGACAGGGTCGCCGCCACGCAGGCCCGTTTCGGCAGGGAAGCCGCCGGAGCCATGATCGAGCGGGCGCTCGCCGACATCGCCGCCGCGCTGGTGGAAACCGGCGTCAGGCGCATCCTCGTGGCGGGGGGCGAAACCTCCGGCGCGGTGGTGTCCCGCCTTGGCGTGCGCGCGCTGCGCATCGGCGAAACCATCGCGCCCGGCGTGCCGTGGACGGAAACGCTGCTCGACCCGGCCAACCCCGACGCCCCGCACCTTGCCCTTGCCCTCAAGTCGGGCAATTTCGGCGGCGAAGACTTTTTCATGCAGGCGCTCGGCCTTCTCGCAAACGCCAACTGACCGCGAAGGGATTCCCTCCGCTTGGAGCGCGCCGCGCTCCCGCCGGAGCCTGCTTTTCATCCGCAACCACAGGGAGTCATCATGTTCTACGAATCGCTGTTCAATCCGTCCATCCACCGCCCGGTCAAGGCCTGCCTCACGGGCGCGGGCGAATTCGGTGCGTCCTTCCTCTTCCAGGCGCAGGGAATGCCCCTGCTCGAAGTCCCCGCCGTGTGCACGCGTACCGTGCAGCGCGCGGTGGACGCCTATGAAAACGCGGGCATCCCCGCCTCCAAGGTCCGCGTGTGCGAATCCGCCGAGGATGCGAAGAAGGCTTACGCCGACGGCTTCAACGTCGTCGTGGACAGCTTCGAATACATCGCGGGCCTCCCCCTCGACGTGCTGGTGGAAAGCTCCGGAGCGCCGGAAGCCAGCGCAGCCGCCGCCGAGCTTGCCATCGAGCGCGGTATGCACGTCGTCATGGTCTCCAAGGAAACCGACTCCGTCGTCGGCTCCATCCTGGCGCGCAAGGCGGCCGAACGCGGCCTCGTCTACACCACCGGCGACGGCGACCAGCCCAGCCTGCTCATCGGGCTCATCAGCTGGGGCCGCGTCCTCGGCATGAACATCGTGGGCGCGGGCAAATCCAGCGAATACGATTTCATCTATGATCCCGCGCGCGACATGGTGCTCTGCCCCGGCCAGAAGCAGGAAATCGCCACCCCCGGCATGGGCTCGCTGTGGCAGTTCGGCGACCGCCCGGCGGAAGAGGTCGTCGGCAAGCGCCGCGCCATGCTCACCTCGCTCTCGCACCGTTCCGTGCCCGACCTCTGCGAAATGGCCGTGGTCGCCAACGCCACGGGCATGATGCCGGATCGCCCGCTGTTCCACGCGCCGGTGGCCCGCATCGACGAAATGCCCGATCTCTTCTGCCCCAAGGCCGACGGCGGCCTGTTCGACGCGCCGGGGCGCCTCGACATCTTCAACTGCTTCCGCCGCCCCGACGAGGCGAGCATGGCGGGGGGCGTCTTCATCGTCGTGGAATGCAAGGACAAAAAATCGTGGCAGGTGCTCAAGGCCAAGGGGCACCCGTGCAGCCGCAACGACCGCTACGCCGCGCTGTACCATCCCGCCCACCTGCTCGGCGTGGAAACGGGCACCAGCGTCCTCGCGGCGGCCCTCATGAAGCACGCCACCGGCGGCGGCAACCTGCGCCCGCTGTGCGACCTGTGCGGGCGCGCCGTGCGCGACCTTCCCAAGGGGACCGTCCTTGACATGGGCGGCCACCACCACACCATCGACGGCGTGGAAGGCGTCCTCAACCCCGCCGCCGCCATCGGCCCGGACGCGGCCCTGCCCTTCTACCTGCTCAGCCACCGGACGCTGTGCAGGGACGTCCCAGCCGGGAAACTGATCACCCTCGGCGATCTCGACATGCCCGAAGAATCCACGCTGCTCCGCCTGCGCCGCGAACAGGACAAGGCGTTCGGCCTCGTGAAGTAAGCGGCGGGCAATCCGCCTTCAGGGGGGCAGGCAAGCGTGCCGCCCCCTTTCCCAAAAGACAGACAGGATCACCTCTTGCCGGGGCGATCCTGTCTGTTTTTTGCAAAAGCCCTCACGGGAAAGGCGGCCCGCAATGGCCGGGCACGGGCAGCGCCTCCGGGAAACAAACCGGAATGCGCGGCGTCTTCGCACCGTTCCCGGCTTTCCCCAAAGCGCCGACCGCCGAGCCCATCCCGAGCGGGAACGGCGGCAAAACGCCTTCTTCTTGCAGCACACCCGCTCTCTTCCGCCCTCACCATGAACCGCGGCGGGCCTGCGCAGGCCCGCCGCGGTTTCCTGTTTTTGCGGATTGCCCGAGCCCTCTTTCAGTCAAAGGGAAAATGCCCTATACCTTTTCAAATTTAAAGTGACATAACGCTCGGAAACAGTTCCGATGCCCCGCAACACGGTGTGGATTCTACCGAAAAAGACGCTTTCCGGCGGAACGGGCCTTTGCTCCGGATAGCGCCGTCCGCCCCCGGATCAGCAGAGCCTGCCGCGACGTCCCTTTTCCCTGAGCGGTCCCCCCTGCCCCGCACACGGAAACCAGCCGTTCGGCATGAGAGGAGGCGGTCGCCCCTCCCCCATAGCGGGAACCCGCCTCCGCACAGCACTTGGCAGGGGCACAGGGGCCCCTCCGCCCCGCACACGAGCCCCTCCCGGACAGGCCTCCGGGACCGGCAAAGCTCTGGTCCGCTTCTTGCTGCATAGGAAAACATCGTACACCCTTTTCAGAAACGAGGGAGCCTCATCATGTCGCAACTTCATGGAATCAACGGCGCGCAACAGCCGCAGGCCACGGGAATTTCTCCTTCCGTCGGCAAGCTCGGCCTTCACAGCGTGCAGCTTGGAACCAATCCGCCCGTCCGCCTTGACGCCATCAAAGGCAACAAAATTCCCTTCGCCGGGTTCAGAACCGCCACCAAAGTGGTCAACGCCAAAACCGGTGCGCGTGAAAACGCCGCCCTTGCCCTCCGTTCGCTGGCCTCTCCGGACGGCAAGCTGGACGCGAAGGCCCTCCTCAACGCGGCCAAGTCCATGCAGACCCACCTCAACCGGCTGGGCACGCTGGGAGAAATACGCGGCACGATGGACGACGCCGTGATCGCCGCCTTCGCGCCCGAGGTGGAAAGCCTTTCCAATACGGAACTCCTCAACGCCTACCAGCAGTTCCTTTCCCCGGAAATGAGCCTGCTCAAGCGGGCGCTGCAAGCCGAAATGAGCGCCAATCCGCGCAATGAGGACGTCATGGCCGCGGCCGCCAACCTGTTCAGCCTCGAAGCGCTCGTCACCAAAGAGGCGAGCAACCGCATCATCATCGCGCAGGGCCTCGCGCAGCCCGAACAGATCCCCCCCCTCTCCGCCCAGTACGGCGCGGGCATCGAAGGCATGGGCGCCGCCCGGCCCCACGAGGCCCCGGCGGACATGAGCGCCGTGAGTATGCACGTGCTCATGGACGTGGCCATCGACAGCTCCGCGCGCCGGGAACGGGTGGGCGGGCTCGTCGCCGATATGGCCAGCCGCCGCAACCTCGGAAACATCGACGCAAGGCAGTTCGGGGACGTGCTCCGCTCCGCCGGGCTGACCATCAACGTGGATCTCGGCTTCCTGTTCGGCATGAACGGGCCCAAGCCCCTGCTCAAGGCAGGGGGGGCGTGGGAGCACATTTTCCACTCCATCGAAGCCGCGCCCGACGAGGCCAGCCGTCAGGCCGCCATCGACGTGAAAGGCGCGGGCTACATCCAGAAACGCGACAACGTGGAGCGGGGGCTGTTCCCCGAACTGAGCGAGGACCGCCCGGCGGTAGCCAACGAGCGCCCCACCTACGCCGCGCTCAACCTCCTGCGCCAGCGCACCGGGGCGGCCCCCACCTACGGCACCGTGGCCCTGCACCTCAAGCCCGAAGTCGCCCGGCGCGCCACCTACACCGTGGACGATACCTTCGTCGCGTTGCGCCTGCGCTATACCGAAGCGGGGCGTCAGGCCGTCCTTGACCTGCTTCCGGGTTCCCCCGGCATCAGCGAGGCGCATAAGCTCGATCTGATGACCGAAGGGAGCGAGCTCCGCCGGCGCCTCGACGCGATATTCGACGGCATGGCCGCCAAGGGGGAATTCCGGGCGGACCTGTTCAAGAACGAGTTCCAGCTGTTCGGGCTCGAGGACGACGAAAACAGCGCCCTCGCCGGGCTGTTCATCAAGGTTTTCAAGGATACCCAGTCCACGCGCAAGGCAATGGCCTCTTTCGACAGCCTCGAAACCCTGCTCCCCGAGCTGGGCGACATGGACGCCGTCAGCCTCGCGCGCGCCGCGCTGGACAGGCAGCAGCACGGCATGGGCCGCGTCGCCAGCGAATGCAACTACATCGAAGCACAAGTGCACGGCCCCATCGTTTTCGCCCGGGATGTGGCGGAAATCGTCATCAACAAGGAATTCGGGCTCGATCAGCTCCCGCAGGCTCAAAAGGCATGGTTCAATGCCGTGGTCGCCGTGCTCGGCGGCAAGCAGCCCGCCGCCGCGGACATGGACGCTTTTTCGGCGGAGCAGCGGGCCGAACTTGCCGCCATCCGGGAACAGCTCGGCGGCGCGGTTATCCCTGTGCGCATTGAAGAGCAGATTCCGGAGCTGGATCTCAAAAATACCGTCAGGTCCGAAGAGCGCGCGTTCTACGCCGCGCACCTCGATCAAGCCCGCATCGACGCGAAGCTCCACGATGTGCAGCAGGACGACGCCGGGCTTCAGGCTTTCATCAGCCAGATGCTCAGTATACGCCCCGGCGGAGCGGCGGTTTCCCGCATCCTCGGCACAGTGCCCCTCGTAGCGGGCGGGGACGCGCAAAACGTCCGCGAAGCCTTTGCCGCCTATGTAGAACAATACCGGCATGTTCCCCTGAGAGGGCAGCACACGGAGGATGACGTGCTGCAAGACGCCATGTGGCAGGCCGTATCTGACGTGATGGGCAAAGGGCGCCTCGATTCCCTTGCCGCCATTGAAGAATTGACGGCTGACCCCGCGCAGCGGGCGACGCTCAGGGATTTCGTCATGGGGCATCCGCCCATGAGCGGGCAGGCGTTCCGGGCGCTGGCCTCCGCCGCGCTTCAGGGGGCCGGGGTTCTGAACGGCCTAGCCCCTGCGGAAGGCGAACCGCTGGATGATGAGGCGATGCTCACGCGATTCGGCGGCGCGGCGGCCTCGTTCCGCCGTTCGTTCGACGCGATGCCTGAAGAGGAGCGCGATGCCGCGGGCGAAGGCAGGCTGTTGCAGGCGTTCGGCGGGCTGGCCTTTTCCCTGATGCGCGACGCCTCGCCCGAGGTGTCCGACCGGGTCGCCGAGCGGCTGAACGGCCCCGCCATGCGGGGGCTTTCCGGCGTGCTCCTCCGGCTCGGGGATGCCGAACGCGGTTTCCCGCAAGATGCCGGATTCCGTGACGCGCTGGCCTTCAACGCCTTCCAGTCCGGCCTGCGCGCCGCGCTCGGCGGCAGGGCGGAACCCCCGGCGGCCTTTGCCGGGGAACTGTCCCTCATCCCGCAGGCCGACCGAGGCCGTCTGCGCGCCGCCCTGCCGGGCCTTGCGGACACCCTCGACGCCTCGTTCCCCGCCCGTCCGTCCTTCCCGCCCGCCCAAGCGGGCAAGCTGGCCGCAACCCCGGCGCAGCACCGCGATTTCCTGCTGTCCATGCTGCCGATCTATCACGATCACGAGCGCCCCGGCGCGTTTGATCACGGCGCGGCCTATCACGGGCGCGGGCACATCTGCCGGGCCTTCATTTTCGCCTCGACGATGGCGGGGCTCATGGAGGAAATGGGGCATACCGTGGACAGGACGGCGCTCCTGTGCGGCATAGCCGGGCACGACGCCGGGCGCGAGCGCAACGGCGCGGACACGCCCGAGCAGGAAGCCGAAAGCGCCCGGCTGGCCCTTGAGAAGATGCACGAGCGTTTCGGGGCGGACACGTTCGGGGACGACTACGAGCGCGAATTCACCGCCGCCATCGTCGGGCACGCCAGCCCCACGCTGGAATCCATGCTCCTCAACGCTGCGGACTCGCTGGACATCGGGCGGGTGACGGAATTCGACTTCAAGTATTTCCCGTTCCTGCGCGGCGGGGAGCAGGAAGGCCCCAAGGCCCTTGTCCCCGAGTACCAGAATCTGCGCCAAGCTCTGCATGAGGAAGCCGACCTGCTCGCACGCATGACCGACCCTCTGACGCAAACCCGCGATCTGCGCATGAAGCTCATTCAGGCCGGGGAAGCCGAGGACATGGTGCATGTCCAGCGCGCGGCGTCCGAAGCCGTGGCCGGGCAGCTCGCCCTTGACGCGGAAGAAGATTTCCTCGCCTTCGTGGAAGGCAAGATCCGCGCCCATCCGGACATGTTCCCCCTGCTCACCCGGTACTACCTCGATCCGTTGGCATAATAAACCTCCCTCCCCGCGCCCTTCCACCGAGGGGCGCGGGTACGACACTCCCACAGCCGCATAAGGAAAGATTATGGAACTGGCATCACTTATTGAAGATCTCGGAAAAGCCTGCGGACTCGAACTGACTCTCGACGAAGGCCGCTGCACCCTGCGTTTCGACGGGGTGCACGACGTGACCATCGAGCGGGACGGCAATGCCGTCATCCTGCACGGGATCGCAGGGGACGGGGGCTGCCTGTCCAATCCCGACAATCTCCGCATCCTGCTCACTGCCTCGTTCCTCGGGGCCGAGACGGACGGCGGCGCGCTCTCCGTCTGGGAACGCACCGGGGAAATCGTGCTCTGGAAGCGGTTTGACGCCTTCACGGACTATCCGGACTTCGAAGCCGCCATCAATGCGTTCCTTGCCCAGCTCATCCACTGGAAAGCGCGCATCGACGCCCTGCCGTCCGTGGCGGTGTCCGCTTCGGCCACATTCACCCCCGGCGGGATCATGGTTTAAGGCAATATTGGGGAAGGGAGGGAAAACGTTTCTGGAGACTCCCCACGTTTTTCCTCCCTTGTAAAAATTTCAGCGTGTTCCAGCACAGACTCACGCGTTCCGGACAAGCCGCAAGGTCAATCCCTCCGTGCCCCGGGCCGCGAGAAAGGCCTTGAGTTCCTCCAGACGCTCCTCCGGATAGGGTTTTCCGCAAGTGTAGCCTGTCCGAGCTGGCGGTACTTGCCCTCCCCATAGCGGTTAGGGCAGCAGTTCCACGCCCGCGATGTCGGCCCCTTGTGCCGCTTCCTCCCGCAGCATGGCGAAAGCCGCCTCCAGCCCGGCGGGATCGTCGTTCAGGCCGGGGAGCAGCAGCATTCGGATCAGAACCTTTTTGCCCATGCGGAACAGCACGCGCAGGTTGTCCAGAATCCGCCGGCTGCACGCGCCCGTGAGCCTCCGGAGGGCCTGTCCATGTGCTTGATGTCATAAAGGAACAGATCCAGATGCGGGACCAGCTCCCGGAATGTTTCCCAGTCCGCCAGCCCGCAGGTTTCGAGGGCCGTGTGCACACCAGCGCGCGGGAGGCGGAAATGTTGGGCTTCGAGGCCAGATAGCCGGTGCGCAGCCGGGCCACGCGCCGGACAGCCCGGAAGCGCCGGAGGGGTTCGTCGGGGTACAGCAGGACATGGGGGACTCCTTTGCAAAAAGGGTTTCGCCGGGCGGCGGATACGTTTTTCGGCGTTACAGGAAGCGCTCGACACGGCCCTTGCCGTACTCGCTGAGCGCATAGCGCTGCGTGAGCGTCCCGGCCTCAAGCGTTTCCTCGGCGATGCGGACGATGCCCACGGCCTTGAGCGCCTGCAAATGGCCGTCCACGGCGTCCGGGGAAAGCTGGCGTTCGCCGGGGTACTGCGGGCGCAGGGCTTCGAAGACGTCCCGCGCGGTGCGGGGCTTGCCGTCGCGCAGCAGCGCCGCGATGGTCAATCGGATGGGGTGTTTCATGAGCTTACGTTGCGGAGGTTGATGATGTCGCGCGGGTTGCCGATGACGAGGAACATGCCCGCAAAAATCGCGGCGGCCCCGATCACGAGGCTGCGGGTGATTTCGACGTCCGTGAACAGCGCGCCGAACAGCACGCCCCACAGGGCGTAGGTGATGTTGAGGGCCATCGCACGGCTCACGCCCGCCATGTTCATGGCCTTGTACCAGCAGCGGTACGAGATGCAGCCCACAACGCCAGCCAGCGCGAAGCACCCCACGCCGGGGCTCGAAAACGCGCGGGCCAGCAGGCCGGGGATGTCGCAGCCCGGCGCGGACGCGCTCAAATGCCACAGGGCCAGCGGGACGATGATCCCCGCGTAGAGCAGGCTGGACACGATCTGATAGACGTTCAGGGCCACGGCGGGCTCGATGAAGTCCATACCCGAGGTGACGCACACGCCCTCGGCGGCCCAGCCGAACGCCGCGAGGAACGCGAAGGCGATCCCAAGATAGAACAGGCCGCCCCCGGCCCCTTCCGGCGGGGTGTAGCCGATGGCGATGGCCCCGATCACGCACAGCGCGAGGCCCCCCCACGCCCTGAGGCTGACGTGCTCCTTGAGGAAGACGAGGGCCAGCAGCGCGGCGATGGCGGGATAAAGCGACGTGATGGGCAGGACATACGCCGGGCCCGCCATGGACAGAGCCATGAGGTAGCCGCCCATGCCGAGCGGAGCGCCGAGCAGCGCCCCCCAGATGCAGGCCCGCCCCGCCTTGCTGCGGAGTGTCCGGATCACTTCCCGGCCCTTGCCCTGCGCGCCGTTGATCGCCAGCGAGAGGCACGCGGCGCAGAAGTCATGGAGCCCGGCGGCGAGGAGCGGCGCGAACAGCCACAGCGCCGGGCTGCCGAACGGTTCTTCCGCCAGCCCCTTGCCGAGGATCAGGCCGTCGGAGCTCCAGATCATGCCGGACATCAGGGCCAGCGCCAGCCCTTTCTTGGCGTAGCGCAGTTCTTTTTGTTCACGCAGGCTGGCGAGGTTGGTCATTGTCGGCGTCCTTTGGGGTGTGGGGGTTGACTGGGGAGGGGTCTGGGGAGACGGCCCGAAGGGAGCCCCTATCGTGCTTCAGGCGGGAAGGCGTTCCCGGAAATTCAGGCCGGGGCACGGCGGGTTTTGTCAAAAACGGCGTTTCTCGGCGGACGGGGGCCGCCGTTCCCCAGTTTGGTGAAAGAAGGGAAAGGTACGGTTTACAGTCCGAGGAGGGCACGGTATCCGGCGGCATCAAGCAGGGATTCGGCGGATGCGTCCGGACGGATGCGGATCATCCAGCCTTCCCCATAGGGAGAGACGTTCACCAGCGTGGGCGTGCTTTCCAGTTCCTCGTTCACGGCGACGACCTCGCCGGGGATGGGCATATACAGTTGATTGACCGATTTGAGGGATTCGACCGTGCCGAAGTCGCTCCCGGCATCGAACCGCACACCCACGGCGGGAAGGTCCACAAAGGCGATTTCGCCGAGCTGATCCTGTGCGAAATCGCTGATGCCGATGACGGCTTCGCCGCCCTCCATGCGCACCCAGACGTGCTCGTCGGTGTAGCGGAGGGATTCGGGGAGGTTGAGTTCTTCATTGCTTTTCATGGGAAGTTCCTTTTCTTGGAATATATTCAATTTGAACGGCGGAGTAGCCCAAAGGGAACCTGTTTTTGGGAACGCCGTGAACTGGGATTGGATAAATACGAAAGCCTTTGGAATGGGAGGGTGGGGCTTGGGGAAGGGGGAAAGCGGGCTCCCCTTTCTTCAGAAGAGTTTCCCTTCCCCAGTGCTTCATCCGCCAGCCTCGACGAGGGAAAGCGCGGCTTCGTACAGGCCCTCCGCCAAGGTGGGGTGGGCGTGGATGGTTGCGGCGATGTCCCGGACGGACGCGCCCAGACGCAGGGCAAGCCCGGCTTCCGCGATGAGATCCGTGGCATGGGCCCCGGCGATATGTACGCCGAGCACCTTGCCCGTGGCCCCGTCCGAAACGATCTTGAACATGCCGGGGAGTTCGCTCATGGCCTGCGCCTTGCCGAGTTCGCGCATCTGGAACGTGGCCGTACGCACATCGCGGCCCGCCTCGGAAGCCTGCGCTTCGGCAAGCCCCACGCAGCCGATTTCGGGCGACGTGAAGATGCCGGACGGCACGGCGGAATAGTCCATCCGCCCGTCATGCCCAAGGCAATCGCGCACGGCGCACAGCCCCTCGGCGGCGGCGACATGGGCCAGCATGATTCTGGACGGCCCGAGCGCGTCGCCCACGGCATACACGCCGGGGAGGGAGGTGCGCATGTGCTCATCGGCCCGTATCCAGCCCCGCCCGTCCACGGCGACCCCGGCTTCGGCCAGCCCGAGCCCGGCGGTATTGGGCGCGCGCCCCACCGTGACCAGCACGGTTTCGGCTTCGATGGGCGTTTCCTTCATCTGTGCGGGCGTGGGCTCCTTGATGAACGGCGACGCGCCGAGCATGGCCCTGACCATGCCGCCCTCCACGCGCACGTCCTTGAGCGTCCGGCCCAGCTCGCAGCCGATGCGGCGTTTCTTCATTTCCCGCTGGAGCAGCGCGCTCATGTCCGCATCCACGGAAGGCAGGGGCAGCAGGCGGTTCTGGCCTTCCACCACCGTGACCTTGGACCCGAAGGCCTGATAGATGAACGCCAGTTCGCAGCCGATGACGCCCCCGCCCACGATGGCGATGGACGCGGGCACCCGGTCGAGCGCCAGCGCATCGTCGCTGGTCAGGATATGCGTATGATCGACGGGCAGGCCGGGAAGTTCCAGCGCGCCCGAACCCGTAGCGAGGATCACGCGGTCGCCCTCGACGGAAACCGGGCCTTCGGCTGTGGAGGCTTCCACCAGCCCGGCATGGACGAGGCGCCCCCGCCCCTTGAGGAGCCGGACGCCGAGGCTCGCGCAAGCCTTTTCGAGCCCGCCGCGCAGGGTGGAGCAGACCTTTTCCTTGCGGACCAGCACGGCGGCGGGGTCCACAGCCGGAGCCCCCTGCCCGGTGATGCCGAACTGGGACAGGCGCAAGGCCAGCTCCAGCGCGTCGGCGGAGGCTTTCAGCGTCTTGGTGGGGATGCAGCCGTTGTTCAGGCAGGTTCCGCCGAGGTTCCCGCTTTCCACGAGGGTCACGGACATCCCGGCGCGGGCGGCGGCAAAGGCGGCCGTGTACCCGCCGGGGCCTCCCCCGATGACGGTCAGGCGTATGGGCATGGCGCGCCTCCTAGTCCTCGTCGCATTCGAGATTCAGATTGTATTTCACCGGGAAGGCCGCTTCGAGCGAGCCCGTGATCAGACAGCCCTGCTTCATGATCTTTTCCACGCGGTCGAAAATGAACTCGTATTCCTGATCCATGAACACGGTCACGTCCAGATCGATCCCGGTCACGCGGCCCCGGCCCTTGTCGTCCGTGCCGGTGCGCACCGTGGCCTTGCCTTCGATGCGGCGGTACTTGGCGCTGCGGGTTTCGAGCGCCTTGTCCAGCGCGGCGCAGTAACAGTAAAGCGCGGAGGAGGCGAGCAGCTTCTTGGCCGTGCCGGGCCGTTCTTCGGCGGGGATCTGCTCCCCGTCGATGGAAATGACGCCGAAAGCGGCGGATTCCATATCCAGATCGACTTTGGCGCCCCGGCGGGCGATGGAAACGCTGAGTTCGTGTGACATGGGCAGATCCTCCCGGATGGATTACGGAACATGGCGGCGCTGGCCGCGTTTGGCTTTCCTTGGCTGCCTTTTCTTTTGCATTTTGGATGCCAACCCCATCCGGGGCCTTTGCCGCCCTCCCCTCCGCCCGGCTTTGTCCCCCCGGAAAATCCCGTTTCCCTATCCGGGCATCTTTCTTGGGAAAAAAAGAGCGAGCCGCCGACATGGGCCGCTTTTCCCCGCGTCTGGCCTTGCCGTCCGCCCTGAAACGTGAAATACTGCACAACAAGAGCGACAAAAATGTCGTTAAACGCGACAAATCATTCAAGAGAGAAGACGATGGAACTGTTCGCGTCCGCTCCCGGCCTTGCCGTGGAGGAAAGTTACGTCAGATTGCTCAATCACCTGCCGGGGCTCGCCTACCGCTGCCGCGTGGGCCGCACCGACCCCATTGTATCGGAACGCCTTGAATATACGTTGGAATTCGTCAGCAAAGGCAGTTATGATCTGCTCGGCATCCCCGCCGAGGACATGGTACGGAACAACAACAATACCATCGAGCGCATGATGCATCCCGACGATCTCCAGAAGACGCGCCGGAACATGTATGACAGTATTGTCGCGCACCAGCCCTATCAGGTGATGTACCGGGTTTCACTCCCGTCCGGGCGGCTGAAATGGATATGGGATCAGGGCGAGGGGGTTTTCGACGCCGACGGCGAACTGCGCTACCTCGAAGGGCTGATGATGGACATCAGCGAACAGAAGTTCCAAGAGCTTGAGCTCAAGGAAGAAAACCGCCAGCTCAAGGCTTCCGTCAGCAATCTCTACGGGTTGGGGAACATCGTCGGCAAAAGCGAGGCCATGCGGCGGGTATACGGCCTCATCCTCAAGGCTGCCGAAACGGACACCAACGTCATCATTTACGGCGAGACAGGTTCGGGCAAGGATCTCGTCGCCAAGGCCATCCACGAGTACAGCGCCCGGAAGGGCAACTACGTCCCGGTCAACTGCGGGGCCATCCCCGAGCAGCTTCTCGAAAGCGAATTCTTCGGGCACACCAAAGGGGCCTTCTCCGGAGCGCACGCCAACAAGGAAGGCTATATAGGCGCGGCCCACAACGGCACGCTGTTCCTTGACGAGATCGGCGAACTGCCCATTCATCTCCAAGTAAAACTGCTCCGGGCCATCGAAAACAAGATGTATACCCCTGTCGGCAGCAACACCCCCAAGGTCTCGTCTTTCCGTCTGGTCGCGGCCACGAACCAAGACCTTTCAAAAATGGTTTTGGAAAAAAAGATGCGCTCGGATTTTTATTACCGCGTACATGTGCTTTCCATCACATTGCCGCCCCTGCGCGAGCGGCACGGGGACATCCCGCTGCTTGTCGAGGCCTACATGGAGCGCAAAGGCATCAGCTGCGCCCTGCCGCTCCAAGTGCGTTTGGCGATGGAACATTACGACTGGCCCGGCAACGTGCGCGAGCTGCACAATTTTCTCGACCGTTACACGGCTTTCGGGGATGTGGCCCTTGAGTCACTCGGCGATGCGGGCAAGACGGAGCTGCTTTTCCCCACCCTGCATCACGAGGGGCTTACCCTTGAGACCGCCACGCTTCAGCTTGAGGAACGGCTCATCCGGCAGGCTCTTGAGCGCTGCCGCTGGCGCAGGGGCGACGCCGCCGAGGCTCTCGGCCTAAATCTGCGCACCCTCCAGCGCAAGATGAAGCGGCTTGGCATGGGGAGATAGGGGAATGAGAAGATAGTGGCATGAGTCAGGGATTAAAAACTTTTTAGATAGATAAAGGGTGTTCCGCTTGGAAGGCGCAGCACCCTTTTTTAGGAGGTGAGGCGGGGAGATAACCAATAGGGCGGCAAGATCCTCCTTAACTCAGGGAAAGCCGCCCCCCCTCACCTTTCAGGAAAGGAATGTTCCGAAAGAGACGGCGGGAAAGAAACGTTCCCGCTACTTTGAAAGCAGCTCCGGATGCTCCCGCTTGGCCTCGGCGTAGCGGTCAAGAATGTCGGACAGCACGAAATGTCCGTTCGCCAGCGCGGTACGGAACAGGGCCGTCACCCCGGCGATCTTGACGTCGCGCGTGCTGAGCGGCTCGTCCACGGTGCCCTTTCCCCCCGAGCCGGAGGACAGCTCGCACAGGCCGAGGAAGAAGAGCGCATCATGGAACCGGGCCTGCGCTTCGGCGTGCGTCCCGCTCCGTACCGTTTCCCAGAGCCGCTCGGTGAACGTCCGCAGGCCGTCCTGATTGTCCCTCAGGTCCGATACCGGGACTTCGATCTGGGCATACGGAGGCGCGGAATGCTCCTCCAGCCAAAAAGCCGCCCGCTCCCAGCCCAGCCAGAGCGCCGCGCAGAGCACCGGCACGGCGGCAAGGAACAGGCCGCGCCTGAGCCGCGCCTTCGGCGTCATCCGGGCGCGGTTTCTGATCCAGTAGCGGATTTCAACAAGCGCGCCCAGCAGAAGGAGTAAGAGAAACGGGGCATAGGTCAACGGATCTGCGTTCATGCGGCCTCCTCGTCATTCGCCGCGGCCGGATGCGGAACCTGCACCCCGGAGTGGGCAGCCCTGCGTGCGGCAATCCCATCATGCCCCTTCGGGCCACCGCGCGCAACGGATAAACGGGAGGACTCGCCGGACCTCTGCGGGCTTCGGGGCGCGGCACGCGTGCGATCCGGAAACGGTTGTCCGGTCCCCATGCGCCAGCCCGACTATCGCCATGCCGTCTTTTCCGTGATGAAAAGAATGCTCCTGACTTCCGGTAAAACCTCCGAAAACACGCAGGGCCCCCTCAACATGCCGCCGCTATAGACGGCTTCATCAATTTCTGCAATCATTCCCCCAACTTCATCAAAAGCGACATCCCAAACTACGTCCAAAACAAATGAGGCCTTTCTCTGGGGAAAGGTTCCCTCTCCAAGCCCTCCCTCCTCCCAAGACATTTGTATGGGTCGACGGCGGGACGGGTGGCGTGTAAGGCCGTTTCGGATGCGGACGTCTCCCGGCTACATGGATAAAAAATACAAGAAGATGAAAACAGAAAAGACGAGGAAATATCCCCTTGTCTTTTTTGCCTGAAAATCTTTGAAGGAGCCCGTCACACGGAGCGAACACTCCCATATCACGGGAAAATACCGAACAGGGATTCGATAAACACAAAAGTCTTTGGAAAGGGAGGGATGGGGTTTGGGGAAGGGAGGGAAAAGCTTTTCTTCAGAAAAGTTTTCCCTCCCTTCCCCAATGCTTCAAAGGAGCTGCTTATGCGCAGTCGTGCTTGTCCCAGGGTTCGCGGTTGTCGCGCTGGATGACGGACTCCATACGGACGAGGGCTTCCTTGAGCTTCTTGATTTCTTCCAGCTTGAGGTTGGGATTCTTCATCACCTGATAGATGATCGCGCCGGTGCAGTCCTCGTCGATGGGCAGGTCGGCGATGGTGGCGATGGTCACGGCGATGTCCTGCGCGTTGACGGCACGTCCGACGATGCCCGCCTTGGGGTTGACGGCAAGCCCGTAGAAGGCCGTGCCGGAAGCGGAAACGACCACGACCAGCGTGCGGCGGTCGGCGGCTTCAAGAGCCGGGGCGAGGGCGTCCGCACCTTCGACGATCACCAGCGCGGCGTCCGCTTCAAACGCGGCTTCGATGCCGGATGCGCCGGCGCAAACCCCGCCGAGGGCGACGGCCAGATCCTTGAGCCCGGCGGCGTCCGCATGGGACAGCACGGCGGCCTTTTTCTTCAGCTTGTCCAGCGCCCCGCCGGAACCGTTGAGATCAAGCGCATCTGCCAACACGAGAAGGGCTTTCTTTTCAGCCATGACGATATTCCTTATTCGACGGGCAGTAACCCGTTGTTGTTTTTCCCCCTTCCCGCGCGGCAGGAACTCCCTGCCAACCGCGAAAGAGGGGGTATAACATCCCCTTTCCCCGCCCAGCAGGAACTCCCGCCGCGCGGCCTCCCCACCAGTCAAAACGTTTTGGAGGATGAGGGGTGGGGGTCCGGGGGAGGGGAGAAGGAGACCCTTTCCAAAGGGTCCCTTCTCCCCTCCCCCGGTTTCTTCATCTACTCAGCCTACTTCACCATATTGGGGTCTTCCATGATCTGGTAAATGGGCGCGCCTTCGGCGTCCTCGGGCACCGGGCCGCCGGTCATGTAGCAGAGGGTGGGCACGATGTCCGCCAGCCAGCGCGGGCGGGTGTAACGGTAGCCCTTCCTGATGTTCGGGCCGCGGAACATGAGGAGGTTCTTGAGGCTGCCGCAGCCGGATTCGCCGGTGGGCAGGCCGTAGCCGTGTTCCGCCATGTACTCGGGCTTGAGGACGTACACCACGTCGCCCGCCTGCGCGCCGCCCATGCCGAAGACATGCGCGTCTTCCTTGCGTACCGCGAGGAGCACGGGCCGCTCGCCGGTCTCGGGATGCTTGTAGTCGAGCAGGGCATCGATGATCCGGCCGCGCACCTTCTCGTAATCCTCGGGCTCGACGATGCCGCCGGGATACTTGCCCTTGAGATTCACGTACACGAACATGTAACGCTGCGGGACCGCAAGGGATTTGCTCACGTCGAGCACGTAGTTGAAGCCTTCGGTCTCTTCGTAGATGTCCCAGTAGTTCTCGGACTTCTTGGGCTCGTAGGAACACAGGCCCGCTTCCTTGAGGGCGTGGGCGGTGTTCAGGATCGGGCCCATCGGGGTCGCGCCGTGGTCGGAACACACGCACATCAGGGTGTCGTCGCCCATGATGTCCATGAGACGCCCAAGCAGGCGGTCTTCCACTTCGTAAATGTGACGCTCCATCTTTTCGGCGCGGGCGCGGATTTCAGGGTCCTTGCTGTCCAGCTCGCTCAGCCAGCCGTGATAGAACCAGTCGATGGGGTGCGAGTGCATGTAGAACAGATCCCAGTCCGGGTTGGCCTTGAGCAGGGACTCGACGGTGTTCCAGAGCCATGCGCTGTGGAACTCCACCAGCTCGCACACGGTATCGGTGTCGATGATGCCGTGCAGGAAGGCCACCAGCCCGATGTCGTTCGCGGTGATGTGCTTGGAAAAGTCAATCTGATCGGCTGCCTCGGGAGGTGCGATGAAACCGATTCGGCCCGCGATGCCGGAGATGTACAGCTTGAATTCCTCGGCGTCGTCGGAGAGCTGCATCAGCTTGCAGCGGAACACGCCCTTTTCGGTGCGCCCGTCGGCCTTGATGGTGAAGTCATGCTGGACCGGCCCACTCCATTCGCCGAGCCTGATGGTGAAGAACGCCTTCGAGTAGTCCTTTTCGGGGCACAGGGCGATGCGGTCATAGCCGTCGTCGCCGCTTTCCCAGGCAAGGCAATACCACGTCTGGCCTTCGACCGGCTCGACGCATTCCTTGAAGGCCATGTTCACGACCATTTCGAGCGGTTCATCGCACTCGGGCAGGTTCTTCCAGCCCTTGGCGTCGTCGAAGGTCCCCTGAACGCCCATCGGGTAGAATTCCGTGGAGATCACGCTTTCGGAAGCGAGGAATTCCTTGTGTTCGTTGCCGTGCAGGGGCCAGCGGGTTTCGGCGGGCGAGAGGCCCTGACCCATGATCATGACGCCGTTCTTCATGCGGGAAGGCCACGACATGGGGTAGTTGACCACGATGCACTTCTTGCCGTTCTTGTCCCACGCGTCCCAGATGGTTTCGGCGGTCACGATGTCGGAGCCGAACGCCTGCGTGGTTTCCTTGTAATCGAGGCTGCGGCCTTCATGGTAGTAGTAATAGTCCTCCACGCCGTGCGTGCGGGGATAGGCGCCCGTGCAGATGGTCGCCCAGGACGGCGGGGTGACGGTGGGCAGGTTGTAGCCTTCGGGGATGAAGCTGCCTTCGTTCATGAAGGCGCGGAAATGTTCCAGCCCGCCCTGCGCCAGCATGGCTTCCAGACGTTTCGGGATGAGGCAGTCATACCCAATAAGTGCGGCGCGCTTCGCTTTGTCAGCCATCACGGACTCCTTCTGTTGCGGTCAAAGGTTCAGGGCCCCAGACGGCCCGGCGTATCGTTGACAAGGCTGTATCAAGATGCGTGCCAGACGTCCTTTTGGGTCCCGGAAAGCCGCGTTGAGGCCGCTTTGCCACTTTTTGGACAATACGCTATGGTGCGCGGGCCCCAAATCGGGGCGAGGAAGGCGACAACCTTGTCATAGAGCTTTCGATCTCGCTGATAACATACTTAAATAACAGCATAGGCAAAGATAAACATTGTTTGTCGCAAATAGCGACAAAAATGTCGTATGCGGACTATATAAAGGCATCTTTCATGCTAATTCAGTGTATTGAAAGAAAATGTTCATTTTGGCACAATATTGGCAACGCTCTCGGGCAAAACTACGGCCCCGAGTCAGACCGGGCTGAGGAGAGCGCATGAACCAAGCGACAGAGAAAGGCAACGGTATCGATCTGCGTCCCGAGTGGGGGATCTTCATCCCTTCCGTATTGGTCATCATCCTGATCAGCATTCCAGCCGTCCTGTACCCCAAGGCCGCCGAAGAAGTGGTTTCCGCCATCTACCAGCCGTTCGCGGCGAACTTCGGCACGCTCTACCTGTGGATCACGGTGGGGCTGATCATCCTGTGCGTCTATTTCGCATGCAGCCGGTACGGCGACATCAAGTTCGGGGACCCGGACGAGAAGCCGGAATTCTCCCTGTCTTCATGGATAGCCATGATCTTCTGTTCCGGGGTGGCCGGGGCGGTCATGTTCTGGTCGATCATCGAGCCCCTGTGGGACATCGTGCAGCCACCGCAATACGCAGCGCCCATGAGCACGCAGGCCTATGACTGGGCCCTCGCCTACCTGCTGCTGCACTGGGGGCCGAACGCGTGGTGCACCTATTTCATCACCGCCCTGCCCATCGCCTACATGTTCCACATCCGCCGCAAGCCCTTCCTGCGCATCAGCTCCGCCGCCGACATGATCATCGGCAAACAGAAGGACGGCCTCCTCGGGCGCTGCGTGGACGTGTTCTTCATCCTCGGCCTGCTGTTCTGTACCGCCGTGACCATGTGCATCTCCCTGCCCACGGTGGAGGCCGCGCTGGCGCGGGTGTTCGGCATCACGCCCTCGTTCGGGCTTGAGATAGCGATCCTGTTCGTGAGCGCCCTGCTGGCCGGCGTCACCGTGTACCTCGGCCTCAAAAAGGGCATCAAGCGGCTCAGCGACATCAACGTGGTCATCGCGCTCGCCATGGTGGCCTACGGCGCGCTGGTCGGCCCCACGTCCTCGCTGTTCGACATCTTCACCAACGCCGTGGGCAAGATGCTCGGCAACTTCTGGAGCATGACCTTCTGGACAAACCCGTTCTTCGAAGGCTCCTTCCCGCGCGACTGGACCATCTTCTACGCCCTGTTCTGGGCGGGGTACGGGCCGTTCATGGGCCTGTTCATCGCCCGCATCTCACGGGGGCGCACCGTCCGCGAGGTCATCGGCTGGGGGATGTTCGGCACGGTGGCGGGCGGCTTCATGATCCACGGCGTGTTCGGCTCCTATACCCTGTGGGCGCAATACCACGGCATCATCGACGCCGTATCCATCCTCAAGACGCAGGGCGCGCCCGCCGCCATGATGGCCGTCATCGACACGCTGCCGTTCAGCAAGGTCGTCATGCTGATCTACTGCGCCTTCTCCACGATTTTCCTCGCCACCACGGTCAATTCCGGCTGCTACGTGGTCGCCGCCACCGCAACCCGAAGGATGCCCGTGGACGCGGACCCCCACCGCTATCACTGCACGTTCTGGGCCGTGGCGCAGGGCCTGCTGGCGCTCGGGCTGCTGGCAATGGGCGGCCTTGAGGTGGCGAAGATTTTCGGCAATTTCTCCGGCGCGCTCATGGCGCTCCCCTCCCTCCTCCTCACGGCCTGCTGGTTGAAGATCATCCGCGAGGACGGCAAGGACCTGCTGCATACCTACCGGGCCAAGGACTGACGCCCGGCTCAGAGCCAGCTCCAGCGGGCCCCTCCCCCATGCTGCCGGGCATGGGGGAGGGGTTTCGCCCTCCAGAACACCGCTTTGCCGGGGCTGAACGCCATGTTCCACACACCTCGAAAAATCGCCATCCAACGCCTTCCCGGAGAATGTCCTTTATAGACGCCGAACTAGGCTTTACGCCGGATTATGGCGGGTTGCGCCCGCCTTTTTGCGGCCTTGCGGCTCCGTTTCAAAACACGTAACGTCATCGCAGGCCGCCTCCGGGCGGGCCGCAGATCCCTTCACGGCTGGCGCGTTGCCAGGCCGGAGAGTCCGGGAGGGCTTTCCGCCTTTCGCGGACAACACAAAGGAGCCCTGATGCGCCGTCGCCTTTGTCCCAAAGAGGCGTTGTTCACGCCGAGCTTTATTGCCGTTTGTTCCGCGAACCTGCTGTTCTTCATCGCCAGCTTCATGATGGTGCCCGTCCTGCCGATCTACTTGCTCGACGGCCTGCACGCCTCCAAATCCGTCGTGGGCATCATCCTCTCCGCGTACATGATCGGCGCGCTGGTCATGCGCCCCCTTTCCGGCTTTCTGGCGGACCAGTTCCCGCGCAAGATACTGTTCCTCGTCTGCGGTATCCTGTTCGCCGCCCAGTTTGAGGGATACCTGCTGTTCAACGCGCTGGCGCTCGTGGGCATCGTCCGGGCACTGCACGGCATGAGCTTCGGCGCGCTTTCCACCTCCGCCGCCACCCTCGCCGTCGACGTCATCCCCATCGCCAAGCTCGGCACGGGCATCGGCCTGTACGGGATGATGGGATCGCTCGCTATGGCCCTCGGCCCCATGATCGGTATGCTCGTCCTTGAGGCCGGATCATACGACGCCGTGTTCATCACCGCGATGGGCTGCGCGGCGGGCGGCATCCTGCTCGGCCTGCTGGTCAAAAAGCAGCGCGTGACCGCCAGCCGCGGCGAAAAAATCTCGCTGGATCGCTTTTTCCTGAAAAAAGGCACCTATGCCTTCATCGGGCTGGTGCTCATGGCCTTCGTGTACGGGCTGCTCGTCAACTACCTGTCCGTCTTCGCCCGGGAGCGCCACGTCATGGCGAACCCCGGCTACTTCTTCCTGCTCATGTCCCTCGGGCTCATCCTCAGCCGCCTTTTCGCGGGCGGCATGATCGACAAGGGCTACATCGGCCGCCTCATCCTCGGCGGCAAGGGCACCATCCTGCTGGCCTCCCTGCTCTTCCTCTTCGTGCCCACGGAAACCGTGTTCTTCGGCTCAGCCGTGGCCTTCGGGCTCGGCTTCGGGATGATGTCGCCCTCCTACCAGACCCTGTTCATCAACCTTGCCGAACCCACCCGGCGCGGCACGGCCAACGCCACCTACCTCATCGCGTGGGACGTGGGCATCGGCGCGGCCGTGCTCCTCGGCGGGCTCATCGCGGAAATATCCAGCTTCGACGACGCGTTCATCCTCGGCCTGATCATGCTGTTCTTCTCCGCCGTGCTGTATATGAAGGTCATCGGCCCGCAATACGAGAAAAACAGGCTGCGCTGAGAATCCCGTCCCCCGCACGGCCCCCATGAAAAGGGCGGGGCCGCACACCACCCTTTCCCCCTCGCAAAAAACGGACGCCCCCTCCAATGCGGAGGGCGTCCGTTTTCCGATGTGCCGCCCCGATTCAAAAGAAATCGGGGAATACTGCGAACAGGGATTCGATAAAGTCAAAAATCTTTGAAAATGGGTGGGATGGGCTCCGATCCGGCAGATTTGGGGAAGGGAGGGAAATGCCTTTCCTCAGAAAGCTTTCCCCCCCCCTTCCCCGTTTTCCGCTTTAAGGAAGCTGCCCGTGCACGACCCTGTTGTCCACGATGGCCGCGGCGAAGGCGATGCCCTTGAGCCGCCCGGCCGGGGCTTCCAGAATGTCTTCCGAGGGGATCACGAAGTCCGCGACCTTGCCGGGCTCGATGGTGCCCCGCCACGCCTCGCTGTGGCTGAACAGCGCCGCGTAGGAGGTGTAGGCGCGCACGGCCTCCAGCGTGGAGATGCGCTGATCCGGGCCGAGCACCGCGCCGCCCTTGGTTTCGCGGTTCACGGCGGTATGGATGGAGAGCATGGTCATCTGCGGCAGCACCGGCGTGTCGGCGTGGAGCGAGAAAGGCAGCCCCTCCCGCACCGCGCTTCCGGCGGGATCAAGGCGCGCCGCCCGATCCGGGCCGAGGAAGATGTCCCGGTGCCGGTCGCCCCAGTTCCAGACGTGCAGCCCGTAGAACGAGGGCAGGATGCCCGCCTCCTTCATGCGCCGGACGTGTTCGTCGGTCGCCATCTGGCAATGGATGATCAGATGCCGGGCGTCCTTGCGGGGGCAGCGGGCCTGCGCCCGTTCCACCGCCGTGACGATGGTTTCGATGGCCCCGACGCCGTTGCAGTGGATGGAAAGCTGGCGGCCCCGCGAATGCCAGTGGTAGACCATCTCGTCCCAGTAGTCCTGCGTGCCGATGATGCCCGGCCTGAGCGAGGGGTCGAAGAAATACCCTTCGGGGATGGCGGCGGTCCCGGCCTGGATGGAGCCGTCCGCAAGCGTCTTGACCGCCGAGTACTGCACGAAGCGGTTGCCCGGCCCGTCGAGGAGGCCCGTGGGCTCCAGCCTGCGGAAAGGCTGCTCCATCGTCGCCAGATAGACGCGCATGTTCAGCTCGCCGGATTCGTACAGCTGGTTATAGGTGCGGTACACGGTTTCGGCGCTCAGGTTGCCGATGCCCACCGCCGAGTCGTGCGCGGAGGTGAAGCCCTGTGCGTTGTACTCCGCCACGCACTCGCGGACGAGGGCCTTGTGGCGTTCCTGATCCAGCGCGGGCATGAGTTCGCCCATGGCCTTGAAGGCCATCTCTTCCGCGATGTACCCGTTGGGCAGGCCGTCCTTGCCGAGGAACACGTTCACGTCGTCGAAAGGCGCGTCCGGGTTGACGCCGATGCGCTCCAGCGCCTTCGAGTTGGCGTAGCAGGTATGCCCCGAAATGTGGAAGACCAGCACGGGCCGGTCGGGCATCACCGCGTCGAGCTCCCGCTTGGTCGGGCCGCGCCGCTCCGGGATGTCGGTATCGTCGAAATTGTAGACCACGATCCCGTCGCCGTCCCGCACCCGTTCGGCCTGCTTGCGGATCAGGGGGTACACGTCCTCGAGGTGCGCGATGCCCGGACAGCGGCAGTGCGTTTTCCACATGGCGTACAGCGAAGCGTGGCTGTGCGTGTCGATGAAGCCGGGGTAGAGGGACGCGCCCTTGAGGTCGACGGTCCGGCAGCCGGGCCCGGCCAGCGCCGCCAGCCCGTCCTTCGAGCCCACGGCCTCGATGACGTTCCCGGCCACAAGCACCGCCTCGGCGACGGTCCCGGCGGCGTCCATCGTGACGATCCGCCCATTCGTGTACAGCGTCTTTTCAATGCACCGCATAAGGAACTCCTTGAGGATAACACGTGAGAGCCGTTCAAAAAGCCAACACAACGCCGAACCCCCGGGCTTGCGGCTCCGGAGAGCTTGCCGCAAGCGATCCTGAAAGAATAACCACACGGTACACGGCGGAGGCGATGGGCCGCAAGCTGAAAAAGGGCGCGGCGGCCTCAGAATGCCAACACGGGAAACGGGCGGGCCCGGCCCCGCATGGCAACGGAACGCACATTCCGTTATCACACGATACGGCATAGTATGCGGAGTAAGGGCCCCCCGGAAGCGTCCTCCCCGCCCCCTTCCGCACTCCCCGCCAGCCGGAATTTTTGCGGGAGGGGCGCCGTACGGCGGATCCGGGGAGGGAGCCTTGAGTTCCTGCCTCCGGGCATCCCCCACCACCACTCATCAGACCAGCCAACCACAACGTGACGCCACGATCCACGACAGGAGAAAACACATGCGCACACTGCTCGCCAACGCAACCGTCATCACCATGAACCCCGCGCGGGACGTCCTGGACACGGACATACTCATCGAAAACGGCGTCATCGCGGACATGGGGCCGGGGCTGGCCGGACGCCCGGAAAACGCCGGCGCGGAACGGGTCGACCTTTCCGGGCGCATCGTCATCCCGGGCCTCATCCAGAGCCATATGCACGTCACGCAGTCGCTGTTCCGGGGGCTGGCCGACGAAATGGAACTCATGGACTGGCTCCAGCGCCGCATCTGGCCCCTCGAAGGCGCGCACACGCCCGAAACCAACGCGGCGGCCGCCCGCCTCGCCGCCGCCGAAGGGCTGCGCAGCGGGGTCACGGCCTTCATCGACATGGGCACGGCCCATTGTCAGGACGCCATTTTCGAAACCATGCGCGACGTGGGGATGCGCGGGCTGTTCGGCAAGTGTATGCTCGATCTGGGCGGCACGGACGTTCCCGCCGCGCTCATGGAGGATACCGAAACCTGCCTCCGCGAAAGCGAACGGCTCATGAACCGCTGGCACATGAGCGCGGGGGGCAGGCTCCGTTACGCCTTCGCGCCGCGCTTCGTGCCCTCGTGCACGGAAACGCTCCTCACGCGCACCCGGGACATGGCGAGGGCCAACGGCGTGCGCCTGCACACCCACGCCTCCGAGAACAAGGGCGAGTGCGCCTATGTGGAAAGCCTCGTCCACATGCGCAACCTCCGCTACCTGCACTCCATCGGCTACACCGGGGAGGACGTGATCCTCGCCCACTGCATCTGGATCGACGACGACGAGATCCGCATCCTCGCGGACACGGGCACCCATGCCGTGCACTGCCCGTCCTCCAATATGAAACTTGCGTCCGGCATCGCCCGCATCGACGAGATGCTTGCCGCCGGGTGCCGTGTGGCGCTCGGGCTCGACGGGGCCCACAACCATATGGACGCGCTCGTGGAGCTGCGGCAGGCGGGCATCCTCCAGAAGGTGCGCACCAACCGCCCCACGGCCCTGTCACCGCTTCAGGCGCTGGAAATGGCCACCCTCGGCGGTGCGCGGGCTCTGGGGCAGGAGGATGAGCTCGGCTCCCTCGAACCAGGCAAGAAGGCCGACCTTGCCGTCATCAACCCGGACAGGCTGAACATGGCTCCCCGCATCGGGCGCGACCCGGTGGCGCAGGTGGTCTATCAGGCCACGCACGAGAACGTGGAGGCGACCATGGTCGACGGCGTTTTCCTGTACCGGGACGGGAAGTATGCGACCCTCGACCTCGGGGAATGCCTGCGCGACGCGGAAAGCGCCTGCGCCCGGATACTCCGAAGCCCGGACGTCGCGCCGCTGTTCGCGCACTAGCGGGGAGGCCCGTTTTGCCGTCCGTTCGGACGGGTGCCCCATACCCCGGCAGAGGCTCCGCCTCTGCACTCCGCAAGGGGCGCCCCCTGGCCCGGCATGAAGGTTTTGACGTTGGGATATCGCCGGCTCCTTTTCCGAAAGATCCGACAGGAAACCGCCCAAGGAAATCCAGCCGATCCAGCCGAAAGCCCCGCCTCTCGCGGGGTTTTCGCGTTTTCCGGGGAAGGCCGTGGACAAGGAAGCTGTTTTTTCATCAAAAAACAGAGACGGATGGGAAATCTAAAAATATTTTGGGGAAAAAGGAACGCAAGCCTTGTGCCGAGTAATATATTAGTATACTAGTATCTCAACAGTAAGGAACACCAGCATGATCACACTGAATACGAATCCCGGCCTTTTGAGGACGGCTGTTTACGAGCGGATCCTCTCGGATCTCCAGCAGGGGGCCATCGCCCCCGGCGAGACCATCAGCCTCAACAAGCTGGCCGAGACCCTCAATATCAGCAAGACGCCGCTGCGCGACGCCCTGTTGGAACTTCAGGCGGAAGGCTTCGTTACCCTCTATCCGCAGCGCGGGGTCATGGTGAATGCCCTCTCCGAAGAGGAGAAGCGCGAGATTTACGAGGTGTGCGGCGTGCTTGACGGGCAGGTCATCCGCAACGTGTTCCCCCGCGTAACGCCGGAGCATGTTGCCCGCCTGAAGGATCTCAACGCCCGGATGTACCCCGGCACCCAGGACATTTCCAACGACGAGTATAACCGCATCAATCTGGCCTTCCATGAAACGTACCTTGAGCTGGAAACCAGCTCCCTCCTCAAGAAGCTCCTGCGCATCAACCGGCTCCGGCTGTTCCAGTTCTCCCTGAGGGACTGGGGCAAGGCGTTCTGCGCGGTCAACCACGCCGAGCACGACCGGATCATCGAGCTGTTCGAATCCGGAACCGCCGAAGAGCTTTCCCGCTACGTCACGCAGGTCCATTGGTCTTTCAACTGGCAGCAAGGAACCGAGTCATGAGAATCAGAGACATCGCGCGCATCGACGGATTCCCCTGCGGGGAATACAACGCCGTCACCGACGTCAAGGGCGTGCGCGTGGGGCATTCCACCGTCATCAAGGACGGGGCCGGCCCCGTCGAAGGCATCGCCCGTACGGGCGTCACCGTTGTCCTCCCCGCCGGGGATATCGTGGAAAACGCCATGTATGCCGGTGTGTTCAGCCTGAACGGGAACGGCGAGCTTTCCGGCTGCCACTGGATCGAGGAATCGGGCCTGCTCACCACGCCCATCGCCCTGACCAACACGCACAGCCTCGGCATCGTGCGCGACGCCATGATCGACTATTACGCCCGCCTCCGGAAGACCGACGGCTCCTCGTACTGGATGCTTCCGGTCGTGGGCGAAACGTGGGACGGCTGGCTTTCCGACATCAACGGGATGCACGTGCGGCCCGAGCATTTGTGCGCCGCGCTCGATTCGGCGGCGTCCGGCCCGGTGGCGGAAGGCTGCGTCGGCGGCGGCACCGGCATGATCCTCCATGAATTCAAGGGCGGCATCGGGACCAGTTCCCGCGTGCTCCCCGAGGAGCTCGGCGGCTACACCGTGGGCGTGCTCATCCAGGGCAACTACGGCAAGCGCGAGGATCTGCTCATCAACGGCGTGCCCGTGGGCAGGCATATCCCCACCTCGCGCATCCCCGGCAAGGAACAGGCGCTCCAGCCCACGCCCAAAGAGGACGGCTCGATCATCATCGTCGTCGCCACGGACGCCCCGCTCACCCCGGACCAGTGCAAGCGGCTGGCCCGCCGCGCCGGGCTCGGCCTCGGACGCACCGGGGGCCTCGCCTTCGACGGATCGGGAGACATTTTCATCGCCTTTTCCACCGCCAACCGGCTTGGCAGCAACGCCGGGGGCGGCCCCCGGGAGCATACCGTGCGCACCCTGTCGCACGGGTGCATGGACCCCCTCTTCAGGGCCACGGTCGAAGCCACGCACGAGGCCATCATCAACGCCCTGTGCGCGGCGACGGACACGGACGGCATCCTCGGGCGGCGCATGTACGCGCTGCCGCTCGACGAGGTGCGCGGGATCATGCGGCGTTACGAATCCCTCTAGAGGCCGCCGCGCCGCATCCCCCGCAACGGGCGCGGCGGCCCCCTTGTTCCCCTGAAAAGGAATAGGCGAATGTTTTGAAGCGTTTGAAGAGTCAGGTTTTCATCGTGAGACAACCCTCTTGCCGAAAAAAGGACGCCCCGCGAATGGGAAGCGTCCCCCATGAACAAGGAGTTCCTTATGTGGAAGCGCTTTTTAGGCATCATGGCCGCGGCCCTTTGCGTGCTGAACCTGACCGTAGGCAGCGCCTTCTCGGCTGATCTCGTCAAAGTCCCCACCGCGTGGCTGGACGAGCACGAAACCTTCCTGATGTGGTACGCCAAGGAAAAGGGCTGGGACAAGGAAGCCGGGCTCGACATCGAGATGAAGCTGTTCAACTCCGGCCCGGACATCCTCAACGCCCTGCCCGCCGGGGAATGGCGTTTCGCCGCCGTGGGCGCCCTGCCCGCCATGCTCGGCAACCTGCGCTACGGCACCTCCATCATCGCGCAGGCCAACAACGAGGCCGCGCTCTGCACCTCCGTCGTCGTCCGCGCCGACAGCCCCATCGCCAAGGTCAAGGGCTGGAACAAGGACTACCCCGAAGTGTACGGCAGCCCCGAGACCGTGCGCGGCAAGACCTTCCTCGCCACCACGCTGACCTCGTCGCACTATGCCCTCAGCACGTGGCTCCACGTCCTCGGCCTCAAGGACAGCGACGTCGTCATCAAGAACATGGACCAGTCGCAGGTCGTGGGCGCGTTTGAAAACAACATCGGCGACGGCATCGCCATCTGGGCCCCGCACACCTTCATCGTCCAGGAAAAGGGCGGCGTGGTCTTCGCGGGCGACATCGTGCACTGCAAGAAGTCCAACCCCATCGTGCTCATCGCCGACACCAAGTATGCCGAAGCCCATCCGGACGTGGCCGCGAAGTTCCTCAGCGTGTACATGCGCGCCGTGGATCTCATGAAGAATACGCCGCCCAAGCAGTTCGTCGAGGAATACCAGAAGTTCTATCTGGAATTCGTGGGCAAGGAATACAACTACAATCAGGCCCTGCTCGACCTTGAGACGCATCCTCTCAGCAACATCGACGAACAGCTCGCCATCTTCGACGACTCCAAGGGCCCGAGCCAGGCGCAGCTCCACCAGTCCGACATCGCCGCCTTCTTCTCGGGCGTGGGCCGCATCACCGCCGATGAAGCCGCCAAGGTTGCCGACGGCAAGTATGCGACCAACAAGTACCTGAAGCTCTTGAAGGAGCAGCAGAAGTAATTGGATAGAGAAATATTGGGGAGGGGAGAGGGAACCTTTCTGGAGAAAGGTTCCCTCTCCCCTCCCCAAACCCCACCCCTCTCTCTCCCAAGACTTTTGCGTTTATCGAATCCTTGTTCGCGGCCTTGCTTCGGTGCGGGCCGCCTTTGCGGTAAGGCGCATTACGCAGTGGGAAAGCGTTGTCCGGGGAAAGCGGGCCTGCGGTTGCCCTGCCCCTCTTAGGAAAACAGCCATGAGCACACCCTTTGCCAGAGGCCCCCTTCTGATCCTTCTGGGAGCCCTGTGTTTCAGCACCACGGGGACCGTCCAGGCCCTGTCCCCGGAAGGGGCGACGCCCTACGTCATCGGCGCGCTGCGTATGCTCGTCGGCGGCCTGGCCCTGCTCCTCTGGTGCGCGTTCCAGGGGGAGCTGCCCCGGTTCTGGCGCTGGCCCATGCGCTGCGTCGTGCCTTCCACCCTCGCCCTGCTCGGCTTCCAATTCTTCTTTTTCCGGGGCGTGCTCGAAGCCGGGGTCGCCGTGGGCACCGTGGTCGCCATTGGCTTCTCGCCCATCGTCGTGGCCCTGCTCGGGTTGATCTTCCTGCGCGAAAAGCCCGCCAAGGCATGGTATCCCGCCACCGGGCTCGCCCTGATCGGTCTGATCCTGCTCAACGCCGACGCCGTGGGCGGGGCCAGCTTCGCGGGCATGGCCTTCCCCCTGCTCGCGGGGTTCTCCTACGCCTGCTATTTCGTGTTCAGCAAGCCGCTGGCCCAGAACGCCGCGCCCGGATCCGTCATGATGGTCCTGTGCCTCCTGAGCGGGCTGTGTATGCTGCCCGTCTTCTGGATCTACCCGGCGGCGTGGCTGGCGACGCCCGTGGGCGCGCTCGTGGCCCTGCATCTCGGGGTCGTGACCACGGCCATCGCCTTTTCCCTCACCCTCGCCGGGCTCAAGGTGACGCCCGCCGCCACCGCCTCGACCCTCAGCCTCGCGGAGCCCCTCTCCGCAGCCTGCCTCGGGATCTTCTTTCTCCATGAACCGTTGTCCCTGTCCGCCGCCGTGGGGATCGCCCTCATCTTCGGCAGCGTCCTCATCCTCGTGGCCTGCCCGGTCCGGACAGCCTCCCCGTGAGAGCGCCGCGCGGCTCCGTCCGCAAGGCCGATGAGCCCCCTTTTGCCGGGGCGCGGGGGGGTCCCCACGGCGGGGTCGCCCTGATCCCAATTTGCCGGGGCATGGGATGCCCCATGCCGCCGGGCCCGCCCGGGACAGGCACACGCGGTGCACCCCGGTGCCCTCAAATGTTCCTCCCCCACACCGACCGGGAAGGCCCCCCGCCCGGTTGCGCGGGCACCCCGTAGAGCAAGCCTCACAGCCCGCAGCGTTTTTTCCATCGTTTCCCATGTCGAGAGGCCGTCCTTAACCGTATGCCGGGACGGGACGCGCCACGGCTCCACGTACCCTCCGGCTCGCGGCGCACAGGGCCGCGCAAGAACACCCTGAAAGGCCCCGGCTTACATGCCCTAAGCCGTGACTCCGAACTGGCCTGAGCGTTCCGCGCCAGCCCGCCACAAAGACGCCCCTCCATCGTCCGCGCAGGCGGACCCGCCGCGGCACGGCGCCCCGCGCGCCAAAAACCGATTGACGGTGCGCGGGGCGTGGTATAAAACTGACCGGTCAGTTCAATTTCTCCCATAACATGTGAAAATAGTGGCAGTTCAGGGAACCATGCACCACGCGGGAGCCTCTCATGACGACAGACGAAAATCTTTCCATGACCCCGGACAACGACAAGGCTCCGCAGCGGCGCAAACGCCCCCGCAAGGGCCCGATCGTCGGCTTCCTGCTTTTGCTGTTCCTGCTCGCGGGGATAGGCGCGGGCGCGTGGTGGTATCTGTTTCTGCGTTTTGAGGAAAGCACGGACGACGCCTATGTCGCCGGCAATGTGCTGCGCATCATGCCGCAGGTGAGCGGCAAGGTCGTCGCCGTGGATGTGGACGACAACGACATGGTCGCCGCCGGGCAGACGCTCGTGCACCTTGATCCCGTGGACGCCCGCCTTGCCTATGAGCGCTCCCTCGTGGCGCTGGCTTCCGCCGTGCGCGACAACTGCCGCCTTCAGGCTCAGCTCCGGGAAACCGAGGCCGCCATCCGGATGCGCCGGGTGGATCTGCGCCAGAAAGCCGACAACCTGACCCGGCGCGAGGCGCTGGGCAAGGCCAAAGCCATTGGCGCGGAAGAATTGAAGCACGCCCGCGACGACCGCGAGAATGCCGCCGTGGCGCTCGCCGCCGCCGAAGAGGAACGCAACGCGCTTGCCGCCGTGCTGCTGGATACCGGGCTCGCCGAGCAGCCCGCCGTGCGCCAGGCCGCCGCCAACGTGCGCGACTGCTGGCTCGCGCTCCAGCGCACCACCGTCCTGAGCCCCGCCGCCGGGCAGATCGCCAAACGCGGCGTGCAGGCTGGCGAAGTCGTATCGCCCGGCACCCCGCTCATGACCGTGATCCCCCTGCACCGCCTGTGGATCGACGCCAATTTCAAGGAAGTCCAGCTCCACAAGATGCGCATCGGCCAGCCCGCCGTGATCCGCGTGGACATGTACGGCGGCGACGTCACCTATCATGGCCGCGTGACCGGCTTCTCCGCCGGGACGGGCAGCGCCTTCTCCCTCCTGCCGCCCCAAAACGCCACCGGCAACTGGATCAAGATCGTCCAGCGCGTGCCCGTGCGCATTGAAATCGACCCCGCCGACCTCAGGGAACACCCCCTGCTGGTGGGCCTGTCCGCCGTGGTGAAAGTCGACACGTCCGATACATCGGGGCGGCTCCTCGCCGCCTCGGCCCGCACCGAACCCGTGCCCGGCGATCTCGTCTCGCAGGCCCCCGCCGTCGATTTCGCCCCCGTCGAGGCGACCATCTCCGGCATCATCCGGGACAACGCCCTGCCCGGCGTCTGCCCCGTCCAGGGCAAGCCATGAGCGGACGCGCCCAGCCCCTGCCGCCGCTTCAGGGCGGGATGCTCGTCATCGCCACCATCGGGATTTCGGTAGTCACGGCCATGACCGTGCTCGACTCCACCATCGCCAACGTCGCCCTGCCTACCATCGCGGGCAACCTCGGCGTGGCGTCTTCGCAGGGGACGTGGGTCATCACCTTCTTCGGGGTCGCCAACGCCATCGCCATCCCGCTCACCGGCTGGCTCGCCCGGCGCATGGGCGAGGTGCGGCTGTATTTCTGGTCCACGTTCCTGTTCGTCGTGGCCTCGTTCCTGTGCGGCATATCCAGCAGCCTCGGGATGCTCATCATCTGCCGCATTTTGCAGGGGGCCGCCGCCGGGCCGCTCATCCCGCTTTCCCAAAGCCTCCTGCTGGCCTGCTATCCCCGCGAGAAACGCGGCATCGCCCTTTCCCTGTGGTCCATGACCATCGTGCTCGCGCCCATCCTCGGGCCGATCCTCGGCGGGTATATCTGCGACAACTATACGTGGAACTGGATCTTTTTCGTCAACGTACCCGTGGGGGCCGTGTGCCTCGTCGCGCTGCGCATCCCCATGGCCGGGCGCGAGACGGCCACCGCCAAGAACCCCATCGACACCGTGGGGCTGATCCTCCTCATCATCGGCGTGGGCTGCCTCCAGCTCATGCTCGACGAGGGCAAGGACAAGGACTGGTTCGCCTCCGGCTACATCGTGATCCTCGGCGTCCTCACGGTCGTGGGGCTGGTGCTCCTTGTGGCGTGGGAGCTCACCGAAGAGCATCCCGTGGTCGACCTCTCGTTGTTCCGGCACCGTAACTTCACCGTGGGCACAATCTGCATCAGCCTCGGGTTCCTGTTTTATTTCGCCGGGGTGGTCATGATGCCCATGATGCTCCAGACGCGGCTCGGCTATACCTCCATGTGGGCCGGGCTCTCCCTCGCGCCCATCGGGATTTTCCCGGTCTTCCTCTCGCCGCTCATCGGGCGGTTCGCGCAGCGCATCGACATGCGGGTCATCGTCACCATGAGCTTTCTGGTTTTCTCGGCGGCCTTCTACCTGCGCACCCTGTTCTCGCCGGACGTCGATTTCGCCTTCGTCCTCTGGCCGCAGGTCGTACAGGGGATCGGCGTGGCCCTGTTCTTCATGCCGCTTACGAGCATCATCATTTCGGGGCTCGACGCCAAGGACATCGCCAACGCCTCCAGCCTCTCCAACTGCACCCGCGTGCTGGCGGGCTCCATCGGGTCGTCCCTCGCCACCACCATGTGGGAACGGCAGGAAGCCCTGCACCACGTCCGGCTCACCGAGTCCATCAACCCGTTCAACCCGGCGGCGCAGCACGGGCTCAACCAGCTCACGCAGATGGGCCTCTCGCCGGAACAGGCCAAGGTCTGGGTCGCCAACGAAATCACGCGGCAAGGGTTCCTGCTCGGGTTCAACGAGCTGTTCTGGCTGGCGTCCATAGCCTTCATCGGGCTGGCCGGGCTGGTCTGGCTGTCCACACCCATCAACAAGAAAATCCGGTAGGCGGACGCATGGCACAACAAACGAAATGCCGGAAAAAGACGGAAGCGCGCCGGGAGGCCATCCTTGACGCCGCACTGGAAGAATTCGCCGCAAAGGGGTACGCCGGAGCGCGCATGGAAGACATCGCCCGGAGGGCCGGGGTCGCCAAGGGCACGTTGTATCTGCATTTCGGGGATAAGGAGGGGCTGTTCAACGGCCTCGCGGAGTCTGCGTTCGCGCCCATGCACGCGCTGGCCAAGGAGATCCTCGACGACAAGACGCCGACCCTGCGCGAAAAGCTGCTCCTTTTCTGCGGGCCGATGCTGGATGAACAAGGCTGCTCAAGGACGGCGCGGATCATCAGGCTGGTGTGGGCCGAAGGGCTGCACAACCCCAAGCTCGTCGCGCCGTTCTACCACGGGCTCGTCGCCCCGATCCTCGAGCTGCACCGGGAGAACCTGCGCCTCGCCGCGCATGAGCACCCGCACCCGGCGCTCCAGCGGTTCCCGCAGCTTCTCGTCTCGCCGATCATGCAGGGGCTGCTCTGGCAAGGGATGTTCAAGGACAAGGCCCCGCTCGACGTGAAGGAACTGTATATCGCCTACCTCGACATTATCCTTCCGGAAAAATAAGGGATTTATGTATAAGGCAGGCAGCCGCGCCCCCCGAAGCCCCGGGAGGGTGCCGCAAGCGGGTTCCTGCGGAAACTTGGGTTTTTCACGCCGGAAACGCGGTAAGGCTTCCCTGAAAACGTCCTTTTTTTCGCCTCTGACAGATTTGAAAGCCAACAAATTGTAGATCTCTAACAGACTATCATGTATTTATAAACAGGTATTTCTCATTACGAGGGGTGGCTACGCTTTTCTCCGATTGCGCCGGAAGTCTTTCGCGGAATAGACAGCGGCCCCTCCCTTTTCCCCTTTTGTGAGCGCCTTTGGCTCCAAATCCCGCCTCGTCCAGAAACGGGGATGGATTTATTTTTATAATTCTACTGTGTTATAATTTTTTTTGATTACGAATGCGCGGCACTCGGTTGCAACGGATCGCGCATATGCCGGGCATTGGGGGGAAGGATTTCGCAGCTACTTTCCGTGGTATAAAATTGACATAATTTAAAAGATTATGTGATAAAATAGTGCCCTCCCCGCCTGTTGGCGGAGCGCAAGCACAGGCGGGCTCCGCCCGGCCCCGTATCCCAAACGGATGCCGGACAGAGTCTCCGTGCGGAACGGAGAACCGATCGCCCAAAAAACGGGGAACACGCCACAGGATTGCGGAGAAAAAACAAAATACAGCACGCCAGCCTCTCCCCCGCATGATTGCTCCCGTGCCCGCTCTCCCCGCCCGCTTCTCCCCGGCATTCGCCGCTGTGGTATCCCCAGCGGGGAAGGGGCCTTCCCCGCAATTTTATAGCCATTCCATATGATTATGTGCAGATATCTTGCCCGCACCGGTCCTTTGTTCCGAAAACCGCGGCATCCGGAGGCGTTCTCCTCAGGCCCGGGGCCGCTTTCACGTCCATCCCCCACTTCGCCATAAAGTGGGGCAATTTATCATAATAAAGCGTTATTCCTCCCCAAACACTGATTGCAACGGGCCGAAATATCCTTTAGAAAAGGACAGGCCGCACCTCAGGAAAAGCGGCCAACCCCATCCGGCTGTCCGGTCCCGACGCCGCGTATCGAGCGGTTTCGGGAACTGACGCTACCCGCCGCCAGTTCCGCCGCACGGCTTTATCCCGGCTCCTCCGGGGTTCCCACCGCTCCGTCGTTTTCCCGATTTGGTTGTTGGGGAACTTCCCGACGTTAAGGCCTGAGGAACGCTTTTTCCTCCTTGAAAACGAGAGCATCACATTGAAGCGTCCCGTGAGCCCCGCCGAAAACGGCGCAGGGGCCGCGGGTTGCCCCCCGAGAGAGTTTCCCTTGAGAATCACGATACCGTCTTTTTCTTCACTCCGGCCCGTTCTTCTGGCTGGGTTCCTCCTCGCGCTGCTGTTCGCGGGGTTCCCGCCCCGCAGCGGAGCCGAGGAAATCCTCCGCATCGGCGTGGAAGACGATTATGCGCCCTTCTCCTTTCCCGCCGAGGGCACGCAGGCCGGATTCGACCCGGAGATCGCTGAGGCGTTGTGCAAGGCCATGCGCCGTTCCTGCACGGTCGAGCCCCTTGCTTTCGGCACGCTGCTCGAAAAAATGCGCCGGGGCGAGCTGGACATGATCGTTGCCGGGCTTGCCAAAAACGAACAACGGCTGGCGTATATGGATTTCACCAACAGCTACTACCACTCCCGTTCCATCTATCTGGGGCTTCCGGGCAGCGTGGCCGTCAGCGCCGAAGGCCTGAAAGGGAAACGCGTTGGCGTCCAGGATCATACGCAGCAGGAGATCTTCCTCCGGAGTCACTGGGTCAACGTGGCTGAAATCATCCGTTTTCCTACCTATGGGCAACTGATCGACGCCTTCTGCGCCGGACAGCTGGACGCCATCCTCGTGGACGGTCTGTCCGGGTACGAATTCCTCCAGAGCGAGCGCGGCCAGCCTTTCGCCATACTGGATGATCCCCTCCCGCCCGACGAAGACCTCGCCTATGCCCACATCGGCGTCCGGAAAAACAATTCCGAATTGATCGAGGCGATCAACGAAGCCATCGTCCATATCAAACTGAACGGCGAGTACGACCGCATCGTACGCAAATATTTTCCCTTCAGCATTTATTGAGCGCGTTCATGTACTGCAAGCCTTCCCGAAACGCGGAGCCGAAGCGGAAACGACAACTCGGCATCAACCTTTTCCCCGTGCTCGTCTCAGTGCCCCTGCTGGCGCTGCTGGCCTTCGTCTCTTTTATCTTCACCAATGACCTTCAACGGATCAAAAATCTGGCGCTCTCCACCAGCAACAGCCATCTGCCGCAGATCCTTGCCAAGCAGCAGATGCTCCTCAACGTCGAAAACATGCGCCGCAACATCGCGCTGGTGTACAGCGCGTCCGACCCCACCATCAGCCGGAACGCGGGCATCACCGCCCAGGCGCTGATCGCGGAATCGGTCTTTGAGGAGACGTCGGTGGACTTCTCCAGCAAAATGGATGAGATCAGGCCGCAACTCCTCCGTCTCATTGAGCTGAGGCAGCAGAGCTATCTGGCCGAGGATCGGCTCCATCATGCGGAAATCTTTTTTTCGAACGTGCTCGGGCGGCTGCTTATGCGGGCGGGGATGGAATACAGCTATCCCCTCAGGCACAGTGCGCGGCACCTGGACAAGGATTTCTCCAGAAACACGGCCAACAAGCAGGGCCTGGAGGAAAGCCTGCGCCCGCTGATGGACATGTGCGCCAAGGCGGAACAGGCCGACCCCCCTGAACGGACGCTGCTCAAGGACTGCGGGGAATTCCGGACGAACTGGGACGGCATCGTGTCCAATTGGACGCAGCTCGCGAGAGGGCACGTGGAAGCCAAACAGCTCTGGAACACCCTCGACGGCAAACTGCGCGAGCTCAGCGACGCCGTTTCGACCCACGAGGCCGAATGGATTTACCGGAGCATGTCCCACATCAACGAGGAAGTTTCACGCATCAAGGAACTGTTCCCGATCATGGGGACCGCGTTGCTCGCGGGGCTGCTGGCCACGCTGCTGCTCATCCACCTTCAGATCCTCCGCCCCCTGTCCCTGCTCTCTCAGGCGCTGCGGACCATCCGTTCCGGGCACTCCATCTCGGAACTTCCCCGGGTACGCATCCGGGAATTGCAGGACGTACTCGACGTTTTGCCCGACATCAGCCGCCATATGGACGAACTGAACACCCGTTCCGGCCAGCTCGCGCAGGAACGGGACCAGTATGCTGACCTCAGCTTCCGGGATGCGCTGACCGGCGTATACAACCGCCGGGCGCTTGAGGAAACGATGGAGCGCATCCCGGCGCGCACGCCGCTCGCCCTGCTGATGCTCGACCTCGACTTCTTCAAGAACTACAATGACCGGTTCGGGCATCAGGCCGGGGACGCCGCCCTGAAAGCCGTGGCGCAGGCCACGCAAAAAGCGCTCCTGCGGGATTCGGACAGGATATTCCGGTACGGCGGCGAAGAATTCACCATCATTCTGGCCGGGGCCGGACAGTATTCGGCCATGACCGTGGCACAGCGCATCTTGGAAGAAGTGGCCGCACTGGACCTTGTCCATCCCGATTCCCGGACGGGCAAGCTGACGGTCAGCATCGGCATTGCGCACCGCTCGTTCGGGGAAGATGCGGACATCTGCGAAGTGCTGACCCATGCGGATCAGGCGCTGTATGAAGCCAAGACGTCCGGCAGAAACCGGATCGTCCTTTTCGAGGGATAAGCCCCTTCCGGCCAGGCCCCGCCTTCAGGCGTGCTCCGGAACGGCGGAGCTATTGGGCGTCAAAATCGGCCCCGCCCGTGCGCACGGTTTCGGAAGGCTCCATCGCTTCCTTGAGGTCTTTGGACACCTTGAGCTTGATCGTCTTGCGCGGGGGAATGGGCACCGGCTGCCCCGTGTGGGGATTGCGCCCCAGACGGGCCGCGGTTTCCGTCACGGCCAGCGTCCCGATGCCCGGCAGGATCACCGACGTATCTTCAAGCAATTGCCGCCGGACGTACCGCATAACCACGAGCATAACCCGTTCGGCTTCCACAGGGCTCACTTCCAGAGCCTTCGCTATGTGTTGGACAAGATCTTTTTTGGTCGATTTGGAAGCCATTCGCAGCAGCACCTTCTGTCTTGAATCGTTGGGGAGAGAAAGAGTTTTTCTTTCTCTCTTTCTATAGGCGAAGGGAATGTCCGATCAGATTATCCGATCAAAATGGACGATCAAGTTGTCCCTTCACGAGAGTCTACACTGTTTTTACAGCCTTTTTTTCCTGTCAGAGTGTCCGGGACATCGCCAATAAGACTGTCCGGCGTGTGCGGCCATTCTGTCCTGCCTCACAGGCCGCTCACAACATCCTCGGACGGATTGGGTGTCCAGCATGTCCGGACATCCTGCCCTGACACGCTGTCCGGGCCTTCCGGACGGGCTGCCTGTCCATGCGCAACCGCACGCATCCCGGACGGGCACATTATCCGCCCAAAATGTCTGCACAGAATGGACACACAGAATAGCCCTACTGCCCCGCTCCGACGGCGTCCTGGAGCATATAGCTGATCTGCATCCGGCAGGCCTTCTGCACCAGCGGGTTTTCCAACCCCCCGCGCGAACGCAGGACGGCGGGAACCTTCTCCAGGATCTGTGCGGCAAACGGGCCGTCGGGTTCATCGAGCATCTGACGGAACATCGCTTCGACCTCTTTTTCAAGGGCAAGGGCGGCCTCTTCTTCGAGCAGCCTCCGCTCGGCCTCCAATGCCTCGCGTTCCCGGCGCACGGCCTCTTCGCGTTCCCGGCGGCGTAATTCCGCCGGAGAAACATACCCCGTGGGGATACGGTAGGTCCCGTCCTTGGACAGGCAGCGAAAGACCCAATCCACCGGACGCGAAACGGGCTGGCCCTTGCTGTCCACCATCTGGCCGTGTTCCAGCTCGTACTCCGCATACCGGAGGGCGTCCGTGAGGGAACCGGGGTCAATGTTCTGCACGGCGAGGAGCTCTTTGATCCGGCGCAGGTGCTTGGCGGTGAAACCGACCTCCATCAGCCTCGGGCACAGCTCGGGCAGCGCCCTCTCCAGCTCATCCGCCGGAGAAGCCGACACGGAAGGGGAAGCGGCACGCGGCGCGCCGAGTGCCTCCTTTTCATCCATAAGAAGCCTGATACGCATCCCCCGCCGATGGACCGTTTTCTCGCACACGCCCGTTTCCGCCCATGTAGCGATGATCCGACGGCAGGTGCGCGCATCGATACCGATGGTCTCCTCAATGATGGGGAGGGTCAGGTCGATGGTTTCTTTCTTGCCGATCCCGTAAAGCCACTTGAAGAGCTTCGTCGGATTGGCCCCATGCACTGGAGCCAGAGGCCTGAGGAGGCTGATCTGCCCTTCTCCGACCCTCTTGGGTTTGCACCGGGCCCCTGCCTGCACGTCAACTTTGGCTGTCCGGCGTGAGCGGCCATTCAGAGCGTCTGATGTGGGCGAACGCAATGTCATCGCAGCGGCCTGGACAGGTACGGCTTCTTTCTGATCATGCTTACGCGAGGCAGACGTCCCCTGCTCCGTGGAAGTCCCCGCCTCTTGTCTGTTTTCCACCGGTAGCTCTGGATTCCGCTCAGGCAGCTCTTCATGGTGAGAGGATCTTTTGTCAGGACATTCTGAGTGTCCATTCTGGACATCCACTTGATAAGGACGTTTCCGTCCATCGGGACGGGAAACAGCCGGAGATGCCTTTGAATGTCTATGTAGAGTGTCCACTATCGGCGTCCACGTAGAGGGCGCGCTCAGGGACTCAAGGCTTGAAGTTTCAGAATATTTTCCCGTTGTTTCTCGTTGCGAAGGGGAGTGCTGAGACGCCTGAGCGTCCACTTTGACAGCAAGATCAGGCTGTCCATTTTGCATGTCCTCAGCTTCTGTCTTCACAGAGACGCCAGATCGTACCTCCGTGGCGAGCCCACTTGCAAGTCCGTTCTGATCGTCCACTTTGTCAGGACACTCAGGAGAATCAATTTGCGCGTCCACAGAGGAGGAGGAGGAGGAGGAGGAGGAGGAGGAGGAGGAGGAGGACATTTCAGACTGTCCATTCTGCACGTCCACACCATCCGCCTTATGCGAGATTTTCGCGGCGTCAGCCTGCATCTCCTCAAGGACTCTGGCCGCCGCGATGTGATCTGGGCGCTCTGCCAGCTTGGCCGCGACGGATTCCATCAGTTCGTTGAGGCCGCGTCTGCGGGGATGCGTCTGTCCGGGGGTCATCAGAGGCTCCTGTTTACATGCCGAGGGCGGCGAGGATTTCACGGGCGACGGAGCGGAATTTCGCCGCCACCTTACTGCGGGGTGAAGATTGGAACACCGTTTCGGAGAGCATCTCGGAAGATCGGAGCATGGTCGCCTCACTGATATACTCGGTGAGGACCTGTCCGGGATAGCGGTTGTTCAGGATGGTCAGCGAGTGCTTGTCCGCAAGCCGCCGCAAGTCAGCCATATTGTACAGGAACTTAAGCAGGACAAGACCTTCGTTCAGCTTCGTGCGGCGGATCTGGTTGATAGCATTGATGGTTTTCGTGATACCGTCGAGCGAGAAACGCGACCCCGCACGGATGGGCACAATGATAAAGTCGGAGGCGATCATCGCCATATACACGAAAGCCCCCATTGAAGGCGGGCAGTCGATGAGGGTGATGTCAAACTCTTTGGTCGCATACTCTCTCAGCCGTTCACGGAGGGCGACGATGTATGACTCGTTCTTATAGAATTCGGCTTCGATGAAGGCCATCTCCTCAACGTTCGGGAGGATGCTGCAACCGATCTCTGTGGGATAGATGCAAGATTCAGGTTTGATTTCGGGGGCTTCTTCGTCATAAACCGAGGCAAGCAGCTCGTAAAGCGAAGCACAGCCGGGAGCGAGGTTGAAAAAGGAAGTGGAGTTGCACTGGCTGTCCACATCGACGATCAACACCTTTTTCCCTTGCATGGCCAGGGCATGTGCGAGATTGACGGTGATCGTCGTCTTCCCCACACCACCCTTGTTGTTGACGACCGAAATGATCTTGCCCATCGGAATCTCCTTTTAGTGAACGACTTGGTTTTCAGATAGAATAAAAAACGTTGAAGCACAACATTTTTAGTCTATTTTTTTTCTATATTTCTTTCGATGAATGTTCGCCCTTACGCAGCGGATGGGCTCGCGCATCAAGAGCGGTTCCCTTGATGGATTTTTTGTTTGAGATAAAATCGTTTTATTTCAGCATATTACAAATCCATACCTGTTATTTTTCAGACAAGCGGACATACAAAAAAAGAATGCTTGAAGGACGGATGGTTACCCGAAAAAATTCGTATATCAAATATGTTTTTGCGAGTATCCACCCACTCAGGGATACGCCACACGGAAATCATCGGCTGTTATCATATTCCTTTTCCATTGCCTTCAGGGGAGCCATCCTCCCAGCCCTTAGACCGCCCACTCAAAAATCTTTCAGCCCCGGAGCCCGTTGGAGGATAGCGCTTACTCCACGAGCCATGCCTTTATTCACCATAGGGCGAAACACGATTTCAAAAAGATTGAACGATGTCAGCATGGGCCCATCCCTGGACAAAACGAACGTTTCAACGGCGCAGGAAAACAAACTCTACGGCTGAACATCTACCCTCCCCTATTGCACCAGTACCATTGCTGATGCCGACATCCTCCAATGCGTATTCATTTTAGCCCCAAGTTCGTGAGGCCATGACTGACCTGATTATTCCCCACATGTAACCACGTACCCGAGCTTATGGTATTCTTCTCTACGTAGCGTTATTGCATCCCCTCCTTTCTGCGAGGACTTTTTGAGAGGCCATTTTGAGAGTACATGTTGATCCATTTTTTTGAGTGTCCATTTTGCATGTCCATATTCTTATATTTCAAAAAAACACGCAGAGATATTCTGATAGCATGTTTATAAGATGAATGTTTTTCTCATTCTTTAAACATGAAAAAGCTGAATTTTTACAGCAAAATATCCACTCAAAACGGACTATCATAATGGACGCTCAAATGGACGCGCTCATATCATATTGCATTCTTCCAACATACAGGGAGGAACTGCAAATCTTTTGAGTATCCGCCCGTCGCCCTGAAAGCATCCAATATGGACTCCCTTAGTGGACACCCACATTATCCATAAGCCGCCCCATCATCAGGAACGTCCCCCCGCCTCTCCGGTTGGCCACCGTCCTTACAACAATCGGCTATCCTCCACCGGTCACCAAAAGAAGAGGCCTGAGGGACCGTTTTCCCCATATGCTCCTTTCCCCAACCATCGTTCCTCCCTCAGAAACGGAAGGTATCACTGCAGGTCCAGAGCTGTTGCTCCCCACCGGAGCATTCCCAATCGCTCTGACGGAGACAGGCAACCATATATGGTTTGCATGGACATTGTGAGTGTCCATTTTGAGTGGAATACATGAGAGTCCTTTTCGAGCGTCTAGTATGGCAGGATATTTTGACCGGAAAAACGGCTATGCATATTTTGATCGGCCATTGTGCTCAAACAAACTGTTCGGACAAAACGTATGTCCTTTTTGTGAGGATATTCAGATCGGACACACTGAAAGGACATGCAGATCGCCGGGAAGTAGGGACATTTTGGAAGTCCAATGAGCGGGGATAGCATGTCAGGACACGCTGTCCTTGCAGTCTGGACGCCCAGCGTGTCCCGGGACAGTATGCCTGTCCAACATGCAAGGACAGAATGGCCGCTCTTCGCGGACAATCATATTTATGACGAAAAGAAATGTCCCTATTCAAAAATAGATAATAAAAACAATATATACATACAAGAGAGGACGAAGTGGACGGATATTCTGCGCGTCCATATTGGACGGCCTTTTTTCCGTTTTACCCCACATGATAGAAAGAAAGAAAAAGTCAGATCTTTCTGTTCTTGCTTTCAAAGCAGGAAAAAACGCTTCAAGCCGTTCCCTATTTCAAGTAAACACATCCCCAAAAGGGATTCCCAAAGCACGTTGTTTCTATGCGACGCTGTGTGAAGGAAATATTCCTTCAAGCCCTTCCCGATCTTTTACGGGGTCCTCACTATCAATAGGGGGGACGCGCTATCGAGCCTTCTTCCTGCCTATGGCTCATACGGATTGCGGTAGGGTAGGGCGTTCAATAAAAAATCGGGGGCCCGAATTTAAGCGAAACTATGGCCTGTCTCCACGATGTCATGGACGTGCGTTACCCGCCTGAAAGCCCAAAAGAAGAACCCCGGAATTTAAAGTTTCCGGGGCATCGTTTTACCGGGAGGGGGTAGGCGTCAGTTCCCCGTTTCGAAACGTTTGGGGCAGGTGCGGCAGGGGATATCCGGAAGCGGGCTTTGCAGCGCATCGCGGAACATGCGGAAAGGGCCGCTTTGCCAGATGCCGAGGGGGTCTTCCTCTACGGCGGACCCGAACACGCGGCGGTTCACGGCCTCGGGCGAAGAGGCGGGCGCATCCACCGGAAGGTTCAGGTAGATGCAGGGGGACATGCGCCCTTCCGCGTCCACGTAGAGCGTCCGGGCTGCGTTTTCCCGGCAGGGGAACAGGCCGCAGCCGTCATCGGGCCGAGGGGAGGGCAGACTGTAGTAGAGGCCGCGTCCGCGTTTGGCGGTTTCTTCGGCGACGCGTTCGAGTATGTCCCGGGCGGCGCCCAGTTTCCCGGCCTCGTGCGGGGAAAAGGCTTCCGCCTCCAGCCCCGGCGCCGCGATGTAGTCCAGCGTGCTGATCACCGCCGCGTGTACGTCCAGTTCGTCCATAAGATCGGGCAGGCCTTCCACGGCTTCCATCTGCGAGGCGAGCATGAGGTAGGCGAAATGCAGCTCAAGATGCACGCCCATTTTGGCTTTGCGGACGCGCTGGAGCGTGCGCACGGCCTCACTGACGCGGCTGAACGGCACGCCCGCGCGCGGGGCATTGCTGGCCTCGTCGGTGCCCACGAGGGAAAAGGCCACAATGTCGATGCCGCTCCCCACGATTTGCCCGGCAAGCGTTTCGTCCATGCGCAGCCCGCAGGTGGTTGTGGAGACCCGGCAGCCCGCCTTGCGCGCCAGCGCCGCGAAATCCATGAACCGCGGGTGCAGGAACGGTTCGCCCCAGCCTTGCAGGTGCACGCGCCCGCTCTCCTGCATGAGCGGCCACAGGCGGGCGAAGGTCGCGGCTTCCATGTGCCGCGAGCGCCAATATCCGGCCTGCGTGGTATGCGGGCAATAGACGCAGCGCCCCGGGCAAACGGAGGTGACTTCCACCTGTATGCAGTCAAGCAGGCGGGGTTTGCCGAACAGGCTTTCCCGGAACAGCTGCCAAACCGAAGGTTCCTGAAAACGGGGGTTGCGCAGCGGATCGGCCGCGCCGCCGTCTTTTGCCATGGGGTTCTCCTACATGCCGAACAGTTTTTTCAGGGACCCGAGCAGACCGGCTTCCTGAGGCCGTTGCACCGCCCATGATGTTTCCACGTGGGGCCGGAGGATCGTCGCGTTCCACTTGCGTTTGAAGAACACGATGCCCGGATTGATGCCGAGGCCAAGGTTCAGGAGCGTATGCCCGCGCCGGATGCCTTCTGCGGCGAGGGCGTCCAAAAGGGCGTCCGCCGTACCGGGCGGGCTTTCCGGGGCGCGGAAGGCGAACAGGTAAAAAACGGTTCCGAGCGCCGTGTAATCGCCCACGGCGAAGCCCTGCAACGCGCCTTCACAGTCCCGCGCCGCGAACAGCAGGGCGTCGGGCACGGCCTCCACATACGGGCCGATGTTCCGGAAAAGATGCCGCGTCCCCGGCGCGAAGGGCCGAGAACGGATATACTGTTCCACCAGTTCGGCATGATCCGGTTTCCAGCCTTCCCGCGCAATGAGAATGTCCCGGCGGGCGCGCCGGAGCTGGTTGCGGAGCTTTTGGCCATAGGCCATGTCCGCCGCATCCGTGGGGAGGGGGATGCCCCAATAGGCGTCGGGTCTGGTGGAAACGGCCCATTCCGGGGCGGCATCGGGCCGGAAGGGTGCGAGGACGGTCAGGGACTCGATGCCGCGCAGGGAGGAGGCTTCACCCACCGCCGCGTCGAGGCGGGCCGCTTCCGGGCGGCTGCGCTCCTGTTCCGCCCCGCCTTGCTTCAACCCGGCGTCATGCCCGACAAGCACCAGCGCCGGGCCGCTGCGCCACGCGAGGAAGCCCCCGCATTCCAGCGGCTCGAGATCGGAAACGGCGCGCACGTATGGGACAAGCTGCTCGGGCACGGCTGCCTCGGCGGCAAACGACGCCCAACGTGATGGTGGCATGGCATTCTCCGGGAACCCGCGCGCCGCGCGCTCAGGGAAAAGGTTGATGGGGAAACAGGCGGGGACCGCCGGCGTTATCGCACTCCGCCGGGACGAAAAACTTTTTATGACTATCCCCCCTGCGGAGGGAACCGATTTCATTCACGACCCCGATCTTCTTCAAAGACTGTGGCCTGCGGGAGCCCTTTTTCAGCCCCTTTACCCATTCCGAGGGCTCGATTTCACCAAATGGCGGAAAATGGCGTTCCCCCATTTCGAGGGGGTCCGGGGGGGGGGAATGGCTTTCGGGGCCCGTGGCCGAACCCCGGATTTCCCCGGCTAACCGCCATTCCTGCCCCTGATCGCGGCGCGGAGCCTGTGCCGCCACGTGGGGTACGCCTGCCGGACCGTGAAGCCGTCCTCGGCGAGCATATCCCGCAGTTGCAGCATGTGGGCCGACCCCACGAAAACCGCCGCGCGGCCTTCTTCGAGGAACGGGCGCATACGCTCGCGGAAACGCTGGTTCCTGCCGTCGATGATCTGTTCCGTGCGCGAGGGGAATTCGGTGCTCGTGCCGAGCATCCCCTCAAGATCCCCGTCGAGGTACGAATGGATGTTGCGCCGGGCGTAGCCCTTCCATGAGCGGCAGCCTCTGAAGAAGGCGGTCACCCGTCCGAGGGGAACGGACTCCAGGGACGCCACCTGTTCTTCAAGGCTTTCCATGCCGATGACGGATTTGCCCATTTCGAGCGCGGTGTGCCACGCGCAGAGATCCACGGACTGGTTCCAGCCCAGCCGTTCGAGATACGCCGTCCACAGCGAGAAGAATGCATACCAGTGCCGGGTGGTTGCGAGCAGCCCCCGCACGTCGGCGGGGTTGGGGTTCGCCGCGTTGAGGAAGCGGGCGAGCTTTCCGGTGGGGCCCTGCACGACCCGTTCGAGCAGCCTGATTTCCGGCTCCTCAAGCAGATCGATCAGGGGCGGGTGCCTGCCGTCGGGCGTCTTGCCGATGCGGGCCACCTCGTCCAGCGAGTCCGCGTCGAGCGGGCCCTCGAACAGTACGGTGTCCACCCGCTCGAACAGATTGCGGAAAGCCGCCTCGAACGAATAGCAGAAAAAGTGCGCCGTGCCGCCTATCCATGAGGTCCTGCCGTTTTTCGTCAGTTCCCAGAGCATGGCGAAGGGCCGCTGCTGGGGCAGCGAGTCGAAAATCTGGCGCTTGGAGAGATCCGACGGCGATTCGAGGAGGATGCGGACGAGGCTGCTTATGGTTTCGCTGCCCGTCTCGCGGGGCGTTTCCCGCCAGCTCGCCATGACGTAGGGCAGGGCGGGGCGGCCTCCCCACTTGGTCTTGAAGCGCCGGATGCCGTCGTTCACGCCGAGGCCGAGGTGGACGTATTCCTTGTCCGCTTCCCTAGCGGAGCGGAGCATGTGCGCGAAAAGCAGGTCCGCCGCGTGGGGCGTGTAGTGCGTGCGGGAGTGCGCGCCGATGAGGTAGCTGCAAAAGCGGCGGGGCGCGTCGTCGAGGAGGAGGCTCGCCGCGAGGTTGCCCTCGGCGTCCACGGCGTCGAGCAGGCGCAGCCCCGGCGTATCCAGCACGGCCCCGGTGCGGGCGAACAGCCCGCGCACGTTGGGCGGCAGGACGGCCCGGTTCATGAACTCGGCCCACAGGCGGCGGTGCGCCGGGGTGAAGTCGCGGCCCTCGCGCACGGTCAGCTTTTCAGCGGCGATTTCCACCGGGCGGCGCAGGCGGGCGGGCACGGGCGCGTCGCACGGCAGGATGTAGAACGTGTCCCTGTCCGTGACGTGCCCCGCGAGGCGGGCGGGCAGGTCCGGGCCGATGGCCCAGCAGTCCACGCCTTCGAGCCGCTTGGGGACACGCCGCAGGGCCGCCGCGAGCGCCCGCTCAAAGGAGTCGTGGGCATACTCGCCGGACAGCGGGTACCCGATGGCCATGAGCCAATCGTCAGCCGTCAGAAAGAGGTACTCCCCCTCCAGAAAGGCCGTCCCTTGCGACATGGCCTGCATGAACGGCGCGGAATGCTCGGGCACGCGGGCCTGCTCAAGGACTGAGGCAAGATCGGGCATGGCGTCCTCCCGGTTTTGCGGAAACGGTCCCTTACCGGATACCAGATTTCCTGCGGACCTGTCGAGGGCCGAAAGGCGCTTCGGCGTATGGGATGCGGGGCGATCCGCCGGGCGGGGAGGGCCGCGTTGGTCACCGGGCCGGGGCATGGAGCGGGGGGGCACCGATCCCTTTCAGGAATGCCGCAGTACGTGTGGGGCGAAGTTAAGGAAGAGATACCAGTAATGCCGTGAGGAGTGCCGCCGCGCGTGGTGCGAGGGCTTTGCTGATAATCGCCCCGGGAGTGCAGCAGATGCCCCGCGCAGGCGGGGTGAAGCATCCCGAAGATGCGGAAACGGCCATGCGGGTGGCAAATGCCCCATGCAGGCGGGGCGAAGACTAAAACCGGACAGGCTCATATCGAGGTTTTTTCATGCCGCCGCGTGGATGGGCGAAGCTCACGGCAATGCCCCATGCCGTGATGGGGAGTGCGGCACGGGTGGGGATGGAACGGAAAAAGTAATGTATCCTTGCGGGTAAAAGCGGTACGTGGGCGTGAAGGGCTATGCGGGGGATACGTGCCGGGGCGGGCGCGCTCAGGAAAATCATGTTCCCGCAGCCTTGACAAGGGAGTCCTAAATGGTAATGAATTTCGTATTCAATTAACGAAGCACAGCGGCATGGCCGTGCGGACACACCAACGAAAACCAAAGGAGATAGTTATGTCCCTGATCAATAAGGAAGTAAGCGAATTCAGCGTTCAGGCTTTTCAGGACAACGCCTTCAAGACCGTGACCAAGGCCGATATCCTCGGGAAGTGGTCCGTGTTTTTCTTCTATCCGGCGGACTTTACGTTCGTGTGCCCCACGGAGCTTGAGGATCTCGCTGAAAAATATGAAGATTTCAAATCCATCGGATGCGAGATCTATTCGGTTTCGTGCGACAGCCATTTCGTCCACAAGGCGTGGCACGATGCCTCGAAGACCATACAGAAAATCAAGTACCCCATGCTCGCCGATCCCACCGGAGCGCTGGCCCGGGATTTCGACGTGATGATCGAATCGGAAGGCATGGCCGAGCGGGGCAGTTTCATCGTCAACCCCGAAGGACGCATCGTGGCTTATGAAGTCATCGCCGGGAACGTGGGCCGCAACGCAGACGAACTGTTCCGCCGGGTGCAGGCTTCCCAGTTCGTGGCCTCGCACGACGATCAGGTGTGTCCTGCCAAGTGGCGTCCCGGCGCGGAAACCCTGAAGCCCAGCCTCGACCTCGTGGGCCTGCTGTAATGGACGCCGGTCGGGCCGCCGACCTGTACGACGCGGTGGTGGTGGGGGGCGGCCCGGCCGGGCTGGCCGCCGCCCTCTACCTTGCCCGCGCCCGGTACAGGGTGCTTGTCGTGGAAAAGGACACCATCGGTGGGCAGATAACGATCACCGCCGAAGTGGTGAATTATCCCGGCGTGGAAAAGACCGAAGGCCATTCGCTCACCGAAACCATGCGCCGTCAGGCCCTGCATTTCGGCGCGGAGTTCCTGCTGGCCGAAGCCCAAGGGATCGACGTGGACGGGGATTTCCGCATCGTGCGCACGAGCCGGGGGGCTTTCCAGTGCTTCGCCGTACTGCTCGCCACCGGGGCCCATCCCCGCAAGGTGGGCTTTGAAGGCGAGGAGACGTTCCGGGGCCGGGGCGTGGCCTACTGCGCCACGTGCGACGGCGGGTTCTTCACGGAAAGGGATGTCTTTGTGGTGGGCGGCGGATTCGCCGCCGCCGAGGAAGCCATGTTCCTCACCCGATACGCCCGTTCCGTGACCATGCTGGTGCGCCGGAGCACGCTGTCCTGCGCCGAAAGCATCGCCGAGCAGGTGCTCGCCCACGAATCCGTCCGGGTGCGCTTCAATACCGTTCTGGAAGCGGTGGAAGGCGACACGGCCCTGCGCCGCGCCGTGTTCCGCGACACCGTGACCGGGCGGCTGGAAACGTATGCGCCGCCCGAGGGCGAGACCTTCGGGGTATTCGTCTTCGCGGGGTACGAGCCCGCGTCGCGGCTGGCCGAAGGCCTTGCGGAGCTGACCGGGCAGGGGAACATCGTTACCGATAGGGAACAACGGACGAGGACGGAAGGCGTCTACGCCGCCGGGGACGTGTGCGACAAGCGGCTGCGTCAGGTGGTCACCGCCGTTTCCGACGGGGCCGTTGCCGCTACCTCCATCGAGCGCTATGCGGCGGACATGCAGCGCAAGACGGGTTTGCGCCCGCAGCGCCCGGCAACCGCCCCGGCGTCTTCCGGAGCCTCGAAAGCCTCAGCCCCTTCCGGAAATGCCCGCGAGACAGAAGGCGAGTTCCTCACGGCGGAGCAGCGGGAACAGCTTGCGGGAGTCTTCGCCCGCATGGAACGCCCGCTCATCCTGAAGGCGGAACCGGACAGCCGCCCGGTTTCGGAAGATCTGCGCCGGATGCTCATGGAGCTTGCGGCTTTGACGGATAAGCTGACCGTGGAGTGGACGCCGCCGTCTGACGGGCCGGAACGCCCCTGCGTGCGGGTTTTGCGGGCGGACGGGACCGATACCGGCATTGCCTTCCACGGCGTCCCCGGCGGGCATGAGTTCAATTCGTTCGTCGTGGGCCTGTACAACGCGGCGGGCCCCGGGCAGAGCATCGATCCCGCCCTTGCCGAGGCCATCGCCGCCATCGACAGGCCGCTGGATCTGCAAATCGTGGTTGCCCTGTCCTGCACCATGTGCCCGGAACTGGTCATAGCCGCGCAGAAGATCGCCGCCTCCAATCCGCTGGTGACCGCCAAGGTCTACGACGTGAACCACTTCCCGGAACTGCGGGAACGGTATAAGATCATGAGCGTGCCTTGCCTCATCATCAACAAGGCGCAAGTAGCGTTCGGCAAGAAGACGCTCGGCCAGTTGTTGGAATTGCTGGCAGAACCGGAGGCCGGGCAGACTGGTTGATTTTCATGGACGGGCCTTGAAAGGGGAGGGGTAACGCTGGGGAAGGGGGCTTTTTCTGAAGAAGGTTTCCCTTTCCCAAAACCAGTCAGTACGGCCTTCCTTCCTTCCTTCCTTCTCTTTCCAAGGCTGCGCGTATTGCGAAGCCCTGTGCTTTCACGGCACGGGGATCGCCTTTGGAATGGATACCTTTCAGAGGGCAAAAGCCGAGGGATTTCCTTAAAGCGTTTGTGCGGAGATTTTCCGGCAAGCCTTGGCCGCAGCGAATCGCTGCGGCCTTTTTGTGCATTGGAGAAGTGCGCTGGTGGGAGCGCGCATTATCCGCAGAAATATAGTAGCGCATAATCTTTTTATTATGTCAATTTTATTCTTCCGTTTTTGCAATAAGATAGGTACTGTAAAGCACCTGTGGACATTCATAGTTTCCCGTCTTTATGGACGCATAAAATGGACACTCAAAATATCCGTTCTCACCTGCTTAAAGACAGGCTTTCAAAATGGACGCTCACATTGTCCTTCTTAATCGGACGCTCATGTTATACTTATATAATGGACATGCAAAATGGACGCTCAATAAGAGAGGGGTACGGTATGATTCCCTGTACAGCCGGGCCTGCCATTTCCTTCAAATGCCGGAGGAAGCGGATCGGGCTCCCTCCGGTATCTGGGATATCTCCCGTTCCCTTTCATGCCTGGAGGATGCGGCACCGTAAAAAAAGACGCCGCATCCCCAAGGAAATGCGGCGTCCGGAGGCGTTTCGCGGCACCCTCGGATCAGAGGATGGCGCTGAACTTCGTCAGAAAGTCCCGGGTGAAGAAACCGTTCTGGATGCGCTCCCCGAATGAACCCTTTGCGCCGACCTTATGCCGGGCATACGTTTCCTTGATGCCCGGGGCGGCCCAGTCCTCCACGACGCGGTGCTCCCTTTCGAGCCGGGCGGCGTGGCGCTGAGCGTCCTTGAGCCGGGATACCGCGGCATCCACGGCTTCGTTGTCCATGCAGGGGGCGAGCATGGCCCGGTAGTCGTCTTCCCGGATGGCTGTGAGCTTGTCGAAGGTATCGCGGTCGATGAACACGGGCCGGAACAGCTGGTTGAAACCGAACTGCTGCCGCGTCTCGCTCAGCAGCCTATCGGGGAGCTTCGAAAGGTCGATGCGCCCGTCCGGCGGTATCGTGTACCCCTCTCTGCGCAGCTTGCTCAGGAAATCCTGCTGGCGCGGGGTGGGGCGGCTCAGGTCAACGACGGTCATGCCCGCTTTGCGGGTCCCGAAGCTGGCGTCGTTGTCGATGCCCGTGATCTTTACGGCTCCGGTTTGCGGATTGATGTCGATGAGGTAGTTGTCGCCGTGGCGGTCCACCTGCCCGGAAAGGACATCGGCCCATTCCATTTTGGACAGTTCGCGCATCAGGTTGGCGCGCATGGCGTCGAGTTTCCCGTTGGAGCGCAGGAAGCGGCAGGTTTCGGGGAAATTGAGTTCCTTGCCGTCAGGCATCCGGCAGACGGGCTTGCCTCTGGCGATATCGAAGAAGGTCTTGCCGGGGGCGGCCTCCATGAACAGGCCGAGCTGCCCGTCATGGCTGCCGATGCTTGAGCGGGCGATGGTTCCGCCGCAGCCGATGGCGTCCGCCACGCGGGAGGCCGCCACGTTGAGCTGCATGACGCGCGCCCCGTTGCGGTAGCCGAGGCCGGACGCGCACAGATGGTCGAGGCCGCGCCGCGCGCCCACCTCGGGCTTGAACACAAGCTTCATGTCTTCGCCGTCTCTGCCCCGGTACGTGCACAGATGCACGGTATTGGCCGCGCCCTGCCCGAGCTTGCGGGTGTCGGTCAGGATGGCGTCGCCCGCCCGGAGTTCAAGCTGGTCGGCCATGATGCCGCGCAGGGAGGCTTCGAGGATGGTATTCATGTCCACATGGTGATCCAGCGCGGCCTGGATGTATTCGCCCCGCGCCTGCGGGTTGGCCCCGGTCGAGCGCAGCATCCCGGCGGCCTCCTGAAACTCGGAAACGAGGATCCCATCGCGCGTGAGCAGGGGCGTGTTTTCGATCTGGGCCGCGAGCCTTTTCATCTCGGACGGCACGAGCACGAAGCCGTTTTGCCCCACGCTCCGGCGCAACAGGTCCGCCATGCCGCGCGGGATGCGTTCGCCGCAGAAATGCTGATAGTAGCCGCCGATTTCCTTTGCGCCGATGGTAGGGTGCTCCGCGATTGCCATCATGGTCAGGAGCGTGCCGCAGGCCCGGCGAGTCTCCGGGGCCCGCAGGATGCGCACGGCGTCTTCCATTTCGTGGGCCAGCCGCTCGGGCGAGAGCGCCCCGGCATCGAGGCGGGTCATGATCTCGCTGACCTTGGCGTTGTAGCGGGCGAGCCCCGTGGCGAGCGGCGTGCCAAGGCCGCCGGGCAGGGCCGAGGCCGAGGGAAACAGGGACTGGTCCACGGGCGGCAGGATCGCGCGCACGGCGGACTTGACGCCCGCTCTGGGATCGGCGGAGGCAAGGGCGTCCAGCCGCTCGGCGGAACGGGCGAGCATGGCCTCGGCGGGGGCGAACAGGGTGCGGTCGGGGATGAGGACGGGGCCGCCCCCGGGATCGGCGTTGGGGTGTATCGCCCCGTCGATGCGGCCGCGCAGGGCTTCGAGATCGGCGCGCAACCGGGTGGCCGTATCCCGGAATTCGGCCAGCGGCATCTGCCCCTTGCGGCCTTCCAGCGCGTCGATGCTCCCGAAAAGCCGCGCCGCGTCGGCCCTGAATGCCCCGGCGACGTCACCGCTGCCGTGCATGAAGTGCGCCATGTCCTGCATGGCTTTCCCCGCCGTGGGCGCCTGCGGATCCGCGACGCCGGGGGCTATCTGCTGCCGCCGTTCGGCGGGCATCGCCGCGAGCTGCATGGTGGCGGCGAAATTCAGCGCCTCGGAAGCCCGGAACTGGGTGGCCTGCGCCAGCGAATCGAGCAGGGCGGCGCTGACGCCGCTGGCCTTCTGGAATGCGCCGATCTGGGTGTAGAGCTCGTTCTGCGCGCCGACGAACGCTTCCAGCGCGGCGAAGGCGGCATCGGGAAGCGGATTGGCGTGGAAGTCCGCGATGGGGATGCGGCGCAGGTTCGCCGCCGCCACGTCGCAGGCGTTGGCGGCCTTCAGCATGGCGGAGTGGATGCGGAAGCCGCCGTGGAAGACTTTGGGTCGGGGAATTTCGGTTTTGATGGCGTCGTACAGATCCCCGCCGATGCCCCGCAGCCCGCCGGAACGGTCAAGGGCGGTGTCCAGCATCTGGCGCAGCCGCGCCTCGGCCTGGACGAGATCCTCATTGGGCGGGTTTCCGGGGGCCGGCGCCCCGTTCTGGGCGTCGTGGGGAACTGCGGGGTTTTGCTGCCCGGCGCCTTCGACGTCCGCATGGGGATCGACGCTGATGGAATTCCCGGACGTCGCGGTGAAAATCGTGGAGCTCATGGTGGCCTCCGTGCGCTAGACGCGCATCCAGTTGACGTTGGACATGCCGACAAGCCCGGAATCGAGCCCCTGCATCAGATCCAGCAGGGCATACAGGCCTTCGCCCTGTTGCTGCACGTCGCCTTCCGGGGTGTCCAGACGCCATGCGCAGCGCTCGGCGTCGAGGACGACGTTCAGCACGCCCGATTGGGGCAGGCAGGCTTGGCAGGCCTCGATAAAGCTGCAAGCCGCCTCAAGGGACAGGCGTTCCGTTTCGGGATCGTTCCATGCGCCCCCCCACGGAAGCGACAGCCCGAAGCGCAGGCGGCCCGCATCCAGCAGATAGCGGAACTGCCAACTCTGGAGCCCCCCGCCGAGGAGCCCGCAGCCAAGATAGCGGACGGGGCCTTCCCTGAGGCCTTGCGGCGCTTCGGGGCTGTCGAAGACGGCGTCCAGATCCTCAAGGTAAAGCCCGGCAAGCCCGGAGAGCGGCTCGCGCCCGTCCGTGGCGAAAAACCATTCGTCGGTCTGTTCCAGTTCGTTGATGGCCTCCAGAGGCAGGGGAGGCAACGGCAGGCCGTTGTCTTCAAGCATCCCCGCGAACCCTTCCGGCAGCCGCAATCCCTGTATGGTAGCGTCCATTGTCCGACTCCTTGTCATGCCGCAAAACGGCGGAACATGCCGCACGGGCCTGCCAACGACGTTGCCGGGATTTCCGTGCGGGCGCTTCATGCAAAAGGCTCAAGCAAAATCCGTGCTCAGAGAAGTCATAACCAGCCGAAGCTGTTCCCGCAACACCTTCTCCGGATGCGGAAAAGGCGGTTCCCCGGACGATGAGGGCCGTGTCTGCCGTTCCCGCTTTTCCGCGGGATGCGGGGAAGCATCCGGACGGGAGGCCGCGCGCTTCCGGGCGGGGATGGCCTGCGCCGGGCCATCCGGGGCGGGGCCGCGCATGGGCTGGAGATCGCCTCCATCAATAGAGGCGGTGCCAACGTTTTTCCCGTGTGCCCCGGGTACGCTCCGCCCAATGCCGCCGGGCTCGCGGCCTCTTCCACGGGAGCCCCGGCGTGTTGAGGCGGCTGGTAGCATAACGCGAGGGAATATGGGGCATTATGGGGCGTTTCCCGGCGCGTGGAAGCGGGGCGGTATCCGGGAAGCCGCCCGCGGGCGCGGCATGGGCCTCTTGATCGGATCGGCGGAGAGGCCCATGTCCGGGAATGCGGAAGGCGAGGTTCCGTCAGCCGGAAACCTCCGCGAGGATGGCCGGGAGCGCGGCTACGGCCTCGCCGACCTGCTCGAGGATGGCCTTTACCGTGCGGGCGGGCACGTCCACGACCGAGGCCGCGGCGATCATGTCCTTGTCCGTGATGTCCCGCCCCTTGCCGTTGACCATGCAGGTCTGTTCCCCCCCCACGCCCCGCGAGGGGGTGAGGTCATAGGCCGGGGCCAGCCGCCAGCGGCCTTTCGCATCGAGGAGGAAGGAGAAGTTCTTGGAATGGTCGTCCTGATTGCCGAGCCGGACGTTGAACGCCATGAGCCGGACCAGCTTTTCCACGTCCTCGGGATTGCGGGTGAGGGATTTTCCCAGCCGGAACAGGTTTTCGTAGTCGAGGGAGGCGTACCGGTGCGAGGCGTGCAGCAGCCCGCAGGCGGTATGCACATGCACCTTGCCGCCGTCCTCGCGGTCGAAGCGCCGGACGCCGAAGTAGGCGGCCCCGTCCCTGCCGGGGAAGAGGGCTGTCTCCGGCATCTCGATCCCCGCCCGCTTCGCGGCGAGGGAACAGGCGTATTCCATCCTGCCGATGGCGGGATCGTCATGGCGCGCCGGGAACTTGATCAGCCACGGATCGCAGCCGGGCTCGGCGACGGCGTCGGGCACGATGAGCCGCCTGTCGCCGGACACCCGGACCATGATCTTGGGCCGCGCCCCGCAGGAGGAGCCGTTCAGGGCCATGAGCGTGCGCAGCGTCTCCACGGGCAGCGGGTCCTCATTGAGGGTGCGCCACGCCTCTTCGGCCACGCCGTCCAGATCGATGCGTTCGGGCAGCGGGTCGGGGTCCGGGGTCACGGGCTCATATTCCAGCGCGCCCATGCCGCCGCTCCCCACCAGCGAGAGCCGGGACAGGGGCGTGATCCGTTCCAGCGGCAGGCCGCTGCGCCGCAGCAGGCGGTCCAGCAGGAGCAGCCCCCAGCCGTCGGGCAGGCTGTCGTTGAAGACGCCGAACAGCCCGTCGAACGTCCGTTTCGGATCGGACGCCACCCCGGGCCGCAGGGGAAGCAGGAAAGGCGAGAGTTCAATGCCCGAATCGAGGAAGCGCTTGTCGTACTCGAACAGGATGTCCCCGCCGCGCTCCTCCAATAAGCCCACGAACCGCCTTTCGCCCCGGGCATTCAGATATACTTCAAGACGCATCGGGCCTCCTCGCGCGCTTGCGTTCGCGGGGCGCGGCTTCAAACAGGCTGTGCACCGGGGGTTCGGGGAACAGGGCGTCGAACCCGTCCATGCGGCGCAGGGCGAACGCGATTTCCACGAACGAGGCCAGCGCGATGTCCCCGGTCTTTTCAAAGCGCCGGAGCGTGGACAGGCTGATCCCGGCGGCATGGGCCAAGGCTTCCTGCGTGAGGTTCTGGCGCAGCCGTTCGGCCTTGGCCCGTCCCGCCAGCTCGAGCCGCACGTCGCGCGGGCTTTTCAGATAATCGTTCAACATAGAGCGGTAAACTCCGTTTATGGGAGAGTATCGTTCTTTTATGGATGGTTGTCAAAGCCTTTCGCGGATTCCGCAGCGCCGCAAACGGTGCGGAGGCGGCGAGAAAGAGAAGCATCCGGGGGCCCGACAGCGCGCCGGGCTGGACAAGCTTGCCCAGCCCCCGGAAAAACAGCCCGAACGTGAGGAACAGGAGAAGCATTTTTCCCTCGCGTATGGTTCCCCGCCTCCGCGCCCGGTCAGAACGTGTAGGTCAGGCCAAGGGTGAGGCTTTGCGTGTGCGTTTCCCCGACCATGGGGCTGTCTTTGACCGCGCCGCTCAGGAACGTCACCTCCCCCTGGCAGAACAGTTCCCACTGCTCCGTGAGGCTGTAGTCGATGGCGAAGCTTACATACGGGGCAAAGCCCGAGCCCGGCGCATAGGCGCCGAGGCCGCTCTTGCGGGCTTCCTTCCGGGTCACGCCGTAGTAATAGCTGTTGTAGCGGGCGTCGCTCCAGTAGGCGCCGACGGCGGGGAGCAGTTCCAGCGGCCCGAATTCTATGGACTGGATGAAGCCGATGTCGCCGTTGAAGCCGTTGCTGCGGCTGAGTACGTCCCCGGCCCCGCTGACATGGAACATGCCGTAAGGCGAGAGCAGGCGCAGTTCCATCCCGGCCTGGGCGGACGGGGAACGGTCCTCAAGCCTGCGCAGCCGCCGGTTGGAGGATTCGGAAGCCTCGAAAGAGGTGCTGTCGTATCCGGCGAAGGCGGAAAGCTCCAAGTAGGGCAGGTTGATGATCTTGACGCCCGCCGTATACCCCCGGATGAAGAACCGTTCCCCCTCATAGGTGATCATGGGGAACGGCAGCCAGTCCGGGCCGTAGCCCTTGTAGGGGGAGCTGCTCACGCTGCCGCCCGCGCCGAGGGTGAGTTCCCCGTCGAAGGGGAGGGTTGGGCAGCGCTTGGAGGGGGTGGACGCTTCGCCTTTCCATTCCATGTCTCCGGAGGGTGGGGTGCCGGATTCCGTCCCGTACGCGGCGTGGAGAGGCGCGGCGAGCAGGAGCAGGCCCAGCAGGGCGGGCAGGGTGAAACGGCGGAAGGCCGCCCCGGAAAGGCATGGCCGCCCATGTGCGCCGCCGATGGCGCTGGTGCCCCCGGTACCAGCGGCGGCATGGGGAGCGGGTGGGCCCGTGTCCGCGTTGGCGGGGCCGGTTCCGTTCGGAAAGGGCGTCATATCATTTCCTTTTTATTGATGATGTTGATGCCGAGCTTTTTGATGCGGTGCCACATGCTCCGCTCTGAAATGTTAAGCAGTTCCGCCGCCTTGACTTGCACGCCCCCGGTTTCTTCGAGCGCCCGCAGGATGAGGTCGCGTTCCGTTTCCGCGAGCTGCCGATCGAGATCGAGCGGGAAGGCGGAGCCGGGCGCGGAGGGGCGGCTTGCGTCCCCGCCGCCGGGCACGGCGCAGGAGGCCAGCCGTTCCGGGGTGATGGCGGTGCCGGAGGCGATGATCGTGAGCCGCTCGATGCAGTTCTCCAGTTCGCGGATGTTGCCCGGCCACGTATGGTTCTTGAGGATCTCAAGGGCCGCCTCCGTGAACGTCACCGGGACTTTGCCCATCTCCCCGGCGGCGCGGAGGGCGAAGTGCTCGGCGAGGAGGGGGATGTCTTCCTTGCGTTCCCTGAGCGACGGCATGATGATCGGGTAGACGTTGAGCCGGTAATACAGATCGCGGCGGAACTTCCCTTTTTCAATGGCTTCGACGAGGTTTTGGTTGGTCGCGGCGATGATGCGCACGTCGACCTTTTGCGTGGTGTTGGAGCCGACGGGCTCAATGGCCTTCTCCTGGATGCAGCGCAGGATCTTCGCCTGGAGCGCCAGCGGCATGTCCCCGATTTCGTCGAGGAACAGCGTGCCGCCGTCGGCCTGTGCGAAGCGCCCCTTGCGGTTGCTGGTGGCGCCCGTGAACGCGCCTCTGGCGTGGCCGAACAGCTCGCTTTCGAGGAGCTGTTCGGGGATGGCGGCGCAGTTGATGGTCACGAGGGGGGCTTTGGCCCTCGGGCCGCCGTAGTGGATGGCCTTGGCCACGACTTCCTTGCCGGTGCCGGATTCGCCGGTGATGAGCACGTTGGCGCTGCTCGCCGAGACTTCCCTGACGTTGCGCAGCAGGGCGAGGTAGGCCGGGCTTTGCCCGACGAATTGCCCGGCCGAGGCGGTCTGGAGCTGTTCGCGCAGATCCCGGTTGTCCCGCCCGAGCGCGTAATACCGCAGCGCGCTGGCGATGGTGGCTTCGAGGGCGTCAAGCTCGAACGGCTTCACCGTGTAGTCGAACGCCCCTTCCTTGATGATCTCCACAGCCTCCTTGAGCGAGGCGTAGGCGGTCATGATCACCACGGGCAGATCCGGGTTGGCGGCCTTGACCTTTTCCATCAGCTCGCGCCCGCTCAGCCCCGGAAGCCGGAGATCGCTCAGGACGAGGTGCACTTCCCGTTCTTCGAGTACGGCCAGCGCTTCCTCGGCCGTTTCCGCCGTGACCGTGCCGTAGCCCATGTTTTCGAGGGCTACGGCCAGCACTTCCAAAAGGTTCGCTTCGTCGTCGACGATGAGGATTGTATACATGATTCCGCCGTTTGCTGGGACAGCATTGCTTGTGAAATGATATTGGGGTGTTGGGGGGAAGCGCCTTTCCCGGAAAAGCTCCTCCCTCCTCAACCCCGCCGGAACGGAACCCCTCCCTTCCCCTGAAACCGTATGGCTTTCAAAAGGAAGCCGCCTTACCTGTTCAGGCACACGGTAAATACGGTCCCTTCCCCGACCGTGCTTGAGCAGGAGATGCTGCCGCCGTGTTCTTCAATAATGGCATAGGCTTTTGACAGGCCGAGGCCAAGCCCGTTCTTTTTGGTCGAGATGAAGGGCATATGGATTGTGGACAGCAGATTCGGGGGGATGCCGCAGCCCGTGTCCTTGAGTTCGATGCGGATCTGCCCGCCTTCCGCGTACAGGCGCACGGAGAGGGTGCCGCCTTGCGGCATGGCGTCCATCGCGTTCAGCCCGAGGTTGAGCAGGACCTGCCGGATCTGGCTCCGCTCGCCGAGGACCCGGTCGTCCTCCGCCTCGTTGGAGAAGCTGTACCGGATGCCGCGCTTGTCCATTTCGGCGGAGCTCAGTTCCGCGATTTCCTGTATCAGCGGGGACAGCGGGAAATATTCGAGTTTCAGCGGCGAGGGCTTGGCGAAGGCCAGGAACTCGGAAATCAGGTTGTTGATGCGGGCCACTTCTTCAACCACGAAGCCGAGCAGGCGGACTTCCCGCGACTTGACGGCGAGGGACGCGAGCACCACTTCGGCGGAGGTCTTGATGACCACGAGGGGGTTGCGGATCTCGTGGGCGAAGCCGAGGGCTATTTCGCCGAGCATACGCGAACGCTCCTGCCGGGCGGACTTGATGCTCTCGTGCCGCATGATTTCCAGCTGCCGCGCCATGACGTTGAAACCGGCGGTCAGCTCGGCGATCTCGTCGTTCCCCCGGACGGGAAGCTGGCAGTCGAGCTTTCCGGCGGCGATGTCGCGCGCGCCCTCGTTGAGCTGGCGGAGGGGGCTTATCAGCCTGCGGGCCAGCACGTACCCGATCCCCGCCGAGAGCAGGGTCCCGAAGATGAAAAAGCCCCAGAACAGCACCGGGCTCGCCAGCCAGCCCCGGAAGGGGAGCAGGAGGGCGGAGGTGACGAACAGCGCCTGGACCTCGCCGTTTTCGCCGCGCGCCACGGCGATCAGGGAATGCGCGCCGGGGGTGTCGTCGGTCCAGTCGGGTTCGGGGATGAAGACGGTTGAGGCCCCTTTCCCGATCTCTTCCAAGGCGCTGCGCGGGATGTGGAAACGCTTGTCCGAGGCCGAAGAATAGACCTGCCGGAATGTGCCGCCCTCCGGCAGGAAGATACGCAGGATCACCGGGCCGCTGGCGCTGCTGTCCGAGTAGTCGATGCTGAACCAGCTGGCAAGCTGGAGGGTACGGACCTTGCCGTCGTCCGCCGTGAATGCCCGTTCGCTCGTGACGGCGACCCGCCGCGTACCGTCGGCCATGAGGACCCAGCTGAACAGGGCGCCGGGATACAGCGGCTCCGCGATCCGGCCTTCGGGCAGGGTGGCGTAGAGCAGCCCCCCCTCCGCGTCCCGGAGCCACAGCGCGTCGATATCCATAAAGGAAAGGGCCGCGGCTTCCCTTTTGTTGAGGGTCGTCTTGCCGTCGAAGCGGGTATCGAGGAGGCGGCTCACGGCCTTGAGGCGCTCGTGCGTTTCCTCGACGCTGTGGCGCATGTAGGTCGTGGCTTCCCCGAGCCAGCGCTCGATGTTCCTGTTCACCACATCGGCGATGAGCTCCGTGGTGATCTTGCTCGCCACCAGCATGGGTATGACCGCCACCAGGACGAAGGCCAGCACCAGCTTGGCGACGAGCGATATCTTCAATCCGCGAAAATACTTCATAACCCGCCCTGAACAGCGTATATTATTAAGGATAACCGGGGGACGGAGACTACCGCATGTTGTGTGGCCCAGCATAGCGCAGCCGCTGGGCGGGGTCTAACACCATTTCCTGTAGCAAGCTCCATTTTTTGTAGCTCGTTTCCTTCATTTTATGTTGCTTCCTCTCGATCCCCGCGGTTTTCGCCGCCTCGCGCCTTTTTTTGCAATCATAGGGGAAGCAATGGCATTCCCCGGATTTCCGGCGCCGTGGCACGCTGTTTGCTTATTTTGGGGAAACAGCCCGGAGTTTCCACATGCATACCGATCACCCCTTCACGGAGAAGCAAGACGTGTTCCAGTTGCCCGATTTCGCGGCGGGGCCGTATTCCGTCATCTGCGATTTCGACGGCACCGTCACGCCGTTCGACGTGACCGACGCGATCCTCGAACGGTTCGCCCGGCCAGCCTGGAAAACCATCGAGGACGAATGGGTACGGGGTGCCATCTCGGCCCGCCAGTGCATGGAGCGGCAGATCCCGCTCATCGAGGCTCCGCTGGAGCGGCTGGACGCCTTTCTGGACACGGTCCCCGTCACCGGAGGGTTCGTGGAATTCGTGCGGTACAGCCGCTCGAAAGGCATCCCCCTCGGCATCGTGAGCGACGGCATGGACTACCCCATCAAGCGCATCTTGAACAGGCACGGCCTGCGCCATGTCCCCGTGGTCGCCAACCGCATGGTCTACAGGGAAGGGGCCTACCGCCTCGAATTCCCCTACGGACGCGAAGGCTGCGCTTCCGGGGTGTGCAAGTGCGGCGTTGCCGAGGCCGTCTCGGGGGACGGCAAGACCTTGCTCATCGGAGACGGGCTTTCCGACTGCTGTCTGGCGCGCTCGGCCTCGTTCACGCTGGCCCGGCAGGGCAAGGCCCTGCACCGCCGCTGTGCCGCCGAAGGGTATCCGTATTTCACCTATCTTGATTTCTTCGACATCCTTGAGGCGTTCGGCGCACCCCTGCCGAAGCCCATCGCCGCGCCCGCCGCGGCTCCGGCTGCCTAGGGCGGAGAGCTTTGCCTTTGGAACAAATCCCATTTCGAAGGGGATTGTTTGAACCTGTATCCCTCCTTTCCCCAAGATCTCCGGCCCGTTTCACATTTCACCCCCAACCTGTGGAGAATGTCTTGAAGACCACGAAAGCAGACGAAAAGGCGCTTCTCGAAGCCGAATCCCGGTATTGCTCCTACGGCGACACCGTGCACTATCTGGAACCGGCGAAGCTGTTCGCGGGCTGTAACGGCTCGTTCCTGTACGATTACGAGGACAAGCCCTATCTCGACCTCCAGATGTGGTATTCCGCCGTCAACTTCGGCTATGCCAACCCGCGCCTGAACGATGCCCTGAAGCGCCAGATCGACACGCTGCCGCAGGTCGCCTCCCAGTACCTGCACAAGGAAAAGATCGAACTCGCCGCCATGCTCTGCGAATCCATCAAGGACGCGTGGGGCGAAGAGGGCCGCGTGCACTTCAACGTGGGCGGCTCGCAGGCCATTGAGGACTCCCTCAAGCTCGTGCGCAACGCCTGCGGCGGCAAGAGCCTCATGATCGCCTTCGAGGGCGGCTACCACGGGCGCACGCTCGGCGCGTCGTCCATCACCTCCTCCTACCGCTACCGCCGCCGTTACGGGCACTTCGGGGAACGCGCGCTGTTCGTGCCCTTCCCGTACTGCTTCCGCTGCCCCTACGGCAAGCGCCGCGACGACTGCGGCATGTTCTGCGCCGACCAGTTCGAGCGCCTGTTCGAAACCGAATATTACGGCGTGTGGGACCCCAAGGCCGGGGAAGCCGAATACGCCGCGTTCTATGTGGAATGCATCCAGGGCACGGGCGGCTATGTGATCCCGCCGGACGGCTATTACCCGCGCCTCAAGAAGGTCCTCGACGAGCGCAAGATCATGCTCGTGGACGACGAAATCCAGATGGGCTTCTACCGTACCGGCAAGCTCTGGGGCCTCCAGAACTTCGGCATCACCCCGGACGTGGTGGTCTTCGGCAAGGCCATGACCAACGGCCTGAACCCCCTCGCGGGCATCTGGGCCAAGGAACGGTATATCAATCCGCAGGTGTTCCCCTGCGGCTCCACGCACTCGACCTTTGCCAGCAACCCCCTCGGCACGGCGGTGGCCCTCGAAACCATGCGGATGCTGGCGGAAGAGGACTACGAAACCCGCGTGCGCGAGATGGGCGCCTACTTCCTTGAGGGTCTGCGCGAGCTGAAGTCCCGCTACGCCATCATCGGCGACGTGGACGGCCTCGGCCTTGCCCTGCGCGCCGAAATCTGCGCGGCGGACGGCTTCACCCCCGACAAGGCCATGATGGACCGCATCGTGGACGAGGGCATCAAGGGCGACCTCATGGTCGACGGCAAGCGGTACGGCCTTGTCCTTGACGTGGGCGGCTACTATAAGAATGTGATCACCCTTGCGCCGTCGTTGAACATCACGCGCGAAGAGGTCGATCTTGCCATGCGCCTGCTGGATGAAATCCTGCGCCGCGTGACGAAAAACTGACTTTTGCCGGGCCGGGGGAAACCCCGGCCCGACGACAAGGATTTTCCCTTCTATGCAGAGCCTTGAACGACTCGGCCCTTTCTTCCCGGGGGGGCGCATCGGCTTTTTGCTGGTGCACGGCCTTGCCGGGACGCCCGCCGAAATGAAGATCCTCGGCAAGCGCCTGAACAGGTACGGCTTCACCGTCCTGTGCCCGCAGCTTGCCGGGCATTGCGCCTCGGAAGAGGAGCTCATCACCACCTGCTGGTCGGACTGGTCGCGGAGCGTCGAGGACGCCTTCGACGCGCTCTCGCAGCACATGGACGCGGTGTTCGTGGGCGGGCTTTCCGCCGGGGCCGTGCTCTCGCTGCGCCACGCCCAGCGTTATCCGGGGCGGGCGCGGGGGCTGGCCCTCTATTCCACGACCCTGCGGTACGACGGCTGGACCATCCCCAAGCTGAGCTTCCTTCTGCCGCTCATCCTCAAGACGCCCTATTTCGGCAAGCGCTACCGTTTTGAGGAAGCCTTCCCCTACGGCATCATGGACGACAAGCTGCGCGGGCGCATCCTCGCGCAGATGCAGAGCGGGGACGCTGCGGCGGCGGGCTTTACGGCCACGCCCGGCGCGTCGCTGAAACAGCTCTGGGGGCTGGTGGCGGCGGTGAAACGCGATCTGCCGAGCATCAAGACGCCCACGCTCATCGTGCACGCCGGCAACGACGACATCGCCAGCGCGCGCAGCAACGCCCTGTATGTGCGCGACCACATCGGCGGGCCCACGGAACTGCTCCTGCTCGACAGAAGCTACCATATGGTCACCATCGATCAGGAGCGCAACGTGGTGGGCGACGCCACGGCGCGTTTCGCCTGGAATCTGCTTTCCGACGCGGAGCGCGAACGCCTCGCCGCCGTGGCCCGCGAGCCTGTCCCCGCCGCGCCGGAGACCTCTGCGCAAACGCCGGACGCCGCCGCGCCATCTCCCGCTTCCTCGGTTGCGGAAGGGATGGAAAAAGCGGCGGAGGGGGCGGGGCGATGACCGCGCTGATCGTCTTCCTGTGGATCGCCAACATGCTCGTGGACACGGGCGGGCAGCTTTTCTTCAAGGCGGCGGCCAGCGAGCATACCGCCGGGGCGGGCGGCCTCGCGCACTGGAAGCGCATGGCTTCCCGGCCTTGGCTGTGGTTCGGCATCTGCTGCTACGTGCTCGAGTTTTTCGTGTGGATGGCGTTCCTTTCGCAAGTTGAGCTTTCCGTGGGCGTCATGCTCGGCTCGTTCAACATCGTGGTGATCATGCTTGCGGGGCGGCTGTTCTTCAAGGAGAAGCTGACCCGCTGGCGCGTGACCGGCATTTCCCTGATTACGCTCGGGGTGGCCATTGTGGGGGTGGGCGGATGAAGCGTTTTTACATCATCGGCTTCCTCATCCTGATGTCGTTCGATACGTTGAGCCAGATCAGCTTCAAATACGCTTCCACGCAGGCCCTGCCGCTGGAGCTGAGCCCTGGTTGGCTCATGCGCCTGTTCCTGAACCCGTGGCTGTACGGGGCCATCGCGGGCTACCTCGGCGCGTTCGTGACGTGGATGACGCTCCTGCGCTATGCCCCGGTGGGGCCGTCGTTCGCGGCTTCGCACCTTGAACTCATCAGCGTGACCCTGTTTTCCGTGTGGCTGTTCAACGAGCCTCTGAACGCCTATAAAATCCTCGGCGGCGTGCTCATCCTGCTCGGCGTCCTGTGTCTGGCGAAAGACGAAAAGGACGACGAAGATGAGGCGGAAGCCGTCCCCGTCCGGGCCGGAGAGTAGTACGTTCTCTTTGAAACGTATCCAGAAACACTGCGGACAAGGATTCGATAAACACAAACGTCTTTGGAAAAGGAGGGATGGGGTTTGAGGAAGGGAGGGAAAAGCCTTTCTTCAGAAAGGTTTTCCCTCCCTTCCCCAACGCCTCTCTGCCATGTCAAAAAGAACTCACTTCAGGATGCGCGAGCTGCCGCCCACCGCAGGACTGCCCATGCGCATGGGGGATTGTTTCCGTGCGCCGGAAAAGCCTTTCACGGCGGGGCTGCGGGACTGGCTCGGCATCCCCGAACCGATCATGGCCTGCTCCGGCACCGCCGCCTTCGTGGTGGCCCTGCGGACGCTGGCCCGCCGCAATCCGGGCCGGAGCCGCGTCGTCGTCCCGGCCTACACCTGCCCGCTCGTCCCGCTGGCCGTGCGGCTTGCCGGTTTGCGGGCCGTGGCGTGCGACACGCTGCCCGGCGGGTTTGGAATCGATCCCGGCGCGCTCGGGCGCTGCTGTGATGAAACCGCGCTCGCCGTGGTCCCCGCGCATCTGGGCGGCAGGGCTTCGGACATTTCCGCCGTCTCCGCCGTGGCCCACGACTTCGGGGCCGCCGTGATCGAGGACGCCGCACAGGGGCTCGGCGCGTTTTTCGGAGGCCGGAGCGTGGGGCTGTCCGGCGATATCGGCTTTTTCAGCCTTGCCGTGGGCAAGGGGCTTACCACGTACGAGGGCGGCGTGCTGTTCAGCCGCGATCCGGACCTACACGCCGAGCTTCAAGGGACGGCCTCCCGCGTCTTGCGGCCCGGCCTGCTCTGGAACGCCCGGCGCGTCCTTGAACTGTTCGGCTACGCCGTGGCCTACAACCCGGCGCTGCTGCCCTTGGCCTATGGGCGCCCGCTGCGGCGCGAGCTTGACCGGGGCGACGAGATCGCGGCGGTGGGCGACGCCTTCACGCTGGACGGCATCCCCCTGCACCGCATGGACCCGCTGCGCCTGCGCGTGGCGGCGAACGCGCTGGAGCGGCTCCCGGCGTTCCTCGAGGCCGGACGTGACCGGGCCGTGCGCCGCGCCGGGATGCTGGAGCGGGCGGGCGCGGAAGTCCTGCGCGACGATCCGGGCGGGGAGGGGATATGGCCTTTCTTTATGGTCCTCATGCCGGATCGGGACCGGCGGGACCGGGCGCTCGGCGCGCTGTGGCGGTCGGGGCTCGGGGTTTCCAAGCTGTTCGTCCGGGCCTTGCCGGACTATCCGTATCTGGCGGGTGCCGTCGAGGGCGGGCCCTGCCCGGCGGCGCGGGATTTGGCGGGCAGGATGCTGACCGTCACCAATACGCACTGGCTGGACGATGCCGCGTTCGCCCGTCTTGCCGGGGAGATATGCCATGCCTGATGCCCGCCATGCCAATCTGCTCGAACCCGAGGCGTTGGTGGAGCTGTTCCTGCGCCACCCGCCGCAGGGCTTTGCCGCCGCTTCCGAAGCGGATCTGCCCGTCTTCGGAACCGATTTCGATCTGCTGACCACGCTGGAACCCGCGATTCTGGCGAAGATCCGCAGGCTTCCCCTGTTCGGGCTGTGGTCGCGCCTGCTGCGTTTCCCGGCCCGTTTCGCCGGGACCACGGCCACCGAATACGCGCCGCTCCCGAAGGGCTTGGAGCCGGGCGCGCTTCTGGACGGCTTCCGCGAGCGCTGTGCCGCCGGGCAATCCCTGCTGATCGTCAAGGACGTGCCGGAAGTTTCCCCGCTGCTGGGTGCAGGTGACAACGAGGCCGCCATGCGGCTGGCCCGGATTGCGCCGGACAAGGGGTTCATCGTCGTGGAAGGGCAGGCGCTGGCCTACGTTCCCATTGATTTTTCCAGTACAGACGAATATCTGTCGCGCCTCTCCAAAAGCCGCCGCAAGAACCTGCGCCGCAAGCTGAAGTCGCGCGAACGGCTGGACATCGAAGCCGTGCCGTTGGGGGACGCCCGGTTCGGCAGCCTTGATGTGCTGGAGGAGCTGTACGGCCTCTACCTCGGCGTCTACGCCCAGAGCGAAATCCATTTCGACCTGCTGACGCGGGATTTCTTCGCGGGGCTGCTGCAAAGCCGGGAGATCGGCGGCGTGGTATTCTGTTACCGCCATGACGGGGAACTCGTGGGCTACAACATCTGCCTTGAACACGGCGGGATGCTCATCGACAAGTACATCGGGCTGCGTTACCCGCAGGCACGGGAGCTCGACCTCTATTTCGTGAGCTGGTTCGTGAACCTCGAGCACGCGCTGGAGCGCGGCCTGCGCTTCTACGTGGCGGGCTGGACCGATCCTGAAGTCAAAGCCGGCCTCGGGGCGCGGTTTACGTTCACCCGGCATCTGGTCTGGGTGCGCAACCCGATCCTGCGCCGCATCCTGTACATGTTCCGGCATTGGTTTGAGTCCGACGCAAAGGCCGTGGGCGTGAAGGCGGCTGATAAGGATACGGATCATGCATGACCCCCGCGAATCCTTCCGGCCTTCCCCGCCGGTGATCCTCGATTTCGACGGCTCGGTCCTGCCTGTGGCGGAGGGCGAACGCCGCATCCCGCTGGGCTCGTGGCAGGAGGCCATACGCTTCGGCTGCACGCGCCGGGCGTTCAGTGCGCTGGAAGCCCATCTGGAAGGCGTGTTGCCTGTGGATTGCGGCTGTGCGTTCATGGGCAGCGGCGACTTCCACCACGTCACGCTGATCCCGCTGCGCCGCCTGTGCCGCCGCCTGCCGCCCGCGTCCCTTGATGTGGTCGTTTTCGACAACCACCCGGACAACATGCGCTATCCCTTCGGCATCCATTGCGGTTCGTGGGTGTCGCACGCCGCCTTGCTGCCGAGCGTCCGGCGCGTCCATGTCATCGGCATCACCTCGGGGGACATCGGCCTTGCCCACGCGTGGGAGAACCGCTTGACGCCCTTCCTGCGGCGCAAGCTGACGTATTGGAGCGTCGGCACGGACGCGGCGTGGCTGCGCCTGATCGGGCGGGCGGAGTGCTGCAGATCATTCGGATCGGCGGACGAACTGGTGCGCGGGCTGCTCCCGGCACTGGCGGATGCCGGGAACATCTATCTTTCCATCGACAAGGACGTATTCGCGGAAGACGTGGTGAAGACCAATTGGGATCAGGGCGTCTTCCGGCTCAGCCATACCGAGGCCGTGCTTGCCGCCTGCGCGGGCAGGGTGATCGGTGCGGATGTCTGCGGCGACGTGTCGGGTTACGAATACGCGAGCCCCTTCAAGCGGTTCCTGAGCCGCCTCGACGGGCAGGAGCCCTGCGATCCGCAAGCTCTGCGCGGCTGGCAGGAAGGGCAGAGGGCTGTAAACGCCGCCTTGCTGGAGAGCCTTGGAAAGGTGTTGCGAGAGCCCGAGGCTTCTACCCGCGTTTCCCCAATCCTCCGCCGCTTCTTCTAGAAACCGATAAAAAGGGTGAGGCCGAGACAAGAGTATCGTGCCGTCCCTTGGGTCGTATGCATAGACTGAAAAAGCCCCTTTCCAGCATTCCCGAACAGCCTTTCTCTACGAGAGAGAAATTTTCCGCCGTTGCATCGTGAAAACCTTTATGTTAGAGTGCTTATAGATTGAAGTTTATCTTGTTATTTCAGTTGATTGCATTTTGCAAATAGAGGTGATCCGTATGCTCTCTCTGTCACATATTACCAGAATTAAGAGATAAATAATTATAAAATTCAAATAATTATCAAAAAGATGTTTATCCCGAAAATCCATTTTGGATAAGTTTTGGATAAGTATCTTGCAGAAATAGATTTCACTGGCTATCCTGCTTTCATGCAAAGCACAACTAGCCGAAAATACATAAAAACTAAGTTCGAGGGCGTTTTCTGCCGCGAATCGGCCAAGCGTGATCCGCGCACAGGTAAGCCCGATCTCATCTATGCGTTCTGGTACGCTGACCACGATGGCAAAGGCCACTGGAAAACCGTCGGCAGACACAGTAAAGGCATACGCCCGTCCACAGCCAGAAAAGAGCGGGCAAAATTCCTCGCCGAGTTTGATGCCACCGGCGTCAATCCCATTGAGCGCGACAAAGTTACCATCGGGGAGATAGTGGACGCCTACCTTGCCTGGGGCAGAAGCGAAGGGAAGTACGTTGACCAGCACTACAGCCAGTATCGCGCTCATATCAAGGCCAAAATCCACGCCCTGCCCATTGCCGAGCTGACCCCAAACCTGCTTTCCAATCTCAAGGCGCAGCTCCTGAAAACTCCTGCCGGGAATACAAAGCGCAAAAAGGCCACAGGAAATTCCAAACCCGGAACAGGAAAGCGGAAAACACTGGCTGGGCAGACCGTGAACAATATCTTCTCGTTCATGCGTTCCGCTATAAACCGTGCTGTCGCCACCGGTATGTGGAGCGGCGTCAACCCGCTCTCCACCAAGGGCGGCACCTGGAAGATGGTAAAAGCCAATAATGCAAGGTTGCGTTTTTTGACCAGAGAAGAAGCCCAGGCCCTTCTGGACGATCTCGAAAAGCGTCATCCCCAGTTGCACGACATGGCTTTGCTCTCGTTGCGAACCGGCCTCCTGCCCACGGAGATTTTCAAACTGCGTGGGCAGGAGGTGGACGGCAATGCCTGCGGCCTCTACATCATCCAGAAAGGAGGCAAGCGGGTCTTTGTCCGTGTGCCGGAGGACATGATTCGGATGCTCCAGGCATATAAGCGCAAACCTGCGGAACCTATCTTCCAACAGCCTCGAAAGAAGACGGCGTTTGAGAAAACCCCTGCCTGTTTCCAGACCGTCGTCAGAAAGCTCAATCTGGCCCCGGAAGACGGCGACAGTCTGTACGCCGTCACCCTCACACCATGAGACATACCTTCGCCTCCTGGTTGGCGCAGTCCGGCAAAGTCACGCTCATGGGACTGCAAAAGCTCATGCGCCACAAGAATATCACCATGACCATGCGGTATGCTCATCTGTTCCCCGGACAGGAAAACGAAAAGCTCTCGATTATAGGGGATATATTGGTATGAGAAGTCCGTCATCTGATTGATTCCGAGGTTTGGACACGCCCCGATGCGATATACTCTTCCAGCACGGCACGTTCATAAAAGGCACGCCTGCCGAAGTTCGTATATACCGGGCCAACGCCTTCTGTACGCCAGTAGGCGAGCGTCTTTTGATGAATACCGAACTCCCTTTCCACATCTTTCGGAGCAAGCAGTTTTTTGCCCGGCACACCAGTGTCATCTGTCGTTTTTCCGCAACCTGCGATGCGCACGGCTTCGGTGATGAGCGGAAGCAGTTCTTCCGGCGTGGAAAGTATGATCGTGCGGCCTTCAACTTCCATGAGAAATTCCTTGTGGATGTTGTTCCGTATATGTTCCGTAATATTTTGCAATCAATTCCAGCATGGAATCGCATCCATTTGCCTAGAGCATTTTTTCCCTGTGGCGTCGGACGCCGCTACGGGAGATCTCAAGATAAAAAGCAATCCGGCTGATGCTGAAACAGTCGAGAGTAAGCCGAAAAACTTCCTTTCCCCGTGGAGTCAGTTTTATGGCATGGGGGGGAATGTCCATCCCCGTCCCTACGCACCTCATAATCTCTATTGTGCTGTGCACAGAAAGCTTCTTTCTGATATGGGAAAGATGCAAATGTATGATAATATACGACGTGCGCAGTTTACTGGCTATTTTTTTGGGAGCCAAGCCCTGCATCAGCAGCCAGACAATACTTTGTTCCTTTCTGGTCAGTTGCTCCAACATAACTTCTCCTGACGATTGCTGAACAAACTCAAAGGGGATTGAGCCTTGTGTAGCACGGAGAAATCAGGCCGGGCAGTGGCCAATTTATATACTTTTCGCCTTTTTTTGAGAATCTCAAAAACTTGTGATGTATGCCGCCAAGGATGACCGTGAAAGCCCAGCCAGGCTTGGCAGAGAGCCTTCTGAAGCGTCGCCCAGCCTTTGCAAAGCGCCGACAATGTCCGCGCTGATGCAACTTTTTTATTGATCAGGGTACGAATCTTGAGAATTCGCTCAACCCCGCTAGTAGTTTGACCTATTTTATTTTTTTGAAATAACGTGTTCCATATTATCTATAACTACTATTGATATTTTTTATTTTATGAAAAACTGTATACGGAAGTTTAAGCAGTTCAGTATACTAGATTAACAACATGTTGTAGTGAGGTTCATGGTATGTAGCCAGGTCAGGGCCAGATCATGCACATCCAGAGGACGTTCCGTGCCGTCCATATCTTTTGCGGATGGCCCGGTTTCCCTGTTGTGTAGGTTCATATTCCGCGCGTATTGGTTGTTCCAGCAAAGATAAGGAACTCTGCCCGTAGGCTCCGTCAGTTTTTTGTAAACGGAAGGCATTATGGGAACGTGATCTCCGTAGAAACAGAGGGAGGCCGGGAAATCGGCTTGTTGCAATGCCGTATGCAGCAGGTGAAGCATACCGTCGGCATTGCTCACATGGCGCAGATAGGTCCCCAAATCGTCACAGCCGTCAGGCGGAGGGAAGGAATAGACATCCGGTGCTCCTTCCAAGCGAAGCGGGTCCATGTGCAGGGGGCCGTGGTTTTCCATCGTGACGGCAAAGATGAAGGTAGGACATGCCGTTGTCTGTAACACCCGCATGATGCGTTGTCCGACCTCTTTGTCGCTCACATACGATCCGGCACGCTGCGCGCCGTCAAACGCGCTGATGTCCAGAAAGGCATCAAAACCCAACTGCCGCAAGACGCGATCCCGCCCGTAAAAGTGCGCCCAATAGGGATGGATGCACACGGTGCGGTATCCCAGACGTTTCAGAAACAGCGGCAGGGCTTGCACCTTCCAGCCGCGTGCGACGGTCTGATAGGGATTGAAGCGGTGGACTCCCATACGTTGCGCGGCTATGCCTGTAAGAAAGGAAAACTCCGTGCGCACCGTGTTGGCTCCCCATGCCGGTACGGTCAAGGGGCCGTGTATCTCGGCCTCCTTCCTCATCATGTCGAATGATTGCAAGACATCTTGGCGGATGCCCGTAAAAAGTGTCCGGGCATCGAAAAACGATTCGCTTTGTATGGCGATGAGGTGAGGGAGGCTGTGCCCCTTCGATGCGGAAACGCGCAAGAAAGGCGATTGTGCTTCAGGAAGCGTCTGTGAGGCTGCGGCATACGCCCAGAGAGCGGGCAGTAATCCCAGCTTTTGAAGGTCCTTTTCGGGGTCGACGCCTATGGTGAGTGGACGGCGCTTCACTTTCCACAACAGCAACGCGGCGGCGGTCAGCAGGGCGAGTTCCCCGCCCAATTGGTCATAAGGCGTAAAGCGTGCCGGCGGCTGTTCATACAGGAAGCCGAGCAAGGCAAGGATGAAGAATACCGCCGCCAGACAGAAGCTTTTCAACCCCAGAAAGGGCAGAAAGAGGCGCGGATAGCGGATGGCATCAAGAAAATAGTCATAGTCGTGGAAAAGGAACGGCTCACGGAGGCTTTTGTATTTGGCGTTGCTTACCAACACCAGGGTAACCAGCATGGCCGATGTTGCGGCCAGGGCGCACCAGGGGCGGTCCATGAGCAAAACCAGTGGGGTATACACGGCGCACCACAGGGCCACATGCGCTCCCCACGCTTCTTTGGGGCGAATGAGAAAGGGCCGGGGCACTAGAAAACGCTCAATGCCCACGGAAAGGGCAAGGCCCACGGCACCGACCGCCAGCACCCGGAAGAAGGCACCTTCAACGCCCATAGCCAAGTATCCGCGCTATAGGCATGGCAAGACAGGCCGGTAACATCGACAGCCCCCAGATGCCCACATTAAGAGGGAAGGGGAAGGAAATACGCGCCCAGTCCCGCTCAAGGCCGCGCCGAATGGTACAGGCGGCACGCTCCGGCTTCCACAGAAAGGGCTTCGGGCCGGGCATGGCGTCGCACATGGGCGAGGAGACATAACCGGGCAGTACCACGTTGACGCGGATGCCTTCGGACTGAAGCCAGCCGCGCAGGGACGTTCCCCACATCCGTAAGGCCGCTTTGGTGGCGCAGTAGGCGGGTGTGGCGGGCAGGCCGTAATAGCTGGCAAGGGAGCTGACAAGGGCTATCTGGCCGCTGCCCCGCTTGCGCATGGCGGGCAGAACGCCGTCCACAAGAGCCATTGTCGCCAGAAGGTTTACTTCCACCAGAGCCTCAACCTCGCTGAAAGGTTCGCCTTCAGCGCCGGAGCCGATATTGGTGTTGCGCCCGGCATTCGCAATGAGCAGATCGGGGGCGCCGTCGGCGCAAAGTTCGCCCGCCCACTGCCGCACGGCGTCTCTTTCCCGCAAATCCAGCACTGCCGTTTCGACGCACGCGCCTTTGGCCCGGCACTGAAGAGTCAGCTGCTCTAGCCTTTCAGCCCTGCGGCCGTGCAGGGTCAAACGTATTCCGGGAGCCGCGTATTCCAGCGCCAGAGCGCTGCCCAGAGCGCCCGTCGCCCCGGTGATGCACACATGGTACAGCGTCTTCCTCACGCTTTTTCGGCTGTCGCTCAAGGAGAAAGAGAGCGTCATGGTAAAGCCTCCGACGGCAAGGCCGGTGTATAGGGTTACCCAGTAATTATCTTCTTCCAGACCGATCACCAGAGCTATCAGTGCATACAGTAGGGAAAGGGCTTCACAAAAGAGCAGAATGGTGTTCACGGGCGGATGCGACACGTTTTGACGTCCGCAGCCTTTGGGCGTGCAGTGGAACTCTCCTCTGATTCCCGAGAAAACTTGCACGGCGGCGGTGAAATAGTAGAGCGAGATGGGAAAGAACATCAAAACATAGCCGAGAGCATCGCCGAGTCGTTTCCAAAGGGAGACGGGGGAACCTCCCGTCCTCTGTCCTGTGGTATTGCACCATGCCCAGATGACGGCGGAGAGAAGAAAGACCGTACAGCATACATGAAAAAACAGGCCGTAGGATGCCGTCATCAAGGCGACCGGCAGGCAAAGCAGCAGCAAGGCATACAGCGCTGCCAGCAACAGCGAGGAAAAGATGAGGGAAACGGCATGCAGCCGCGACAGCGTCGACATGGACGCGGCCATCACGTTTTGCGCATGTCGCAGGGCATTGTGGATGAGTCCCCGCGCCCACCGCTGGCGCTGAACGCGGAAGGCCCCCACCGTTTCCGGCAGTTCCGCCAGCGAAACGACATCCCGGAGGAAGGCGTATTCCCATGCGCACAGTTGCGCCTTATAACCCATGTCCACATCTTCAGTGATGGTTTCGGCGCTGATGCCGCCGATGGCCTCGATGCAGGTTCTGCGCCAGACGCAGGAACTGCCGGTCAGCGAAGCCATGAAGCCGTCACGGGAAAGTCCCGAGGTCACATCTTCCTTATGCCCGGCCTCCATGGCCTGAAAACGCGTGAGGAAGGAGGCCTTGGCGTTGGCAAAACCGATGGCTGTTTGCAGAAAGCCTACTTTTTCATCTTGAAAACAGGATATGACCCTGCGCAAAAAGTCGGGCGGAGGGAGGCAGTCCGCATCAAAAATGGCAATAAAGTCGCCGGTGGCCAGACTGAGGCCGAAGTTGAGATTTCCGGCCTTGTAGCCGATGCGCGTTTCCCGCCGGGCGTGGCGGATGGGAATCCCCCGTTCATGGTGATACGCGATTTCCGCCTTGGCGAGGGCGCCGGTTTCATCTGTGGAATCGTCCAGTAGCAGGATTTCCAGTCTGTCCACCGGGTATTCCAGCGCACATGCGGCGTTGATAAGTTTTTCCACCACCAGTTTTTCATTGTATACGGGCAGGAGAACACTGACCTTGGGCAAAAGCGCATCCGGAAGGGGGGCTGGCGCTGTCCCCACGGTGACGAGCGTCAGCCCGCCGACACGCTTCGACCTGCGCACGGCGCGTACCTCTAGAACGACATAGAGAATAAAAAAGCCCACCAAGAGGGTAAGCAACACTTCTATCAAGAGTGACATCATGACCGACAGCCCACCTAAAAATCTATAGAATCAGCCAATTGTTCCAGCCTGCATTGCCAGGTATGCGCTTTGCTCACATAGGCCGCTCCGGCTTCGGCTCTGTCCCTGTCGTCCGCAGAAGGCCCGAATCTGAGGCGCGCGAGCAATTCCCGCATCTGCTCCGGAGATGTGATCACATGGCAGTAGTCACGGAAAACCTTGTCCACGACGGGGCTGCCGTTGGTGATGAGGATGCCGCCGCAGGCCAGAATTTCCAGCAGGCGGCGCGAGCACATGGTTTCCGAATCCGTGACCGAATTGACGTTGAGGGATACGGTGTACCGTTTGTACACGGAGGCTGTTTCGGTATAGGGGATTGTATCGTGCATGTGCAGTGAAGGCTTGCGCGGATAACGGAATTCAAAAAAACGGGACAGGCGATGGCTGTTCCTGTCGAACACATGCAGCGGCATGGCTGTGTGTTCGCATGCGTCGAACATCATATCCATAACCTCCCGCCGGGCGTTCAAAATATTTCGGTAATAGCTGCCCACAAAACAGGCTTCATTTTTTTCAAACGCAAAGCCTGTAAAATGGTGAAACGCCGGTTGATAGGGCATGGCTAGCACGTCCGCCCGGCTTCCGGAGGGCAGTTGCGCCGCGTATCGGGGCAGGCAGGTGTTGTCCGTTGTAAAGACATAGGGAAAAAGACGCGCCACATCAATGAAGGCATCAAAGAATGCACTGTCATCCTTGTTCCAGAACACGGCGGGAATGCCCTTGTCCCGCACCAGTTGCGCCAGACGGCGTATGGTGCGCGGCCTGCTCATGCGGATATATTTAGGCTGCCTCGCCAGCTTGTAGCGCCATTCACCTTGTACGCCGTGAAAGGCGGACTCCACGAACACAAGATCAGGCCGCCACTTGCCTATGACGTCCCTGTAATTGTCGGGCGTAAGCGAACGGATACGGCATTCGGCGGACAGGCAGACGGAGGTGAAATAATCCGCCACGAGCGCGACTTTCAGTTTTCCAAAAGGTCCGCTGTGCGCTACGTCCTGCGGCACCACAGGGGGCGTGTACACCAAGCGCCCCACTGTACGAATCATGCTATCTATCAATGTCGCTCTTCCCCAGTTGAAGGATGCCCTGTGTAAACTGCCGCCATTGACGGCACGCCAGGACATGCTTTCTGCCCTGCCTGCCTTTTTCCGCAAGCAACACCGGATTCGCCAGCGCCGCAGACAGTACGTCCGCCAGATGTTCTGCATTGCCAGCATGGAAAAACCACCCCGCAGGCTGCTCTCCCAGCTCATCGCGGAAAACAGGCAAGTCCGGCACCACAACGGCTTTGCCCAGCGCCTGTGCTTCGGCCAGCTTGAGGGGTGGTACTACTTTGCACACCTGAAAGGGTTTGCGGGGGATGCAGATCAGTGCGCATTGCGACAACCGGGCACGGGCTTCTTGAGGCGAAAGCCTGCCCGAAAAGTGGATGCGGTCGCGCAGGCCAAGGCGTTCTGTCTGCACCTCCAGCGCCGCGCGCGCCTCTCCCTCCCCCATGATGTGCAGGCTGGCCGTTATGCCGCGTTGTCGCAGCAGAGCCATCGCATCCACCAGCGTATCCAGCCCTTCATAGTTGATGAGCGAGCCCGCATAGCCGATGCACAAGGGTATGGCAACATCGTGTGGCGCGGGTTTGATGCGCTCGCCATCCACACAATTGGGCAGCAGGGACAGGCGACTTTCGGGTATATTCCACCGCTGTCGAGCATAATGACCCAACTGGCGGGAAATGACGAATACGCGGTCGGCATGAGTGGCCACAAAGCCTTCCAGTTCGAGGCCCAGATGGTAGTTGTGCGAATTTTCAAAGGATGGCTGGCGTGAAGCCCGCGTCAACTCCCACAGGCCGCGCATCTCGTACTGAAAAGGAAGACCCAGCCGCCGGGCGGCGATGAGCGCGGGCAGCGCGTTGACATGGTTTGACGCCGCATGGATGACGGCCACCCGTTGACTCCGGGCATAGGCTTCCAGCACCACGGAAGCCTGGGCCGCATAGACTGCGGTAAAACGATTGTTGCGCGGCGTATGGCTGTGCGTGTACGTCACGTCGTCAATGACCGTCGCTTCCGCCTCGGGCAGGCACAGGCTGTCACGCCTGTCCCAGGGGTAACCCGTGCGCGTAACGACGCGGACATCTCCACCATCGGCCCGTAGAGTACACAGCAATTCATGCGTGCGCGAAGTGTAGCCGCTGATGTGGTACGGCAGACAACTGGCGGCCACATAGAGCAGGCGTCCTGGAATCGGCGAAAAAGAGGAGCAGGTTTGTTTTTTTCGCAGTAACCAATGGAGACGAAGCAGCGTCGTGGCCCTGTGCAGGGTAAAAGGAAAAAAGGACATGGAACGCTTATTTTCCTTTTGTCTTGGGGAGTTCGGCACGATCAAGCTCTTCCGTATGGGGAAGAGCTATTTTTTTACGTTCGATCAGATCAAGCAGTTCTGATGTAGTGATGATATCATAATCCTTGCTGAGCTGATTGAGCAGTTTGCGGTAGCCCTCAATACGGGCATCATCTTTGTACATTCCATGCCCGCTCTCATCCCAATAGAGCAGTGACCATGAGTGCAGTAAAAAAACCATGAATGGCGTCCGGTGGCTGACGCTGCCGGGAAGGAATGATGCCCACCAGGGGCGGTAACGGAAAAACTTGGATTGAGGATATTGCAAACGGGCCCACCAGTCGCGTTCAAGGCGTGGGAGGATGTTTTTTTCCGACATCGGGATTTCAATAATGCCGTTAGACCATCTGAACGGCATATTGGTCGGAAGGCTGTGCAGGCATTGTTCGTTGTGTACCGCGCACATGGAATTATTGAAGGACAGCGGAATGCTGTGCCGAGCAAGCGCTCGTATGGTTCCAGCATTCCAGCGAAAAGAGCCCGCCCGAAACGCGCGTAGCGGTTTGTGGGTGATGTCGGTAATCATTTTGCTGAAGTAGCCGATGACAAAATCATCCTTGTCATCAGCGTATTGGTTCATGAAGCGCGGACGATATTTGAAATTATGTTCGGGCCAGAAATCTTCCGGCAGATATTCGGGATGCGCGTGCAACTGCACATCCTGCCCGGCCTCGTCCAGCCAACGGATAACGGAGCCCATTTCGTCCCGCCGGGCATAAGCTCCGCACATGTCCACAAAAAAAACATGTTTGACGCCGAATTCATCGCCCACAGCGCACATTTCACGCACGCCGGCAGTGCCGTTTTCATGTTCGCCCCAAATGAGACGGCGGACATGATCCGTCACAGCACGTTTGGGGAGGGCTTCGGTGTCGACTGTAATGATGGTATATTTATTTGTAGGCATCAATATATATTCCCTATTGAATTGGTAAGAATTCCTTGTTAGTGAGAAGCGAGGTATTCATGTAGTTTTTTGGAGATTGTCAAGAATTACGATTTTTTTATCCAGAAGTCTGCGGTCAGTTGTAAATCGAACCATAGTGTAAATGCTTTGGTTCGATTCCTGATTTAAAAAAGTAGTCCAGATGATCTGTTACAGTATTTAGGTATTCTTGGTTTCTATCCTTCAGAAGGCAGATCAAATTATGCAGTATATTTAATCAATCTAAAGCCATAATATCTTCTGAAAGGAGCTTTTTTTGCATCAGAAAAGGGTTTTTGTCTAAATAGATAAGTATATTCCGTTTGAGAGGGAGAGATTTATTAAGTACATACATTTCACAGATATCGGAAGGAGAAAGTATGTTTCCTTTTATCTGCAACGATGTAGGAATTCTACACAGCATCTTTTCAAAGTACGACATGGAAGTCTCGTTATGGAAGTAATATTTTATGAATTAAATTAAAACAGGATCAAATTGTGCAAAAAAGAATTCACCGAAATATTTATCACGAATACTACACATAAGTACATATTCGCCAGGATCGTATGGAGAATATACGAATGAACTTGATTGATTTATTTCTGTATAACTTGATGCTCCGTCCTTGTATACATACCACATAACGTTGTATGGGAAATCGTATTTTATATTGACATCGGCGGTTATGCTTTTTCCGTCATAGCTCACTTTGTGTTTATTTATTATCGGTTCGTGTGGTATATCGTATTTTTTAATAGTCCATTTTTCATTTTTTATACAATCAGCAATAATACCATATCTGAATTCATTGTTGTTATTTTTATTATAATACATAATAACGAAATGAACAAATTCTGTAAGTGCAAAACTAATAGATTGACCACCTTCAAAATAAGATGATTTCATTATTTTGAAGCTGTCACAATCAAATATATAGACAGCAAAATTGTTTTTGCCATGAGTTTTAATATGAAGTGTATTTCCGACAATATCAATGTATGGTTTGTTAAATTTTAAAGGAACTATATTTCTCATTGGTATTACTATTTCATTTTCATTCCGTAGTATTTTTAATATTTTTTTCTTTAGTATAAAATTATGCTCTTCTTGATCTTTATCAAGAATATTAATAGCCGTGAGAAAGTTTATATGTTTCCCCTTTTTTATATATTCTAATGTGAATGTAGGTTTTTTAGTAGCAAATCCTGTCGAAATAAATGAATTTGGCTGTGTTTTGTCACCATATAAAAGATTGATTGTATCAACACTCAGCAGTTGATTAATCAAGACACGGCAGTCATTTTTGAGAAAAAATAGTTTTATGACATCGGTATCTGAATTTGATTCTGGTAACATATTGGGGCCAAGATGAAAATACTGAACAAATTCATGCTGTTGAACCGAAAAAATTTCATCGCGGATGAGAACAATATTTTCGTAGCGAAAAAAATATACATGTCTATATATTGATACTTCAGGGTATACATGTGAATGTGACAGTACATAGTCATATTCTTTACAACGTTCTCGTTTCAAAATTGAAAATTTTTGGCGGTTCCCTGATGCTATGGAATAAGACATGCCCTTTATTCCTACTGTTGTATGGGCAGGGATGGATTCCATATAGTCTTTTGATGCGTCTCTCGGCATAAATCCACACATGCCTGCATCAATAAAAATATCTTCTCCTTTGCTATAAAGACAGATAGACATATCATCATGATGTTTGTGAATACGTGTCGTATAGCCACAACGCAGAGAAAGATAGGTAGAATTTACAAAATCATCTGCACGGAAATGTTCCCTGAAAAAAACATCATAGGGAAAGTTTTTGAACAATATATCAGGGGGCGTTCCTTTTGTGCCGAGAGAATCTACATAGTTCAGCATAGGATGCCCAAAAGTGGCAACATTTGGAATTTTGTCCCCCATAAGTCCTTTCGAATCACCAAGAAGGGGCCTGCCCCCGTTGGGTTTCATAGCATATACAAGATAACTGATGGAGTTTTCATAATAGGGAGCAAGGAGACTTGCCCAAGGGGGATCAATCTTTTGTAACAGTGCGAGAACAAAATTAAAAAGTGTCAACATAGTGATATGGTAATCAAGGCTATTTTCCTGATGGACACCACTCTCACCAAAGGCATACTGGACCTGTTTTTTAAATCTTTGCAAAACTTTGTTAAGCCATTCATGCATATCATCACGATTAAGGAAATAAATTCCTATCAAGCATGCTTTATCAGCAATCATACCATGATTATGATTTTGTTGATAAATTTTAGGATTAAATAATTTTTTTATTGAATAGTCTATGTATTTTTCAACAAGAAGATTATAACACCGATATTCTTTTTTCTTTAATACCGCATAAAAATATACAATATTTTCGATTCGTTCCGAAAGTGCATGGTCATTATCGACCATGAGATTCTTTTTATCGGTATTAAAGAAAAGATAATCTGCATATGAAACTAGAATTTCCATGCCAAGATCTGCATAGATTTTATTTCCTGTCAGATAGAATGCCTTCCCGAGAAAGTATATTGCCCTAAGCCCATGAAGATATAAATAAAATGTATTGTTATTTTTTTTTACGGGAAGATTATCCCAATCCAATGATTGGAGTATAAAAGGCAATTTATCGAAAACTTTATATCCTATATCAACTAGTCCATGAATCCAGTTATCGGCAATATCGATAATATCGCTGTCTGTTTTCTTTTCCACATACTCTTCTTTCAGCTTTTCTGAAAGAAAGATTTCCCAGTTATATTCTTTCAACATAGTGTTTTACCTGTTTACCTATTATTTGTTGATAACTAAATCGTCTATATTTTCATATTTGACTATATTGGGATGGTATAATAAATCCATAGGAGAGTTTTTATTTATTTTTGCAATAATTTTTGTTCCAACAGAAATATAATCTGCAAGTTTTGATGGTAGATAAGGATTTATATCGCCAATAAAGTCTATATCATTAATATAGAGATAGTCCATTTTACTTGCAATATTAAGGTATTCAAAGTAACCGACAAAATTATTCACATATATCCTATCTTTATATCGCGCGTATTCTTTAGGAATGTCAATCTGTACTTCGGAGGTAAAAATATGTAAATTTACATCAGAGTATTTCAGCAAATCAAGCATTGCCGTCCCTTTCCGGTTTGGGTAGAATGTCCCGAAATATCCTATATTGATTGCAGACGTATCCAGATTATATTTTGATATCACCAAATTTTTCCAGTAGGCAGGTAAAGTTGGATGCTGCATAACGATACTTTTACTTCTGACTGGTTCCGTATCGTGTAGGGATGGGTGTTCTCGCAGCATAAATTCTTTCTGATTAGCGTTAGTAAAAATGATAACATCCGCTAGATTAAATACATACAATTCAATATCGCGCCAGAACGTATTCAGATATTGCTCATTTTCATAATACTTAGCGTATGCACGCATTTTATAGTCGGTTCCAAGATATATTGGATCGGAAAATTCAGCATACCATTTTGTTTCTGGATATTTTTTTTTATACATATAGGCTGCTACATGAGATCCAGCCCACATACTCCTAGAGTAAATAATATCTGCCTTGAGAGACTCTGTGGCAACAAATGCCTGTTTTCCCCATTCATATTGTGATTTTTCGTTAAAATATGTTTTTTGTCCGATGATATGTTTTTCTGTATATTGATAACGGCCAAAAAACATTTCAAATGTATTGTCACGTTGCCGTGTTTGCATCGGTGCGCAAAAAACATTCCAAGAAATGTTTTGGCCATAGAGATCACTTATTTGAGTTAATCTTTTACATGCAACATAAGCTGATGCATCGGCATAAGGGCTGAAATTATGGCAAAATGCAATTCCTTGAATTATACCAAATTTACTTTTATTCAAGAATGCTGCATTGCTTCTATTTATAATTTCAAGTGCGCGCTGTTTTGAACCTTGTGGTAGTGCTTTAAAATAATTAAGCATATGTTTAGTTTGTGCATCAATTTTGACCAGAATAAAATGTTTATGCTCTATAGATATATTTGAAAACATTTTTCTGGAAAAACGTTCTATCAATTTAACTCTATCAGTAATATAAAATGAAAATGATTTATCATCAGAAGGCCGGCTCATGCTTGATGCCGTTAATCTACGGACATAACCTTCTTCACTTGTAGAGTCGCATAAATATATTTTTCCTGTAATATTTTGAAAATTATCCACCCAAAAGGCGATATCTTCTGTATGAATTAAATCTTCATCTATGGAACAGCAAGATAAAATAAAACTTTTTTTGTATAACTTAGCCCACATAGATGAAAATAATGAGGCGTTTTCTAGAATGTTAGTAGATGTTTTTCCACTATTCTTTTTTAAGACTGTATTGATATAAGTATTATGATCAAAATTATTAGAATCTGGAAAATAGTTAATTAATTTTCCACAGATAATATCTGCTTCACCAAGAGCATGTTTAGCCATTTCTTTGATATAGCCGGAAGTAAAGTAGTCATCATCATCTAAATATGTCAGATAATCGCTAGTTACATATTGTAAGGCAAAATTCCTTGCTACAGGTAGACCCTTTTGAGATGTGTATATTACGTTGATAGAACTTTGTGATGAATATTTTTTACAGAGTCTGTTATAATACTCTACCTCCATACCATTAACAGAAACTATAATTTGTATTTTTCCAGAAGGATAATCTTGTTTTAAAACAGAACTAATACAGCCATCTATATATTCGTTATCTTTATATGTGGTTATAATTACACTCACTGTTGGAAGATTATTGTATGAATTTTGTTTTAAATCTGTTAATTCTTCATTTTTTATAGTTGTTTTTCCATATTTAGCAGCATTATATGAAGTCAATATTTTTTCTGTTATACGAATATTTGCAAGGAAATTTTTTTCACCTAACTCCGCACCAGCCAGCCTCCAAAGCTGCAATGCAAGGGGATAATCCTTTTTTTTAAAAGCAATAACAGCTTGTTGTACTTTAGATAGACTGTTGCTCATATAAACTCACAGATTCAGTGCTTGCTGAACTTTTTAAAATATTAAAGATATTTTTTTAACCAATAAAACATAATTTACATAAAAAGGTGACAAAAATCTAATGTTGGCTGCTGTCCGCGAATATATTTATTTTCAGTACAAAAAATATGGTGTTTTACCAAGAGACATAACACATCTGCATGGAGTGCTGCTTCAGCCATATCTGACATATAAATATTGTCTTGAAGAAGATAGTTGGGCAGTTCTTTGATATTGGGTTCCACAGCGATGACCTTACAGCCAAGATGAGCGATCTGCTGGGTTATTTTCACCGCCGGGCTTTCCCGTAAGTCATCAATATCCGGCTTGAAGGCCAAGCCCAAACAAGCCACGGTCACATCCGCCATGCCTTTTTCCGGGTGGGTACTCAGGACGTCTACAATGGCGGCCTTTACTTTTTCCACCACCCATTCCGGCTTGTGGTCGTTCACTTCGCGGGCTGTCCTGATAAGCCGTGCTTCCTGGGGCGTCGTGTCCACAATGAACCAGGGGTCTACGGCGATGCAGTGTCCGCCCACGCCGCAGCCTGGTTGCAGGATGTTGACGCGCGGGTGGCGATTGGCAAGGCTGATGAGTTCCCAAACATTGATGTCCAGCTTATCGCAGATCATGGACAGTTCATTTGCGAAAGCGATGTTCACGTCGCGGAAGCTGTTTTCCGTCAGCTTGCACATTTCCGCCGTACGGGAGTTGGTTACGGAAAGCGTGCCTTTGACGAAAAGGCGGTAGACCTCTGTGGCCATTTCAGAGGCCTTTGCGCTCATGCCGCCGATTACGCGGTCGTTATTCACAAGTTCATGGAGAACCTTGCCGGGCAGGACTCGTTCCGGACAATAGGCCACCTGTATATCCGCGCTATCGCCTGCCTGCTGCGGAAAAGTAAGGTCGGGCCGTGCCTCGGAAAGCCAATCCGCCATGCGTTCCGTCGTCCCTACAGGAGATGTGGATTCTAGAATGACGAGATTCCCTTTTCTGAGGACCGGAGCCAGCGACTTTGCGACAGACTGAATATAGCTGAGGTCAGGTTTGTGCCCCTCTTTGAAAGGAGTTGGTACGGCGACGAGAAAGGCATCCGCCGGTTCCGGGGTCAGGGCCGCCCGAAGATGGCCTTTTTGCACAACATTTTTCAGAACGTCGCCCAGTTCCGGTTCAATGATATGCAATTGGCCCGCATTGACGGAATTCACCGCATGTTCACAGACATCTACCCCAATGACATTAACCCCTTGACGGGCGATGACCGTGGCCGTGGGAAGGCCGATATAGCCCAACCCGAATACGGAAACTGTCTTAATGTTCACAGCTAATCCCTCTTTCTTTAAGAAATGTTGCTATACGTCGTGCTGCCGTGCCGTCACCATAAGGATTGTGGGCTTCAGCCATTGTCCGGTAGGCTTCGGGAGCATCCAGCAGCCGACTGACCTCACGGACGATGCGCGCCCGATCCGTGCCTACCAGCAGGGCGGTCCCGGCTTCTAGTGCTTCGGGGCGTTCGGTAGTGTCGCGCATGACCAAGACGGGCTTGCCCAGAGAAGGGGCCTCTTCCTGAATGCCGCCGGAATCCGTGAGGACCAACGTGCAGCGGTGCATGAGATAGACGAAGGAGAGATAGTCCTGCGGCTTGAGCAGAAAGACATTGGACAGGTCCGACAAGATACGCCGTACCGGTTCCTGTACATGAGGATTGAGATGCACAGGATAGACGACCTGTACGTCATCCCGACGCGCAAGAGTGGCTATGGCTTGGCAGATATTTTCAAAGCCGGAGCCGAAATTTTCCCGCCTGTGCCCGGTGACGAGCACCAGATATTTTTGGGGATCAAGGAAGGGGAAATGCCTTTCCAGGCGGCCGCGTAGGTCCGCATCTGAACGGATGCGTTCTTCAACGGTCAACAGCGCATCAATGACGGTATTGCCAGTGACGTGAATGGACTCTGGAGCGATACCTTCATGCAGAAGATTTTCACGGGCTTTTTCTGTAGGGGAAAAATGTACGTCCGCCAGTGCACCTGCCAGGTGGCGGTTCATTTCTTCCGGCCAGGGAGAATATTTGTCGCCGGTGCGCAGACCCGCTTCCACATGGCCCACGGGGACTTTGGCATAATAGGAGGAAAGCGCGGCCGCCAGGGTCGTGGTGGTATCTCCATGCACCAGCACCATATCCGGCTGCCACTGAGCAAAGATACCCTCCATGCCATGAAGCACGTTGCCCGTAATGTCACCCAGGGTCTGGTCGGCTTTCATCAGGTCAAGATCGAAATCCGGCTGAATGGCAAACAGCTCCAACACCTGATCCAGCATCTGCCGGTGCTGGGCCGTGACGCAGACTTTGGCGTCAAAAGAGGGATCTTCGGCCAGAGCTTTCACAACCGGGGCCATTTTAATGGCTTCGGGACGGGTGCCGAACACACTGAGGATTTTCATCAACAATTCCCTATTTTCCAAGATTAGTTATCGTTGCCCCCATGACGATGCGCATCATTTGGGAAAGGACGGCCTTGTCAGGCTCAAACTGCGTCAGAATGCTTTTCAGCATATGTGCCGTTTGCACTGTCAAGGCATCGGACTCTTTCTTGTATTCATCAGCCCGTTTTTGTAGATTTTCCTGCTGAATACGCGCTTGATCCGCATCACGCCTGTATTGATCCACAGATTTTTGCAGTTCTTCAACACGGGTTGAGAGCCGCTCTCTTTCTTGTTTGTGTTCTTCCCTCTGCTTGTCCAACTGCGCTGTGAGCGCGGCCACTTCATTTTTGCGCTCATCAGCCAACTTCTGAAGGCTTGCCTTCTGTGCCAGCACCTGTTCGACTTCCCGCCGGTACTTTTCACATTCCTTACGAGCCTTTTCCGTACGCACATATTCGGACTCATGATGAATCTGCATGGCCTGCCGCTGCTCCGATTCGCTCATGGGGATATCGGCGGGCAACATATCCAGCAGGGCCTCGGCTGTGATGGCGTCGCCCGCATCGTGCAGACGGAAGGCCAGCCACTTGAGGCGATAGGGACGAGGGTCCGTCTCCCAGGCGAGGCGGGCATTGTCCGCCGTTTGCTTCACGTCCAGTGGCATGAGGTGCCGGGCTAGAGCAGTATAAGCATTGGCCCGCATGGGGGAGGCAATAAAGACAGAGTCCAGCAGTGTTTCAACGGCTTCGGGGCCGCCCTCGGTATGAGCGTCAATAACCTTTTGAAAGGTCTTGCCGCCAAGCTCCGCGGGGGGAACGGTTTTATCCAAAGCTTTCCAAAGGGTGCGCAGCTTGCAAAGGAGCTTCAGAATGGAACCCGCCGAGCCTGCCCCAGCAATGAACATATTCCCAAGGCGGCTGGGCAGGCTGTTTTGCGTTTCTATGCCAAGGGCGATTCGCTGTTGCTCCACCAAAGCCTGCAACTTCTGGTTTTCCGCTAGAATGGCGGCAGGTTCGGGGGTGCCGGCGCCTGCCTGCGTACCCGTAACCGTGCCCTTGCGCTGTTCGCATTCCTTGAGCTTGTGGTGGTATTTTTCCAGTTCTTCCTGCACCACATGAAGCTGCTCGAAGAGAAGCCCGTTCTCTTCAGTGAGTTCCCTGATGCGTGCTTCTCGTGCGTCGGCACTCTGTGGTGTTTCCTGTACGGCCATGGCGTTCCCCCTTTAGTCCACGTGATCCAAAATGACTGCTTTCAAAAGATTGATGATGCCAATGACAAGGAGCGTGATGCATACTGTGGCCACCACGCCGTAGATGCGGCGAGGTTCCCAGGCATACTCCGGCAATACCGGCTTTTGCAGCACGGATACTTGTTTCAGGGTTCGCGCGGCGTCCATGCGTCCTTTTTCAAGGCCGACGAGAGAAGCTTTGTAGAGGTCTTGTTTAAATCGTAAGTCCAGCTCCAGACGCTGTTCTTCCTCCACGAGAGAATTGAGCGGCTTGCCGCTGGTGGAGGCCAGTTTGGAGTGCTCGCGGGCGATTTGCCGCTCCACGGCCTCCAATGATTGCTGCAATGATTTTCTGGTGGGATGGTTACGGTCCAGATTGCGGGGCAATGAAGCCAGCTGCGTCTGCAATTCCGTGCGCTGGCCTTCCAGCTTGGCGATGATGGCATAGATGCTCTCCGCCGTGGCCTTGGGAGAGGCGAGCCCTTTCTGATTCTGGAAATCCAGCAGGATTTTACTGGCTTGCAGCACGTGCTCCTGGGCGAGGGCTACCTGTTTGTCGAGAAAATCCACCTGTGCCCTGGCCAGGGCATGGCTCATCTCGTTCATGAAGCGTTCGCCCTCTTTTACCAGCATTGCCGCAATCGCCTGGGCCGTGGCCGCGTCATAGGCCTGCGCTCTGATACGCAGGACGCCCGCGTAATCGTCAAACGTCACTTCCACGCGCGAGAGATAGTAGCGGTGGAACCACTCGATGGAGGCGTCCCTGAACCACATGCGCGAAGCGAAATCCCGTCGCGAGTCGCTGTAATGGGAGCGCAGATCAAGAGCGGCATCCAACTTTTTGAGCATGTCCACGGAAAGCAGATGCTCCCGCAGCAGAAGCTGATCCGGCTTGCTGACGCCGCCGAGTCCCCCGAGCATGCTGCTGATATCAAGCGTGGGCACGCCGACATGTTCCGTATTCTGGATGATCACTGTAGCTTCGGATACATAGCGATCAGAAGAAAAAAGCCAGTAGCCCACGGTCAGCAGGCTCATGAGCAGGATGCAGCGGATAATCCAGCAGAAGGCCTTTTTTATCCGCATGGTGCTCCGTCCCTCCTGTGCGGCGGCGGGAGCAGGAAGGGAAATGGAATTCGTACTTTCGTTGGCCATCAGTAGCTCTCTTTATAGGCGCTGAGCGCGTCATCCAGTTTGTCGAACCATGTGGCCTTGCCGCCCTTGAGCAGAATACCGGACTGGCAAAAGGCCTTCAGCGTGGCCTCGTTGTGCGCCACCATGATGATGCTGGCACTGTGAGCCAGATTCTTGAAAGCCAGCTCTGCCTTTTTGCGGAAGGCGGCATCGCCCGCAGCTGTGACTTCGTCAGAAATGTAGACGTCGAAATCAAAAGCCAGCGAAAGCGCGAACTGCAAACGCGAACGCATGCCGGAGGAGTAGGTCTGGATGGGTTCGTCAAAGGCTTTGCCCAGTTCAGCGAAGTCTTCAATGCGCGCGATGCGTTCGGGTAGCTCGTCCTGAAAACCGTGAATGCGGCAGACGAACTTGGCGTTCTGGCGTCCGGTCAGCGTTCCTTCCAGCCCGCCGTTGGCCATGGGCCAGGATACGCGGCAGAGCCGTTCCACCTTGCCTTTGGTGGGATAATCCGCTCCGCCGATGATGCGCAGCAGCGTGGATTTGCCCGCGCCGTTGGCTCCTACCAGACCGACGTTGCGTCCCGTGGGGATGACCATATTGACCCCCCGCAGTACCCAGTCCCCCACGCCTCGGCGTGTGGTGTAGCGCTTGTGCACGTCTTCCACGACGATCATTGCATCACCAGCCGGGTTTCAAGTCCGCGATAGAGCACCATGCCTAGGGTGATGCTGCCCAGAACCCAGGCGTAAAGGTAGCTGAAGCTGACATCCAGCGTGTGGTAATTGCTGAAGAAGCCCAGCCGCACCAGTTCCACTCCATGCACCAGCGGGTTCCACAGCAGCCAGTTGCGATAGGGCAGGGGGATAAAGGATACAGGCATGATAACGCCGGAGATCAAGTACAGGGGCATCATCAGAATCTGAAAAATATGCCCGGAATCGGGCACCAGCCGCATACATACCGAGGTCACCAGGCCGTAGCCCAGCCCGAACAGCCACAGCCCCGCCAAAGCCAGCAGTGCTTTGAGCGGATCGTCGGGCAGTATATCCAGCCCAATCATGGCTGCGGCTCCAAGGATGAACACGGAAATGAAAAACATGGAAAAGGCTTCCACCCCCGCCCGCACCAGTGCCACGTCAAAGGGGCGCACCTGGCGGAAGGCGAAAAAGGCCTTGTTGCAGTCCAGGGCATGTAAGGTCTGTACGGCTGTGCGCCGAAAGAGGAAGAAGGAGAGCATACCCAGAATGATCCATATGGTGACGTCTATGCCGCCCATGCTGTTTCTACGTAGCATACCCCATACGCCGCCCATGAAGCCGATATGCATGGCGGGTTCCACCAGTAGCCACCCCCAGGCGGCGCGGCTGCCGAAAAAACGGTCCAGAGCCTCCCGCAAAAAGAGAGCGCGCCAGACGGTGAGCGTAGTTAGCAAAGGATTGTGCATAAGGGCTTCTTATTGTGAAAGCGTATTTGTCGTATTGGTGATGCTCAACGAAGGTGCTACCACCATACTGAGCATACGCAGGAATTTTGCCAGCTCCGCGGACGGCATGTTGGCCACATAGATGACGTCCTTATCCTGCACGGGAAAATTCTGGGTCACAAAGAACGCGCCGGGGTCATTGAAGTTGACCTGATACACCACCGGCATCTTGCCATTGACCGGAAGCTGCGCGGGCGTTTCCACCAGAGGCGCATCCTCAAAACGGAATACAAAGACGCCTCCGGGATCGGCGCGGTTGTCGTTGAGTCCGCCGGAGCGCGCCAAGGCCTGAGCCAACGAAATGCCCCGCGCTTCAAAGGGGATTTCCTGATTTTTGCCAGTGGCCCCCAGTACGGAGAAGGTCCAGGGCTGAAACAGGGCGGTCAGCACGTCGCCGGGCAGCAAAGGAATATTCTGCTTGGACTCGCGGATGATATCGTCCAGCGGCATGCTAGCCGTGACGTCTCCGCGTGAAAGTTGCAGCGACACTTTGGTCACCGGCTGGGCCACGCCTCCGGCGGCGGCCAGGGCGTCCAGCAAACGCTCGCCCTTGGGAGTCAGGGGCATATTGGTGCTTTTGGCCACATCTCCGATGATGGCCACCTGTGATGTGGGATTACGGGCCACCCGCACCATCACCTGCGGATTGTTGGCCTTGCCCTGAAGGCGGGCCGTAATGTCGTTTTCAATGGCCCGCACGGAACGTTCGGCCACCTTGATCCGGCCTGCAAAGGGCATGTTGACCGTGCCATCGTCCATAACCATCTGGACGGGCAGCGTTTCGGCACTGGTGCTCAGCGCGCCGGCCTTGGGATCAAGGGCCACGCCGCCAAAAAGAATGCTGGGCGGAGTTTCCCATACAGTTATTTCAAGGGTATCTCCGGGGCCGATCAGGTAACTTCGCGGCTTGGCACTGCCGAAAACTTCGGCAAAAGGTTTGACACGCTTGCTGTCGCTGAGCTTGCGCACCAGCGCGTCAGTCACCTCTGTAACGGCGATCCCTTCCAGACTGCGGGATTTCTCAGCCTCCTGTACCTGATCGCGGTTGGCTCCAGAATGGGGCATGGAGGCGCAGCCGCTGAGCATGACGACCAGCAGGCCCAAGCTCAGGAGCAAACGCAGAGAAGATGTGGCTCTATTCTTAATCATCAGTAATATCCTTTCCATGGACGAGCCGCGCCAGTGTGCGGCAGACGTGCCTGATGTCGCTCTCACTGTGCATGGTGGAGAGGAAGAAGCGTAACCGCGCGGACTTTTCCTCCACAGCCGGGTGGATAATGGGTTGTACGTTGATGCATTGGTCAAAAAGCCGGTTCGACAGCGCGATGGCCTTGCGCGAGCTGCCGACGATGATCGGGATGATGGCAAGACCTTGTGATGTGCCCACATCCAGACCTTCCCTGCGGGCCAGGTCCAGAAAAAGCGCGCCGCGTTCCCGCAGCCGTTGCACGCGTTCCGGCTCGCGCAGCATGATGCGCAGGGCCGCCAGTGAAGCGGCTGCCAGAGGCGGAGCCAGCCCCACGCTGTAGACAAAACCCGGCGCGGCAAACTTCAGAATGTCCACCAATGCCTGTGAACCCGCGATGTATCCGCCGCAGCCCGCCAGGGTTTTACTCAAGGTGCCCATCCAGATGTCCACATCCTTTCCCGAAACCCCGTAGTATTCCACAAGACCGCGCCCAGTGGCTCCGAGCACGCCCAGAGAATGCGCCTCGTCCAGCATGAGGAACGCGCCGTGCCGTCGCTTGATGTCCACAAGCGCGGGCAGATCCGGCAAATCGCCGTCCATGCTGTACAGGCCCTCGGCCACAATGAGCGTTCGCTTGTATTGCGTGCGCGAAGCGGCAAGCAGCGTGTCGAGTGCGTTCAGATCGTTATGAGGAAAGGGACGGCGTGCGGCTCTGGACAGCCTGATCCCTTCCAGCACGCTGTTGTGGATCAAGCTGTCGTGCAGTATGAGATCTCCTGGGCCGAACAGTGTACTGATGGTGCTGACGTTGGTTGCATGCCCGCTGACGAAAACCACGCAGTCGTCCACGCCGTAGACATCGGCCAGAGCTTTCTCCAGTGCCCGCTGCACTGGGCGCTCGCCCGCCACCAGACGGCTGGCCCCGGCGGACGTGCCGTACCGCTCAACGGCCTCTTTGACCGCTTTGTTCACTTCGGGATGACCGTTCAGCCCAAGATAGTTGTAGTGGGAAAAATTGAGATATTCCTTGCCGTTAATTTGTGTGACCGAACCTCCGGCCCCTTCGTGCATCTTGAAAAAAGGATTGCCTATGCCGAAACGCTCCGCTGCGGTCGTCAACATGCGCAATTCGACAAGCGCGGGGTGCCCGTCGAAACTGGTCAGTGCGGCATCCACCGATGTGCACGACTTGGTACTCGTCTGCCATGAAGGTTCCGGGATATCGTCCCGGTGGCTTTTGCGCTGTAAGATACGGCTGACGAGTTGGAGGGAAGATTTCATAGTCTGTTCCCTCCAGAGGCAGCGTCCCGAACGATGGCGGATGCCTCGTTTTCGTTGAATTCTTCCACATGACGCCGCGCCAATTCCGCGAGCATGGAATCATCGTTCTGGTCGTCCCGTGCCGTCCCGGACAGACGGGCCACAACCCGTTCGGTGATCTGTTCCACGGAGGGAGAATCCTGAAGCATCATAACGGGCAGGCGGACGCCGACGCGCTGTTCCAGCCCGACGGCCAGCTCCACCGCCATCAGCGAATCCAGCCCCATGGACTGCACACTCCGATCTGGAGCCACCTGCTCCACGCCGAGACCGAGCACCTGCGCCACTTCTTCAACAATGAGACGGCGTACGGCTTCCATGACTTCTTCCGGGCTTTTCCCGGCCAGAAGCCGCTGGATGTCCCGGGCCGAGTCCGTTTCATTCCGGTGTTCGGAACTGTGGGTTACAAGCGCGAAACGGGACGGAACGTCCGGGAACATGCCAAGGGCCGTGCTCCAGTCCACATTGGCGAAAATATGTTGGCCGTTCGTCGATAAAGCCACGTCAAGCTGCTGCATGGCCTGGCCGGACGTGAGGGGAGGCCTGCCGAGACGTTGCGCCAGGCTTTTTTTCACGGCGTCATGCCGTGTGAGATAGCCCGCATCCCCTATCGGCCCCCACGCGATGCAGACGGCAGGCAGGCCCATACCGATGCGCAATCGGGTCAGCCCTTCCAGACCGGCATTGGCGGCAACGTAGTTGCCCTGTCCGGGGTTGCCCAGAGCGGTGCTGATGGACGAGTACAGAACAAAATGCGTGAGAGGCAGGCCTTGCGTCGCTTCATGCAGATGCCACGCTCCGGAGAGCTTGGGAGCCAGCACAGCAGCAAGGCTTTGCGTGTCGATGTTCGCCAGCAGGCGGTCATCAAAAACCGCCGCCGCATGTACCACCCCCTTGAGAGGAGGCATGGTTACGCCGATACGGTTGATGAGGCCGCGCACGGCCTCGGCGTCCGCCATGTCGCAGGCTTCAGCCCTGACGTTGACCCCGCGCGCAGTGAAGGCGTGTAAAATCTGTTCGGCATCCGGCGCAGATGCGCCGCGCCGGCCTGCCAGCACAAGATGTTTCACCCCGCGTTCGGCCAGATGCCGGGCCGTGGCCAGACCGAATCCGCTCAGGCCGCCCGTCACCAGCCAGGTGGCATTTCCATCCAACGGCAAAGGAGGCAGGGGGTCGCCGCCCGCTGGAAGATGCGGCAATTCCACGGGAGTGACCACGATCTTGCCCATATGTTGGGCCTGCTGCATGGCCCGGAAAGCCGCCACTACCTGCGTGGCCGGGAATACGCGACACGGCAGAGGCGTCAGCGTTTCGTCACGCAAAAGCCGCATGACCTCCTGAAAAAGTACGGATGCCAATTGGGGACGCGCGGCGAGCAGTTGATCGGCATCGATGGCGAAATAACTGATATTTTCCTTGAAGGGGCGCAGACCAAGCGTCGTATTTTCCACAAAGTCGCGTTTCCCCAGCTCAAGAAAACGGCCAAACGGCTTGAGCAGGCCGATGCTGCGGCGCATGGCCTCTCCCGCCAGCGAATTGAGCGCCACATCCACTCCCTGACCGCCCGTGGCGGCCCGGATGTCGTCAGCGAAGGACAGGCTGCGCGAATCAAAGACGTGCTTCACTCCCATAAGGCGCAGGAAGTCGCGTTTCTCCTCGCTACCCGCCGTGGCGAAAATTTCCGCGCCCAGATGCCGGGCTATCTGGATGGCCGCGATCCCGACGCCGCCCGCCGCACCGTGGATGAGCAGGCTTTCGCCGGGCTGGAGTTGCGCCAGATGTTTGAGGGCGTACCAGGCGGTGAAAAATACCGTGGGAACGGTGGCGGCGGCCTCATGGCTCCAGTTTTCGGGCATACGCGCCACCGTATGCGCCGACGTCGTCACATGACTGGCAAAACATGAGGGAGCGAATCCCACCACGTTGTCTCCAACGCCCAGTTCCTGAACGCCTTCCCCCACACGCGTAATGATCCCGGCGAATTCAAGTCCGAGGGTGGGACCGGCAAAACCGTTCTCCACCGCGTCGTCGGGCAAAAGTCCCATGGTCAACATCACATCGCGGAAGTTGAGCCCCGTGGCCATGACGCGGGCTTCTATCTCGCCCTTGCCCAGAGACCGCGCCGTATTCGCCTGCCAGACCAGATTGCTCAGTCTGCCGGGTACGGCAAAGTCCAGACGGCAATGTTCCCCGGCCGCTGCGGACGCGGCATCCGCGGGACGCTCCTCACCAAGCCGGAGCGTGTATCGGCTTTGTCCCGTCAGCAGGATTTCATCGGCGCCGTCCGGCTCTAGAAGCTCTCTTTCAAGGCGTTCCGCAAGAGTGGGGCCATCGTCGAGGACCGGTACATCCAGCAAGGTACAGTTCAGGTCGGCATATTCGCTCATGATGACGCGCCCCAGCCCGCTGACGGCGCATTGGGCGGGGCGGGGGACATAGCCATCCGGCAGATGTGCGCCCAGAGCGCCGCCGCACGTCACAATCCACAACTGTAGCGAAGACGTTTCACGCGCGGCGCAGGCTTGCGCACAGCGTGCAAGAGCGTGCAGCGTGGGACATACGGCCTGTGGGGTGTCAGCATGGCCACGGAGGAACACCACATGATCCGTGTCCGGCCCGGGTCGGCCATCCTGTTCATACGAACAGAGCGCATGGTGGCCGCGCGCAGCAAGCCGGGCGCGAAGTTCTTCCGCCAGAGCCCGCGATGTCTCGTCGGGCAGCAGCAGCCAGGATGCGGCTGGCGTTTCTTTCGCAAGCGGGCTTGTGGCACTATCGGACGTGGCAAGCAGCAGGTAGGCGCCTTCCGCCAACCCTTCAGAGGCGGGTTCGGCGTAGGTCAGGCATCGGCTGAAACCATGCCCTTCGATGATGTGTCTCCATGCGCCGGGCGAAAGCAGAGAGGAAACCGGTCGCTCAGGTGAGGTTTCCGGGTCGGAATGCCACCACGCGGGGTTCAGGCCTTCAATAAAATCGGTGCTCCAGTCGGGATAGCGTTCCACAGCCAGCAAAAGGCCGCCGGGCGTCAGCAGACTACGGATTCGCGCCAGGGTGCTGGTGAAATTGACGGCCCGGTGCAGGCTGGAGTGCAGCACGACGAGATCAAAAGGGCCTTGCGGTGCCGCTTCGCCAAATGTCCCTTGCACAGCATCGAACGGCATGACGCCGACGGACGTATGATTCCCGAAACGCGCCCGAGCCTGACTGAGAGCCTCGCTGTCCGACAGGGCCAGAACATGGTCAAAGCGATCCCGAGGAAGCAGCGTGTCCAGCGATTCCGTCAGCCCTTCGGGGAAGGCGGCTACTTCGAGGACGCGCAGGCGTCTGTGTGCGGGCCAGTTTTGTGCGAGGTGCCGCAAAATGCCTTTTATGGCCAGGTGTATGCCGTGAAAGGCCGGGTCCGTAAGACGGCTTTCCCGTACCACCGACGCGTTTTGCACTTCCTCGAGCACTGCGCCGCTGTCTGCCTTTCCCAGCAGGATGTCCCGCAGGCGACGACTCACGCGCCCCACCCGCAAGAGCGAGGGCAGGCATTGCGGGGCAAGGCGAAAGGCTTCTCGCCAAAGTTCTTCGGCCGGAGGAAGCTCGTTTTCAGAAGAGAGCGTCCATTCCCCGTCCCGCTCCGTCAGCAGTCCTTCATCGCGCAACAGGCCCGTCAGCCACCGGGCATACGGGGACGACAGGTCGTGTTTCCACTGCGGGTCATCAGCCGTGATGGCCTGAACCGTATGGAAGGCGGAAGAAAGCACTGTGGCTTCCATGAGCGGCAGAATCTGTTTGAACCAGACTTCCCGCTCTTGCCCATTGAGGCGGGAGGACTCATCCGCAAGGCTGATCAGCCTTTCCAAGGGCGGAATGGGGGATGCTCCGCATTCCCCCGAAAGGGGCGTGAGCCAGGGCCGGATGCTCCAGGAATCTACCTTTTCCCGCCCGGCTTGCGTCAACGGCGTGGAGCGGAAACGACAGTCGACGGCTCTGGCCACAAGACGTCCGGCGGCATCCAACAATTCAAAATCCGCCGCGATGGAACGCCTGCCCCGATGATGGAGCCGCGCCCGGATATGGCAGACCACGCCCTCGGCTATCCGGTCGAGCCGCCCGGTTTTTACGGGCAAGAAGGCTTGCTGATCCGCGTTTGCCGCATGGGCGTACAGAGCCGCCAGCGAATGAAAACAGGCGTCCAGTGCCACTGGATGCAAAATGAACTGCTGCGCCGCGCTGTCGAGAGGCGTTATGTCTGCGTCCAGCCTGTCGCCCTGCATACGAATATGCCGCACGACACGGAACAAGGGGCCGTAATCCAGCCCCAGAGAAGCAGTCAGCTTGTATAGCGTTTCCCCGTTTATTGCCGTGCCCGCGGGCAGAGGGTCCATGCGGGAGGTCGTCGCAAGTCCGGCAACGGCAATGATGCGTCCCTCGGCGTGTTGCACCCACTCTCCGCTTCCCAGGCGGGGGCGGCTAACGATACGGAATGTGCCGTCCGTCGGGTTCAGCCCGCAACGTACACATTGAGCCTGGTGGCCTTCAAAGACCAGGGGGATAGTGATGTCCAGCGACTCCAGGCTCAAAGACTCTCCGTCCAGCCATGCCCGGGCGGCGGCGAGGGCCATCTCGGCGTAGCCCGCTCCGGGATAAACGATGGTGTCGCCTACCTTGTGATCGGCAAGCCAAAGGTCTTTGGCAGGGTCAAGAATGTTCTCCCAAAGCATTTCAGTGCCGGGCAGCGGCCAGCCCAGCAAAGGGTGTGCGCGTCGCGTTTCCGGTAGGCATTCACTGGTGCGGGGGAACCAGAAGCGCGTTTTCTGCCATGCATACGAAGGGAGGGGAACAGCGTTTCCCGCGCAGGGGAAAAGACGCTGCATGTTGGTCTTATCGGTCAGCAGATGCAGTTGTGCTGCCAGCTTGCGCAGGTGGGCGATGCCATCATCGCCGCGCAGCAGCGAGGGAAGGATGCGCCCTTTTGTGTTGGCCGCCCCCAGCCCTTCGCGGATATAGCGCTGCAAAATGGCATGGGGGCCGATTTCAACGAATATTCTGAAATTCCGGGAGGCCAGTTCCTGTACGGCGGAGGAAAAATCCACCGCCTCGCGCACATTGTTCCACCAATATTCGCCAGTGAGCGCGTCGCCCGGCAAAGGACGCCCCGTCACCGTGGAAACGAAAAGCGCCGATGTCTCGCGGGAAGGGAGCAAGCCCTCCAGCGCGCAGGCTAAAAAGTCGCGCACGCTTTCCATCTTGCGGCTGTGGAAGGCATAGTCCAGATCAAGCAAACGGAAAAATATCTTGTGCTCGGCGGCATAGTCCCGCATTTGCAGCAATGCCTGCAACTCGCCCGAGAGCGTGACGTTCTGCGGCGAATTGATGCCCGCAATTTCCAGCTGTTCCGTTAGGTCCATCTGCTGGATCAGGTTGCGGGTTTTATCCGCGGACAGAGCCATGGCCGCCATGCGTCCCATGCCCTTTGTCTTGCCCTGCGCCTGGCTGCGGGCATAAATGACCTGAAGTGCCTGCTCGAAGCTGAGCGCGCCGCAGGTCCATGCCGCCGCAATCTCGCCCACGCTGTGCCCCATGACGGCATGAGGTTCAATGCCCCACTCCCGCAGCACCAGGGTAACACCCATTTGTATAGCAAAAAGCAGCGGCTGACTGACTGTGGTATCCTCCAGCCGCGTCGGATCATCCCCCAGCAGTATTTCTACAAGAGAACAATCCAGCAATGGTTGCAATTCCGCGTCCAGTGCATCCATAGCCAGGGCGAAACATGACGATTCCGCATACAGGGTTCGTCCCATGCCGTGCCACTGCGTGCCGTTGCCGGTATACACGAAGACAATGCCCGCGTTGTCCGGTATGACGCTTTCCGCCACAACCCGTATAGAGGGGGCGTTGGCGGCAAAAGCCCGCAGTTCCGCAGCAGCCGTCTCTGCGTCAGAAGGCAGTACCGCCAGCCTTTTTTCCATGCGATCCCGATGGAAGGCGGCAGTGTAGGCGATATCGTAATAGGCAACGGCCTTCGCCTGTTCCAGGCGTTCAGCATAGGCCAGCGCCAGCGCCCGGAGGGATTCGTCGGTGCGCGCGCTGAGGAAAAGCGGGGGAACCGTCATCAAGACGGGTGCTTGGCGCGGCGATGCCGTGGGCGGTGATTGCAGCACCACATGCGCGTTGACTCCGCCAAAGCCGAAGGAATTGACGCCTGCATGAAGTTTCCCGCCATTGCGGTTTTGCAGCAACATGCCGGAGGCCGCACACACCACGTTGCTTCCCGCAAAATCAATATGTGGATTGGGGGTGTACGTCTGCAACGGCATGGGCGGAAGTTCCCCATGTTTCAGGCTCAATATGGCCTTGACCAGCCCGGCCATGCCGGAGGCCGGTTCAAGATGGCCTACATTGGCCTTGACGGAACTGATGGGCACAGGCCGTCTGCGGCCACGCCCAAAGACCCGTCCGATGGAATCCACTTCTACTGGGTCCCCCACGGGAGTGCCGGTGCCATGAGCTTCGATGAAGTCGATGTCATCCACACGCAGACCGCTTTGCTCAAGCACCGACCGCATCAGTTCCTCTTGAGCGTCGGCACTGGGAATGGTCAAACCGGACTTGCGGGCCCCATCGGCATTGACCCCGGTGGCAAGGATGACCGACTGGATGGGATCGCCATCCCGCACGGCTGCGTCCAGAGGCTTAAGCAGCAATGCCGCACCGCCCTCGGCACGCACATATCCATCGGCGGCAGCGTCAAAAGGGCGGCACTGCCCCTTGGCCGACAGCATGGACGCGTGGCTGAAGCCTATAAAGGAATAGGGGTGCATGAGCAGGTTCACGCCGCCGACTAGTGCCGCCGGAATTTCCCCGCAGCGCAAGGCTTGGCAGGCTTGGTGCAAGGCCACCAGCGAAGATGAGCAGGCCGTGTCGACCGCCATGGACGGCCCGTGCAGATCAAAAACATAGGACAATCGGTTGGCCGCAACGCTGAGGGTATTGCCCGTCATGGTATAGGCGGACATGCTCGCCAAATCTTCCAGCGCATGTTGCCCATAATCCAGGCCCGAAATCCCCACATACACACCGCAGCGGCTCCCCGCCAAAGAGGAGGGTTTTACACCGGCATTTTCCAGGGCTTCATAAGTCATCTCCAGCAGCAGGCGCTGCTGTGGATCCAGCCAGGCGGCTTCGCGCGGGGATATGCCGAAAAAGGCGGCGTCAAACTGATCTATATCGGAAAGGACTCCGGCGGAAAAAGTGACGCTGCGGCCCGGTTCGGAACGGTCACTGTGTTGCAGCGCGTCAACCGGCCAGCGATCATCGGAAATCCGGGTAATGCCCTGCTTGCCGTTTTTCAGTAGATTCCACATGCTGGCTTCATCATGCACATCACCGGGAAAACGGAATGCCATGCCGATGACGGCGATGGCGTCGATACGCGCGCCCGCACTACTCATGCGAAGCACCTCCGCGACAGAAGACCATGTACGGATCGGTCAGGTGTAATATGAGCAGAAGTAACTCGTTCTTTACCGCACAGAAGGCCATCCCCTCTGTCCTCCCTCTGGATTGCACCACTCTCAAAGCCATAATCTCCATGGTTTTACGGGTAAAACCGATAGAGCGCCTGACGTTCCAAGACGACGTCGACAGACGCACTGTCGATGAGTAGAGATGTGACAATACATCTAAGGGCTCTCATTGGCAAGAACACGTCACAAGAAAGTATTTACCTGTACCCTATCTCTAAAAAAATCCTCATAAATTCACTGCAATAGATTTTTCCTATCGCCCTGCGAGCCACAAAAAGTCGACAGTGCGTCTGTCGATTTGCAGTCGGTTTGCGACTAAAGACGACCGGGGCAATCCGCTCCCGGCCAGGAATGGTCAGGCGTATTCAGGAACCTCCTTTTTCGTCCTTTCTGTTTTTCTTCTGTCTTTTTGGCCTCCTGCCGTTACAAGGCGACGGGCTTGCGCGATTCCCCCCACACGATGTTCCATATTTGAGTAGAGAGGGTGGAACGGATTTTTTTCCGTCGTCTCCGCGCCAGAACCGGGAGAGAAAGCCGCTCACGGTTTCGGCGGCAGCCATCAGAGAAGCCTGCCCCAGATGGGCGTATCGCATGGTCGTCCGGGGATCGCTGTGGCCCAGCAGCTTCTGCACCTCGTAGAGCGAATGCCCGGCATTCACGAGAAAACTGGCGAAGGTGTGCCGCAGATCGTGGATACGCACGTCGGCAAGTCCCAGGCTGCGCCGCAGCTTGTTCCAGAACACATAGATGTCGGAGAGCGGTTTGCCCGGGGCATGGCCGGGGAACAACCACGGACAGCCCGGCTGGTGCTGGATGGAACGGATGACCGTTATGGCCTCATCGGACAGCGGGATATGGCGCGGCTTGCCGGACTTGGACAGAGGCACGATGAGCAGGCGGAGATCCAAGCGGATATGTTCCCAACGAGCCTTGATGATTTCACTCTTGCGTGCGCCGGTCAGCAAAAGCAGGCGGATGGCCGTGGCCTCGGGCCGCGAAGACCGTTCCAGCTCCCGCATGAGCCGCCGGGCTTCGTCGGGGGTGAGATAGCGCTCGCGCAACGTGTGGATTTTAAAGGGAAGCACGCCCGCACAGGGCGATTGCCCGACGGGCAGCAGGCCGTGCGTGCCCGCCAGGGAGCAGATACTTTTGAATACGGCAAGGGTGCGGTTGCAGGTGGCCGGGGCCAGTCCCTGGACCGACAAATCCCGCAGCCATTTTTCCACTTCATGAGGCTCAATGTCGGCAAGCCGCCGATCCCCGAAGGCCGGGGAAAGATGTTGCCGCGCAATGCGCGCGTCCACCTGCCAGCTCCGCTTGCGGAGCTGGACATGCGGCAGATAGACATCCGAAACAAAGGCATCAAGGTTGACTGTATTGCGCTCCGCAAGCCCGCCGTGCCGTCCGGGCAGCGAGTTTGCGGAGGAATCTGACGGACGGCGGCGGGCCATACGGCGTTCTCCTGATGAAAGATTGATGGTGGACCATAAAACTACGGCAATCGTGGATGGGCCGCATTGGGCCATCTGTGCTGCTTCCGCGTGGGAAAAGAAGGACGGCCTGTGTCATGTTTTTCTCCTATCCTGTTGAATTGTTGTATACTTGTTGAAAGTGTACGCTGTTGAAGGACTTTTATTCCGGTAACATAGAGCTTATTGGGGAAAAAAGAAAATATTTTTGAATCTAATTCCATAAATGCTCTTGCCGTGAAAGGTTTTGCTTGTATTCGCTCTTAAAAAAGAGAATGCCGTGTGAAGATTTTTATTGCACGGTATCTTTTTATGTATGAGACAAGATGGGAATATTATACCAAAGTCAATGTGATGATACATCCTCCCGGCGCGATGCAGGCGGTTGCCGCCAGCAGGAATTTACGCCAGTTCCGATTTTCTTCGGAGAACTTTTTTGCGGCGAGCATACCGAAAGAGATTCCGCAGCAGAGGCAGATTGAACCAACTGCCTCTTTTTTCGAGAAGGATTTGGAGCAGGCTCTCATTGATCACTTACAAAAATTTATTCTGGAGTTAGGACGTGGATTTTCTTTTGTTGCTCGACAAAAAAGGTTTACTTTTGATGGGCGACATTTTTATATTGATCTTGTTTTTTATAATTATATTTTAAAATGTTTTGTTCTTATTGATTTGAAATTGGGTGATTTGACACATCAGGATTTGGGGCAAATGCAAATGTATGTAAATTACTATACTCGCGAAATGATGAACGATGGTGATAACCCTCCAATTGGTATTGTATTGTGTGCTGATAAGAGTGATACAATTGTAAAATATACTCTTTCTGAGCAGAATACACAAAGTATGGGCATCCGCAGGGGCGGCAAGGTGCCAGATCAGGCGGGCTCTTCCAGAAC